>Ga0307375_10006328_pt1 | contig 10952 bp, 9 predicted proteins | sample TR1MG_FD_202531 | JGI IMG/M metagenome (GOLD analysis project Ga0307375, IMG submission 202531) | Soil microbial communities from Risofladan, Vaasa, Finland - TR-1 | ecosystem: Environmental > Terrestrial > Soil > Coastal area > Acid sulfate soil | place: Finland: Risofladan, Vaasa | collected...
CGCGTAAATACCCCCGCGGCCGACCTCCCGAATGGCCCTTCACAAAGATCGTAAGCAAGGCCGGCGTGACCGTGAGATTGGCAAAAAGCGCGAAGAACATACCAGTACCCGCAATGATGCCGAGATCCACGATTCCGGCATAGCTTGTCGGGACAAACGAATAAAAACTAATCGCGGCAGCCACTGCAGCGAGGCTCAAAGCGCTCCCGGCCGCGCGGGCCGTCGCGGAAATCGCCTCGCGATTATCTCCATACGCCCCTTCTTCCTGGTAACGAATACAAAATTGAATGCCAAAATCGACGCCTAGCCCGACAAAAAGCACGGCAAAAGCCACTGAAATCAGATTCATGGGGCCCGTGGCGAAAAGTGCAAACGCCGCCGTCCACGTAAGCCCCATAAAAAGCGTGCCTAAAATGATCAAGACATAACTCGGCCGACGCAAACCCAAAATCAACATAACAAGCACTAGGGTCAACGACAAACCGGTCGCAAGCCCCGCACTTTGCGACACGGTCTTCACCTGGTCGTTGTCCAAGGCCGCCGACCCGGTAATGCGCACCGTAGCCCCGTGCTGCGCATCGATCCCCAGCGCGCGAGCACCCTCATGCACGCTTTGCAGCGCCACACGAACCGGAGCGCCGCCTTGATAGTCGTATTGCGGTTTGACGACCACGAAACTCACCCCGGCCATACCGCCGGTGCGATCCACGTTGCCCATAAGCCGGCCCCAGGGCATGGTCACATAACGCCCCTGCTCCTGCCCGACCAAGGTGTGCTTAAAACCCGTCAAAACCGTCGTAAGCCCAGGAAGCCCTTGAGGCGCGCCTTGCGCCTTCACGAGCGCCTTGTTCAAAAGGCCAATAAACCGCGTCAAGGTCGGGTGTGCTGCAATCGTCGCAATAAAAGGCTGCGCGGTCGACAGCCGGTCCGACAGATTCCAAAGCGCCTTCTGGGAGAGGTACATAAGCCCTTCGCGCGCGAAAAAAGACCCGCCGCCCGGCTCGGTGACGCTCTTGATGCCACGCCCATGCACGCGCAACCAGGTCGCCAACCTGCTCGCATCCTCCCGGGACAGGGCCCGAGACGAACTCTGTACCACCACGAGCAGCGTTTTATTGAGGTTGGGGAAGGCCTTATTGAAGCGCAACTGCGCCTGCTCGAAGGGCAGATCCTGAGAGAGCATCTTGCCCATATTGGTGCTAATGGCGAAGTGCGTCACGCTATAATAGAGCGCCGCCGCGCTCATCAAGACCGCCGTCACCACTACCCACCACGCCCGACGCCTGGAGAAATCCGCAAGACCAATCAGAAATCCAAAATAAAAGCGGTCGAGCCGATCCACACCGCCTGAGTGGCGCTTATCGCGCATAGGCACCTTTTAAGTCAAATCGCTAAAACTGGAACGCAAAACGTGGCCATCGCGCAAAGCCTGCCGCACCCGCGGACTCATCAACGCACGAAACTCCGCTTCTTTCCGATAGCCGCCCGCGCGCGCTTGCGCATCGTCTTCAATCGCGGGATGAAAGTAAAGCTCCGTCACCCCGCTTGGGACCGTTTTTAGAAGCGCCAACAGCGTATCCTCATCCATCCGACCGGAGTGCGACAAGCCCCAGACCCGGTCGTTATGGCTAATCCCGGCCCGATCCAGGCGCCAACGCATGTAACGGAGCCAGGGGCCGGTCACCACAAACTCCAAGAGGCGCGATCCGACCTGCGCGCGCGCACGCGCATCCACGCACGATTCGTAGGGCCAACGCACGGCGCGCATCCCATACTCGCGCCCAATATGCAGGATCATGCCAAGGACCGTCGGATGTAAATGCATGTGCTTATGCGCGTTGACGTGATCTAAAGCAAGCCCGGTTTTCGCAAAAGCGGCAAACTGCGCGCGTATTTCGCGCTCCAATTGCCCCGCTGCCCGGCGGCTAAAGAAAAATCGGACGCCCGCGCGCACAAGCGATGCATCCAGCCGACCCGCCCGATCACACAAGGCCGGTATGGCCTCCGGCGGCAATACCGGCCGACCCTCGGCTACAACCACATGCAAGCCTACTCGCAACGACGGCAAGCGATGCGCACGGCCGATTGCATCCGCCGCCGCACTCTCGCCTACCATCAGACTCGCACAATCCAAAGTACCAAATCGCGATGCTTGCTCTATGGCCTCGTTCACCTCGAGCGACAACCCGAAATCGTCTGCGGTCAGAATCAGTCGTGGCGGCTCCTGCACACCTAACGCTGCCTAAAGAATCGCAAGAACTCCACGCCTTCCCGTAAACGGCGGCCCATCATCTGGGGGCTCTTAATCATTTCCCCCAACATCTCCGCCACCTTACCCGACCGGAAATAAAACTGCTTATAAAACGCCTCGACGGAATCATATATCTCGGTGTGATTTAAATGCGGATAACTGAGCGCGCTCGCCTGCACACCGCGATCATTGACGAGGTGATTGGTATTCTCTTCTTGCAACCACCCATTCTCCAAGGCCTGCTTGTAGAGGAATGTCCCAGGATAGGGTGCGGCTAACGAGACCTGTATGGTATGCGGGTTGATCTCCTTTGCGAAACGTATCGTTTCCTCGATCGTCTCGCGCGTCTCGCCCGGCAAACCCAAGATAAAGGTACCGTGCACCGTGATACCCAGGGCATGACAATCCTTGGCAAACTGACGCGCGATGTCGAGTCGCACGCCTTTTTTGACGTTATTCAATATCTTTTGATTGCCGGACTCATACCCCACAAGCAAGAGGCGCAGGCCATTCTCGCGCATCACCTTCAGCGTCTCATAGCCCACATTCGCCTTGGCATTACAAGACCAGGTCACACCCAGCTTGCCCAATTGCCGCGCAATCTCTTCTGCGCGCGGCGCATTGTCGGTAAATGTATCATCGTCAAAAAATATTTCCGCCACTTGAGGGAAGGCGCGCGAAATCAACTTCACCTCTTCAACCACATGCTCGGCGCTTCGTACGAGATAACGATGCCCGCCTACCGTTTGCGGCCATAAACAGAACGTGCAGCGCGATTTACAGCCACGCCCTGTGTAGAACGAGACGTATGGGTGCTTCAGGTAACCAATGAAATAATCCTCGATGCGCAAATCCCGCTTATACACCTCGGTGACAAACGGCAACTGGTCCATGTCCTCGATCGGCGCACGGTGTGGCGTATGCACGGCTTCGCCCTTCTCGCCACGAAAGGTCAGACCGTCGATGGTGTCATAAGGGCGCCCCTCGGCCACCTCTTTGATGGTAAAATCGAAGTCTTCGCGGGCCACAAAATCGATCGCCTCAGAGGCCATCAAAGACGCTTCCGGCGCCACCGCGACCTTGGCCCCCACGAACCCGATCTTAAGGTTTGGGTATGCCTTCTTCAAAGACTCCGCGACTTGCACGTCATAGGGAAACGATGGCGAACTCGTATGGAGAACCGCCAACTCATACCCCTGCGCCATAGGAAGCACATCCTCAAGGCTCAAGCCGGCCGCCGGCGCATCGATGAGCTTACTGCCCGGCACCAAGGCGGCTGGCTGTGCAAGCCATGTGGGGTACCAAAACGAGCGGATCTCGCGCTTCGCCTGATACCGCGAGCCCGCCCCGCCATCAAAGCCCTCATAGGAGGGTGGATGCAAAAAAAGTGTCTTCATCATGCCGCTTACTCCCGATTCGCCCTTATACTGCCATCGGCGCAGACCGCCAAGGTTTGGCCACGCCACCGCACGCCTTGCCCCAAAAACCCTAATACCCAAAGCCCGGATAGCCAAAAATCGGCCAACGGAACAAGCCAAGGATTCGGCCGCGTGCCTAACCTACCGCAAGCTCTAAAATGTAGCATGAGGCGCAATAATAAGGCCAGGAACACAAGACTCGCGGCCAGGGGTTGCGTCAACCAAAACGCCCCCACCACGCTCAGCGGAAAACCAAACGTCGTCCAGCTAAAGGCGTAGCCCCAAGGATTGATCAGCCGAATGGTCCGCAACCAGCGCAGCTGGTGCCAAAACAGATCAGACAGACCAGGCTCATTCACGGTCGTCTCGACCACATAGGACGACAAGACCGTACGCAGGCCGCGCGCCCGGCTCCTCGCCCCCAGTTCGTAATCGTCCGCGAGCTGAGAAGCCAAGGCCTCGAAGCCACCGATGGCGGTAAGCACACCGCGCCTTAACGCAATGGTCGCCCCAAAGGCAAAATCCTGGGAACCCAAAAGCCGCGCGAGCAAGACCTGCGGAACGAACCAATCATGAATAAAATAGGTCGCGAATCGAGACCAGAAACCGGCGATCGGAAAACCGCGATATAAGCAGGTGACGACGCCGACATCCTCTTCCTGCACAGGCCCCGCCAAGGCCTTTAGGTAGTCCGGCCCGACACGGATATCGGCATCGGCGAGCACCAAAATATCGTGCTGCGCCTGGCCCATGATATGCGCGAGATTGCTCGCCTTCGCGTTACTCCCGAGCAGTCGAGGGTCCACGACAAGCGCTAAACGCCTTCCTGGAAACTCCTTGCGGAGCCGCTCCACGCTCGCGATCGCAGGATCGTCTGGGTCGCGCACACCAAACACCACTTCGTATTGGGGATAATCCTGCACACAAAAACTGCGCAAACATTCATAGAGGCGGGGCTCATCGCCATAGAGCGGTTTCAAAATAGACACAGGCGGCCAATGACCGGACGCGGGCTGAGTGGGGGGCCAAACCCCGACCGCCACCACCTGCAAACTTAAGACGACAAGACCGGTCAGCACTAAGCCCAAGACCACCCATGGCAGCACGGCCGTCACCTAGGGCTCCCCGCCTCGTCCTCCTTGTGCAGGCCTCTATACGCCCCCTCAAACCAAGCCACGGCATCGGCTAACGCCAAGTCGGCCGCACGCGGGGCATAACCTAATTCCCGCCGCGCCTTCTCTGAGCTAAAAAACATGTGCTTTCGGGCCATCCTGAGCTCATCTAAGGTCACAAGCGGTATCGCGGTCCGACGAATCGAGGCATAAGCCTGCGCGACGAGCGCCACAGGCCACAAGACATGGCGCGAAAGACGCACCCGCGGAGGCGGACGATGCACGATGCCGGCAATCACTTGCAAGATGCGCTGCAAGCTCATGTTTTCGCCACCCAGGATATAGCGTTCACCGATGCGCCCCCGTTCATAGGCCAATAGATGTCCTTGCGCGACATCATCGACATGCACGACGTTAAGACCCGTATCGACATACGCCGGTATCTTGCCGCGCGCCGCATCGCGTACAACGCGCCCCGTCGGCGTGGGCTTGATATCCCGGGGCCCGACCGGTGTCGAGGGGTTCACGATCACCGCCTGCAGACCTTGACCGATCAAACGCCGAACCTCTTCTTCGGCGAGAAACTTAGATTGCTTATAGGGCCCTATCATATCGCCCCAAGCGACCGGTGTGTCTTCGTCCGCCACGCCAGACGCCCGAATGCCCAAGGTCGCCACACTGCTCGTATACACCACGCGCTTTGTTCCGACCGTCAACGCCTCCTCCATCAAGGCCACGGTTCCCTCGACATTCGCGCGAAACATCGCCGCCTTGTCCGGTACCCACAAACGATAATCTGCCGCTACATGAAACAGTGCGTCGCAACCATCCAGCGTCCCCCGCAAGGACGAAGGCTCCGACAGATCGGCCACCACGCGCTCCACGCTAAGGCCCGTTAAATTTCGATCATCGCTCTGAGAACGGACAAGCACGCGCACGGTATGCCCGCGCGCCAAAAGCGCGCGCGCGACCGCCGAACCCACGAAGCCCGATGCTCCTGTCAACGCTGCCTTCATAAATACTCCCTATCCCGCCCTCAACCGCCCGGAGCTGAAGGCCTTATTCCCACGCCAGATGCGCGCGACCGCCTACGCCCCCCGCTTCGCGCGGGCTTCGCACGCTCGGGCGCCATCAAAGGTGGCGGATCGCCGCTTTGTGGGCCTGTCGCCGAAGAGGGCGGCAGCATCATGTCTTCAACCGCCTTCAAGGGCAGATGGCCCCCATACAAGAGATAGTTGCGGTGCTGCAAATACGCATCCCGCGTAAACACGTAGGGATCAAGCGCATTTTCGTCCACATAACGTATAGAAGAACTTAAGTTCGCGCGGGTATTTAGTACATCGAAGATCGTCAAAGGCACCGTCAACGCGCTATTTCCCACATAAAACAAGACATTGGTAAAGATACCTAAGACGAGACTCGGAGTGTTGCGCAAAGTATCCGGACCAATGAACGGCAACACGAGATAAGGCCCTCGACCGACGCCCCATCGCGCAAGCGTAAGCCCGGCATCTTCCTTATGGGCCTTCAAGCCGAGCGGGGTCGCTACATCAAAAAGCCCGAATACGCCGATCGTACTGTTGACGACAAAACGACCAACGTCGCTTGCGCTTTGCTGAAAACGACCCTGCAAGAGGTCGTTGACAATCACGTTCGGATACGCCACGTTGCGAAAGAAGTGGGTAAGAGACGCGCGCAAAGGAGCGGGGGCCACGCGCTTATAGACATGCGCAACCGGCTTCATGATAAGTCGATCCGCGTCGTTATTAAACTCATAAAACCGACGGTTCATGGGCTTAAGGGGGTCGACGCCACCACCCGTGCTCGCGCAGCCCGCGAGCAGTAACAGCGCAAGACATAAAATCGCGTGCCGCCTAGTGCGCGCAGAGAGCCGCGCCTTATGCGCCATACCGCCGTCTTGCATCGATCCAAACCATACCTTATTTCCTGGCCCCCGATTTCGCCAATTGCGCGGTCTTTAACTTAAGCAAGGCAAGCAACGCCGGAAAGCCTTTTTTTCGAATGATAGTAGTGTACTGCGCACGCTTGAGCGCAAGATCGCTCACACCGTTTGCCACAATATTAACAATCTGCCAGCCCTTGCCCACGGGTGCCAGTAAATAATCAATGGCGGCCTCTTTGTGTCCATGCGCGGCAAGCTCCGTCTCCACCAACACATCGCCGCGACCCACGGCATGAATTGCGGTTCGACGAAAGATCTCTTCGTCATAACGCCGGAATTGCGCGGCATAAGTGGTCACCGTAAGCCGTGTAAAGCTCCGCACGAAGGCCTCACGGGAGGCCTTCGAGAGTTGCCCCCAATAGGGGCCAACGGTCATTTGTGCGATAAACGGAAGATCATGGCTCTTGCGCACCGCCGGCATCAAGAGTCGATAACGGCCCTTGAACCCCAGCCGTTCGCCATTTTTCATGACCATGACCAAGGTATTCTGGAAATGCGCCACCACGTCCTTAGCCGGTTTTAGTACGGTGGCGTATACGGGGCACGATACAGCCAAGATGAAAAAAGCCCCCATCCATGCGACAAACGCACAATATCCCCTCTCCTGCCATGCCATAGCCTCTCCTTTTGCTTTTTTGCCCAGCACAACCCGCCGCCTAGCCCTCGCTGCGACCATAGGCGCGTCCCTTCCACCGGGAACGGACGCCGCGAGCATACCATAGCGCCGAAGTAAAGGTCATAAGCAAAAAGGCAAGTCCTGCAAGCGGCAGTAAGGCCCAGGCCGTGCGCGGCTGGGCATAAAAACGGGCGGTGGGTATATAACTCGAAATCATAAAAATGAGCGCCATAAGCGCGGTAAGGCGCCCATAGAGACCACCCCAAACAAGGCCGATCACCGGGATGACAAACACTAAAACCATGACCGCGGCGCACAAGGCCAAAAGCACAAAGGAATAACGCAGTTGGGTAAACGCGGTCCGCGCCACCATGCGCCAGACATCCCGAAGCGAGGGGGACCGCATCATCTTGGCAGAGTGCGTAAGCCCAATCCAAATCGCACCCTGCGCGCGGTGCTTAATACGTGCGGCCAACGTACAGTCATCGATCACCGCGCCCTTCAAGGCGCCAAAGCCGCCTATATCGGCAAGCGCGCCACGAGATACGAGGAGACAGCCGCCGGCTGCCGCCGCATATCGGCTCTCCTTCGCATGAGCGAGACGGAACGGATAAAGCAGCTTAAAGAAGTAAATGAAGACCGGCATGAGCCATCGGTCCCACAGCCCCTGCATGGCGGGTGCCGCCATAAGCGACACAAGCGCCAACCGCTCGTGTTGGGCCTTATGAAGCAAAGTCGCGACCAAGCCCGGGGCTACCCAAATATCGGCGTCCAAAAGCAGGATGTAGGGAGTCTCGACCTGAAGGCGGCCCTGCTCCAAGGCCCACAACTTGCCCGTCCAGCCCGGCGGAAGAGGCGGCGCCTGAAGGATCGTCAAACCCGGAAGATCGGCGCGCGCAGCGACGATCGCGGTCCCATCGTCTGAGGCATCGTCGATGACGATGATGCGGAGATCCCCTCCTTGCCGGGCCAGCGCCGCGAGCGCACGCCCGATTACGTCCGATTCGTTTCGGGCCGGCATGAGCACGGTCACCTCATGCAGATCGCAACCGTCCGGCCCTACATCGCTTTCCATACGCTCGGAAGTAGCCCAAGGTCGCCAGGGAACGAGCAACAAGGCAAGCCACATCGCCGCCGCGAGAATAAGCGCCCACTCCATACGCGAATAGAGGCTTCTAGCTCGCGCTCTTGGGCGAAGACCTGGGCGGCGCGACGATCACCCCGACGTCGTGGTAGGAGGCCTCAGGCTCCGGCGCCAGTGGCCCGGTCACGCGCGGACCGCCCAGAAACACCTTCAGCGCCTTGAGCGGATGGGCAAACGTATCGTTAACCGCCGTTCCTTCATACCCGCAATGGACCATGCAATTATCGCATTTGCGATTGCGCCCCGTACCGTAACGCTCCCAAGGCGTCGTCTCGATCAATTCCACAAAACTCTCCGCATAGCCCTCATCGCTCAAGAGGTAACACGGCTTTTGCCAACCGAAGACGTTACGCGTCGGATTACTCCAAGGCGTACATTGGTACGTTTGGTTGCCTGCCAAAAAGTCGAGAAAAAGACTGGATTGGTTGAACCGCCATTTCGCGGCGCGCGCACGACCGATCGCAAAGATCTTCCGAAAAAGCGTCTTGCTCTGTCCGCGCCGCAAAAATACGTCCTGACGCGGAGCACGTTCATAACTATAGCCGGGCGAAACCGTCACGCCCTCTACGCCAAGTCCGTTCACAAAGTCGAAGAAATCCGCCACTTCCGTGGGATCTTCATCTTGAAAGAGCGTGCAATTGACCGTGACTCGAAATCCCCGATCACGCGCTATCTTGATGGCCTCTATCGCCTTATCAAAAACGCCTTCGCGACACACGGATTTATCGTGCCGTTCGCGATTACCGTCAAGATGGATAGAAAACGTCAAATAGGGAGACGGCGTATAGTCATCAATCTTGCGCGGCAGCAACAACGCGTTCGTGCAGAGATACACGAACTTCTTGCGCGCCACGATACCCGCCACGATCTCTGGCATATCCTTATGCACCAAGGGTTCACCGCCCGGAATCGACACAATCGGCGCCCCGCATTCGTCGACCGCGTGAAGGCATTCCTCGACGCTTAAGCGCTTATCGAGAATCTCCTCGGGATATTCGATCTTTCCACATCCGGAACATTCCAAATTACACCGGAACAGAGGTTCTAACATCAACACCAAGGGATAGTGTTTGATGCCTCTTAGTTTCTGGCCCAAGATATAACTACCTACGCGCCACTGCTGCCGTATGGGTACTTGCATCAAATTCTCCTGCATCGTGGACGCCGCATCGCCTTAAAAAGAGCTCCGCGTTTTCTTCAATAAAGCTACCGGCAGACGAAACGTCGTCGTCTCGGGCTCTGCGGGCATCTCTGTTACTTGAACGACACCTAACACCTCAAGCTTCTTTAAGACCCCGCGCACCAAAACTTCCGGGGTCGATGCGCCCGCCGTGATACCGACACGCATCGTACCTTGAAACCACGAAGCCTCGATCTCGGTCGCGTCCTGCACCAAATAGGCCCGCGTGCCCGGCAATTCCCCTACTTCGCGTAAGCGATTGGAGTTGGAGCTATTACGAGCACCCACGACAAGCAAAATATCAACCTGGCCCGCCAATTTACGAACCGCATTTTGCCGATTCTGCGTTGCATAACAAATCCCGCTGAGATCCGGCCCCTCGATATGCGGAAACCGTGCGCGCAAGGCCAGGATGACATCCTTCGTATCGTCCACGCTCAAGGTCGTCTGGGTCACGTAGGCGAGCTTCTGCTCAGAGCCCACATCAAGGCGTGCCACGTCGTCCACATCGGACACGACATACACAGGCCCCGGTATCCGTCCTCGGGTCCCCTCCACCTCAGGGTGTCCGGGATGACCAATAATCACCACGGAATAATGCTGCGCACTATATCGCTGCGCTTGATAATGCACCTTGGTGACAAGCGGGCAGGTCGCATCGAGAACATCCAAATTACGATGGGCGGCTTCATCTACCATGGCGGTCGCGACACCATGGGCACTAAAGATCGTAGGTGCACCCGCCGGCACCTCCGCCAGACGCTCTACGAAAACCGCCCCGCGCGCCTTCAGATCCTCGACGACATGTTGGTTATGAACGATCTCATGAAGGACGTACACAGGCGCACCATACACTTCCAAGGCCCGCTCGACAATTTCTATCGCCCGCACAACCCCGGCGCAAAAACCCCGCGGCTGAGCCAACACCACATCCATTTTGGGTCTCGATTCCATCTGTGCCCGTCTTCCCCTATTATCCCAAATACCCTTACAAAATATAGGCGCTCTTCATCTCAGGGCGCCCCATGACAGTATCTTAGCATGCTACTGAATAGACGAACCGAGGTAAAGGTGCTTTAAGACATGCGCCTCAAATCTCACGTGGCTAACGAGTCACTCCACAAGAGCCGTTGCGGCCATAATCCTAAAAAACGCAGTTGACTCCACTTCCTGGTAAGCTAAAGCGAGGCTGCAGGCGGGCTTGCGGCGGTTTTTGCCACCACGGAGGACTCACCCAATGGGTGAAGCGAAACGGAAGGCTTTAAAGA
>Ga0307375_10006329_pt1 | contig 10952 bp, 10 predicted proteins | sample TR1MG_FD_202531 | JGI IMG/M metagenome (GOLD analysis project Ga0307375, IMG submission 202531) | Soil microbial communities from Risofladan, Vaasa, Finland - TR-1 | ecosystem: Environmental > Terrestrial > Soil > Coastal area > Acid sulfate soil | place: Finland: Risofladan, Vaasa | collected...
GGAAGGTGGCCGACATCTTCGCGCTATATTTCGTGCCCAACTGAAAGATATGGCCGACCTCTATGCCGCGCCCGCGTTCGAGCGGCGCATGGCATTGGGGGCAGGGATCTTGGGCCTGCACCTCGCGGAGATCGAACGCTTCGGCGTCGGGAAAATCCCGCCCCCAGTTCGCGTTTGTCATGTGCGTGTCGGGCAGGTTCGCGCCGCAGACGAAGTCGGCTAAAGCCAACGCCGCCGGATCTGCGTAGATTTGGCTTTTAAGGCCGCGGGGTCCGACCGCGCCCGGGACCCCGCCTGCCGCCAAGACCTCCTCGGGGCTTGCGAATGTGAGCGGGTTTAAGGCTTTGGGGACCTTGGCTGCTTTGATGTTGTTGATTTCGTGGTCGCCGCGGACGAATAAGGCGATCGGGCCTTCCTCGCCCTTGATGAACACGGCCTTCACGATGCGCGCGGCCTGCGTATCGAGGCGCTGGGCGACCTCCGCGACCGTATGCGCAGATTCGGTCGCTACGTTTCTGGACGCGGCGGATGCCTGCGGGCGGGTCGTGTCGCAAGCGCTCGTCGCGAGTTCGACATTGGCGGCGTAATCGCAAGCCGGGCAGGTGATGATGGCATCTTCCCCGGTTTCGGCTAAAACGTGAAATTCATGCGAGGCGTCGCCACCGATGCTGCCGGTATCGGCGCGCACCGCGCGAAAACGCAGGCCCAGACGCGTAAAGATGCGCTGATAGGCCTGATACATGTCCTGATAGGTCTTTTCAAGGGAAGCCTTGTCTGCATGAAAGGAGTAGCTGTCCTTCATGAGAAACTCCCGGGCGCGCATGACCCCGAAGCGTGGGCGGACCTCGTCGCGGAACTTGGTTTGGATTTGGTAGAAATTCATCGGGAGCTGGCGGTAGCTGCGGATCTCGCGGCGCGCCAGATCGGTGATCACCTCTTCGTGCGTGGGGCCGAAACAGAAGGATCGATTATGACGATCGGATAGGCGCAGGAGTTCGGGCCCATAATGTTGCCATCGGCCGGATTCTTCCCATAGCTCCGCCGGTTGAACCGCCGGCATGAGCAGCTCTTGGGCGCCGCTACGGTTCATTTCCTCGCGCACGATCGCCTCTACGCGACGGAGTACCTTAAGGCCAAGGGGCAGCCAGGTGTAGAGGCCGGAGGCGAGTTTGCGGATCATGCCCGCGCGCAGCATCAAGCGGTGACTTACGATTTCCGCGTCGGCTGGATTTTCTTTGAGGGTTGCAAGTAGTAAGCCTTGGGTGCGCATACGGTCTTAGGGATCCTTATAGGAGAGAAGATGGTGTCGGCCAGAGATGGGCGGCGCCACGCACGCCAGAGCTTGCGCCATGGCGTGCCGGAACGATCGGTGTCGTGAAGTGGTCGGTAAAGACCGCACGCGCAAGCGCGCTTGCGCCGTCTTTGTAGAGCGCAGGCATCGCACTCAATCCTCCCCCTAGGACGATGATGTCCGGATCGAGGATGTTGACGACGGTTGCCAGCGCCTGTCCAAAAAGCGTGCAGTAACGGGCTAGTGCGCGCTGCGCATAGGGATCCGAGGAGGCGTTTGCGGCTATGTCTTGCGCGCTAGCGCCTAACGCGCCGCCGAGCGCATGATAACTTGCCGCAAGCCCAGGTCCTGACAACAAGGTTTCGACACAGCCCGTGCGCCCGCAATAGCAGGGCGGGCCCGTTTCGTCTAAGGGGTTGTGCCCCCATTCGCCGGCGATATGTTGGTGTCCTGACCAGAGCGTGCCGTCTAGGACCAGGCCGCCGCCTACCCCTGTGCCCAATATGACCGCGAACACGCAGCGCATACCAGCACCCGCCCCATCACGGGCCTCGCTCAAGGCCAGACAATTCGCGTCGTTTTCAAGTCGGATCGGACGCGCGAGCCGGGTTTGGAGGTCGGCTGCCAATGGCCGGCCATTCAAGCACACGGTATTTGAGTTTTTCAGTAAACCGGTGTGGCGGGAAAGCGCGCCCGGACTGCCGACGCCTACCGTGCACGATTCCCCTGCCGTCTCTTCAAGATCCAAGACAAGTTGTGTGATCGTGCCTATGATGGCGTCATAGCCGTTCGCGACCGGTGTGGGTAGGCGTTTTCGGGCGCGCTCCAAGCCCTGCTCGTCTAGGAGGATGCCTTCGATCTTAGTGCCCCCGAGATCGATCCCTATTCGCACAGAGTCTCCAGCCATTTGCCATAAAGCGTGTCCGCCGTTTTGTGCAATCGCGCGAGTCGCTCGTTTGCGTCGGCGCGCATGGCCTCGGGGGTTTGGACGGATGCCCCGGCCTTCAGTTGTTGGCCTTGCGGGCTTTTTATCCAGGATTCGATCATGGTGGGCGTCATTTCGATGTGACATTGTAGGGCCAGCGTGCGTCCGAGGACGAAGCCTTGGTGGGAGCAAAAGGGGCTCTTGAGGATATGGGACGCGCCCTTCGGGATCGTGAAGGTGTCGTTATGCCAATGAAAGACCTCGAACACGGGCGGTAGATCTTGTAACCAGGGCCGGCTTGCGTCGTTGATGATCGCCGTTACTTGCCCCCAACCCACCTCGGGGACCGAGTTCGGCCCGACTTGCCCGCCTAGCGCCTTACTGATGAGCTGGCCGCCTAGGCAATGTCCCAGGATGGGTTGTCCGTCTTCTTGGGCGGCTCTTATAAGCCCTAGCGCCTCGGGGATCCACGGGAGCGGGTCGTTGACGCTCATGGGCCCACCCATAAAGACGAATCCGGCGTAGCCCCGGGGGTCTTTGGGTATGGGGTCTCCCTGGTCTACGCAGATGAGCGTGTAGGGAATCTCGCGGCGCCTCAGATATTCACTCAGGTAGCCTGGGCCCTCCCCGGGGGCATGCCGAAAGATCGCTAACGGTTTCATGTATGAGTACCTGTTTTGGTGTGGATCCGGAGCTTCTCAGTATAGTCTAAGTCGGTTGCATCGCCGTGAACAGGATAGGCGGTGCCCATCGTCTTATGCGCGCGTGAGGCGATGGCGCCGACTCAATCGGCGGCCACGGGGGGCGCGGCTCCCCCTAGTCGCACGTTACTTACGAAGAGGACGAGCGGTAGCATGGCGATAAAGCTTGCCGTAATGAAGAGGAATGCCGCGTCAAAGGCCACCATTTGTGATTGACGGGCCAGCGTGTGGGCGAGGATCGCGGTGCCCAGGGCGCTCGTGGGAAGCAGATGGAATGGGCTTAAGTAGAGGGCAGCGGCATTTCCGAAAGACGTGATGTGCCCACCTATGAGATTCCAGGCGGTCTGCCCGCGACGAATGAATACCGTGGTGACAAGCGAGATGCCGATAGACGAACCCATGGTGCGCATGAGGCTAAAAAGACCGGCGGCTTCCGAGGCGGCGTGCTTGGGGAGGCTTGCGAACGCCACGGTGGACAGGGGTACGTAGATCATGCCTAAGCCCGCCCCTTGAATGAGTATCGGCCAGATGATGTCCCATTCGCTGGTTGTGAGGTTGTATCGGGTCATGGCCCAGGTCCCAAAGCCGCTTAAGAGAATGCCAATCGTAATCAAGAGGCGCGGGCTCGTGCGCGTTATGAGCTTGCCGACGACGACCATGCTGATCGCGCTCACGATCCCGCGCGGCGCCATGGCCAGACCCGTCGTGAGTGTCGGGTAATGCAAAAGCTCTTCGAGGAAGAGCGGCTGCATGACCATGGATCCGTACATACCAAGACCGAATACGGCGAGCAGGAGGCTTGCGATGGTAAAGTTGCGGTCTTTAAAGATGCGAAGATCAAAGAGCCGGGCGCCGGTTCGACCCACGCTGTGGATAAGGAATGCGAGAAATCCTCCGATTGCGACGACTAAGGCTAGCTGGATGCGGGCGGAGCCGAGCCAGCCGTACTCGTTTCCTCGATCGAGGAGGAATTGTATGGCGCCAATGCTCAGCGAGAGATACAAAAGACCACCCCAGTCGATATGTCGTTCTCGAGGCGCAGTGTCCGGCACCGAGGTGAGCGCGAGGACATAAGAGAGTATGCCGACTGGCAAGTTGATGAAGAAAGTCCAGCGCCAACTTAAGACTTCCGTGAGATAGCCTCCGAGCGTGGGCCCGAGAATGGGACCTATCATGACGCCGATGCCCCATATGGCCATGGCGCGCCCTCGTTCTTCGTGCGGATACACGCTCACCATGATGGCCTGTGAAAGCGGGACTAGGGCCGCGCCAAAGGCGCCCTGCAGGAGGCGGAATATGACGATTTGGCTGAGCGAAGCGGATAGTCCGCACAAGGCCGAGAAGAGCACGAAGCCGAAGATGCTTGTTAAAAGGTAGCGCCTTTGGCCTAAGCGATCCGTGAAGAAGCCGGTCAGCGGCATGAAGATGGCCGAGGCCACGAGGTAGCTCGTCAAGACCCAGGTGATTTGGTCTGGCGTCGCCTCAAGCTGGCCTTCCATGTGCGGCAAGGCCACATTCACGATGGTGGTGTCCAAGACCTGCATGACCGTCGTTGCCATGACGGCAATGGTGACCAGCAGGCGTTGCCTGGGGCTCACGACTTCTTATCCGTCGCCGTGCCGTCGATACAAACCAGAATGCTGCAATTGGATAGGTCAAGAAGGGTAGGCCCAACCGACCCCCGCCACCAACGCGCAAAAGCGGATTGCGTACGGTGACCTAGGACAATCAGGTCCACCTTTAAGTCGCGCGCGATACGTGCAATTTCATCTACGGGTTCGCCCAAGGCGATATGGCCTTGGGCCTTGATCCCGCGTTCCGCGAGTTTCGCGACTCCTTCGCCTAGGACGTCTTCTATGTAGCGGGTTTGTTCGGAGAACGGGGCATCGCTTGACAAAGATTCGCCTACCACGGTGGCCGCGCTCGTGCGGACTACCGCGAGCAAATGCACGTAGGCACCGCAGGACTGGGCCAATTCGGCGCCCTGCTTGAGCGCCACCCGGCTTTCACGGGTACCGTCGTAACATAAAAGCATGGTCGCGAACATGCCTGCCTCCTTATCACCCGTGCGGTTTTTGGAAAAAGATAGTCGCGTCCGCGCTTGTACCTATGCGCAGCGGAAAGCGCCGATTCGGGTGGAGGATGAGGATGCGCACGGGTACGCGTTGCGTCACTTTGACCCAATTGCCCGTGGCGTTTTCCGGGGGCAGAAGAGAAAAAGCGGTCCCACTGCCGCCGCTTATGCCAATGACGCGCCCGCGAAAAACGTGTCCCGGATACATGTCGACATGAACGCGCGCGCGATCTCCTAAGTGAACGTGGGCCAGTGACGTTTCTTTTAGGTTGGCGGTGACCCAGTAGTGGTGGTCTGCGATCAACGCAAAAAGCGGCGTGCCGGCCACCACATAGGCCCCTGGTCTTAGTTTGAGGCTACTCAAATAGCCGTCCGCAGGCGCGGTGATGAGGCAATGGGCGAGGTTGAGTCGCGCGCGCGCGAGAGCCGCTTGCGCTTGGGCAAGGGCCGCTTTGTCGGCGTTCACGGTCGCCTGCGCGCTCTCCGAGGACTGTGAGGACAGGAACCTATGGGCGGCCATTCGGTGGGTGCGCTCGTTTATGCTCTCCGCATTGCTCAATATCGCTTGCTCGCGCGCGGTGCGGGCGCGCGCTGCGCGGACCGCGATCTTGTAAGGATGCGGATCGATCTCGAAGAGTTTGTCCTGCTTCTTTACCGCCGTATTGTCGTTTACGAAGACCTGTGCGACAGGTCCCGAGACTTGCGCTGCGATCGGGATGACATGCGCTCCGACATAGGCGTCGTCCGTACTGACGTTATTTTGGAGGCTGCGCCAATAGACGTAGATCCCGTAAAGCGCCAGGATCGCCAAGAAGACAAGGAGCGCACGTTGGCGGAGGATGCCACGGCCCATTTGAGACATTCGCGTCATGACAAGGAATACTCTTTTGATGCTTTAGAGGGAGAGGAGTTGGTTGCGTATCTTTCTAAGGGCCTTGGTGCTGATGGCGACTTCTTCCGCATCAAGCACGGACAAAAGTTCGGCGCTCAGGTTTTCGGCCATTTCCGTGATCGGTTTCATGAGCGCGCGCCCCCCTTCGCAAAGGTGAACCGTTTTACTTCGTCGGTCGTGCGGCGACTCGCGACGCTCCACGAGTTTATCTGCGCTTAAACGGTCGAGGAGTCCCACTACGGTGGGCGCTTCGACCCCTAGGCGTGCGGCAAGCTCCGCTTGGGTACAATTTTCACTACAGGAGATGTTGAGTAGCATACGCCACTTGGCTTGGCTTAAGCCCAAAGGTCGCAGGCGTCTATCGAGTTCCGTGCGCCAGAGTCGAGCCGTCTCATGCAGCAATCCGCTAAATGACTCTTGAGGAAGCCCCATAAAACACCCCTTGCCTGCCTAATTATTAGCAGGCTAACAGATTAGGCAGGTCTCCCGCAAGATCCCTCTTTTCAAGAGGCCCTTTTGTCTTTGGTAATCAAGGCGTACGCGGAATGATTGTGAATCGATTCAAAGTTTTCGGATTCGACCGAATAGGCGTCGATGCGTTCGTCTGCGTTTAAGACCATGGCGATCTCGCGCACCATATCCTCTACGAAGCGGGGGTTGTCGTAGGCCCGTTCCGTGACATATTTTTCATCGGGACGTTTGAGGAGTCCGTAGAGCTCGCAGCTCGCTTGTTTTTCCACGAGATCGATGATGTCTTCTACCCAGACGAAGCGGTTTGTGCGGACATTCAAGGTGACGTGTGAGCGCTGGTTGTGGGCGCCCCGGTCCGATATTTCCTTAGAGCAGGGGCACAGGCTTGTCACGGGCACCACGACCCGCAACGTCGTCGCGCTCTGACCATTACGGATCTCGCCTAGAAAGCTCACCTGGTAGTCCATAAGGCTGCGGACGCCCGAGACCGGGGCGGTCTTCATGACGAAGTAGGGGAAGCTCATCTCGATGTGCCCGGCGTCGGCCTCAAGCCTGCGCGCCATCTCCGAGAGCATGTCCTGAAAGGATTCCACGGAGATTTCGGCTTCGTAGTTATTGAGTATCTCTACGAACCGTGACATATGCGTGCCTTTGAAGTTATGGGGCAATTCCACATACATATTGAAGAGGGCGATGGTGCGCTGCTCGCCTTGGCTGCGGTCTTTGACGCGTACCGGGTGTCGAATATCCTTTATGCCGACCTTATCTATGGCGATTTGCCGCAAATCGGCGCTATTTTGGACGTCTGCAATGCAGTCGGTACGCCCGCTTGAGGGGGATGCAGTCATCATAGGTGCGCCTTAATCCTGAGTAATTTAGTCAACGATTTCTCATTTTAGGCGGATTCGGAGGCGCGGGCAAGGTCTGGCAGCGCCTCCTTGACTTGGCGCGTGATGCCGGCTGCGTCAAGGCCGCAAGCCGCGAGCATCGCGGCCGGCGCCCCGTGTTCGATATAGACGTCGGGAAGCCCAAGATTCAAGACGCGGATGGGTAGTGAGAGCGCGTTCACTGCTTCGCCCACACCGCTTCCCGCGCCCCCCGCCACGGCGTTCTCTTCAATCGTCACAAAGAGTTCGTGCGTGCGTGCCAACTTGATCAGAAGCGCTTCATCGAGCGGTTTTACAAAACGCATATTCACCACGGTCGCATCGAGCGACTCGCCGGCGACGAGCGCTGCGCCGAGTAGCGAACCGAAGGCGAGCAGGGCGACCCGCGCGCCTTGTCTGCGCGTCTCGGCCTGACCAATCGGTAGGGCGGTCATTTGATGCTCGGTGCTGACCCCCATTCCACTTCCGCGCGGGTAGCGTACGGCCGTGGGGCCGTTGTGGCAGTAGGCCGTGTAGAGCATCTGCCGGCATTCATTTTCATCGCTCGGGGTCATGATGACGAAGTGCGGTAGGCAGCGCAGGAAGCTCAAATCGAAGCTCCCGGCGTGCGTAGGACCATCCGCCCCTACGAGCCCGCCGCGGTCGATGGCCAGCATGACGGGTAGGTTTTGTAGGCTGATGTCGTGTATGACTTGATCGTAAGCCCGTTGAAGAAAGGTCGAGTAGATGGCGACCACGGGCTTTAGCCCCTCGCAGGCCAGTCCCGCGGCGAAGGTGAGCGCATGTTGTTCCGCGATCCCCACGTCGAAATAGCGGTCGGGGAAGCGTTGCGAGAACTCAACGAGTCCGGAGCCTTCGCGCATGGCCGGCGTGATCCCAATCAATTTCGGATCGGCGGCCGCCATGTCACAAAGCCACTCGCCAAAGACCTGCGTGTAGGTCTTGCCCGAGGCCTTGACCTCCATCTTGCCCGTTTGGGGATCGAACGGCGTCACGCCGTGGTAGACGCAAGGATCGCCTTCGGCGGGCGTATAGCCCTTGCCTTTTCGGGTAACGACATGGAGGAAGCGGGGGCCGGTGAGGCCGCGCATATTCCGCAGCGTCGGAATGAGGGTCCCCAAGTCGTGACCGTCTATCGGGCCTATGTAGTTGAAGCCTAATTCTTCGAACAGGGTGCCGGGCATGATGATGCCCTTCATGTGTTCTTCGATTCGCTTCGCGAACTGGAAGACGGGACGCACGGTACTGAGAACCGTTTTACTGCCGCTGCGGACGCTCGTATAGGCGCGCCCCGATAGGATACGGGCCAAATAGCTCGATAGGGCGCCTACGTTGGGCGAGATCGACATGTCGTTGTCGTTGAGCACGACCAGCAGGTTCGCGTCCATCGCGCCGGCATTATTCAATGCCTCGAAGGCCATGCCGGCCGTGAGCGCGCCATCCCCGATGACCGCTACGACTTGTCGGTTCAACTGGGCGTGGGCGGCGGCCACCGCCATGCCTAGCGCAGCGCTGATCGATGTGCTCGAGTGACCTACCCCGAATGTGTCATAAGGGCTTTCCGAGCGCCTGGGAAAGCCCGACATGCCTCCATTCTTTCGGAGGGTCGGCATCTGGTCTCGGCGCCCGGTGAGGATTTTGTGGGGGTAAGTTTGGTGGCCCACATCCCAGACCACGCGATCTTCCGGGGTGTCGAATACGTAATGAAGTGCGATCGTAAGCTCGACGGTCCCAAGGCCTGCCGCGAGATGACCGCCCGTTTGACTTACGCTCGTGATGAGAAAGTCACGCAACTCTTCTGCAAGCTGCGGTAAGCTGCTCTCCGGGAGCTTTCGGAGATCTGCCGGAACGTCAATAGAGCGCAGTAGCGCTTGGCCAGTTTTTACCATTCTTCTTAGTGGTCCCGCTCGATTCCGTGGTGGGCGATGGTTGCGAGTAGCGTGCCATTATCTCCCAAAAAGCGGAGACTGGCGAGCGCCTTCTCATAGAGCGCGCGCGCGTTGTGGCGGGCTTGCTGTATCCCAAGGACTGAAGCGAAGGTGGCCTTTCCGGCCGCGGCGTCCGCGCCTATGGTTTTGCCCACAAGCTTCGCTTCGCCTTCGACATCCAAGAGATCATCGGCAATTTGGAAGGCGAGGCCCAATGCTTTGCCGTATTCATCTAAGGGCGAGGGGGTTTCCGCTAAGGCGGCCCGCGCACCTAATCGCACGGCGCCGAGGATCAGGGCACCGGTCTTGCGTCCATGACGCTCTTCTAAGACCTCAAGGCTGGCTTCGGCCCCCGCTTTGAGGTCCAGCGCCTGCCCGCCGGCCATGCCAAGCGAGCCTGAGGCGTGCGCGAGATCGGCCACCATACGAATGCGTGCCTCCGCGCTTAGTAGGGGGGCTTGCGAAAGGACGCCAAAAGCGAGCGTCTGGAGCGCGTCTCCGCAGAGGAGCGCCGTAGCTTCCCCGAATGCCTTATGACAGCTGGGGCGGCCCCGTCGCATGTCGTCGTCGTCCATGCACGGGAGATCGTCATGGACGAGCGAATAGGCGTGAATCAGCTCGACTGCGGCGGCCGGGTGATCCAGGGCGTCAATGGGCGCCCCCAGGGCCTCGCCTGTCGCGTAGACGAGGCAAGCCCGTAGGCGTTTACCGCCCCCTAATGTCGCGTAGCGCATGGCCTCATGGAGGTCCGGCGGTACCGTGTCTGGGGCAGGGATGAGACGGGCCAGGACGTCTTCTATGCGCGTGCGGTAGCGCTTCAAGGCCTCTTCTTGAGGCGCGCTCACTCGTCCGCTTCGCTTTGTGGGAAAGGTTCTATCCGGAAGGCGCCGTTATCCGAAACGAGGCGCTCGACGCGCTGTTCGGCGTTTTTGAGTCCCGCCTCGCACAGGCGCGAGAGTTCCATGCCGCGCTGGAACGTCGACAGGGCTTCTTCTAGGGATTGCTGGCCGTTTTCCATTTGGTTCACGATCTGTTCGAGCTCCGCAAGCGCGGTTTCAAAGTCGGGAAGTGGTGTAGGTTCGGGTTCGGTCACGAAATATCCTCATATCATATATCACCCTACTGCAAGCTCCGTAAACCGTCAATTAGGGCGATCTCTGTCCGGGCCCGTTTATCGGTATCCCGACCTTGCTGCGTGGAGTGGGACTTCGGGTGGCGCCGCAAGCATGTACAATGGTGGCATGAACGGCAGATTACCAGATAAAGGACAGGTGCGACGGCTTTTGCGCGCGCTTCCCTGGACTACGGCTTTGTGGGTAGGGCTCGCGATCGGTTTGTTGTTTGCGATTCCCTTCGCGCAGAGCTATTACAAGCTTACGACGCAAGAGGTCAGCATTCTCAAGATGCTGGTCATGGTCGTGGCCGGCCTGCGCGTTATTCATGACGTCGAAAATGCCATGGCCCGCCATCGGGCTCGCACGCTCGCGACCATGAGTCGGTCCGGTCGGGCCTTGGGCAAGCTTGCTTGGCAGGACTCGGTCACGGGCATCTATCTCCTACGGCTCGCTTTGTATACGGGCCTTGTCTTATTGACGATTTTTGTCGTAGGCGGGACCTTCAGCGGCATACTGGTAGGCGGTACCTTGATTACCGTCACTCTGGGCGTGGCCGGCCAGTCGTTCTTCGCTAATTTTTTTGGCGGCCTGGCGGTGGCTTTATTTAAGCCCTTTGATCTGGGGGATCATGTCCAGATCGTGGCCTGGCAATTTCCTATGATGCCGGA
>Ga0307375_10006330_pt1 | contig 10951 bp, 8 predicted proteins | sample TR1MG_FD_202531 | JGI IMG/M metagenome (GOLD analysis project Ga0307375, IMG submission 202531) | Soil microbial communities from Risofladan, Vaasa, Finland - TR-1 | ecosystem: Environmental > Terrestrial > Soil > Coastal area > Acid sulfate soil | place: Finland: Risofladan, Vaasa | collected...
AGAATCCTTGGCAACGTGGAACGAATGAGAATACCAATGGATTATTGAGGCAGTACTTCCCCAAAGGAACAGACTTATCGGTACACTCGCAGGTGAAACTCAATGCTGTGGCTCGTAGACTAAATGAGCGACCACGAAAGACGTTAAAATTCGAAACACCGGCTGAACGGTTTAACCAAAGTGTTGCATCGACCGGTTGAAATCGCAGCCGGCTACTGCCCATGGTTAGTTCATAGGCCAGCGTCCATTATGCAACCAACAACGTACCTTGCCATCCGAAATTTTGTGCAGTCGGTAAGCTATCCACTAGAGATCGTTTCACACTGGCTTTACTTGATGATTAACTATGCTCTTAGAGGTACCCCTTCCAGGAATTGAGGTAGACCATCGTTTAGATAGAGCCACTCCTGCTTGGAAGACACCCAAATATGTTCTGTAGGATGAAATCGATCAGGATGATCCAAACTACCCATGGAAAGGCCAATTACATTCGCGTTTTTTCGCTCAGAAAAAAGCGTGGTGCCGCAAGTGGTGCAGAATCCCCTTCTCAGTCCAGTATTGCCATCAAACCATCCGACCGGACCACTCACCTCCAGACTATCCAGAGGCACTAGCACACGGGCATTGAATGCGCTGCCCATGGCTTTCTGGCAGCGATGGCAATGGCAAACTCGAATGTTTATTGGCGTGGCGTGGGTTGAATAGCGACAAGCGCCACACAGGCATCCACCTTCTATTATCGTTGTCATGGCTTTCCCTCTTGAATATCAGATTCGGTAAATGACCGCTATTGGCCGATTTCTACCTGTTTAGCATTTTCCTCATCCGTCCGCTCGTAGCTTGATAAGGGTCGTTGGCCGGAAAACTTTAACACCCATTCAGGTAACACAGGGGCTATAAATACATTACCCGAAAATTAACAGCTATATCCTCCAACTGCCATAGCAATATCGTGCAACACTGATTCACGGCGCAAGAGTTTTCATATCGGTAGCGGGCTAAAGAATTTGCCGGGGCGGAAGAATCAAGCATTCTTCAGGTTTCCTGTGCTCTCAAGAGCGGGTATGAAGTTGCGATTGGAATTAAAAGTGGCTGCATCGCGAAGCAGCCTTGTAATAAATATTTTGTAACAAAAACCCACTGCACCAATTGCATGCACCACATAGTATCGCGCACCAAAAACCCTACCAGAATTATTGACGTAAATTTATAACTGCCTGATTCTATGTGAATGCGCGCGTGGCATGGCTATTGCTAATCCTTACGTACGTAACATAGATGTGAGGTGACACCATGCAAGAATTCAGTACAGGCCGCTACCCCAGCTTTGTCGAAACCAATGATGCGCTCATCAACGGCGTGCGCGGTATTGCGCGGCGTTTGAGTTTTAATATCCGTGTCGGGCTAAGAAATTTGCCGGGCCGTAATAATCAAACCTTCTTCAGGTCACCTGTTGCTTCGCTCAAGCACAGACATGAAGTTGCGATCATGTACTCTGGTCACGCCAGCGAATTTTTGAGGATGACGTCCGAGCGCATGGTTATCCCCACCGGGCGTTATACGCTCGGCCAGTTGCTGTGCAGCTTGTATAAACGCGGCGATCGTTGGGTCGATGAGCTGGATGACAGCCACTTGAAGTGCATGGTGAACGGGCGGGAAGCGAAGTTGTTCGACACCATCGAGCCGGGTGCCGAGATTCGTATTTTCTCGTAAAAAATTTGTGAACATGAATCCAGGAATGATGAACCACATAATTGTCTTCACAGAAATTTGGGCGGGTAGTCTGTTCACAGCAGCGGCTGTTATTTTTCGTGTCCGGAAAGGGATGGTTTGCAACCATGAGTCACGCACCAAAGTCAGCCGCCACACCCGTTTCAACGCACCTTTCCGCACCAAATAGATGCGATAGTTGAACCTGACACGCTGCAACCCATTGAAACCGTAGTGGCACAGGAATTGCAAAGTAATCACTGAGAAACCTCTCTGACCCAACGGCGGGTGGAGGGAATACAGATAAATACCGACAAAGGCGTCGCTTCAGCATTGAGTGCTGGACGACGCTTTTTTTATTGCGAGGACGATATGAAGACGAACAAGAAAACCAGGTTGGTCGTGATCGGAAACGGCATGGCCGGGATGCGCACCATTGAGGAATTGCTCAAGATGTCGCCGGACGAATTCGAGATCACGGTGTTCGGCGCCGAGCCGCAGCCCAACTACAACCGCATCCTGCTGTCGCCGGTGTTGTCCGGCGAGATGAAGTTTGCGGATACCGTGCTGAACACGTTGGACTGGTACAAGGAACACAACATCACGCTGCATGCCGGCAAGCTGGTGACGAAGATAGACCGCCTGCACTGCGTGGTAGAAAGTGAAGACGGCTTGGCGATACCCTATGATAGGTTGCTGATCGCGACCGGTTCCAACCCCATCATGCTGCCGATACCCGGCATCGATCTGCCCGGCGTGCTGGCGTATCGCAGCATAGACGATGTCGAGAAGATGCTGGTTGCGGCCCGGGATAAGACAAAGCCTTCCAAGCGTGCGGTGGTGATCGGCGGCGGCTTGCTCGGGCTGGAAGCGGCGAACGGTTTGTCGTTGCAGGGCATGGAAGTGTCGGTGGTGCACCTGTGCGACTGGCCGATGGAACGCCAGCTTGACCAGGTGGGCGGTGGATTGCTCAAGGCCGAACTGGAGAAGCGCGGGCTGAAATTCTATATGTCGCGCCAAACCGAAGCGATTCTTGGTGAGGATAGAGTGACCGGCTTGCGCTTCAAGGGCGGAGAAGTGATCCCTGCCGAACTGGTGGTGATGGCGGCGGGCATACGGCCCAACATCGCGTTGGCCAAATCCTGCAAGCTGCATTGTGAGCGTGGCATCGTGGTCAACGACACAATGCAGACCTACGACCCGAAGATCTATTCGGCGGGTGAATGCGTGCAGCATCGCGGTCAGGTTTACGGGCTGGTTGCGCCGCTGTTCGAGCAGGCCAAGGTGGCGGCGAACCATCTGGCCGAATACGGGCGGATGCGCTACGAAGGCTCGTCGGTTTCCACCAAGCTCAAGGTGACCGGCATCGACCTGTTCTCGGCGGGCGACTTCAGCCTCAAGCCGGGTGACGAGGAACTGCTGCTGCAAGATTCGGCACGCGGCGTGTACAAAAAGCTGGTGCTCCGCGACAACAAGTTGCGCGGGGCGGTGATGTACGGCGACACGCTGGACGGCCCGTGGTATTTCCAGATGATGCGTGACGAGACCGATGTGTCGGAGATGCGCGAGCACATCCTGTTCGGCCAGATGCATGTCGGCGATTCGGGGCGCGGCGGCGCGTTGAACGTTGCGAACATGGCGGACTCGGCGGAGATCTGCGGATGCAACGGCGTCAGCAAGGGCACCATCGTCAAGACCATCCTGGACAAGAAACTGTTCACGCTGGAAGAGGTGCGCGCGCATACCAAGGCCTCCAGCTCGTGTGGATCGTGCACCGGGCTGTGCGAGGCGATTCTGGCGAACACGCTGGGCGACTATTCTGCCAAGCCGAGCAAGAAGGCGCTGTGCACCTGCACCGAGCACGCGCACCAGGACGTGCAGGAGGCGATCACCAAACTCAAGCTGAAATCCATACCCGAACTGATGAAGGCCCTGGAATGGAAAACCGCGGACGGCTGCCATGTGTGCCGCCCCGCGCTGAACTATTACCTGACGGCGGCCTGGCCGGGCGTATACCAGGACGACAGCCGCTCGCGCTTCGTCAACGAGCGCGTGCACGCCAACATCCAGAAGGACGGCACCTATTCGGTGATCCCGCGCATCTGGGGCGGCGTAACCTCGCCGTCCGAGTTGCGCTCTATCGCCGAGATCGCCGAGCGCCACGAGGTGCGCACCGTGCACATCACCGGCGGACAACGCATTGGCCTGTATGGCATCACCAAGGAGAACCTGCCGAAGATGTGGGGCGAACTGGTCGAAGCGGGATTCGTCTCCGGCCACGCGTACGGCAAGGCGTTGCGCACCGTGAAGACCTGCGTCGGTTCCGAGTGGTGCCGCTTCGGCACGCAGGATTCCACCGCGATGGGCATCAAGGTGGAGAAGATGACCTGGGGTTCGTGGACGCCGCACAAATTCAAGATTGCGGTGTCCGGCTGTCCGCGCAATTGCGCCGAAGCGACGATCAAGGATTTCGGCGTGGTGTGCGTGGACTCGGGCTACGAGATCCACGTCGGCGGCAACGGCGGGATCAAGGTGCGTGTCACCGATTTCCTGTGCAAGGTCGCGACCGAGGAAGAGGTGCTGGAATACTGTGGCGCATTCATGCAGCTGTATCGCGAGAGTGCGCACTATATGGAGCGCACCGCGCCGTGGATAGAGCGCGTCGGGCTGGCCTACGTGAAACAGCACGTCGTTGACAATGCCACGGGTCGCGCAGAACTGTATGCGCGTTTCCTGGAGTCGCAAAAATATTCGCAGAACGATCCGTGGAAGGAGCGCGCGGAAGGCAAGGACGCGCATGAATATGAATCACTGGCAACGATCGCCTAGTTCGGATTTTTAAACCGAACTAATGTACATAAAAAAGGAGCATTGAAATGGACTGGCTACAAATCGGACACATTGAAGACATCCCGCGCCAGGGTTCGCGGGTGGTGCAGACGAACGATGGCGAGATCGCGCTGTTCCGCAGCGTGGACGACAAGGTGTTCGCGCTGAACAATCGTTGCCCGCACAAGGGCGGGCCATTGTCGCAGGGCATCGTGCATGGCAAGCGCGTAACCTGCCCGCTGCACAACTGGGTGATCGAACTGGAATCAGGCGTCGCGGTTGCACCGGATCAAGGCTGCGCGCATCGCCATGAAGTGCGCGTCGCGCATGGCTTGGTGTTCCTCGAAGTAAAGGCCGGAGCATGCAAAGCGGCATAGCCATGCCGGAAAGCGTACGCACCACTTGCCCGTATTGCGGCGTCGGCTGCGGCGTGGTGATGAATGTTGCGGCTGGCGCTGTGACTGTCACAGGTGATCGGCAACATCCGGCCAATTTCGCCCGGCTGTGTTCAAAGGGAACGGCGCTGGATCAAACGCTGGATAACGAAGGACGCCTGCTTTACCCGATTGTAGACGGGCAGCGCGCCAGCTGGGACGATGCGCTGGATCGGGTCGCCAGCGGTTTCAATGAAATCGTCGCGCAACACGGACCGGATGCGGTGGCGTTCTATGTTTCGGGACAACTGCTGACCGAGGATTATTACGTTGCCAACAAGCTGATGAAAGGCTTCATCGGCAGCGCAAACATCGATACCAATTCGCGGCTGTGCATGTCGTCGGCGGTGGCCGCGCACAAGCGCGCGTTCGGCGCGGATGCGGTTCCGGTTTGCTACGAGGATGTCGAACTGGCCGACCTCGTCGTGCTGGTCGGTTCCAACTATGCCTGGGCACATCCGGTGCTGTACCAGCGCCTCGCCGCGGCGAAGAAAGCCCGTCCCAAAATGCAGGTGGTGGTGATCGACCCGCGGCGCACCGCGACCTGCGACATCGCCGACCTGCACCTGGCGATCGCGCCCGGTGCGGATGCGTTTTTGTTCAACGGTCTATTGCACTATCTGCGCCGCGAGGACGCGCTCGATCTCGGCTATGTTGAGGCGCATGTGGAAGGATTTGCCAGTGCCTTCGAGGCGGCCAAGTCGGTCAGCTCGATTCCCAAAGTTGCACAGGTGTGCGGGGTGACAGAACCAGATGTGAGCGAATTCTTCCGCCTGTTTGCTAAAACGGAGCGTACTGTAACGGTGTTCTCGCAGGGCATCAACCAGTCATCCAGCGGCGTGGACAAGGGCAACGCGATCATCAACGTGCACCTGGCCACCGGTCGGATAGGGAAAGCGGGCATGGGGCCGTTTTCGGTGACCGGCCAGCCGAACGCGATGGGCGGGCGCGAGGTCGGCGGGCTGGCCAATCAGCTGGCGGCACACATGGATTTTTCCGATGCGGCGGACGTGGATTTGGTGGCGCGCTTCTGGAACGCACCGAACATCGCGCAGGCGCCGGGACTAAAAGCGGTGGACATGTTCCAGGCCGTCGCGTCGGGCAAGATCAAGGCAGTGTGGATCATGGGTACCAACCCGGCGGTCAGCATGCCCGACGCGGACAGGGTGCGCGAGGCGCTGCAAGGCTGTGAACTGGTGGTGGTGTCCGATTGCGTGCGGCACACCGACACCACGGCCTGTGCCGGCATCCTGTTGCCCGCAGCGGGCTGGGGCGAGAAGGACGGCACGGTGACCAATTCCGAACGGTGCATCTCGCGCCAGCGCGCGTTTTTGCCGTCAGCAGGCGAGGCCAAACCGGACTGGTGGATCGTCACGCAGGTGGCACAGCGCATGGGCTTTGCCGAAGCGTTCTCCTACACACAATCTGCGCAGATCTTTCGTGAGCATGCCCAGCTTTCGGGTTTTGAAAACGACGGCCTGCGTGCCTTTGACATCAGCGCATTGACCGAAATCGACGATGCGCAATACGACGCCTTGCAACCGGTGCAATGGCCGGTCAACAAGCAATCGCCCGACGGTACGCGGCGGCTATACAACGACGGAAAATTTTATACGCCCGGCGGCAAGGCGCGCATGATCGCGGTTGCGGCGCAGCTGCCCGCGGTAACAACGGATGTCGAATTCCCGCTGGTGCTGAACACCGGGCGATTGCGCGACCAGTGGCACACCATGACGCGTACCGGCAAGGTGCCGCGCCTGAACGCGCATTCGTATGAACCCTACGTGCAGATGCATGAGCGCGATGCGCAAAAGTACCAATTGCAGTTCGGCGGGCTGGCGCGATTGAGCAGCCGCGACGGCAACATGCTGGCACGGGTGCAGATCAGCGACGAGCAGCGCATCGGCTCGGTGTTCGTGCCGATGCACTGGAACGACATGCTTGCAAGATCGGCCCGTGTGGACGCGCTGACCGCAGCGATCACCGACCCGATCTCCGGCCAGCCGGAATTCAAGCATACGCCGGTATATGTAGAGCCATACCGTCCGGCCTGGCAGGGATTTGTGCTGAGCCGCGCGCGCCTTGCATTGCCCGAAGCAGCCTATTGCGCCTGCACACAGGGAGCAGGTTATTGGCGGCATGAGATCGCGGGAGAGATGGTGCCGGAGAACTGGCGAGACTGGGTACAGGCAGCGCTGGCTTGTTCAGGCGCACCCGCAAGGAGTACACCAATGGCAGGCAATCTGCTATCGAGCAAACTCGATGCAGAATTGACACCGCGGGTGGGTACCCCGCTGCTGCGCAGCGACCCTTCCGCAGACCTGATCGAATACCGCGATGCCGCGATGGGTCGCTACCGTGCCGCTTGCGTGCAGGACGGCCGGCTTGAAGCGATATTCTTCATCGCACCCGATCAGCGTCTACCTGCGCGCGAATGGCTGGCGAGCCTGTTCAAGCAAGACATGGTAGCCGCGGCAGACCTGGCCGGATTGCTGGCCGCGCGACCGCCGAGTGGTTCTGTGGCCAATACCGGACGCACCGTGTGCGCCTGTTTCAGTGTCGGCGAAAAAACCATCATGCATGCGATACGGGAAGAAAAACTGGACAGCGTCGAAGCCATTGGGGCATGCCTGAAGGCGGGCACCGGATGCGGCTCATGCGTGCCGGAGATCCGCCGCATTTTGAGAGGCAACTCAAGACCGTAGGTTTTGACCCGGATTGTGCAAAGGCACGATCGATGGACTTCCACCGTCAGGCTTTTGCAGGCGGCATATTTTTCAAAGGCAAGAACTCAGCCTACCATTTTTTATAGGGCAAAAATTTCCCGTTCATGGTAACTACTACGCGGTCACCTTTTGGATCATTTTCCTTATCAATGGTAAGCGTGAAATCGATTGCGCTCATGATTCCGTCGCCAAACTTTTCATGAATTACAGACTTCATCGGCATGCCATAAACCTGCATGATTTCATAAAATCGATAAATCAAAGGGTCGGTAGGAACCAAAGGACCAAGACCTTTGGTGGGGAATTCGGTTAACTTGTCGTAGAGGTCCTTTTCAAGCCCAAGCGCAGCACCCAACTTGGCAGCTTCTTCTTCAGAAGCACGTGCCTGACCGTAAAAAAGGGATGATACCCATACCTCGTCCCTGTCGATGATTTTTCCCAAATCGGAAAAAGTTTTCTCCTTTTTCTTTTTTGCATCAAAAAGCTTTTGTGTAACTTCACCTGCGTTCATGCTTGCCTCCGATTTAAGTCTTAAAGGGTTAATGCAAAGTAATAGGATGCACCACTTTTGTGGCGCGCCGCTTACGCGCAGCGTTGGGATATTGTATTACCAACTTTTCGCCGGCGCTTGGCGTGACATCATTTTACCGGCATGGAAACGGCGGGCAAAGTCCGACCGGCGGAAGTCGAACTGATCTTCGTTGATTCTTATTTCGAGACGATAACCAGCCCGCGCGCTTTGTTGCTGGTCCTGTCCGTCGTGGCGATTGCCTGGCGCAGCAGGCTGATGCTGACCCATGCCGGGGGGTATTTGTACTTGGCCACGTCGAGTATCAGCACACTGTCGGACTGTGCATCATAGGCTGCCAGGGCCGACCAGTGTCCTCCGCCGACCTGCCCCAGCGTGGCGCGATAATAATTGGCCAGCACGAATTGTACGTCATCGCCCAGCGCTTTCTTCAACAACACGCGCAGACTCTCATCGCTCAAGGTATCGCCGGCAATGGAGATTGCCTTGACACCCTCGCGTGATAGCGCTTCGACCATTTGCTCGCGTGTCATGCCCATCGCTAGCACGGTCTGCGGGCTAATGACCTTTATTACCGCGGGGGTAAAGAAGTTGCGCTGGGTAAAGTAAGCGTAGGGCGCATAGGTCGGATCGACGGGTTTCGCGATCGGCATCGAATTGAGCACGGTGATGGCACTGGCCACGGAGCAATACGACTGGGTGATCTGCGCGGTAAAATTCGGGGCGAGTTGCCAGTAGTCTGCATCGGCCGGCATGCGGGCACGCAGGATTTTTCCTTCGGCCGAGTCCCAATACACGACGGCGGGTTCGGCGAATACAGATTCCGCAGCCTGTGACTGGGCAAAGGCCGGCGTCGAAAATGCATAGACAATGAGTGCAAATATCAGGCTTTTCATAAGTTACCTTTTTTCGGTGGCAAGCGCATCACTGCGGGAATAAAAATCAGCGGAACACGATGGTCTTGTTGCCGCACACAAGCACACGGTCTTCCACGTGATAGCGCAGACCCCTCGATAATACCGTTTTCTCGATGTCGCGACCGTAACGGACCAGATCCTCGACCGTGTCGCCGTGGTCTATGCGCATCGTGTCCTGTTCGATGATCTGCGACATGCAGAGACCTGAAACTCACCGGAGTTCATTTTAACCGCCTAGCAGTCATACTGACATACCGAAGCAGAATGCGGATAAGCTAAAATTGGGCTGTTTAAAAATGATTTTATAAACAGCTGTTTGTTGATAGTACAATTATAGAATTGGTCAAACTGAACTGGAAAACTAACATGAACCTTGGATCAAACCCGATCACCCGCATATTTGCATTCGCGCTGCTGTTGTCCGGTTGCGCCTCCGCGCCGCAACATTTGTCCGAGCAGGATAAAAGCGGGATCAAGAACATTGCGATTGTTTCCCTGGTGCCGGAAAGCGTGAATTTTGAAAAAATCGGAATATTTTCATCTTCCGATATATATACAAAGTTTGATGCGGGCAGCAAATTGACTGACAGTATCCTTTACGTGTCCCGTGCGAGGATCGCGAAATCCTACCCGGGTTGGACCATAAAAAATATAGAGTATGACCGGCCGGCATTAATGGCAAAATTGAATACGCCGAGTGGATTTGATGCCGCGCACGTCAAGGAAGCATTTGCCGGTCTGGCACGCAAAAATGGAGTCGATGCAATATTTGTCGTGCGGGCTGCCGCTGATAAAGCAGACAATAATCAGCAGGATTCACATGAAAATTATCTGCGTGAAGGCATGAGTGTATTGCTTAAAGACAACAATCTCGGCGGAGATGCGAAGTTGGTTTTTCGCGCCAACCTTAGCGTTGCGATTGTTGGTAAAAGCGGGGAGGTCATGGCGGTTGGTTCAGTACCTGTTCAACTTGACCATGCGAAACGGTTTGATCTCGATGATTATGGCGTGAGCCTCGATATGAAACGTAATTCCCGCCCCGAGACACAGGACAAGTTGGAGCGCGGAGTTATTGTTGATTTGGCAAGCAGGCTTAATATCTGCTTTGACACGCTGGGTTTCACCAACGGATCCAGCCCGGCGTCGCAACACGTAAATGTGATTCCTCCGCAAGCTGAAGCGGTGATTGAGACTAATGAAAAGTCGTCCGCGCAAATGGCGCCGACCACGAATTCCTTTGACCAGTGCTTTTCGAGGTGCAGACAGTACACCGATCGTACCAAGGGGCAATGTTTTGACGCTTGTAACAAGTGACCCCGATAGCGGGCATGACGATTAACAGGCCCGCACCGCATCATCAATGACCGGCATACTTCCATGCAGCTGCGACAGTCCCCGCGGGGGAGGCTACGTGCTTTCCCGCCACCAATGTCTCCCGCATCCATGCTTCAAGCCGGCTCATTGAAGATCAATCAACCTGCCACGTACCGTTGCGATAGACCGTTTCGTCGTCCAGCGTGAACGATTCGGTAATGGCAAAAACATCGACATGATGCTTTGCCGCCGCCTTTCTGATGCCGGGTTTATTGTAGATGCCGTGTTTGGCACCCAGCGACAGATGCACGCCGCACATGCGCTCGAAAGTGCCGATATCGCTGACTAACTTGTCTGCTGTGAGTGCCCTGTTCATTCCCAGACCCAGTTCACGCAACCAGACTTCGCCTTCGTCAGCGCGGATATTGGCGAGCACCCGGTCGAACTCGGGTGTGGAATCCAGCGTATCGGTTACGCGCCCGTTGCTGATCA
>Ga0307375_10006331_pt1 | contig 10949 bp, 11 predicted proteins | sample TR1MG_FD_202531 | JGI IMG/M metagenome (GOLD analysis project Ga0307375, IMG submission 202531) | Soil microbial communities from Risofladan, Vaasa, Finland - TR-1 | ecosystem: Environmental > Terrestrial > Soil > Coastal area > Acid sulfate soil | place: Finland: Risofladan, Vaasa | collected...
GACAGAGCGACCGGGCACGGGCTGCCGTCATGGCGGAGTGAATGCCAAAACGGCGGGCCTCATAGCTACAGGTCGCCACGACGCCCCGGCCGCCAGGATCGCCGCCGACGATGACGGGCTGACCGCGGAGCTCGGGATGGTCCCGTTGCTCCACGGCGGCGAAAAAGGCATCCATGTCCACATGGATGATCTTGCGGAGTTCGACACAGTGCTTTGAATACGGATTGGTTATCTGGCTCCCGCTGTGTTCGCACAATCTTTCACACGGTTGGCCGTTTGAAACGGGACTGTCCACTATTGTCAGGCTACCTCATTATTGCGCGGTCGTTGTTTGCTCATCGCGGTCTTGTCAGAACAAATAAAATAGGCACAAAGTCCTTCCACCATCCCGGAACGCTCGCCTACAGGGATGGTGCGACAGCGAACCATGTATTCAGCAAACAGCATGAGTGCCACTAGCGTCACGGTAATGATATTAGTCAATAAAAATAATAAATCCGGAGCCGAATCCGCCTTGAACCTGTTATTTTTTACTCTTTGTACTTCCTGCAACGGGTGGATTATTCCCCTTGGCTGCATCCCAGAATTCGATGGCTCCTGCCTTTGCCGCGTGACCAATATCGACCGCCTCATGGGCGATGCGCCAGACCACCTCTGATAATCCTAGCCCAGAATTAGGATTGTTTCCAAGTGGTGGGAAGCCGATGGGTGCCCCTGGGGCGCATAAGATGGATTTATTTTACAACGATCTTGCCAAACATGCCCGTTGCCGCATGGCCAGGGATTTGGCACACGTAGTAGTATGTGCCCGCTGTCGGGTGCCAAGTGAAGTCCGTGTATCCGAACCCCCCACTCTTGGGGACCGGACTAAATCCCGTACCTGCGATAATGGGGTTGATGGCCGGCATCACCGCATAAGGTGGTCCCTTCTTGGTAATGTCTAAGCTGTGACCAAATCCCTTGTTGGTGTTGATAAAGGTGATATCCACCGTAGCGCCTGCGGGGATCTCCAAGGTCGGATTTTTGACGTCGTGGATTTCAAAGCTGGGGAATGGAAACCCCGGAAGGACGGCTGCCGCGACCACATGTACGGTTTTGCCGCTATAGGTTACCGTTTTACCGCTGACTGTCCCGCTATCCTTGGCCAACAAGGCTTTCACTTGCGGCAACGTAGCCATTTTCCAGGAAGTATCCAAAGGGGCTGCCATTGCGGTACTCATACCCAGGGCTGCGGCGAGGACGGTGGAAAGTCCTGCGGCGATATACCGACCCTTGTGCATCGTGGGTTTAATCTGTGTATTCATGACCTTGTTCTCCTCAAACCTTCTTGTTAATAAGCAGTCACTATCTTGTTGATGGCACAAAGCGGTGACCATACCATTGCCAAATTTGCTCACACCATGCTGACGCTAAAGCAACGCCACCCTGATGCGTCTTTCTGACAAGTATTTACCGAGCATAAGTTGTGCCACACTACGAACCGGCCAGCTAAGGCACCGTTCAATGGCTTTGGCATAGTTGGGTTAGTCGCTGCTTGTCGCTCGCCGGTGACAGGAAATCGCCAGACGCTGGTTATACCGGCTGTGCATCTGTCGCTACAATGACAATTATCACGTACCCGACCGCTGCGAGATTGACGTTGACCATCATCGAGAATGGTGAGGCGCGATATTGCTTTCTGCTCAGGGTATCAGTACAAAATACGGAAGAAAGGTTACCCCATGACCATGCATATCATCGATCGGGAATATCGCCCTTGAGTCTGCCATATACTTTAATCTTCACGGCATCAATAATGGTAACCAAGTCCAGAATGTAACTCAGCATTCTAAAGACATATGCAGTTCGATGATAGATTTTTCTACTGCGAAAGGCTTGTCGTGTGCTGGGCTGGAATCGTATCCACTCTTTACACAGTTGGATTATGGCGTCATTTCTATTACGCAACCCAATTGACTTCATGGACTCACCTAATCCTTCAGTGATTTCAAAGCCATAACGAACATGTTTCTTCTTTAATTTGTTGGGATAGACAATCCCGATCTCTAGTTTTGTGCCATCACTCTCTACCAGGTAAATACGGTTAGTATCGTCATTCTCTAGGGCGGTTATAAAATGTCTTGTGGCAATTATCAATTCTTTTTTTTCTGGCTTGCGTTGCAAAGCGGTTACGCGGTCTGGTTCTTCTTCGAGCTCAGGATAATCCTGTTTCATTAGTTCTTCCTTTAACTTGTCCTTCACCTGTCTCCAATGCGGCATGACCCGGTCCAGAATGCCCTTGAAGCGGTCATTATGTAACCGTTCCAGCAGGTGCGTCATCTCATGCACCACCACATATTCCAAGCAGGGCCAGGGTATTGCGCCAGGTCCAGGTTCAGCCAGATTCTCTTCGCCCGAATATTACAGGTACCCCAGCGGGTTTTCATGCGCTTTATGCCCCATTCTGCGACTTTCACCCGATCAAGGCCAAGGCGGCATGGCAGTGCTAACGGACAATAAATTTCCCCGCAGCAAACTTCGCGGTATTTCCACACAAGATGAATAAATTTTTCGCGGACTTACAGAGGGAGCCCGACTGATAGACGAGATTTGCCAGATGCTTGCGGTGTTCAGCGGGGATTCCTGCAACAGGGTCACCCGCGCTGACGGCTATTTAGGCGGTAAAAAGCCAGTTACATGGGCATCTTCTTATGCTTCATCATATATGCCTTGCCACATTTGCCATCATGGGCCTTGATCATTGCGGCACTCACGCAATGCCCTTCACTTTTGGCAGCAACAGGCATGGCCGCCGGTTGCACAGTCATCAATGTCTGTGGTGCTGCCGCATCCGCGGCTATAGCGGTTAAAGGCAAGGCGCCGAGAGTGACGGCGAATGCGGAACCGAGCGTGACCGACCAAACAAAATTCTGCTTCATGGCTAACTCCTTAATAGGGTTTCTGGTTCAGGAATAATGGACTGCGTCGTCGGTGCATTATTAATGTTATCTACTGCCAATCTAGGCTACCACAAATGAGGAAAGCAATATAGTGAAAGCGTGTGTCCGAAACGGCAAATTGAATGACCTGCGAAACGTTGCTAACAAGCTAATTTTTAAGGGTAATAGCCATCTGACAGTTTATTATTTAATCCAACCACATGTTTTTATATGAATAAGCGCGTAGGACAAACTTACCGTAATGCGCCAGAATTCCGCGATTGCTATCGGAAGCGGGGGCTCAAGTGTCGCAGGTCTGGCATCCGAGGGCTCACTTTAATCCTGATATTTGCAATCTAATGCTATACTGCTCAAGCTCGGAATACGGTCCTACTCTCTCCTCCAAGGAATCTGGTCACATGCAAATTTCAGTCAAATCGGTTCTGATCAGTACGCTGATACTGGCTTCCACAATGGCGTCCGGCCTGACCTGGGCGGGTGCCGTTGTCGCACCCCCCGTGCATCTTACCTATCCCAAGAAAATGACCGCGCAGTTCGTCTGGAACCAGGTCCTTGCACGGCAGGCCACCTATATCCAGGATGGGAACAAGGGGCCCATCATTTACGATTTCCAGGATCCCAACTGTCCTTATTGCCACGTCCTCTATAAAGCTGAGGCACCGTTGATTCGCGCCGGCCTGCTGACTGTGCGCTACGTGCCGGTGGCCTTTATCTCGCCCAACAGCCTGCCGGAAGCTGCTGCTTGGCTGCAGGCGCCGCAACCAGTACAGGCTTTGCAGCATTTCGAGAGCATCATTGGGCCGAGTTTCCGGAATGGCGACACGAAAGACCTGCCGCAAGCCTCGCCGACCGAAGATACCCGGGCGGATCTGCGAGAGAATATGAAACTGCTGGGCTTGCTCGGTTTTCAGGGTACGCCGGCAATCGTTTTCCGCGTGAAATCTGGTCAGCTGGGTCGTATTCCAGGGTCTGTTTCCGAAGCTCAACTCAAGCGGCTTTTGCCGAAACTCGCCCCCTGATTGGGTTGACGTAAAAATGACACGAACCATACCCCCCTTCAAGCACCACCAAGAATACCATCGCCATAAGAATATCGGCTGGTTACGAGCCAGTGTGCTCGGCGCTAACGATGGTCTGCTTTCGACAGCGAGCCTACTTACTGGTGTGGCGGCCGGGCGAGCGAACCATGAACAAATTTTACTTGCTGGTGCCGCAGCGCTGGTCGCTGGCGCCTTTGCCATGGCGGCCGGTGAATATGTATCCGTGAGTTCACAGGCCGATACCCAGATGGCCGATCTTGAGATTGAAAGGCGGGAACTGAAGAAGAATCCCGATAAAGAACTCCTTGAACTCCGCGATATTTATATGGCGCGCGGCCTTGACGAAGCACTGGCCCAGCAAGTCGCTGCACAACTTATGCAACGTGACGCCCTCGCCGCGCATGCGCGCGATGAACTAGGTCTGACGGAAATGGCCACGGCTCGGCCTGGTGAAGCTGCTTTAGCCTCAGCCGCATCTTTTGTATGTGGCGCCTTGTTCCCAGTGCTGATCGCCGCTTTCGTGCTTCACAGCGAGGTGCTACCGGTCCTGTTTACGACCACCATTCTGCTGCTGGTGATCCTCGGTGCGGTTGCCGCCAAGGCTGGGGGTGCATCCATGATAAAGGGCGCTCTCCGCGTTCTCTTCTGGGGAGCCCTCTCAATGATCACCACCACGCTGATCGGCTACCTGCTTGGACATGCAGGAATCTGATGAGCCTTAGAACGCGTTTACCTAGTGCTTGCCTTGTCTTTCGTTGCATAATAAGACACGTGGGTATATTATATATCACGAAATGGACTTGCTAGGGAGCACGTTTTGCCATGCCACTTACTTCTTCCGGTGCTGACTACAAGGCATTGCACCCCATCAAGCTGCAAACCATCCGCGAGGCTATCCGGCCGGAGCGTTATCAGCGTTCAGCAGCTACTGCCATAGCTTGGTATGGTTTCGATGCGCTTCTTTATCTGTCTGCTATCGCCGGTGCGCTACTCGTCGAAACCTGGTGGCTCAAGCTGTTGTTCGGGCTCCTTGCCGGGTCGGCAGTCGCTTTCATGTTCGTCTGGGCGCACGATGCGGCGCACGGCGCCCTTTTCCAGAGCAAGCGCACTGCCGAAATCATGGGCACAATCTTCATGCTGCCCTCGTTGAACATGTATCGCCTCTGGGCCTTCGGGCACAACCGCGTCCACCATGGCTTTACCAGCCTGACCACTGTCGACTGGGTATGGCGTCCATGGACACCTCAAGAGTATCGAAGCAAGACGGTTTGGCAGAAAATAATCTACCGCTTAGAGCGCAGTCCTTACACCTGCGCTCTGCACTATCTGTTGCGAATCTGGTGGCCGGGTATGGTGCGTTTCAAGGCGGATGCCAAAAGCAAGGATCGGCGGGCATTTTTCTATAGCAAAATAGTGACGTTGGTGTTTTTTCTCAGCTTTTCCGCGCTGGCGTATTGGATTGCAGGCATGATGGGCGTCATTGCTGCGGTGATCCTGCCCTTCCTGTTATTCAACTACTACATCGCTTTGTTTGTCTTTCTCCACCATACGCATCCTAAAGTGCCCTTCTTCGCAGAGAAAGAGGAGTGGAGCCAGGGCATTGGCCAACTGTATTGCAGCACTATTGTGCGTTGCTCAAAGATCAGCGAGTACCTGATCCACAATATTTTGATGCACACACCGCATCACGTGGATCCGCGGATTCCCTTCTACCATCTGAAGGGGGCCTACGAAGATTTGCGCGCGGAATACGGCCAGTATATTCATGAAACGCGCTTCAGCTTTTTTGAGGTTCGACGCATCTTCAAAGAATGTAAGCTATATGATTATGAGGGGAAATGTTGGATGAGCTTCCGTTCCGGCCGCAGCTGGATTGAGGAAAAGGCCGCTGACATCGCTGCATCCGCTGCCTCGTCTGTGTACCCAGGCAAAACGGCACACTGAGTAATGAGTCAGTCTTCTGAGAGCTCCGGGTGTTGGTTTCTCTGTGCTGGAGAGGGCGTATTGAGCGCCCGAAGGTGCAAAATCTTCAGAAGGCGCTCGACTAGAGGATACAAAAGTACCGCAGAAACAGCCAGATAGACAACGCCAGAGTAAAGCGCATAAGCACTGGCAAACAATTTGGCGACCGTGCCGTGCAGGCCGGAAACCGGCCCCATGCCACTAAGAATCATGCTGGCATTCAGCAGGCTGTCGATCCAGTCGATATGCGCCAGAAAATGATAGCCCAATACGCCCATGCCGAGGGACAGCAGCATGAAACCCAGACCTGCCCCGGTGTAACGCAACTGGCGCCACAGGAATTCCGTGCGGCTGCGAAGGGTTAACGGTTGATGCGTAGGCATCATATTCAGGGAGCTTCTCTCAGCCATAATACTGGCGGTACCAGTTCACAAAGTGTTGCAGTCCCTTGTGCAAGGGGGTGTCTGGGGCAAAGCCTACGCTCTGCTGTAATGGCGAAACGTCGGCATAGGTAGCCATCACATCGCCATCCTGCATGGGGAGCCATTCAATCTGCGCGGATTTGCCGAGACATCCCTCCAGAGTATGGATGAAGTCCGTGAGTGCAATGGGCGTGTGGTTGCCAATGTTGTGGATGCAGAATGGTGCCGCACTGCTTGCCGGGTCTTCCGGCCAGGTATTTTGCGCTTCCGGTGCATGCGGAATGAGGCGCGTCACCCCTTCGATGATGTCATCAATATAGGTGAAGTCGCGCTGCATTTGGCCGTGGTTGAATACGGGGATGGGTTGTCCGGCCAGAATCTTCTGCGTGAAGCTGAAATACGCCATATCGGGACGCCCCCAAGGCCCATAGACGGTAAAAAACCGTAATCCTGTACTGGGGATGCCATACAGGTGGGCGTAGCTGTGTGCCATGAGCTCGCCCGCCCGCTTGGTGGCCGCATAGAGGCTGAGCGGATGATCTACCGAATCATGGACGCTGTAGGGCAGGCGATTATTGGCACCGTATACAGAACTAGAGGAAGCGAAGAGCAGGTGGCTTACCCCCTGCGCACGGCAGCCCTCCAGCACGTTCAGAAAGCCCACGACATTGCTGTCCACATAGCTATGCGGTGCTTCCAGGGAATGCCGCACTCCCGCCTGGGCAGCCAGATTGATGACAACGTCAAAGTGCGGACCCGCAAAGAGCGTCTGCATAGCCTCGCGATTGGCCAGATCCAGGGGCTGAAACTGAAAAGCGGGATGCCCCTCCAGTTGCGCCAGGCGATCCCTTTTCAGGCCGGGATCATAGTAGTCATTGAGATTGTCTATGCCGCTGACAATCCAGCCATCTGCTAGTAAGCGACGGACCATATGAAAACCGATGAATCCCGCAGCACCAGTAACGAGTACCCGCCCGTCCATCAAGTCGGCCGCTCCGCCAGCCATCGCACGTAGCGATCCACCCCCTGCTCCACCGTCAGGAAGGGTTTGGTATATCCCGCGCTACGCAACTTACTCACTTCTGCCTGGGTGAAGCTCTGATATTTGCCGTTCAGGGCCTCGGGCATACTGACGTAGCGAATAGCCTGCGCTCTCTGCAGTGCAGACAGGTTTTGTGCCGGGTGGTCTGCGCGGCGTTCCAGATTATTGATGACGGCGACCGCCACTTCGTTGAAACTCTGCGCCTGCCCGGTGCCCACATTGTAGATTCCGCTGTGCGGGTGATCCAAAAAGTGCATGTTGACGGCAACCACATCGTCTATGTGAATGAAATCACGCCGTTGCTCGCCATCGGCATAGCCGTCCGTACCCGCAAACAAGCGAACATGATTATCCTGCCGGTATTGGTTGAAAAAATGCAGCGCCACTGAGGCCATGCGATTTTTGTGGAACTCGCGTGGACCGTAGACGTTGAAATAGCGAAAGCCATGCACCGGGGCGCGCAAATCTGCCCACATCCGTCGGAGATACTGATCGAACTGAAATTTGCTGAATCCGTAGATGTTGAGCGGGGATTCCGCGGCACGCTCCTCGACGAAGGCGCCGGTCATACCATAGACGGAGGCGCTGGAGGCGTAGAGAAAGGGGACATTATGACGCTGACACCAATGTAGTAGCGTTTTGCTAAAGGCGAAGTTGTTTTCCATGACGTAACGGCCGTCGGTGGCCATGGTGTCGGAGCAGGCCCCTTCGTGGAAAATAGCCTCGATGCCCTTCAGGTGTCCGTTTTCTACCAGGCGGAGAAAAGTTTCTGCCTCCATGTAGTCGGTAATTTCCAGGTCGGTGAGATTAAGAAACTTGTCGGCGCGGGTCAGGTGGTCCACGACGAGGATATCCGTAATGCCCCGCTGATTGAGGGCTTGTACGAGATTGGCGCCGATAAAACCGGCACCGCCAGTAACGATGTACATGCGTGATCCTCCTTTTCCCGCTATCATAGCAGAAAGCCGACGTCTTCCTATAAGGCGCCATCGCCCTGCCCTTTTGTCCGGGCTCAGACCTTTCTATTTCCTGCTGCAAACAATAAATGGTGCTCCAGAGAGGGTGTCGCCATATCCGAGGAAGAACATGCAAGACCACGGTTTGTTGACGATCATCCTGCTTCTGGCCACCGGGGTTCTGCTGGTTGGCTTTCTGCGCTATCTGCGTCTGCCAGCAGTATTTGCTTATCTTCTGACCGGCATCATTCTCGGTCCACACGCCTTGGCCGTAGTGCCCGATCTTGCCAGTACCCGGCAACTCGCCGCTTTTGGTGTGGTTTTCCTGATGTTTAGCATCGGGCTGGAATTCAGCCTGCCACAGTTTTTGAGTATGCGTCGCCTGGTCTTCGGAATGGGGCTGGCCCAGGTGGTCCTGACCAGTCTGGTCTTCGTCGGCATCGCTTTACTCATCCCGCTTTCCTGGAAGACCGGGGTGATCCTCGGTGGAATTCTGGCCATGTCGTCCACCGCCATGGTCGTGCGCGCACTGGCCGAAAAAATGGAAATGCAGACCCGGCATGGGCGTATTGCGGTGAGTGTGCTGCTTTTTCAGGACCTGGCCGTGGTGCCGCTACTGATTCTGATCCCGGCCCTTGCTGGTTCGACCACTAATCTGCCCCATGATTTGGCTGTGGCGGGACTCAAGGCGGTGCTGGTTCTGTTGGTCTTGCTGGTGATCGGGAGGCCGGTGATGCGGCCTTGGTTTCAGTTCGTGGCCAATCGCAAATCCACCGAGCTGTTTATGCTCAACGTGTTACTGGTGACCCTGGGGCTGGCTTGGATCACCGAACAGGCAGGGTTGTCGCTGGCCTTGGGGGCCTTTGTGGCGGGGATGCTGATTTCTGAGACGGCCTACCGTTATCAGGTGGAAGCGGACATTGCGCCTTTCCGCGACATTTTGCTGGGGCTCTTTTTCGTCACCATCGGTATGCTCGTGGATCTCCCGGCGTGGTGGGCGAATCTGGCCTGGGTTTTAATCGTGCTGGCCATGCTTCTGCTGCTGAAGGGCGCGCTGGTCTGGGGGCTGGCCCGTCTTTTCGGCTACGAGCCGGGCGTGGCATTGCGCTCAGCCATTGTGCTGGCGCAGGCAGGGGAGTTTGGCTTTGTGCTGCTGGCGTTAGCCAATCAATACCAACTATTGCCTGCCCACGTGCTGCAACCGGTCCTCGGCGGCATGCTCATGTCGATGATGCTGGCGCCCATCCTGGTGGAGCGCAATGGCTGGTTGGCGCGCCAATTGGTGGGCAGCTATCGCGGCCATCGCGATCAGCAACTGGCTGACATCCGCTCGGCAAATTTGCAGGCCCATGTCGTGCTCTGTGGCTACGGCCGGGTGGGACAAAGCGTGGGGCGGGTCTTGGAAGAGGAAGGGATTCCTTTTGTGGCCCTTGATCTGGACCCGGTACGCGTACGCCAGGCGCAGTCTGCGGGTGAATCCATTTTTTATGGGGATGCCAGTCGCCGCGATGTGTTGCAGGCAGCAGGGATTTTTTCGGCCCGGGCTGTAGTGATCACCTATGCGAATGTTACGTCGAGCCAGCGCGTTTTATCCATTATTAAGGAATTGCGGCCCGATCTGCCGGTAGTCGTCCGTGCCCATGACGACAGTCAGCTGGAGAAATTGGAGGCCGCCGGTGCCGATGAAGTGGTGCCGGAAGTAACCGAAGGTGCTCTGATGCTGGCCGCGCAGGCCTTGTTGCTGATTGGTTTCCCGATCAGTACGGTGCTACGTCGGGTGCGGCGTTTCCGGCAGGAGCGTTACCAGTTTTTTCGAGGGGCCTTCTGGGGGAGTTCGGAGCCGGGCGAAGATCAGGATTCGGCGCGACTGGCGTCTATCGCGCTGGGCGAAACAGCTTTTGCCATCCATCTCAGTCTGCGCGAACTGAATCTGACCAGTTTCGGGGTGGCAGTCGTGGCGGTGCGCCGCCACGGGATTCGCGGGCGCGAACCTTCTCCTGATACGGTCCTCAAGCCCGGGGATGTGCTGGTGTTGTTCGGGACACCTGCGGCGCTCACCAAAGCGCAGACCTATGTGCTGGAAGGCAATATGATACCGGAAGCAGCAACCGCGTGAGCCCACCGGCCACCATATGAGTGGCCACAAAGTTTGTGCAGTGCTATGTTGAGAAGCTGCCTCTTCATCCATGATGACACCTTCGCCGAGTAATCCATGCCACCATCCATTGACTCTACCTTAGCCGAAACCCGCTCCTTTGCCGTTTCCCCTGATTTTGCCCGGCAGGCCAATATGAATGCGGAAAGCTTTGCTCGTTTGAATCGTCAGGCGAGCGAAGATCCTCATCGCTTCTGGGGAGATTTGGCGCGCGAATATCTAGACTGGGATATTCCATTCCAACAGGTGCTGGAGACCGATCGTGCCCCTTTCTATCGCTGGTTCAGCGATGGTCAGCTCAATGTCGCGCACAACTGCGTGGATCGCCATCTGCAAGGCGCAACCCGGCACAAAGCAGCCTTGATCTGGGAGGGCGAGGATGGCAGCGTCCAAACCCTGACCTACGCGCAGTTACACCGCAAAATGTGCCTTT
>Ga0307375_10006332_pt1 | contig 10949 bp, 7 predicted proteins | sample TR1MG_FD_202531 | JGI IMG/M metagenome (GOLD analysis project Ga0307375, IMG submission 202531) | Soil microbial communities from Risofladan, Vaasa, Finland - TR-1 | ecosystem: Environmental > Terrestrial > Soil > Coastal area > Acid sulfate soil | place: Finland: Risofladan, Vaasa | collected...
TAGTATAATCCCATACTTTAGGCGAGTATGGAAGAATTTCAGGTATTGTAGCAATTATTGTCTTAATATCTGAATCTTTCAGATTTCCAAAATCATCAGCAACATCAGCAATCTGTATGCTATTAATGCCTTCGGTCAATGCATATGCAACCTGTACTTCATCACTAACATCGCCAAAATAAATAACTTTACCATCAACATCGTAAGCAAGTTCATTATCTTCTGTTAGGACTTCGAGCCCTACAATATACCTAACGTTAACACTTGATTTTGCGACATCAGGCAAAGCATCACGCATGTTGTAATTGCCATCAACTGCAACTATAACAACTCGTGGCGCCCATTTAAATGTCTGTCCATTGTCCGAAGAATAGAATGTTGCGCCATTTGCATCTGAAAATTGATAATAAATACCATAATCACCTTCCAGTGTATCTTGACCACCCATGTATTGTAATTGAAATGAGCTCAAAACGCTTGCATCTGGAATAGGCTTAGAATAAGCTCCACCAGTTAATAGTCCTGTAAGTTGCTCGGCTTTTACAAAACTAAATGCATTAGGTGTAGTCGTAATAGTAAATGAATCAACAAGATTAATTGTATAATCAAATGTATAAGGTTCACTATTAATAGTGTCGGATATTTGTAAGGTATTTACACCGGCGACAAGAGTAGGTGAAGCTGTTCGTATCTCAGAAAATTCTTTGGTTGAATCTGTAATTCTATAAGAAACAACAAAAGAGGCGTTCATAGTATCTGTAGTGTCTTTTTGATACCACACACCTTGTAGAACTATGCCGAACTGTCTGATGCCACCTAAAGATACAATCGAAGGATATGCATACTTATAAGCGTACATTTTATACCCGTCCGAACGATACTTTGGCAGTCCCAGCGGTCATTGTAACAACACATTCTTTTAGATTAATTGGAAAAGGCGATTCTATTCCTGTAACGGTAACTAAATCACCAATAGCAATATCATCTCCATAATTTGCAGCCACTAAATCAGGGTTTGCAAATACTTGCTTTCCGTAATAAGTAAATGAACACGCTCCTATTGGATGCATCCAAGCAACAAAAGCGCTTGTAATGTTCGTGAGGTCTATCGATGCAATTGCACCGCCGAATGTAATGATTTGAGTTTGAAGAACACCATTTTGGGTTCTTACTTCATTTACTAATTTTCCTGAGTTCGCTGCACTGCTCATAGTACATCTCCATTTAAAAGGATGTTTATATTAAATATAACTTTTTTTAACGCGTTTTCTTTTTTTCAATTTTATTTGTTGCGCTCGACTTAAATTCACCTTGATGCGCAATACCCTTATCAAAGCAATAATACTTGAATCCATCCTGCTTATTAGCCATGCTATCTTTAAGTATTACCTGCAAGCAATAGTCTGATGTTCTTTCCATCTTCATTAATTCATTTCTAAATGGCTCAAATAATGATTTATTTACGCAAATAGCATGATCAAGAATAGCATTAAAACATCCTTTAAGCCTCTCGCTACCCTTTATTTTGTATGTTCTTGATATTGGGATACATCCACAGTATATTAAATCCCAGTCTTCACCAATAATATTAAAAGCCTCAACTAATTCACTTTCAAAATCATCATCCAAAATAAAGTCATCTTGAAATATGAGTATCTTTTCATAATTCGATTCAACTGCATTATCAATAATATTTATCAATGTTCTGTTTATACCTTGATAAGCACCGATCAATCCGAATTCATTTTTATCATACCCTCTATAATCAATAGACTTTATAAATTCAGCTTCAAATCCATGTTTTTCGCATTGATCTAAGCACGATTGCATTCTATCTGTTTCTGATTCTAAGCTGTATATGTATACTTGGTTGAATAGTTCATTTATCATTATAGTATCCTGTATGCATAATCAAAAGTTAATATTCGTACGTTTGAAGATGCATGAAATGCTGTAAAAAAACCAGTAGATGTGCCAACTGTTCCTAGTGCCGTAAATGTAAAATCTTCATAATCATCAACAGCTTTTCCAGTTAACTGAAACGAGCTAGTTAATGTTGTTGAAAATGGTAATGAAAAATTAAAAGAAGTCAATGCTGATACTGATGGGTCTAACTCAAAAGAACCAGTTACCATTACCCTGTTATCAATTCTTGTGTACTGGCACTCATAAAATGTAATGGAGTCTATGCCCGACTGATTTGTAATTACAGGTACGTAAGTTCCAGATTCTAACCATTTTTCCTTAACAAACGTAACTACGCCACCAAGAGAACCCGTTGCAGTTGCTAAATATTCAGTTTTAACGCCTTGAACTATCTCTATCAAATAAGGCTTATATGCAGTAGTACTAAACCTCCAATCATCAGTTGATGCATCAAATAAAAACGCACCTTGAACAATTCCCGATCTAATATCGCCATAAGAGTCCGTGTATATATAATTGCAATGATCATCAATTTGAAAAACTTTTACTGTCTCGTCCCAGTTGTCAAGGCCAGACCCTAAAGACATTTGACCATCGCCGTTCATTGTGGCAACTGACTGTATTGCATCAGAAGAGTCGAATAAATCAAATCTAAACCTTGAGGAATTTCCCGATCCTAACGGGTCAAAGAAAGATAACATTCTACCATACATGCTACCCTCTGAATAATGTTCCCTGCTAGTTGATGCGTACCCCGGAGTCGAGTCGTATATAGTATCAACAACTTCAACTAACTTTCCGCTGAAATCTCTACGAGCCACAACGTGATATTCTACAGGTGTAATAGTTGAGTCTCTTGTAGGCTTTAATTGGGTATTAATCCCACTCCAAAGCTCGTTTTTAATTCCCATGAATGTATCACCAGCAAGAATAGTTTCCCTATCTTGTTTCTCGTAGATAACATTGCCAGCCATATCGCTCAAGCCCTGCAAAGTAACTGGCTTATTTTTTAATGTAGTATTATCTGTTGTTTCAGATATAAATAACTTATATGAGTATGTGTTTCCTGCATAGTTTCCGTCTGCAATTATATATGGCCCTGCAATACCTGACCCATTTGAAGTGATGTTAGTAAAGAATTTAATATGGATATCTTGATCCGCATCAGCTAAAGGGTAATTGAATGTCACATAAGGGGTATTTGCGCCAACTAAGCTTTCAAAAGCCCCTTGATCTCCGTATATGTTTTTAGATCTCGTAACGAATATATCATTGCTGCCAGTTGGGAATTGAACACCAGAAAGGCAATAAATATTCTCTATTGATGGATTTTCAGAAGCTAGAATAAAATCCGCAAATGTTGAAACTAATACGTATGGGCTTTGCCCTCCTGAAGATATATAAGACTCAACATAATCAACCATCTCTTCGTATGAAGGAAAAGTATGTTCAACACCTGAGTTATCTTTCACGATCCATCTTGAGCGATCTCTACCAGCTCCATTATCATCAACAGTAAGCTTTGCCTGCTTGTTCTGTATTGTAATTGGGCTTCCAATTGAGTCAATTACATTTCTTATTAATCTATTTACTATACCCATTTTATTTTCCCGCTCCGTTTACGATTTCTTCCGTTGATGTTTCATCGTTTACTATCTCTTCAGTTTCTGTCGCATCATCTTGAATGATTCCAATCTGAACCAAAAAAGGATCATCTAAAGAAATATCTAATATATATGTAAGATGTATTCTTTTCTGCTTCCAATCAATCCTATGTTCGGTTAACCAACCATACCTATCTTTACCACTTGTTATTTTTGGGTGGTTTATACTATCATAAGATAGCAAATCTTTTATTGCATCATCATAATTTAATGCAACTGAAATTGTGACCTCTTCTAATTCTCTATTAACGTGCCCAGCTTGATTTCTTATGAAATTGATAGCCTCTGATTCTCCACCGTCCTTTTCGACTGAGTAGTTATATTTAATTATCTTTGATTCAACAATAGTTTCTGAGAACCTTTTTATTCTCTTATAGCCAGATGCGAAAAGCTCCCAAGCCTCCAAAGCCTCTTGGTAAAATGTCCTTGAAACTCCCTCGGTACACAAATCAAAGTCAAAAGCGGCTAGATCTGTAGCCTTTATTCTCATTGTTCTCTGAAATTTCTCGGTGGACTCATTGTAATCATATTTTAGCTCAAAATCAGAGCAAAGCTTTATTACGGTCGGTCTTTTAATGGAAGATATTGATAAAATATTATTAGTATTATATGTTGATTCTGGAATTGTATCATTAAATACTGTGCTTTTTGGAAGCCAGTTAGACATTTTTCGTTTACCGAATCTATCTATAAATAATCCTAGATGTGAGAAATACAAAAAATCTTTAATTAATGAATTGTACTCTATTTGCTCTAAAATTTGTGGCGCTGGATTTCTTATTGTTGTACTAGGAAAATTACTAAAATCTAATTCTGCCTGACTATATGATAATGAATCAATGTTTAATGGGTCAACTCCACCGTATGTTAGATCTAAATATTTCATTGTTATTGCATAGCCGTAAAACTGATCTTGAGATTTAACGTTTTCACCTATGCACCCCACGGTCAAATCTTCAGTTGATGCCTGATTGTACTCTGATACAGATATAATCCCATCACTTAAGCCAACTATATCATTAAGCTTAGGTGATGTTGGTGAATCTGTGAATATCTCGACTGTCACTTCAATACTTATTGATACACTGCTGAAAGCTTCAAATGAAAAAACATTGTCTAATATTTGCTCATCAGAATATTCAAGCATTTTGTTTGTTGCGTATACATATAGGTCATTTGTTCCTGTTGGGATAATATAAAAATCATCAACTTGGCCGCTAGCTATAGTCGCACTATATCCATTTGGTAAAATTTCGTCTTTTACATATCCAAAAAGATTGAATTTTATATCAGCTATACCATAAGTTACTGTGCTTATTATATAAGCGTCAGTGAGAGTGAAATCCTCAATATGTATGTATGCATCTGTTGAATTTTCAATACTGTATTTTATTTTTGAAACTATTGATGAGTCTAATTGCTTAGAGAGATAATACGTTTTTTTAGTATTGCTTTCTTTTGCTGAAGTTATGGAAAATCCAGAATCAATAGAAGTTAATTCATTTCTAGCATAAAAATTATAGGAACCTTTTTTGTCCAATCCCTGAAGCCTTATAGACTGATTACCTTCTGAGTTTGTGAATCCGAAGTAATTTTCATTATATGTAAGTGGAAATGATGATTCTCCATCAAAAAGCGTAAGTGGCTTCTCTGTGTTAGATATTCTGCTACTGTGTATTTTTCTAACTGGATAAGTACTTAAGTTATAATATTTCTTAAGATAGCTTATTTGAATTACTGACGCATTTTTTCTATCTGATGCATCTGTTTTACTTTTCAATATTGAAACGTCTCCATCGAGATAAAATCTAGCTTTGTCGGTGTTTGATTTGATCATGTATGATGTTCCAGCGCCAGCGCCACAAATTACAGTAAGTATCGCACCATTATATTCGTTGCCTAATAAGTTTGTTGAGTCAGCAATATATAACTGTATCCAGTGATATGTATCATCAACAAAAGATAAAGCTGCTAACGTTATTCCGTCTCTAACTTCAACTATTTCACTTTCTTCATCATACAAAACAGGCTTGCAATTAAAATTCCTATTTAAACATATCGGTATTTTTGATGATCCAATATTATTATTATTAACTCTTAAAGCTTCAATACATGTGAATTTTGCACTAATAGTTCCCTCTTTTGGGAAAGTATCTACTTGCCCAGTCCATACCTGTTGATATCCTGAGCCAAAATCAATGTAAAATCTTCCTTCTAATCCTTTTAAAAATATCCCGTGCTCTGTAATTTGCTTTATGGAGTCAATGTTAGTAATTGTGAATCCAAAAGAATAACCTGTCGCATAGTTTCCACCGTTATAAATATTCATTCTTTTTACTGCCGCTTCAATATCGACCAGTAGATCTTTTGAGGTCTCTAGCACCCATAGACCACTTGTTATATTTATGCTTGAATTAGTGTATAACGCTTCATCATTAAATATCGATCCAGCAATAACACCTAATCCACTAACTGAAGTTATAGCCTCCCTATAGTAAAACTCTCCACGCTTCCCAGTGATCTTCATGTCTTGATTGCCAAGTCCAGAGTCCTGAAAAACAATTGCAGTAGCGCCAGATTGAGTCCCAGTAATCAATTCACCTTCTAAAAACTCATTCGCTATCTCAGCCGGGAACGATTGAGCGTATATTTTAACTTCATCAATTTCAATTTTAGCACTAACATTTAAAGAAGTCATACGTTAACCAATAGCCCAATAGTTGTTTTCCATCTGTTCAATAAAACTTGCTGTGTAACAAATTTATTAATCATTACCTTATCTGTTGCTTGGTTTTCAAACAAATCAACTTTATTTAGATTAGGCCACACAAAAGTAGTTGATCTTTGAGTATTGACAAACTTTTCAATCTGTGCTGTAGTTTCTTCATCGTGATCAAAAACAAGCGATATTGCATATCTATTTATTGGCTCGCCTGAATCATCTACTTCAACTATTTTATAATCGTTACCATGACTCAATGCAGAAAGAGATATATCACTTCTAACCACAGTTCTATCTATTGGAGTTTGATAAAATAGATTCGTTGGAATAGTTGATGGCGTTGCGCTTTTATAAACAAGCTGAAGGCTGTTTGAGCCTATAGCCTTTAAGCTTATTTTCATTTCAGCAGTTGGAAAAGTCTCTTGATTGAATGGAACACTGCTATTAGTTATATTGCACACTATTGGATAAGTGTAATCAATTCCAGCGCCAAAAATAAGCTCATTTGAACCAAGCGTAACCGTAACATTTCCGTAGTATTTATTAATAATATTACTGAATGCAAATATTGAATCTTTTTCACCTGTTATTGTTAATTCTGAAAACCATTTATCAAACGTTGACCCATAATTATAAGCCTGTGTTTTTCCGTTTGCAGATGTTATGTAATCAACTTTCTGCACTGGTGTAGACTTATACTGATTAAGTATATCAAACGTGTACTGAGCACTTCCTGCGCTTGTAGTTACAGATATAATCATCCTTGCGCTACCATGCCTCTATTTGATGCGAATTGACCGTAATCAACAAGCCTTTGAGCTATTTCTTCTTGAGTGAATAATGAATTTATTAATCCTAATGACATCGTGTCACTTCTACCATTAACAGCTCGATCAATTAGCTCATCGTTTGATATCCCGTTTCTGCGTGCGTTATTGTTGGCATCAATAACACCTTCGCCATCGCTTAATCTTGCACTTATCTTGTCATCTCTACCGCTACCAGATCCACTTACATACTCAGTACCGTCAGCGTAACCGATTCCATTTATTTTAGCAACGTTTGAAGCCGCTAGAACTCCTTGAGATATAGCCAAAGGAATATTCAAAGGGTAAGGAACTGAAGCCATTGTTTTCTGAACAGCTAAAATACCATCTATAGCAGCGGTGGAACTGGCAAATAATTTATTCTCACCAAAGATGTTTGAAAGTGCGCCTATTGCATTTTTAGCAATTGATGCATAGGCTTCTCTTTCTTGCGCCTCTTTCATCTTTAAGAGTTGAGCGTCTTTTTCAGAGTATCTTTTCTTTATTTCAAACTTTTTTGCTTCTTCAATATTTGTTATTTCAGTTAAAGTAGCGGCCAAAACTTGTTCATTTTCAATCTTTAATGCCGCTTGAGTCTTTAACTCTGAAGTTTCAAATTGAAGTTTTGCAATCTCTAAATCTTTTCCACTTAAACGAGCCAATATAGATTGCTCAGAAATATCTTTGATTAGCTGGAATTGATCATATTCTCTATTTAAAGACTCAATGTATTCATTTTGAACTTTTGTCAATTCTTGAGTTTTTAAAATATTGTAATCTTTAACTATTGAAGTTTTTGAATCCTCTTTTACTGTTGACCCTGATTTTGCTAGTGTATCTGTTACAGCCTTTACATCATCATCTTTTGTCTTTTCTTCTCTAAGTTCTTTTAGTTTTATCTTTGCTTTTTCTAAAGCCTTAGCGTAATCCTCAACAAGGGAAGTGCTTTTAACCCCATATCCAAAATCATTTATTTTATTTGCTGAAGTTTCAGTTTCTTGAGCTTTCTTTAATTGCTTTGAATAGAAAATCACAAGATTTGCTTGATCAATTATTGCTTTATTTGTTTTTTCATATTCTTTTCTTATATCAGATTGATCAGAAATAGACTTTAGTGCAGTGTATGCGTCAGCTATTTTAACAAGACCAGAAGCGGAAAGGCCGAGTAATTTTATTAAATCCTTGACTGGTTCTTTGAAGGCTGTTATCGACTCAACGCCTTTCGTTGCAAATTCAGTAATATTGTCTTTGTTTTGAACTATTAAATCTGATAGATCTTTCACGGCTGGAATTAGCGTTTCTTTAATTACCTTACTTGCAACTGGTAGTAAGGTGTCACCTAGCTCGACCCTTAAGTTTTCCCAAGATCCAGTCAGTATTTTTGTTTGATTTGCAACAGAAAGAATTGATCGATCAAAATCACCTATAGAGTTTATTGATTGCTCCGCCACTATCCTTAAATTAGCCAGTGCTTTGGCTTGCAATAAAGTTGCGCCTTCGGTTGCCTGTATTGAGCTAACCAAGTCTTTATATTCTTTTGTGTCTTGCCTAATGACTACATTTAAAGCCTTAAGTGACTCTACTTCACCCGTAAGTGCTTTTGTTATCCTTTCTGATGCATCTGCGGTTTCTAAATTATTAAAACTCGCAAGGTCGCCAGCGAGTTGCTGCGTTGCAGATGAAAGCTCTAAAGCTGACTCTCTAGTAAATCCAAATCCTATTAATAAATCAGCTGTATTTGCTAGTAATTCTTCAGAAGATTTTGACGATAAGCCAAATCCTTTTTCCAGAGCCTTTGCTGAAGCATCTGCACGCTCTTTAATCCCATCAAAAACAACATTAAATTTATTTGATACTTCCTCAGCATCGGAAGCCGCTTTTAATAAGCCTCCTGTAAAGTCCGCAAGTTGCCTTACAGCTAAACCAACTCCAAGACCAACAAGTGCGCCTTTTAGAGAAAATATAGACTTTGACATTCTAGCTAATGAGCTACTTGTTTTATCTATTGTTCTATCTGTTTTAGCAAAGTCGCTTGATATTTCACGAGAAAGGCTTGCGGATTCTCTTTTAACTTGTTTGCCGTCTAAGGTAAGTTTAATTCCTATTTCATCTGCCATTTCTTCGCCTTCTATCTTGTTTTATTTTTTCTTGCTTGTTTATTACTCTATCAAAAAAATTAGCATTCACTATAAAGCTGTTTGATTGCTCAAGATACCCGCCTGAGACTGGCATTACATTATCTTTGTATCTGAAATATGAACTATAAAACAAAAATGCATTTTTACTTAAATAGTTATTCATGCACTTATCTAGCTCAAATAATCCAGTACCTCCGCACCTTTTACAATCTTTATCATTTCCACATAGGCAAAAAACTTCCCTGTAAATTAGCTCTTGGCTGTCACACCCACCGTCACAAGTACAATGTATCCCAGCATGATAAAGACCAAGAGCTAAGACTCCTTTTCAGCTATTCCCGAATTAACATTATTAACAGCTATAAGAACATTTTTAATATCTTCAATTCCAAGTACATCAAAAGGATTTTCTAAAGTGCATTTTCTTATTGCGTAATCCCATCTTTTACGATAGAATTTACCGACTGTATCTTTTTCTTCAATTGAAGATTCAACGATACTATCATATTCTTCTTGTTCGCTTAAAGTAAAATGTGGGATTTCAAAACTAAATTCGCCCCCATGGTAGGAGGCTTGAACTTTAGTTACATTGCTGGGATTTAATGCTATTTTCATCTTTTTACCTTTTTAAATTAATATGTCAACCATGAGTATTCATCGTCATTTGAGCCTGATAGAGCATAAGTAGCCCCAACCATCGCTATGTTATCTTGATCTTCATCACTTGAAGCTGTCGGTGTTGCATCTGGAAAATGAAAGTAGCAAACGTTACCCACTGTATTTCCAAGATAGTATTGAATTATTGCTGTATTAACATTCAGGCGATCAAGATAAATATCATAATCAGAGTTAGGCACAAGCTCAAATCTTACCGAATGAACAGGGATTCTATCACCAATAAACATTCCTTCAAGTCCACTCTCAGCATTTGCGTTTCTTCGCTGTGTTGCAGCGGTAGCAGTATCAAAAGTTGTAGTTCCACTCAGTACAGGTGAAAAACTACCAATCTTATAACGAGCATTTTTAAAAAGCGCTGGTTGAATTGTAATATCTTGATCAAGTGCAACGACTGCGTAATCTCTACGATACTGTTCAACGCCTCCTACAACCCTGAGCGCTCCAATAATCTGTCCAGCGTATGAAGCAAGGCCTGAATCATCATGAGTGATTGCGCCAACAAATACACAGTTATAAAGCTCCGTTCTCATGTTACCAAACTCTTCTGCAATAACAGAAAGCTTTTGATGCCCTGTAGATATTGGTAAATACTCATTGCCGCCCAATGTTGCCGCGCCTGTTGCTACTGCCGCACCAGATATACTACCAGTAAGGTTTTCAGCCTGAAATGCACCCGATGCACTCTTAACTAAAATAAATGTATCTGTAGATTCCGTGTCTTTTACTACTGTTGCTGTTTCAGTTCCTATTGCGCCTGTAACAATCTCGCCTTTAACAAATCCGACTGAAATTGCAGAAACTGGAATTTTATAAACAGCAATAGGTGTATTACCATTACCAATAATAAGAGGATGGACGTTAATCTTATCGCCAGCAAGATAGCCAGCAACACCGGCTCCCATAACACGAAATGATACATCCATTGAAACACTTCTCACACCAGCTTGTGAAGTCTCTTTTGAAAGAGTGCTCTTAGCGATGTTAGATTCGACATTTTCAGTCTCAAGGTTATTAA
>Ga0307375_10006335_pt1 | contig 10944 bp, 7 predicted proteins | sample TR1MG_FD_202531 | JGI IMG/M metagenome (GOLD analysis project Ga0307375, IMG submission 202531) | Soil microbial communities from Risofladan, Vaasa, Finland - TR-1 | ecosystem: Environmental > Terrestrial > Soil > Coastal area > Acid sulfate soil | place: Finland: Risofladan, Vaasa | collected...
CGATCAATTTGAGCAAATATATATGAACGAAGCTTTACTCCCTTTTCTTTAATAATTGAAAATTCTTCTGTAAAAAGGCTAAGAGTTTCAGCACTCATAGCTACTGATAATTGTTGTTTTGAATTTAAAATAACACCTTTACCTATTCTCTTGAACGCTTCAATACCAGAAAAAGGTGAAATTTCTCCTTCAAACTTTGGAACATTTAGTTCAGAAATTCGAGTAAGTTCTGTTTTAAGATTTTCCTCGAAGAGTCTATTCTCTTCTTGTATTTGTCTGATAATAATATCAGGAGAAAAAACAGTATATTTTACTGGACGTGTTTTTGAATGCTGCTTTATGAGGTTTTTTCTTGTAAGATTATCTAAGGTTTGGTACACTTTTGGAAGTGGAACTTCAGTATAATTGTGGATCTCTTTTACAGTTGCTGTACCAATTGCAGTTAAGATAGCTAACACAAGAGATTCATATCGTGGAAAACCTATTCTTAGAAAAGCGTCAACTGTTGGTTCAATTTTCTTTTTCAAATCAGATTCTATCATTGGTATTCAGCTCAAATATAAAAACTTGAATGGTCTTAACTAAATAAATTTATATACTTTAAGTATATAATTTTTATCATCTATTTATTCAAGTGTTGATATTAAATGTCAAATTCAGCGGTAAAACTTACAGACTTAATAAAAGATTTTGGAGAGTTAAGAGCTGTTAATGAGTTAAACCTGGAAATCCCTGAAGGAGAGATTTTTTCTTTAGTAGGTCCAAATGGGGCAGGGAAAACTACTGCTATTAAAATGATTCTAGGAATAATCCCTCCAACGGAAGGTGAGATTGAAGTTTTAGGATGGAAAATTCCCAAAGAGAGACAAAAAATTAAACGAGATATCGGTTATCTCGCACAGCAAAGAGCTCTTTATGAGACTTTAACAACTCGAGAGAATATTGAATTCTTTGCAGCAATTAAGGGTATGAAAAAAGAAGATATCAAAGAAAAAACAGATGAATTGATAGAAGTTTTAGATCTCTTTGAATATGAAAAAGTGCGTGCAATAAATCTTTCAGGAGGTACTCAACAGAGAGTTGCTTTAGCTTGTGCATGTGTAAATTCTCCACGTTTATTACTTTTAGATGAAGCGACAGTTGGACTTGATCCTGTTTTACGAAAAGATGTTTGGAATTACTTGCGTGATTTTAATAAAAAAGTCAAAGGTGCAATAATCATTACAACTCATTTTCTAGATGAAGCGGAATATGCTGACCGTGTGGGTTTTATGCGTAAAGCGAATCTTATTGCTTTAGATTCTCCTACTGCTTTAAAGAAAGAAACATCCTCTAATACGATGGAAGAAGTGTTTTTAAAATTAGTAAAGGAGGAGAATTAACTTGCGAATGGCTTTTCTAGTTTCAGGTAGAGTTTTTAGGTTTATATTTAGAGATAAACGTTTAATCATTTTAATTCTAGTTGTTCCAATTGTAATGGCGTTAGTAATAGGTTATGGCTTTGGTGGTGAAATCGATCACGTTCCAATTCAGATTGTAAACCTTGATGAACCAACTGTAATCCCAATTTCTTTAGCTGATAAATTAGTTGATTTTCTTGATGATAAAACAGATTTAGTAGATGTTACATTAGTAAGTAATCCAACTATTGAAAAGTGGAATACTAGTAAACAAGCAGTTTTAGATGGAGATTTCAAAGGAGCAATTTACTTCCCAGAAGACTTCACTGATAATCTTATTGCTAGAATGAATGGTTCAACAGTTGAAACTTCAATAGAAGTTTATATTGACAACTCTAATCCACAAGTAAGTGCGTCAATTATTAAAGCAATAAGCGCTGGATTTCAAGAAGAATTCGGGGAAAGTATGGGAATAACGATTAACACAGAATTTGCTTTTGATGAAAATTTGTCGCAGTTACAATACATGGTTCCCTCAATCATGCCTTTTGCGGTATTCTTTATGTCATTTATACTTTCAATTATTTCATTAATAAACGAAAGAAAAGCAGGAACTTTAGATTTACTTCTTTTGTCACCTTATCATAAATCAAATATTATTTTAGGCTATATGATTCCCCTCTCAGTCGTTTCATTAATACAAGCTACAATTTTACTATTATTTACAATTTTTGCTTTTAATGTCCCTATTATTGGTGGAGTAGGAGCATATATCGCTGTCTATCTAATGATTCTATTGAATGGTTTATGTGGTATGGGATTAGGTTTCTTGCTTTCTACAATTGCTAAATCAGAATTACAAGCAGTTCAATTTATACCAATGGTTATTATGACGACACTTTTACTTTCAGGTATTTTGATGCCATTAGAAACGTTACCTAATTGGCTTCGACCAGTATCTTATTTATTGCCACTAACATATGGAGCAGAATATATAAGAACAGTCATGATAGAAGGAACTGGATTTCTATGGCACTGGCATTTAGCTGCTGTTATTGGATTTGTAATATTAATGGTTGTACTATCAACATTCACTCTTCGAGAGAAATAGTTTAATCCGTAATTCTACGGATTTCTTTTTCTTTTTTCAAATAAAAAAATACTAATAAGGAGTCAATTTCATTTTCCCATCTAAAGATATAATTGCTTTTCCACCAATATATATTTCATTTATGGTTTCATCAACGATAACCATTTCAACGATTATCTCTCCTGTTCTGCCATTTTTTGTTTTTTGAATAAAGTGAGTTTGAATTTTCGATCCGGAAAATGGTATTAATTTGTGTTCAAAAATATATGCTGCTAAATTGGTGTTACTTTCCCCTGTAATTGAATCTTCAAAATTATTCTCTCTTTTGTGACCAAGAATATTGATATTGAAAATTCGCGTATGTATTTTTGTTTCTGTTTGTGCATCATTTATTTTAAATAAACAAATAAAATCTACATTATTATCAGAAGCTAGATTGATTAGTTTACTTTTATCCAAAATTACTCTATCCAAAACATCCAGCGATTTTACTGGGATAATCATAGCCCAATGTTTCATTCTTACTGCTTGAATTGCGATATCAGTTCTGAAATCTTCAGTAGAGATTCCTAAAGAATCAGCAATTCTACTATTATCATAATCTATTCGTCTAAACTCGGGTCTTTCTTTCCAATCAAGTATAATCATTAAATGTTGTATTTCTCTTCCCTGAGAATTTATTATTAAAGGATGGACGCTATTTAGAGTCTGTTCGGTAATAATGTTTGTTGAGCTATCCTTTAAAATAACATGTTTCTCAGCAATCATAACATGGGCAGCACCAATTAAGCTCTGATAATCACAATCTAATTCTCCCTCTTGAGAAAAAATCGCTATCTTAAAATCAGATTTCCCATCATCAGCATCACCAATAAAAACTCCTTTTTCAGCATTTAATTCTCTAATGATTGCTGTTTTTTCTTCAAAAGATAAATTATAGCCATAAATAACAACCACAAGAGAATTTCCCTGGAAAGGATCTTTAGTAAAAATATCTACAATTTTTGTTTCCACTTGTTTAGAAACTGATTTCTTAAGATAACTCATTACAATTACACCATCGACTAAAGCTTTATTCTCAATTTCTACAAAATTTGTTTTATTTAATTTAATCTTTATGCTATTAAAAGAAAAACGGAGAGAGGTTGATTTCATTTTCAACCTCAGATTTTGAAATATTATATTACATACCTAATTTTGCTATGGATTTATTTTTATCCAATGATTTTCCTGCATCATTAATATCTCCACGGAGCTCTGCTGGCATTCTTGAAGGAAGAGAATGACTTTTCTCTTCATCTTGTGCGTAAGCAAATATGAAGGTTAAATATGCTGTTTTCATTGGTCTGAAGATAAAGAAAGTTGGAATATTAGCAAAGATCAGCATGAAGAACAATGGAACTAATATAGCTACCCACCAACCTATTCCAGTAGCTACTTGCCAGATAACACCAATAATTGCACCTATTGTTCCATAAATGAAGAATGCAATCCATTGGACAATAGACATGGCTCTAGCAACTCCTGTTTCACGAATAAGGACATCCATGTAGTATCTCTTTAATAAATCGAAACTTCGAGATACTCCATCCCTAAAACCACGTCCTTCTACAGCTATTGCTGGAAGGGTGAAATAGGTCAAATATTTAAAGATAATACCTAGTAATGAAGCAACAATTCGAGCTAGAATAGCAAGTATAATGCCTGCTATATTTCCCTTTTGTTGTGAACTTGCTGCAGCACCTCTTAACATGCGTTGAAGCCAACTTACAACAGCAGTAGCAATTCCAAATGTGAATATTGGACCAAACATTCCTGAAACATTCTTGATACAGAATTTCATATCTGGATCTCTTTTTCTATACCATTCATAAGCGTAAGTAGTGTTAATTGCCTCAGCTACATAAAACATACCATAATAGACTATTAGTTGAAGTAATGAAGCAATAGAACCAAGTACATAACCTAACCATTCAATATTTTCTTGGAAGATTATTGATAGATATGCGAAAATGGATCCCATAGAGAGAAATGTTAAAACAGATACAACGGTAACAAATAGAGGCGCAAGAATCATTCCCTTTTCAGCTAAAACAACTTTACCTGTGAATTTCATGAATTCTCCCGCTCGTTTGAATTTATTGATGTTAGTAAATAATCCAATAACGAGAAAAACTACTGGTATTAATCCTAATATTGCAAATGGACCAACAGTAAAAGCTCCTACTATTGCACCAATTACTGCTCCTACGATATAAATAGCGACTCCAGCATAAACTAAGATATGACCTAGTTTTGATACTAAGTATAAGAGCAACCAACCAACTAAAAATCCGAGAACTGATAGACCAACAATAATAAGTAGAATAACCCACCAATATTGGGCAATTGTTGAACCAACACCTATCAAATATACCATTAGATCATCAAGAAATGATGCAATGATACTTCCTACGGTTTCGGGTGGCGAACCAACCTCTGTTCCTAGAAGTAGAATGAAACAGAGAATACCTATTCCAAAGAAAACCAATGAGAGGAATGAATATCCAAAAATTGCTTTCTTGTTTGCAGGTTGGGGAACTATTTTTCCGACATTAGCCATATATTACCCTCAGTAAAAATTTAATTCTGTTCAATTGTTAGCAAAGCTTCTTTATAATAATATTGCTCAAGTTTTCCCTTGTTATGGAAACCATTTTATTAGTAATCATTCCAATTCTTTTTTAGAAAATAGTATTAATGAAATGGTGAGATTTTTGGCAGATGTAACAGCTTCTCCTTCTATAGATGAGTCTACAGCGGTAAGAATAATTGATATTGCTAAATCTTATGGCTCTACATTAGCTCTTGCAGGTATTTCATTTGAAGTACAAAAAGGAGAAATTTTTGGCTTATTAGGACATAATGGAGCAGGAAAAACTACTACAATACGAATCCTGAAAGGTATGATTAAACCAACATCTGGAGAGGCATTTATTTTTGGAAGAAATATAAGTGATGATCCTAATTGGGTCAAACAACATACTGGTTATCTTCCTGAAGAGGGAAGTCTTATTGGACGTTTAACTCCAACAGAATTATGTGAATTTATAGGTGGATTATTTGGTGTCTCTCCTCAAAACTCCCGTACAAGAGCGCTTGAATTTTTCAAGATGTTTGGTCTTTTTGATAAAAAAGATGAACTGGTCGAAAAGCTTTCCCGTGGGATGAAACAAAAATTATCAATAATTAGTTCTATTATTCACGATCCTGAGCTTATTTACATGGATGAACCACTAGCTAGCTTAGATCCTTCTGCTGCAAAAATGGTGAAGGATTTCATTAATTATTTAGCTAAAGAGAAGGGAAAAACTATCATAATTTCTTCTCATCGATTACCCTTAGTTCAGGATGTTTGTGATCGTGTTGCGATAATTCATCAAGGATCGATTTTGGTTATTGATTCTCCTGCAAATATTATGAAGATGTCAAACACAACATCACTTGAAGAAGCTTATCTCACTATTGTTCCAGGATATATAAAACCAGTATTTGATACAGATGGTACTTTAATAGAAGCGACTGAGAAAACAAATGAATTATCACAAATAAACGATGAAAATCTCGAAATAAAACAAGAAGATCAGGAGAATTGATTTAGTTTTGTCTAATCCCAAAACAAAAAAAGAAAATCGAGTTATGCCAAATTGGTGGTATGTTTTTCTTGCGGATTTACGAGTACGTGTTTCACGATTTCGTTTTCTAAAGAGATTTCGCTATATCCTACCATTTGTTATGCTGATATTGTTTGTTACACAATTCATTATTCTGTTAACAATAGAACCATCAACTACATCAGATTTAATACCTGATTTTCAAGGATTTTTAGATACTTGGCTTTTTAAAATTGAAACAATAGCTATTTCATTTTTAATTTTTGTAGCATTTAATTCTAGTATGAGTTATTTTGCACAATATACTCAAATTAGTGAATTGGAAATCATTTCTGGATCTCCTATTAGCACTCGTTCCTATTTATTTGGAAAATTTCTTTCCTTGCAAGTGAATAATGCTATTTTTACTCCCTTCTTAATGCTAGGGCATTTGGAGATTGCCAGATTAGGTGGTGCTACTGTTAACTGGTGGTATTTTATTTTCTATTTTATAGTCATTTCAGTACTTTTCTATTCCATTTCATGGCTAGGAATAACACTTGGACCAAAAGCAGTTTTTAAAATAAAGGATGGAGAAGATAAACAGCGTAATAAAAATATCATTCCACTCTGGGTTAGTATAGTAATCGCTCTTACATTTTTTGTTCCAATAATATTAGCTTTTATCTTAACTCCAGCTCAATATGAGCTTGGTTTTACCTTTTTACCTCAGGGGTGGTTTGCTATACTTGCAAGAGGTATTTTTAATACCAATACAATTAATTTGATACCAATTTTATTTGGATTACTAACATTGCTTTTTAGTGGTATTTTCTTAATCTTTGCCTATTTTAGAACTAATTATAATTTGAATCTCGAGAATTATGAAGCTTTATCAGGTTCTGGTTCTGCTAAAGCAAAAACACCATATATACTAAAAATTCTTGATAAAATTCCTTTTCCATACAATTATTCAATGAGAGCTTTTTACCTTATCAATTCCAGAAAAAGAACGCTAACACAATTAGTAGATATTTTCTTTCTTATAGCAGTTGTTGGAATAATAATATCAGGTTTTATCTTTCCTGATATAGATTGGTCTACATATATACTATATGGATCACTAGGAGTAGGATTTTTCCTTTTTGCTACGGCTTCAACTGATGGGCTACAAATTCTATTTGGTGGAAAAAATACTTTCCTTATTTGTCAGTCTGCTCCTAAAGGAATAAGAAAGATGCTTTTTGGTAAAGTTATTCAGTTAATGATTTCAAATGCTGTTCAGTATTTAGGATTAGCTTTACTCTTGCTGATTTTTCATACAAATAAGCTACAAGCAATTTTAGTTGCTATTTTAATTTTCTGTGCAATATTTAATGGTTTAACAACAGGTTTTCTTTCATTATCAATTGCACCATTTTTCGAAACTTCAGATATTACTTCAAATCCAATAAGAGGTCTTCAAGTAGCTTTACCATTGAATATCAATATAACAATTGTAGGGGGACTCTCTGCTATAGTACTATTTTTACTAGGCTTTGAATTCATTTGGGTAGTTTTTATTATCCTAATATTCTACTTCCTTCTATCTGGAATGGGCTATTTATTATTAGCTCAGAAGCTTTTACAAAGATTTGAAACATAAAAAAAATGATAGCAAATATTGCAAGAATGCTTTTAAAAGAAAATTGCTTAATTGCAATTAAGTTACTAAAAGATTTAATCTTAAGAGCTTGTAAAACTTAAGCAAGGTCTTATTTAATAATTAGTAAAAAAGTAAAAATGAGAATAAGGTGAAATATTTTGGCAATAAAAGTTCGAAATAGTCTTACAAATAAAATCGAAGAATTTACTCCTATGGTAAAAGGAAAGGTTTCAATGTATACATGTGGTCCCACAGTTTATAGCACACCACACATTGGAAATTATCGTACATTTTTCATGGCAGATATGATAAGACGATACTTTGAATTCAAAGGATATGAGGTATTTCATATTTTTAACATAACAGACATAGAAGACAAGACTATTCGAGATTCAGGCAAGGAAGGAATATCATTAAAAGAATTTACTGATAGATATATCAACGAATTCTTCCAAGGATTGGATTGGTTAAACATAAAAAGAGCTCATGTTTATCCACGAGCAACAGAACACATCTCTGAAATGATCGAGCTAATTAAAAAATTAGACGAAAAAGATTTTGCATATGAAACAGAAGATGGTGTATATTTTAAAATCAGTAAATTCAAAAATTATGGAAAATTAATCAATCTCGACCCAGAAAATTTGAGAGTTGGTGATAGAGCAAAAGCTGATACGTATGATAAAGATAATGTGCAAGATTTTGCTCTCTGGAAGAAAAGTACCAAAGAAGAGATTGAACGAGGAATTTTCTTTGAAAGTCCTTGGGGGAAGGGTCGTCCCGGTTGGCATATCGAATGTTCCGCAATGTCAATGAAATACATTGGAGAAACTTTCGATATTCACACTGGAGCAATTGATCTAAAATTCCCACATCACACAAATGAAATTGCTCAATCAGAAGCTGCTACAGGTAAACAATTTGTTCGCTATTGGTTGCATGGAGAATTTCTTAATTTAGCGAAAGAGAAGATGTCTAAATCATTAGGAAACATTACAACATTACATGCATTAATGGACAAATTCGATCCTGATACTATACGCTATTTCTTCCTCTCTACACGTTATGATGCAATATTAACATTCACAGAGGACAAATTAGTAAGTGCAATGAATAGTGTTGAGCGACTACGAACTACTTTGGAAAATGTACAAGCCAAATTGCGAACGCTCAGTCAACTTTCACCCATGGGAGAACGTGAAAAGGAGCTATTAGAAGTAACAGAGAAAACAAGGAAGGAGTTTGAAAAAGTTATGGACAATAATTTTGACACAACAAAAGGTCTGAAAGAAATCCATGAACTCTCGAGAGCTCTAAATAAGTACCTAGAAGGTGAGATAAACGATGGTGCTCTATCTGAAGCATTCAATACTTACAAATTACTCCTTAATACTTATGGTTTATTTGAAAAGATTGTAGCAGAAAATACAAGTGAAGGGAATGAAATAATCGAAAATCTAATGCAACTAATAATAGATCTCCGAGATACAGCTCGTACAAAGAAAGACTATGAAACAAGTGATAAAATTAGAGATAAACTTACTGAACTAAATATGCTATTGGAAGATTCTCCAAAAGGAACAATATGGAAATATAAAAAATAAAAAATACTGAAAAGCGATTTTTCGCCTTTCTTTTTTATTTGTAAAAAAATGTTTTTTGTCTCAATCCTATATTAGCTAAATTGATAATATTTACTTTTATGCAAGTATTTTATCAAAATATTAGAATTTACACTAAAATGAGTCTTTAAAAAGGAGAAAGAGAATATTTAATTCGGATTTGATAGAAAAACTTGAAAACCTCCCCAGTTTGCCAATAAAATAGTGGAAGGATCGAAATAATCTGTAATCCTATCGCAGCTCTAAGGAGTATGTGAAAAATGCCCGAGAAAACTAGTACTATTAGTTTAAAAGTTGCTGAAGCTAGACAAAGAGATATTGGAAGGCAAAAGGTACGCATTGATGGCTTATCTATGAGGCAAATTAATGTCACAACAGGAGATGTTGTTGAGATTAAAGGAAAAAAAATTACTGCTGCAATTGCTTGGCCTGCTTATCCTGAAGATCAAAATGCAGGTCTAATTAGAATGGATAAGCTTTTGCGAAACAATGCTGATGTAGGACTTTCTGATAAAGTAGAGGTTGCTAAAGCAAATGCTAAGAATGCAAAATCAGTTACCTTAGCACCATTTCAAACACCAGTAGCAATTGATTATAGTTTCGAAAATTTTGTAAAAAGAAAATTATTAGGTTATCCACTCACAGAAGATGATACTGTATTAATTCCAATTTTAGGAAAATCATTACCATTTACAGTTACTTCTACAAATCCAAAAGGCATAATTAGGATTACTGAAGATACTGAACTCAAAGTTGTTGATAAACCTGTTCAGATATCAGAAGAAGCTTTACCCAGAACATCTTATGAAGACATCGGTGGTTTAGGGGACCAAATTCGTCGAATTAGAGAAATGGTAGAACTTCCAATGAAACATCCTGAATTGTTCCAGAAACTTGGAATCGATCCACCAAAAGGAGTCTTATTGCATGGACCTCCTGGTTGTGGAAAAACACTAATTGCTAAAGCAGTGGCAAATGAAAGTGCCTCTAATTTTGTAGTAATTAATGGCCCAGAAATCATGTCTAAATTTTATGGTGAATCAGAACAACGTCTAAGACAAATTTTCAAAGATGCGAGTGCAAAAGCTCCAACTATAATATTTATTGATGAATTAGATGCTATTGCTAGTAAAAGAGCTGAAGCAACAGGTGAGGTTGAAAGAAGGGTAGTTGCACAGTTACTCGCTCTCATGGATGGAATGGTTTCTCGTGGAGAAGTAGTTGTTATTGGTGCAACAAATAGACCAAATGCAATTGATCCTGCACTCAGAAGACCAGGAAGATTTGATAGGGAAATAGAAATCAATGTACCTGACAGAGATGGAAGAAGAGAAATACTCCTAATTCACTCACGAGGTATGCCTTTAACAGATGTTAATCTTGATCTTATTGCTGAGAAGACCCATGGATATGTAGGTGCAGATTTACAGGCACTCTGTAGAGAATCAGCAATGAAAGCTCTTAGAAAATTCCTACCAGATATTGATTTTGCAGATGAATTAATCACTCCAGAATTACTAGATAGATTAGAAGTAACTCACGAAGATATGCTCGC
>Ga0307375_10006336_pt1 | contig 10944 bp, 9 predicted proteins | sample TR1MG_FD_202531 | JGI IMG/M metagenome (GOLD analysis project Ga0307375, IMG submission 202531) | Soil microbial communities from Risofladan, Vaasa, Finland - TR-1 | ecosystem: Environmental > Terrestrial > Soil > Coastal area > Acid sulfate soil | place: Finland: Risofladan, Vaasa | collected...
GACGCGGTCCGTCACGTCGTCGAGATTGCAGAGGAGAAAGCGATTGGCGTTGGCGGCCTCCGTCCCGCCGGGCTCGATGACGCTCATCCTCGCCTCGATCCAACGCCTGTTTCCCTTCGCGTCGAGGAAGGGGGTTTCCACCGAGATCCTGTTCTTGGCGCGGAGGAAGAGCTCCGCGGCGAAATAGTCGAGCCTGAGTCCGCCGCGCTCCTTTACCAGCTCGTAAAAGGAGCCCTGGAAGCGCTCCGGCTCGCTGCCGGCGATGTCGCGGAAGAAGGCCGCGAAGGAATCGTTCCAGAGCGCGAAGACGCCCCTCCAGTCGAGGGCGACGAGGGGAAGGGACGACTCGACGAAGGCCGCCCGCCAGAGCGTCTCGGGTGTTGCCATGCTCGGCGTCCTAGAAATTGGCCTTTAGTATTTCGAGGGTCTTTTTCATGATCTGGTCCGGTTTGAGGGGCTTTACAAGATAGCTCTTGACGCCGGCCTCCATGGCCTTGACCACGGCCTCTCTTTGGGTGACGGCCGAGAGAATGATGACGGGAACGTCGTTGCCGTCGCTCCGAAGGCGGCCCAGGACCTCGAAGCCGTCCATACCCGGCATCAGGAGATCGAGGAATACGAGGTCCCAGTCCTTCACCCGCGCGTTGTCGATGAATTCCTTGCCGTCGGAGAAGGCGTTCACCGAAGCGTCGATGGTCGAGAAGGTGGTCTTCACGAGTTCCTGGATGACGAAATCGTCGTCGACGACGGCGATGACGAGGCCCTGTCCCGGAAGAGCCGGTTTCCGATCGCTCCCGGCCCCCGGCGCCTCCCCGATCTGCTGCGCGCCCGTCTCGCCGCTGAAGCGCATCTCGATGGTCTCCGAGCCGCCCGCCGGATCCTTGGCGGCGAGGATGCGTTCCGAGATGACTTCGGCCCTGCGCTCCTTGCCGTCCACCGCCGGATCGTAGTCGATGAGGAGGCCGTCCATCGCGAACTGGAGGCTGGAGAGAACCTCTATGTCGTGGAATTCGGGCCGGCCTCCCACGAACTCGCGCATGAAGGAGGAGATGGTGAGCACCTTGATGTGGCTGCGCTTTCCCTGCGCGTGATCGACGAGGATGCGGAGGAGGTATTCGACGTTGTGCCCGTCGACGAAGGTGAGCTCGATGTCGCTCATCATCACGAGGATGCGCGGGCTGCGGATCTGGTAGAGTTCGACGAGCTCGGCCACCTTGAAACGGAGGAGGTCGACCTTTTCGCGGTTGATGCCCTTGGCTATCTCTATGAAGACGATGTTGTCGTTGACATGGGCCTCGATGATGCAGGGCGTCTCGTCGATGCGGAGCCGCGTGCCGAGCAGCTCGTTGAGGGACTCGAAGAGGGCGTCGATCTTGAGGGGCTTCATCAGGACCTTGCGGATGCGGAAGGGGACGAGCTCGAGGAGGCGGTTGCGGTCGATCTTCTTGGAGGTGAGGAGGACGGGGATCCCGGCCGTGTTGGGGTTCTTGCTCTTTTCCTCGAGGAGCTCGCGGCTGCTCTTGCGCTGGAGCTCCTGGTCCATGATCAGGAGGTCGGGAAGGAAGGTCCGCAGCTTCGACAGGCCGTCGAGGCCGTTGATGGCCACCTCCACCTCGAAGAACTCTCCGAGCCTGTCGCGGAGGTAGCTCCTGAAAAGCTCGGAGCCGTCGACGACGAGGATCTTCTGTCGATTCATGTCAGGTCCTGTTCCTCATCGAGAAGGGCTGATGGGTCGACTCGACCGCGTCGCGCCAGAGCGAATCCTCCGGATCGACCTTCGACCTGCTCTTGGTCGCCACCTCGATGGGTATGTGCACGAATTTGCTGTTGACCATGCCGACGATCATGGCCGTCTTGCCCGCCATCGCCGCGTGCACCGCGTTGCCCCCGAGGCGCTCGCAGTAGACGGAATCGACGGGGCTCGCGGCCGCCGAGCGCACCATGTAGCTCGGATCGATGTACTTGAGGGCGATCTCCATGCCGGTGGCGCGGAAATGCTCCTCGATGCGTTCCTTGAGGAAGAGTCCGATGTCGGCGAAGCGGCGGTTGCCCGAGGCGTCGACGCCGAGGCCGAGACCCGATGCCTCGGCGGCCGCGAGGTGCTCCTGACCCGCCCCCTCGGCCACGATGATGACGGCATGGTGCCGGGCCTTCATCCGCTCTTCGAGCCTCGTCAGGAAGCCGGCGGGGCCGTCGAGGTCGAAGGGCACCTCGGGAATCAGGACGAAGTTCGCGGCGTGGGCCGCGAGGGCCGTGTGCACGGCGATGAAGCCGGAGTCCCTGCCCATGAGCTTCACGAGACCGATGCCGTTCATGTAGGAATCGGCCTCGGCGTGGGCGCAGCTGACGGCGTCGGCGGCGCGGGCGACGGCCGTCTCGAAACCGAAGGAGCGGTCGAGCCAGAGGAGATCGTTGTCGATGGTCTTGGGTATCCCCACGATCGATACCTTGAGCTTTCGTTTCTCGATCTCGTCCGCTATCGCGAGGGCTCCCTTCTGCGTGCCGTCGCCGCCGATGGTGAAGACCATCGTGAGGTTGAGGCGCTCGATGGCGTCCACGATCTCGGTCGTCCGCTCGCCCCCGCCTCGCGACGAGCCGAGGATGGTGCCGCCCGCCTTGTGGATCTCGTCGACGATCTCGGGTCCGAGGGGGATGACGTCGAGGTTGTAGTCGGGAAGGAAGCCGCGGTAACCGTAGCGTATGCCGGTGATGCGGCGCACGCCGTAGCGGTACCAGAGACAGCGCACCGTCGCGCGGATGACGTCGTTGAGGCCGGGGCAGAGACCGCCGCAGGTGACAATGCCGGCATGGACGTGGCTGGGATTGAAGTAGATCATCCTGCGCGGGCCGGCGCGCTCGAAGATGGGGCCATTGGTGGCCATGCCGTCCCCTTCGACCTCCACCTCGTGTCGGACGAAATAACGGTCTTCCTCGTAGTCGGCGAGTGCGTCCCCTACCGTCTGGGAAAGGGCGAGGGGGCTGGTGATGCGGGGTTCGCCGAGAGATCGCACCTTGCATTCATCGGGAATAGACATTCATGAATCTCCTTGTGAGAGTATAGAGGCAGGGGAGGCAGGGCGCAAACGATGTCGCCGCTCAACCGCCCGCGGCTCGCGCCGCCTTGAGGTCCTGGGTCAATGTGGGATCGCCGGGCATTTTCGCGAGGCCCTCGGCCGCGACCGCGGCGGCCTCAGCGTAGCGGCCGGCGTTGAAGAGGATGGCGAAGCGGTTGTGCTCCGCGACCACGTAGTTGTGGCGATAATTCCTGGCCGCCTGGACGAGGCTGCCGGCGCCGCCCGTCTTTGCGATCCCCTCGTCGGCGATGGCTGCGGCCCCGAGCCAATCGCCGGCCCTTCCCCTGCGGTTGGCCTCGCTCCCGTAGATGAAGGCGTAGAATTCGTTGGCGCGCGGCCGCTCTATGTCGCGCGCGGCCAGGGCGGCGTCCACGAGGGCCAGGGCGGAGCCGAAGGGCAGCGTGGCTCTCCCTCCCGCCGCCCCGATGGCCGTCACCAGCTCACCGTCCGCGGCGGCCGAGGCGAGGGCCGCGATCCTCGGATCGGCGCCCCATCGCGCCTTCGCCTCGTCGGCGAGGACGCGGGCCGACTTCCAATCTGCGCCGGCCATGAGGGCGGCAGCGAGGTTATTCACCCTGCCGATGGCGAAGTTCCTTCCCTCGGCCCCGGGTTCCAGGGCTTCGAAGGTGACGGCGAGGGCGAGGGCGTCCTTGAAGTTGCCACCCTCCTCCAGGAGGGCCACCCTGTTCGACAGAATGAGGGATACGAGTCGCCTCGCGTCGATGGACTCGCGCTTGGCGTAGTCGCCCGGAGGGACATAGCTGTAGCCGGTCGTCCTGCCGAAGGCGTCGGTGAATTCCCGCTTCGAGCCCGGATCGAAGCCGTAGGCCGTCGTCGTCTCGACGTCGATCTGACGACCATCAGCGGTGACGGAGCAGAAGGCATGGTCCGTTACCCGGACGCCGCCCGCGGGAATGCCGAGCTCCCTCATGCCGAGAAGGTAGACGACGGCCGAGGAAACGCAGTTGAAACGGCCCTGGTTGAAGACATCGACGAGGGTCGTGGCTTGGGAAGAATAGGCGTGGAAGGGCCCCTTGTCGTGGAGAAGCTCGAGGAACTTTTCCGCCTGGGCCGCCTGATCGCCCGACCGCCGAGCCAGGGCCAGCAGGGGGGCGAGGCTATCGTTTATCCCCTTGCGCCATTCAGGCAGGGCAGTTTCGGGAATTCCCGAGGCCAAGAGGGCCGCATCGAGGAGGTCGGCGACCGGGAGCGGGCCCCTTTCGGCGCCTATCCGCGCGAGGGTAGGGTCCGGTTGGGGAATTTGCGCCGGGGCGACGGCGGCGAAGACCGTCAAGGCGACGAGGGCCATCATCGTGCGTCGAGGCGCTCTCGGGCGAGTACTTGTCCTATCCATGGCTAGGACCTTATTTTACTGATTCGTGCATGCCGCGATAAGCGGAGCCGGAGGAAGAGGAACAATGAAGACCGAAAGAGATCTCGTGATCATAGGAGGGGGGGCCGCCGGCCTCGCCGCGGCCCAGTACGGGGCCCGTGCCAATCTCGACACCCTCCTCATCGAGGAAATGGCCCCGGGCGGCCAGGCCCTCCTTATCGACAACCTCGAGAATTACCCGGGACTCGTCGAACCGGTCAACGGCTATGACTTCGCGGAAAAGCTCAAGGCCCAGGCCGAGAATTTCGGCGCCGAATTCCTCACCGCCACGGTGTCTTCGATCGTCAAAGAAGGAAAGCGCTTTCGTCTCGAGACGAACGAGGGCGATTTTCTCGCCGATGCCGTCATCCTCGCGACGGGAGCCGTCCATCGCCACGCCAATGTCCCCGGCGAGGAGGAGTTCCAAGGTAGGGGCGTGTCCTATTGCGCCACCTGCGATGGCCCCTTCTTCAAGGGCAAGCGCATGCTCGTGGTCGGCGGCGGAGATGCAGCCTGCGACGAGGCCATGTTCCTCTCGAAACTCGCCGAAAAGGTCGTCCTCGTCCACCGCCGCGATGTCTTCAGGGCCCAGAAGTCCCTGGCGAGCCGTGTCCTTTCCAATCCGAAGATCGAGGTCCGTTTCAATACCGTCGTCAGGGAAATCAAGGGCGAGAAAAAGGTGCAATCGGTGATCCTCGAGGATCTGGTCGCCAAAAAACGCTACGAAGAGGAACTTGCCGCCGTCTTCGTCTTCATCGGCTCCGATCCGAAGAGCGCCCTCGCGGGCGACGCGAAGCGCGACGAGGGCGGCTCCCTTCTCACCGACGACAGGATGGAGACGAGCGTAAAGGGCCTATTCGCCGCCGGGGACGTGCGGGTCAGCCCCTTCAGGCAGCTGGTCACGGCCTGCTCCGACGGAGCCATCGCGGCCCACGCCGCCGCCATGCACATCGACGAGATACGGGAACACCGTTGATGCTCGGGCTCGTCGCCAGCTCCGAATCGAGGGCGAAGGCCCTTGCGGATCGGGCCCTTCCTTCCTGATTTCCGATGAGTCGCCGGCCCTCGCCGATCCTCCTCGCCCTCCTCCTCCTCGCCCTCGTCGTCACCGGCATGTCTCTGGCGCCGGGTTCGGCTCTCGAGGAGACGAGACAGCTGGAGGCGTCGACCCTCCTCGGACCCGTCCTGGCTTCGCGGATAGCCCGCGACCCCGGCTCCGCCGAACTCGCTTCCGCCGCCTTCGAGGTTTCGGCGAGCGGGAAAGGGGCCGGCGGGGCCGCTTTGGTCGCGCAGGCGAGCATGCAGGGCGTCGGAGCCAAGGCTCAGCCGGCCCCTACCGCGACGGCAAGGCCGGGCTCCTCCGCCCTCGATTTCTGGTCCCGTGGCGATCCGGGGCAACTCGCCAGTTCCCTCGTCGCCTCCATGTCGCCCGAGGAAGTCATCGGGCAGGTGTTTCTGCTGGGCTATCCCGGCACGGTTCCCCCGCCCCTCATCTATGAATGGATCAAGAAGCGAGGCATTGGAGGCGTGAAGATCTTCGGCTGGAACACCGAGGACACGGCCAAACTCGCCGCGGCCATAACCGATCTCCAGACGGCGGCCCTGTCCTCGGCCCATCGAATACCCCTCCTCATCGCCACCGACCAGGAGGGAGGCATAGTCCGCCACGTCAAGGGTTCATCCTCCGAGACGCCGGGCAATATGGCTATCGGGGCCTCCGGAAGACCTTCCGACGCCTACTGGAGCGGCTTCTACATCGCGAGGGAACTCGACGCCCTCGGCATAAACATGAATTTCGCGCCGGCCGTCGATCTCGCGACGAGCCCAAAGAGTCAGCTCATCGGCACTCGGTCCTTTTCGGACGACCCCCTCCTCGCCGGCATCCTCGGCGCCTCCTTCTCGGCGGGGACTATGGCGGCGGGCATTATCCCCACGGCCAAGCATTTTCCCGGCCACGGGGGCACCGACCTCGATTCCCATGGGGTAACGCCCCACATCTATATCGACAGGGCGACCCTCGAAAAGCGCGAGCTCGTCCCCTTCAAGATGCTCGTCGAGGAGGGCCTTCCGGCCGTCATGAGCGGCCATCTTTCCTTCCCTCGCATCGACCCGAGCGAGAGACCCGCCTCCCTGTCGCGGACCTTCATGATCGACATCCTCCGGGGCGAGCTCGGTTTCAAGGGAGTGGCGGTCACCGACGATCTCAGGATGGGCGGCACAGGCACCGACTATGCGAGCGCCTGTCGCGAGGCCCTCGACGCAGGCGACGACCTCCTGATGTCGTCCATCCTGCCCGACTTCGAGGACTCGAGCTTTACGGGGCTTCTCGCCGCCTATCGGAGCGAGCCGGCCTTCAGGGCGAGGCTGCGCGAGGCCGCGACGAGGATTATCCGCCTCAAGCTCGACTGGCTCGCGCCTCGCGGCCAGAGCGCCCTCATCCCCCTTCCCGGACAGCTTTCGAGACGCCTCCCCGACAGGAAGGGAAGCGCTTTCTTCCGCGACCAGGCAGACCGCGCCGCGACGGCCCTCTTCCCCGCCTCCCTGCCCTGGCATCCCACGGGTCGTCTTCTCGTCGCCAGTCCACTGTCCACCTTCTCCTCCGCGGCTGCTGCTGTCTGGCCCAAGGCCGCGACCTTCCGCTTCTCCTGGCGCCCCGAATCGAAGGCCCTCCCCGACGAGCTTGCGGCCTTCGATGCCTCCCTCGTTGGCGTCGATTCCGTCCTCGTCTGCGTGCAGGGCGACGCGGGCATGGATTTCGTGTTGAAAGCCCTGGCGCGGGGCAAGAAGGTTTCCGTCGTCTCGATACTCTCACCCTATCCCCTCGCGCGCGCGCCCGCCGGTCTTCCTGCCGTGGCCGTCTACTCCATGTCGCCCGAGTCGATCGACGCGGCCCTCTCGGCCCTTCGCGGCCTCACGAAGGCCGAGGGGAATTTCCCCTTCGAGCTGGTAGCTGGGCGATGAAGCATTGGCGAAGAGCGGGCAAGGCCGACCTTGCCGGCGTCGAAAAATTCCTGCGTGGCCGCGAATCGCGGGCCGCCGGCCTGATAGCCCGCCTTCACGGCGAGGCCGGACTCCGGCTTCCCTCTATCTTTGGCCTTTCGGGGCTTTGGATAAGGACCGAGGCCGAAGGCCCCGTCGAGGCCGCCGCCCTCGGCCTTGCCGGCGGGCTGTGGTTCGTCCAGCTCCCCTCCGGCGGGAGCGATGCCGCGGGGCTCGCCCTCGCCCTTGCCGAGACCTCGCGGAGACCGGCCTTCGCCGCGCCGCGACCCAGTTCCATAATCGGCCCCGCCTCGTCAGTGGCGGCCTTCGAGGCCGCCCTCGGTCTTCGGCCGGCCCACGTCGTCGACTACGACCTCATGGAGAGGGGACCCTGGCCCCGGGAAGAGTCGGCGCCACAGGAAGGAGGCTTCGGTCCCGATAGCTCGGCGAGCCTCGCAGATCAGGCCGCGACCAGATCCCGCGCCGCGATCGGTCTCTGGAAGGCCGGTCCCGCCGACCTCGGGGAGCTCCTCCCCCTACAGGCCGCCTACGAAATGGAGGAGGTTGTCACCCCGCTCCGAGGCTTCGACGAGGAGGCCTGCCGATCCTTTTTCGCGCGCAACCTCGCCCTCGAACTCATCGTCGCCGCCCGTCTCCAAGAAGGAGGTCGCTGCGTCGGCAAGGCGGGAACGAACGCAAGGGCCTTCACCCTCGATCAGATCGGCGGGGTATTCGTCCTGCCGGAGCTGCGCGGCAGGGGCATTGCGGATGGCCTTCCTCCTCGGCCTCACGGCAAGACAGGGGAGGGGAGCCTCGCTCTTCGTCAAGAAGAGCAACGCACCGGCCCTCGCCCTCTACGAAGGCCTCGGCTTCGACCGAATCGACGACTTCAGGGCTTCCTACCATCTTCAAAGCTGAGCAGCGGCGGGGACGCCTTGGGCCGCCTCGGCAGCCCCATAGACCCATGCCGGCCTGGCTGTCAGGAGGCCTCGTCCTCGACGGGAAAGTCCCCCCGGAAAACATAGGAGGGACGAGCCGCGACGTACAGTCCGCCGGCCGAATTGCGCCTCACCCAGAGCCCCCCGTCCCCCGATGCCACCAGGGCCTCTTCCGCCGTCCTTCCGAAAAGGCTTGCCGCCCCGAGGGCCATGGCCGCCATCGAGACCGTGTCGACCATGGCGTCCCGTGGCGTTCCGATGCCGATCGAGCCTTCCGAGATGATGCGGGTCGGCACCGCCGCGGGGGGCCTGGCCGAGTTCCGCGAGCCCGACAGACGCACCCTGAGGGGGCCCTGCCCACCTTCGTGGAAGAACACGACCCCCTCGGGACCTTGGTCCTGTAAGCCCGCCTCCACACGAGAACCCGAAGCGGGGAACTGGGCGGGGCCACCCTGGGCCCGGAGGGCCACGGGAAGGGCGTCGAAGCTCTCCCCCTTCGATTCGATGTGAAGACGCCTTTCGCCGGCCCCCTCCCGGTCGAGGATCTCCCGGTCGGGAAGGCCGAGAAGGGGGCCGGTCGACAGGCCGAGGGAGGAGCCGTCGAGGACATCGACGAGGATCTCGCCCAGGCCGTTGCGGAAACGCAGCGAGTCGCTCTCGGCCCGGCCCGAGTCGAGAAGCCAGCGCGCGGCGCAGAGGCTGGCGTCGAAGAGGGCGGCGTCGCGCGAGCCCTTCCGGTCGTAGACCTCGAGCCAGAGATCCTTCTCGGCCCTCGAGATGACGGCGAGTCTGAGGGCCCCGACGCCCCGTCTCCTGTGGAGGATCGAGCGAGCGAGGGCCGAGCGGTCCCTTCCCCTTCCATCCCCGATCCCTTCGAGGAGAAGGAGGTCGGATCCGGCGATGCGGAGCTTTATGAATCCGAGGTCCATGCGCCAAGACTACCCTTTTGCGCCTTCCGGGGCTATCATCGCCGCGATGAAGAAGAGCGAAAAAGATGGCGCGCTGCCCGGCCTGGAGCCGCCCTCAATCGAAGACCTCGTGGGGCCGCGTTTCTGCGGCATCGACGAGGCGGGAAGGGGGCCCCTCGCCGGTCCCGTCTACGCCGCGGCCGTGGTCCTCCCCTCGTCATTTCCCCTCGATGTCCTCGACGATTCGAAGGCCCTTTCGGCGGCCCGTCGAGAGTCGGTTTTTTCGCTCATCACCGAAGACGCCCTCGCCTGGGCCATCGATTGGGCGAGCCCCCACGAGATAGACGATCTCAACATACTTGGAGCCACATTCCTGGCGATGCGACGCGCCCACGCCTCCCTTCTCGCGGAGCTGCGGAAGCGAGGCCATGAGGCTCCCCTCGAGACCCTGGTCGACGGCAACAGGCTGCCGCCCCTCGAGGGCCGGGCTCGGAGCGTCGTGGGCGGCGACGCCATCGTGCCCGCCATAATGGCCGCCTCGATCCTCGCCAAGGTGGCGAGGGACCTCCAAATGGAGCGCTTCGACTGGCTTTACCCCGAATACGGCTACGCCCGCCACAAGGGCTATCCGACCAAGGCCCATCGCGAGATCGTGCTTGCGCGAGGGCCCTCCCCGATCCAGAGAGGGAGTTTTAGGGTGCGGGCATGAAGCTCGAGAGGGGGAATCGATGGAAGGGACGTCTCAGCGCCTCGGCCTTCCGCGTGGTCTGCGTACTTTCGGTCTTGGCCTTGTCCTCGGCCTCCTGGGCGGAGGAATCGCTGGTCTCTCCTTCGGATGGGGCGGAGCGGAGGATCTCCGCGAGCGAGCTCGAGCGGCTTCTCGCGATCTCGACGCGGCTCGCCTCGCTCAACGAGAGGCTCAGGACAGAGCTCGAAACCTCGAGGCTGAACTCGGCCGGATTGGAGACCTCGCTCGAGAGCTCGACACGAGAGCTCGCGACGCTGAAACTCGAGCTCGAGCGATCTCGTCTGGCCTCGAACGAGCTCGCTCAACGTGCGGAGAGCTCGGAACGGGAATCGATCGCGCTCTCGGAAGCGTTGAGGAAGGCGGACGCCTCGTTGAGGAGCTTGGAGCTCTCCTTCGCGGAGTACAGGAAGGCGGCTGAACTGAGGATGTCCGTGCTGTCTTTTGGAGCCCTGGGGGCGGGAATCCTTGCGGCGGCCGGCTGGGCCGTCGCCATTATCGCCTTGGTTTCGAGATAGGGAAGTCGCCTCGCGCTCTCGGCGTCGCCTCGCGCTCGAGGGGAATCCTTACTTCGCGGCGTCCTCGCCCTGGGCGGGCCTCTTGCGGACCACGACGCGGCGCTTCCTCTCCGGGGCCGGCTTTTCCGACCCCTCGGCGCCGGCGCCCGTCTGACGGATCCGTGGCCTGGGGGCAGGCATTTCCTTGGGTTCGAAGCTCATCTCGGTGGGCACGGTCCCGGGCTTTTCCATGTAGCCGAGGGTCGTCTGGAAGGCCTTGAGGAAGCCCCTCATGTCATCGCGGAAGACGACGATGGAGCGCCGATCGAAGGAATCCGCCTCCGTGGGCTTCGATTCCACGATCGAGAGAAAGACGTCGCCCATGCGGTTCTGCTTGACGTTGAAGAAGTAGGTACGTCCCTCGCAGGAAA
>Ga0307375_10006337_pt1 | contig 10942 bp, 12 predicted proteins | sample TR1MG_FD_202531 | JGI IMG/M metagenome (GOLD analysis project Ga0307375, IMG submission 202531) | Soil microbial communities from Risofladan, Vaasa, Finland - TR-1 | ecosystem: Environmental > Terrestrial > Soil > Coastal area > Acid sulfate soil | place: Finland: Risofladan, Vaasa | collected...
CAAGATCTCAATGTGTTTACACAGCTTCAAAAAATAATTATTCAAATACGAGCCTTACATTGAAAACGGGTTGAATATAAAAAGAAGGAGAAAGAACTCTATAAATTTTTAAATTCACGAATGATCTCTTTTAAAAAAGGGACTAATTGATCCTTATGAATGGAAGCTCCACACGCATAGCTGTGCCCGCCTCCAAATCCATTATATTTTTTGGAAATATTGGAAACTAGAGTATTAATTGGTATTTTTGATCGAAAGCTAATCCGAACGATATCATCCTTTGCTTTTTCTTTGCGTCGAAAGATAAATCTGAGGAATTTTGTTATATAAAAGTAAAATCTATTTCTGAAATCAGGTGGTCCATCCCCTATCGCAATTGTAAAATTAATATTTTCTTGATCTATTAGATAACTCGCGGCAAAACCAATATATTTTTGAAAAATGTGAACCGTACAAATTGATTCGGTTGATTCTTTGAGAATATTGACTTTTGCTTTTAATTTTTCAATAAAAAATCGTTTCTTTGTGGCTTGATAATATATTTTTTTAGTGAATCCAACGCCATCTTTATCTTTTTCCTCAAAAATGCTATAGATAAAGTCCTTTCCATTCGTAATTCCCGCAAGAAGACAGGCGTAAACATCAAAAATCTCTTCGCGTCTGAAGGAATTAATGATTTTTTGAACGAAGGGCGTGATTAATCTGTCGCCGATAGCTCCGATACATAGAAAAAATTCTGCTTTCCGTTTATCTTCAATGGTATTTATAAAAGAATGGAACATTAATTCACTACAACTCATTGCAGTATTTCGAATTATGTTAATTCCTGTCTCTTTTAATTCAGTATCATAGTTTTCGGGGAGCTGATGATGATCTATCAATGTAATTTTAAAGCCTTTATGTTGGAGCTTTATTAAATTCTGAATAAAATTATCACTATCATCTGCATTAATATCAAGTAGATAAAGGGGTTGAGGAGTTTTATTATGAAACTTTTTAAGATAATAGTTAATATTCCGAACAGTAGAATATCGTAATTCATCTAAATTCTCTTTTTTGGTTAAAAGAAGAATTCCTGCCGAGGCAAATCCATCAGCATCATTATGGCAAATGATCAATTATGTTCTGTCCTTTTAATATTCTGCTTTTAATTTAAATATATTCATTATTTGTTTTTCTATTATTTCAATAGTATTTTTATTTACTCCCTCAATTTTTGATTCAAACCAATGAGAGATACCATTTATAAAAATACAAGAAATTTCCAATTTGGAATTTCCGATTTTTCCTTGGATTATGATACTTTCAAGGGGTGTATTTTTACAATGAAGCATTGTATTAATTTGAGAATCAAAAGTATCATATTGTGAAGAATAAGATCCATCAGGACGTTTCTTTTTAGGTCTACAATTTATTTCAATTATAACAGAATCCCAGTTGTACGATGCAAATGTCTTGAGAAATTTATCGGCTTTCAATTTACTGATATTCGATGAGGTTAGTGCAATTATTGTCTCAAACATTGAGATTTCACGCATCAAAAGCTTAAAAATTAATTAAATTTAGAATTACTATTAGTATCTAACAAAATATGACAATTTAAAAAATTTACTCTAGTGCTTTATTAAAAAGGCGAAAAAATAAAAAAAGAATAATTATTTTAATTTGAAAGTTAGTCGACAATGATTTATTTCTTGTGGTTCGCCGCCTTTTCCTTCAATGACTTCTTTGTATTCTTCATATTCGCCAAGTACAGGTGATCCAACCTTAATAGGTTTGCCTCCAACTAAGGGATCTTGATTTTGATCGTATGTGATATCTCCACCCATTAATTGCCCGGAAACCATTGCACCATTTTCTACCTCAACGATAGCGACACAATATGGCTTTTTCATTGAATATCCTTTATTCACAAAATGTGTTGTCCCAACGCCTATACAAGTGAAAGTAGCAATTTTTCCTTCAGGTTTAACTTCTATTAATTCTAAATCTTTATTGTGGCATCCAGGACTTGTGCAGAGAATTTTAGCTGGAACCATCACCTTGCCGCATTTATTGCATTTGGACCCATATAATTTCTTCTGATCAATCCCATCCAAATAATCTTTTGTATAAACTTTTAATTTTGTAATATCAACCATTTCTCTTCACCTCTATTTTTTATATACATGCACAACGCATGAACCACCGGATCCTCCAACATTATGGGTCAACGCACATTCAACATCAAATTTTACTTGCCGATTTCCTTCAGCTTGTCCTCTCATTTGTTTGAAGATTTCCACTGCTTGTGCAACACCTGTTGCGCCCACAGGGTGCCCTTTGGATTTGAGACCTCCACTTGTATTCAATGGTTTTGAACCATCTAAAGCCGTTTCACCATCTTTTACTGCCTTGGCAACTTCTTCAGGTTTCCAAAAGCCTAAATCACCCATTGCTACCATTTCTGCAATCGTAAAACAATCATGAACTTCGGCAATTTGGATATCTTTGGGCCCGACACCTGCCATTTTGTAAGCCATTTCGGCAGCAGATCTGGCTGATCTCAAAGAAGTTAGACTTGATCTATCATGAATTGCAAAGGTTTCTGAACCTTGTCCTGTTCCAGCTATATTAATTGGTGTATCCGTGAATTTTTTGGCTAAATCCTTCGCAACAAGGATCACACAAGCAGCACCATCTGTAACCAAGGAACAATCGAATAATCGCATCGGATAAGCAATGTACGGATTCGCGGATAAATCAGTTAAGAAATCTATTTCATCTTTCCATGTCGGTTTAGGTTTTCCTGCTTTTTCTGCTTTGGCTATCTTCCCTTTCATAATATCTGCAACTGATTGATTCATTTGAGCAAATGGATTAAAAGCACCATTTTTATGATTTTTAATGCCAACCCGCATAAAATCTTCTTTTTTTGTACCATATTTCGCCATATGTGCAGTGCCCATCATTGCATAAAGCCCTGGAAAGGTTACTCCTGCATAAAATTCAAAAATTTTGTCAGCCGCAGAGGCTAAGGTATCAGTGACTCCTGCAGTTGGTAAGTCTGTCATTTTTTCAACCCCACCAACGCATACTATATCGAATGCTCCTGAGGCAATGGCAATAACACCTTCTCTTAATGCAATTCCACTGCTAGCGCAAGCATTTTCTGTTCTTGATGCTGGTTTTGGAGTAAGACCTGCCAATTCTGCACACATAGGCGCTAAATGCCCTTGACCCTCGAATAAATCGCTACTATAGTTACCCAAGTATAAGGCTTCAATGGATTGCGTATCAATTCCCTTATCTATGCTTTCTAGACAATTAAGGAAAGCTTCACCCCACAAATCTCGGCTATTCTTATCTGGAAATGCACCAAACTTGGACATTCCTGCCCCAACAATTGAAATTTCTCTCAATAATTTGCCCATTTCATTCAACTCTCGAACTTTATTGTACAATTAAAAGCCTTGCATTTCAATTATGGATCATTATTAGTGTAATTAATGATTTTTTCTTCAATGGTCGAATTATCGAATAATTGATTCTTTTTTTGAAACGCAACGCTTTTATTAAATCTGCGTGTTTTAATTAAATCAGTCCATTAATATTTTTTTTTATAGAGAGATTTGAAATATAAATTAAACTAAAATTCATGAAAGTTTTAATTATTTTAAACAATTTCTTTATTTTTTGGTTTTAAATAATAATAATGAGAGATTTTTCAATTAATAATACTCTAAATTTTCCCGAAATATAAAAATTCTAAAGATAATTCAATTATTCTTTCTGTATAAATTTAAATTGAAGGATTTCTATAAATTAAAAGCATAAGATCGAATATAAATTAAAAGTTTTTATAAAAAATAATTGTATTTTAGAAGTGTTGGATGGATTGGATTTGACCATTAAAGAGATTGAAAATAAAGTTAAAGAATGGTGCACTGAAGAAGGAATCTTCAAAATTAAAAGACCGAACGATCAAAATACCGATTTCATATTCGATTTAACATATCCATACAATCATCCACAACCGATGCATTTCGTTGCGTTAGTTCCAAAGCAACAAGATCATCTTAAAATAATCTGTGGAACTAAAATTTCGCCACCCCATCTTCAATGTTTACAAAAAGTTGAGATTTGTCAAAAATTTTTACAGAATTTTACAAAAACTATGCTTTTTTTACAAATAATTCATTCACTGAAACAGGAGAAAAATATACCAGTTTTTTGGGAGCTATTGGATCAGATCTATTTTGATGGATTAACTAAAAATGAATTCTTCAAAACTATTAGAAAAATTTATTTTGCCACTGTTTCAGCGATTATTCTTTTAAATGAGCTTTGTAGTCCTGGAGAAGCATCAAAGACAACGGGATTAACAGAACACATTCCGTTTTATGGTTAGGGGACATTGAGATTAAAGTGAAAATCAAATGTCCTCTTTTTAATTTAAACCAATCACTTTGTTGTGGACAAGTATTCAGATGGAATTTAGAATCTGATCAATGGTGGTATGGTTTAATCCGAGATCATATTGTAAAAATAAAACAAGTTCAAGAGGAAATCGAGTTTTTTATATATCCTGAAGTCCCAAATCCAAAGGAATTTATTTCGCATTACTTTCGTTTTGATGATAATTTAAGCTTGATCTATGACCAAATAAAGAAAGATCAGTATTTGGAAACTGCAATTCAAATTAATAGTGGATTACGCCTGATCCGCCAAGATCCGTGGGAATGCATGATCTCGTTTATAATATCTCAGCAGAATCAAATTCCCAAAATTAAGCGTAGTTTAGCGACCTTATCACAAAGGTTTGGAACTAGTTTTAATTTTGAGGGAAAAGAATTTTATGCTTTCCCAAGTCCTGAACAGTTGATTAATGCTAAAATAGAGGATTTGCAAAAAGGTTTTGAACAAGGGGGTTGTGCGCTCGGTTACCGGGCAAAATATGTATTAAGTACCGCATTTTTGATATATAATAATTCACTTAATGTAACATTAGAGGATTTTAAAAGAATGCCATATGAAGAAGGAAATAGATTATTGCAGGATTCTTTTTGTGGAATTGGTCCAAAAGTAGCAGATTGTATCTTACTTTTTTCGATGGATAAATTAGAAGCATTTCCTCTTGATACTTGGATTCGTAAAATTATTTTAAATTTATATTTTAAGAATCAAAATGTAAAGGATAGTAAAATAAAAGAATTTTGTTCCGATTATTTTGGAAAATTTGCAGGTTACGCTCAAGAATACCTCTATTGTAATCGTTTGGAGCTTTGTCAGTAATTTTAAAAAGTTAAGATTAGCAAATGAAATTTATAAAACAGAAAAACTGCATATAATTATCGAGAATTATTGCGGATGAGTTATTTATGGATGAACCCAAAATTTATCATATAATAAAAGGGAAATTAGTTGAAATTAAATCAGCAATATTTGCAAATGGCGATACATATATAGTTGAGGATCCTGTAAATAAAGTAATTTGGATTTGGATTGGAAGTAAATCAACTATTGACGAAAAATTTGCAGCAGCACAAATTTCACAAAATGAACTATTAAAGGATCATTTGAATTATGAAGTTAAATCAATTGATGAAGGAAATGAGCCAGACGAATTTCTTGATCTATTTGGAGAATCAATTCAATTTGTCGAAGGAGACGTCCACGGCATGCTGAAACATCATGAAAAAAAGTAATTCTTATTTTTTATTATATGAATCTCTAAGACAGATAGTATTATAATTTCTAAATCAGTTTATTTGAAAAATGAGTGGATTAAATGAGCACCATCGTTGAAAAAATCCTTGCAGCCCATACAAGTAAAGAAAAAGTGGAAGCTGAGGAAATCATTGAAGCAGAAGTTGATTTGGTTATGCTGACAGAACAACTCGGGCGGCGAATTTATAGGGAATGGGCAGAACTATCAGAAGTAGTAGATGGTGTTTGGGATAAAACTAAGATTGTAAGTGTATTGGATCATTGGGTACCCGCCCCGCATATTGATGCAGCTGAGATTCATAAAACTTGCCGAGAATTTGTGAAGAAATACGATATCCTACATCGGTTGGATATGTTTTCAGGGATATGCCATCAAGTCATGGTGGAAAAGTTTGTAAAACCAGGTATGTTAGTTGTGGGTTCTGATTCGCACACAGTAACTTATGGAGCTTTAAATGCGTTTTCGACAGGACTTGGTGCCACCGACATTGTTATCTGTATGGCAACTGGTCAGAATTGGTTCAAAGTTCCAGATTCAATGAAAATTATTTTAAGAGGGAATCTTCCGCCTCTTGTTTTTGGAAAAGATATTATTTTAAAACTAATTGCGGACTTAGGTGTTGAAGGAGCAGCATATAAATCAATGGAATTTAGCGGTCCTACCGTTAAAGAGTTATCTATTGATTCCCGCTTAACAATCAGTAATATGTCAGTCGAAGCAGGAGCGAAATGTGGTATTTTCCCACCAGACGAAAAATTAATGGAATATTTTCGTAATCCTCAACAATCTTCAAATGGATCTTTAAAATTCGTTTTTCCTGATTCAAACGCTAAATATTGTTCTGAACTAGAATTAGATGTAAATAAGTTGAATCCGCAAGTTGCTAAACCGCATAGTCCTGAAAATTCGGTAGATGTAACAGAGGTCGAAGGAACTGCAATAAATCAAGGTTTTATAGGGTCTTGTACCAATGGTAGAATGGAAGATTATCGTATTGCAGCTAAAATTTTGAAAAATAGGCAAACTCATCCCGATGTTCGCCTGATAATTACCCCAGCAAGTCGAGATATTTACTTACAATGCCTAAACGAAGGACTAATGGAAATTTTTACCGAATCGGGTGCAATGATAACCAATTCGACTTGTGGTGCGTGTATTGGAGGGCATCTTGGAATTTTAGCTTCAAATGAAGTATGTATTTCAACATCAAATAGGAATTTTCAATCTCGAATGGGCCATCCTGATTCTAAAATTTATTTAGCAAACGCGGCAACTGTTGCTGCGAGTGTGATAAAAGGAGAAATTACAGATCCAAGAAAGTTTATGAAGTGAAATTATGGCGACTATTAAAGGAAAAATATGGAAGTTTGGAGATAATATTGATACGGATGTTATAATACCGGGAAGATATTTAACAATACGGGACCCCATTCAAATGGCATCTCATACATTTGAACCTATTCGACCTGAGTTTGTAAAAAAAGTGGTAAAAGGAGATATCATTGTTGGGGGTGCAAATTTTGGGAGTGGAAGTAGCCGAGAGGAAGCCCCTTTCGTATTGAAAACCGTGGGAATCGCTGCCATTGTAGCTGAATCTTTCGCCAGAATTTTTTATAGGAATGCAATTAATCTAGGAATTCCACTTCTTGAATTGAAAAACGCATCTCACCTTTTTTCCGAGGGAGATACGGTCGAAATCAATTTTGAGGAAGGGATCATTAAAAATCTCAACCAAAATACTTCATATCAAGGAACGAAATTACCAAAATTTCTCATGGAATTAATTGATGCCGGCGGTGCAATTCTAGCTGTAAAACAACGGATTAAACAAAAAAAGAGCAGCTAATTTCAAGAAGGAGCATCTCATTATGCCAACAATTGCTGAAAAGATCTTTGCTGCACATACAGATGAACAGAAAGTGGAAGCGGGGCAGATTGTTAATGCAGACGTAGATATTATTATGATGCATGAAATGCTTGGCATGCGCGTAGCGGATACCTATAAGGAACTTAATCTTGAGAAAGTTATGTATCCTGACCGGGTTGTGGTGCTTCTCGATCATTGGACTCCCGCAAATAGTATTGATGTAGCGATTGTCCATAGAACAACCCGAGAATTTGTGAAAAAGTATGGGATAAAAAATTGGTTAGGTATGACCGAAGGAATCTGTCACCAAGTGATACCCGAAAAAGGTTTTGTCTGGCCTGGTGCATTAATTGTGGGAACCGACAGCCATACTTGCACTTATGGAGCATTTGGTGCCTTTTCTACCGGCATTGGATCGACGGATGCAGCATTACTTCTAGCAGAGGGAAAGTTATGGTTTAAAGTTCCTGATTCTTATAAGATTGAATTACAAGGACCAGTTCCGCCTTATATCACTGGAAAAGATATTATTCTAAAGTTGATTACGGAAATTGGACTTGATGGCGCAAACTATCAAAGTGTGGAATTTCATGGAGATGCGATCAAGGAGCTCAGTGTAGATAGTCGGATGACCATATGTAATATGGCAATTGAAATGGGAGGAAAAGCTGGAATAATTGAGCCCGATGAAATAACATTGCAATGGTTACAAAACCGGGTCAAGCATGATTTCAATGTTATAACAGCAGACCCTGATGCGAATTATAGCTCTGAATTAAAACTTAATATCAATGCTTTAGAGCCGCAAGTCGCAAAACCCCATAGCCCTGGAAATGCAGTACCCGTAGGTGATATTCAAGGGACTAAAATTGATCAAGCATTCATTGGAAGCTGTACTAACGGCAGGCTAGAAGATCTTAGGATTGCAGCCAAAATTTTAAAAAATAATAAAGTTCATAAGGATATACGCTTGATTATCACGCCTGCTTCAAGAGAAATATATCTACAAGCAATGAAAGAAGGGTTAATTAATATTTTTATCGATTCAGGGGCGTTAGTAACTCATCCTACTTGTGGAGTATGCCTCGGCATCTTTGGTGCCCTAGCACCCGGGGAAGTGAGCCTTTCTGCGTCCAATCGCAATTTTATTGGGCGTCAGGGAAGTCGAGATGCTCAAATCTATCTTGCAGCTCCAGCCACTGTGGCAGCCAGTGCATTAAAAGGACAGATTACCGATCCCCGCGAATTTTTTTAAAAGAATAATTTCATATTAGAATTCATTCACTTTAAATTATAATTAAATTAGCTTATTTCATCTAGTTTTATAAATGAATTAAATAGGATAGGAATTTAGTGAAAGAAAATGACAGAATATGATGTACTTATTGTTGGAGCTGGACCTGGAGGCTCTGTTGCTGCAAAAGTAGCAGCAGAAAGTGGACTTAAAACAGTTTTCTTTGAGAGAGGGCGGAAGTCTGGAGAAAAGAATTCTTCCGGATGTGGATTAGGACCCCGAATGTGGCGTGAATTTCCTGAACTGATGAAAACCTTGACCACAGAGGTTGCCCCTAATTTAAGAAAAGCTGCATGTGTCATAAATCATTATTTAAATAAAGATCTAGAAGAAATTGCACTTGAGATGTATTATCCCACCGAATCCGTTACCTATGAACCTGCAAAACAATTTATCACCATGAATTGCTATCGTTCCGAATTTGATCCATGGGTTGCCGGACAAGCTGTAGCAGCGGGAGCAGAACAGCGTACTTCAGTATTAATTAAAGATTTAGTAAAAGATGATAAGGGAAAAGTCATTGGGGTTCAAACCAGCAAGGGTGAGAAAATCTATGGAAAGGTCATCATCGGGGCTGATGGGGTCATCTCCACAGTTGCAATGCGATCGGGACTTAATCCACGATGGCGTCCTGAACAAATTACGCTGGTTCCACAGTATGATTTTGCCGCACCTCCTGAAAAAATAGATAAAATGTATGGCCCAGATGGATTGCTTGCAGATGCCGCTGATGGAATCTGGTGGGGAGTTAATTTCCCATCTGCTTATCAAGTTATTTTCGGTGATGGATTCCACATTGGACTAGGTTCTTGGATGGGGCAATGGACAGCCAATCCCTTAAGTTATTTGAATACCCTTGTTTCCTGTAAACCCTTCCAACGAATGATAAAAGCAATTGATGCGAAACCCCGTGAAGTACAAGCCCATCTCTTGCCTTGGACCGTTAAACCGATAAAGACCTATACAGACAATGTAATGTTAATAGGTGATGCAGGAGGATTTCCTTGTCCACTAGAGGCAGAAGGAGTTTTTCCGGCGATGGAAACCGGGAAACTTGCCGCTGAAACCGCAATCAAATGTTTGGCAGACGGTAATACCTCCAAGGAAGCATTAAAATTATATGAGGAGAAATGGAAAAAATCTTCTGTTGGGGTTGAATTCGAGGCAGGAGAATCACTGCAAACCCTGTGGAAAAATTTGTTCTTCAGTACACAATCCGAAGAGAATAACATGGAATGGTTTATTCCGCTCTGGCATGAAATTCGTGGAGGACACTATGACTGGAGTGAACCTCATATCGTGAGATTCCGTCAAATCGTCAGAAAAGTTCAAGAATATCTCCCTCAAGCCATGAAATTCGTAACCAAATATGCCGTCCCTGTCTTATCAGATATCATGCAAGAGGATTTATCGATGTTCCCCCAAATGATTAAATTTTTAGAAACCATGCGCCCAAAGAAGAAAACAAAGTGAGGTGATATGAATGAAAATTGAATTAAAAGAGTTAAGTCAGCACGTCGGAGATACGGGTGATTTCATTAAATTGAATGTGGAGAAATGTAATGGCTGCGGGCATTGTGCAACCGTTTGCGTTATGAATCTGTGGTTGCTCCGCGGTGGTAAAGCACAACTCAAAGAGGAATATAAACAAAAATGTCTTGAATGTGCTGCATGTTTTTCCGTCTGTGATATCGGTGCTATTGACTTTTCCTATCCAGCTGCTGGAACAGGCGTAGTGTATTTAAAAGGTTAAAAGCCCTTCTTAAAAAATTAAAAAATTGAATTTTTTCTTTTTTTAAAATTCGATGTAATTAGGCTCAGTTTAGACTGATATTCCTAAAGTTTTTTCCTGTCTAACTAGTATTTTTTTCTCGATGGTTCTCTTCTTATGAGATTATTCCAATTTAAACTGGTTCCAACGCCTCTTTGGTTGAGGTCGATATTAATTTTTGAGACTGTTCAAACCGACGTAAATCTGAAATCAATCTCCTGAAATTATTTTGCTTTTGGGTTTAAAAATCATTCGGGTCTATGATTCTTTTTTTGGCTTTTCGCCTTTTTTTTCGTTCGG
>Ga0307375_10006339_pt1 | contig 10939 bp, 11 predicted proteins | sample TR1MG_FD_202531 | JGI IMG/M metagenome (GOLD analysis project Ga0307375, IMG submission 202531) | Soil microbial communities from Risofladan, Vaasa, Finland - TR-1 | ecosystem: Environmental > Terrestrial > Soil > Coastal area > Acid sulfate soil | place: Finland: Risofladan, Vaasa | collected...
ACGTCCAGACATGGGCAGGAAATCGATGGTGCGGGTCAGGCGCAGCTTACTATCCAGTGGCACATCAATAGGAACGCCCAGAACCTTACCTTCCGCCGGCTGGGCCACCAGCTTGCAGCCCGCCGCCTGCCATTGCGCGACATCCTGCGCCCCGAAGCGACTGGGCAGGAAAAGCACCCGCAAGGGAGCGATAGCACTCAGTTCGGTTTGCAGCCCGGGGCGGAAGCGCGGTGCGTTAATGAGGATACCGCCGGCATCCCTGTCGGCAACGAAATAGACAGCAGGGCTGCCTTGCCCGCCCTCCACATGGTAAATGTCCCGGTCAAAAAAGCTGCAGAGCTTCTGCATCGTCCTTCTCCTGCTGCCCGGCTGAATGTATCCCGCAAGTATAACCATAATCCGCAGCAGCGCTCATCCCGCAGCGCATTGCAGGGTGCAGAGTCTGTGGCATAATGCGCCCATGAATATCCTCCTGTTGGTCGCCGCGCTCGTCATCATCCTCGCCGGCGCCGAGGCTTTTACCAACGCGCTGGAGCACCTGGGCGATCGTCTGGGTATTTCCGAGGGCGTTACCGGTTCCATTTTCGCGGCGGTGGGCACGGCGCTTCCCGAGGCTATGGTGCCGGTGGTTGCAGTTTTCGCTGCGACCAGCGGGCAACCGGCACACCTGGGGGAAGAAGTGGGGGTAGGTGCCATTCTGGGCGCCCCCATGATGCTGTCCACGCTGACGTTGTTCATGATGGCGCTGTTTGTATCGCCACAACGCGGCTGGCGCGGAGCGTTAAATCCGGAACCTACGGGCTTGCGTCGCGATCTCGGCTGGTTTCTGTCCGCCTTTGGTCTGTCCGCCCTTACCCTCTTTGTGCCCCATCACATTACTCTGGCGCGTATTGGCATCGGCCTGATACTGGTCACACTGTATTTTCTGTATGTGATGGTGACCCTGCGTGCCTCTGCGGCGCTGGTCGCCGAGGGGCACGGCACCGAAGCAGGGCATGCCTTGTACTTGAGCAAGACCGGCCTGCCCACGAAGATGCCGGTCATCTTGATCCAGCTTTCCATAGGGCTAGGCATGATTGTCTTCGGTGCCAACCTCTTCGTCGATGGGATTGAGGGACTCTCGCACTGGCTCAGTATTTCTGCACTGATCCTGTCTTTGCTGGTGGTACCCATCGCCACGGAGTTGCCGGAAAAGATCAACAGCATCCTCTGGATTCGCCGCGGCAAGGATACACTGGCTTTTGGCAACATCACCGGGGCGCTGGTCTTTCAGGGAAGTCTGCTGCCCGCTATTGGGGTACTGTTAACCCCCTGGTCGCCCTCACCCCCCGTTCTGCTGGGCGCAGGACTCACGCTGCTGGCCGGGGGATACACTTATCTTCTAGTGCGCCGCGGCGTCACCCTGCGGCCCTATCATTTTCTTTTCAATGGCCTGTGTTACGGGGCTTATTTCTTTGCCCTTACCTGACCACCCGAAAGGTACTCGCCGCACGGTGGTGCCTTTTGCTAGAATGTGAGCCGTAGCCCCGGTAGCTCAGTGGATAGAGCAACCGCCTCCTAAGCGGTAGGTCGCAGGTTCGATTCCTGCTCGGGGCACCATACAATCAATGACTTGCAGCTTTCGCGACTGGCCATCTGTATTTTTTGTCACAAATCTGTCACACTGCCCCTGTGACAGACTTCCAAAGGAAGCGGGCATGGCGACGATCAGAAGCCGTGGTAATAAACAGTGGCAAGCCATGGTCAGACGGCATGGATGGCCTGACCAGTCGAAGACTTTCAACACCAAGGCGGAGGCCGAAACCTGGGCGCGCATGGTGGAAGGTGAGATGGATCGCGGGGTGTTCGTATCGCGCGACGAATCCGAACGCATGCTCTTCTCTGAGGCCGTCGATCAGTATATAGAGCGTGAAGTTCCCCGCATGAAGTCGCAGCGCAACGCCATCAACAACCTTCGGGCGCTCGTGCGTGAGTTCGGCAAGTACTCACTCGCTGCCATTACTCCGGCGCGGCTGTCCGCGTATCGAGACAAGCGGCTTGCCTCCGGCACATCCCCGCAAACGGTCAAGCATGACCTTAGCTGGATCCAGCGCGTCTATAAGGCGGCAAACATGGATTGGGACATAGCCTTGCCCATGGGGATACCCACTGAGCGGGTGCGAAGTCCATCACTGCCGCAAGGACGGGATCGTCGCTTGCTGCCCGGTGAAGGCGGAGCGCTGCTGGGCGCCGCGGATCTGCGACTGTCCTGCCTGATCGTGCTGGCCATCGAAACCGCCATGCGACGGGAAGAAATGGCGGCGATGATCTGGGAGCATGTGGATCTTCGCGCCAGGTCCATCTATCTGCCAAAGACGAAGAACGGCGAAGAACGCACCGTGCCACTCTCTCCGGCCGCGCTTGAGGCGTTTTCCATGCTGCCGCGCAACCTGTCCGGGTCGGTGTTTGGATGGACCAAGGACGGCATAGACAGCGCATGGGGTCGCGCCCGGTTGGCTGCGGGCATTCCCTCTGGATGGGGCAAGGATGCACTGCACTTGCACGACTTGCGCCACGAGGCCACCAGCCGTTTCTTTGAGCATACGGATCTGGACATCATGGAGATTAAGGCCATCACCGGGCACAAGAGCTTGCAGATGTTGGCACGCTATACACACCTGCGCACCGCGCGGCTGGCGGACCGGCTGGCCGGGGCGAGACGTAGTGGCGCTTGAACCCCATGGAAGTCTCCACGATCACCGGCCACAAGACATTGCAGATGTTGAAGCGGTACACTCACTTGAGGGCGGAGGATCTGGCGAAGAGGATGGGATGAACAACGACCAGTTAAAACACATCGCCAGCGCATTGAACGCCATTGCTTTTGCCGAGTTTGCCGCTTTTGGGTATGCTGGGATTCACGGAACGCATAAGGAATGGGTGCTGGTCGCTGTAAGCGCACTTTTCTTCGTCAACATCCAGGCGGCGGCGGTTTGGGTACTATCCTTTCTAAAGGATCAGGAGAAAAAAAATGAATGAGTACATGATTGCGTTACTGTCCGCTATTGTCGTGGTGAACGCCGTTGTTGGCGGGCTGATCTGGTATCTCAAGCGGGAACAGAAGGGGCGTGGTCACCAACCTGGGCATGGATAATTAGCGGTTGAACACATGACCATCACGAAGCAGGATTTAACCCATCTCCTTGTGGACACCGTGGGCCTGACCGGCAGGGATAGCCTGCACGAGAAGCGGGCACGGCCTGGGCGGAACCCGAAGACCGGGAAGCCGTTCGAGATCGCTGCGCGGCGGGTGGTGACGTTTCTGGCTAGCCTGATTGTGAAGGCGAGGTGTGGGTTAGCGTAAGGTTTGAAGCACCTCGTTACGTTGGGATGCCTCAACCGCATGCGGGGGCGCTATCACCAGGAACAAGACCTTGCGTATGATAAAGAGAACTATAATATGGCTATAATATTATCGCTAGAGTCACCAATCAGGCAACAAATTGATGAGTTAGCTGGCGCCCATGATGATACGACAATATCTCTCTTTACATTTCAACATGCTGACGTCGCAAAAAAATTAGAACAAGGCGATAGGCATGTGGCATCTTCACAGTTTGCTTTTATGAAAAATTATCCAGGAAAGAAAATGGCCTACAACTGGATGACTACACAGATGAACAACCGGCTCATTGGAGAAGGTTGCGATTTACCAATATGGGCTCTTCCAGTGCGTCTACCGTGCCCAATTGAACCGACAGATCGCCTGATAAAAATAAACGTCCCAAAATCTAGAGTGTTATTTTCTTTCTATGCGCCATGGGAAAACATGCTATCTTGTTTTTCCGAAATCGAAAAAACAGGGGGCGTTTGGCCAAAACGGTGGTTTTCCCAACCCTATATAACGGCGAATAGCAGTGATGAGCAATATCTTCAATCAAACGGTTTTATTGTGCCCAATGAAACTGCTTGCCGTAGTAGTTGGGAAAAGATTTTCGATTTATCGCTAATATCAACCATTGGCTTTAAGTGGAGCAACTCACCATATCTTCAAGCTGTGCTTAATTATATTGATGCCGATGATGTGGAGTAAGTATCGCTCCAGTTGGCGGGGTTGCTGATATAGGTGGTGTCATCACGGGGCACAAGAGCTTGCAGATGTTGAAACAGTATAGTCACCTGCCCAGTTGCGCATTCCGGCGATCGTGGGCAGTGATTACGATTGATCGTGGGCACTTTTGCGGATTTTCCGGAATTCGTGCCCACGATGCCCCGCAATACGCCACCGTCCTGCCTTTCCAATAATGATCGTTGGATACGGACCCATGATGATCCTATGGAATGGCTCTATATCAGTTCGCGGTACCTCAAACAGGGGGTTACTGGTACCAACAAGGCCGACGAGCAATATTATCGGGCGCTTATCGCACCAATTCTTTGCTAGTAATCGTTTTTTGTTAATTTGGTTCAGGATAATTTGTGCATATTTGTCCTGGTCGGTTGTATAGGGCGTGTAACAGCATTGTTTGTCCCTACTTTTATTCAATGTTTTTTGATAATTTTCATGAGTACCTTGTTCATCTATGGTCTCTGCAACTGCCGTGACCACCTCGACATATTTTGTCCGGCCATCTGATAGTCTTACCTTGAAATCCGGACTCTCGGTTTTATGGATTTCCTTCGGGCGATTTGAGACGACGCTTGGCAGTAGAATATTAAGAAATAATAACTCTTGAACAGTTTTGTGGTGATCGTTATCTTTGCCGATTATTTTAAGATCAGAGTAGCGAAAAGGTTGTGACCAGCGCGATTTTGTTGAATTCCACATAATCGAATAAACAAGCTCTTCAAATTCTTTGATTGTCAATCTCAGGGATTGTTCACGCTGTTCCATGCTTGCATCCTGTGAAGAAAACTTGGTTTTACGTAGCTGTGGGGAAGTGCTGCGAGTTTGTATGGGGAATAAGTGGGCTTCCATAGTTTGACGAGCTTACGGGCGACTAGGTGTTTTGCAAATCATTTTTTCTATCCCTTCACCTTAGGTCAATCAATTTTAAAGATGTTCGAAACACCCAATAAGTCACTCCATCATCTAGACGTACTTTGACCTCTTTATGTGAGATCGCACCGTATCTGGATATTTCTTCATGCCTCACCAACGATAAACAGGAATAACATACAATTTGGCCATTGTGTCTAGTTTTCCTTGATGGGTCTGCTGGCGATTCTTGATTCAATTTTTCTCAGAAACGGTGGTTAGTGGGTAATCTTGAAGACCGTGCCATGGCCGCTCGCACCGCCGTTGACGGTTATGCCGTAGAGGTCGCCGCCGGCCCCCAGGACGAGACCGATAGGTTCGTTGCCATCCGTGGTGAAGGAATAGAGTACGGTTTCGATGCCGGCAGGGGTAATCTTGAAGACCGTGCCACGGCCGCTCGCACCACCGGCGATAGTTGTGCCGTAGAGGTTGCCGCCAGCACCCAGGACGAGGCGGCTGGCAGGGAAGGCACCATCCGTGCGTTCTCCGGGGGATAAATTGAAGGAATGAAGCACGGATTCGGTGCCGTCGGGGGTAATCTTGAAAACCGTGCCGAGGCCGCTCGTCTCGCCTCCGTTGGTTGTGCCGTAGAGGTCGCCGTTGGCACCCAGGACGAGGCCGGCATAAGGGTGGGCACCATCCGTGCCACCCGCGAAGGAATGAAGCACGGATTTGGTGCCGGCGGGGGTGATCTTGAAGACCGTGCCGTCATTGCTCGTACCGCCTTTGTTGGTCGTGCCGTAGAGGTTGCCGCTAGCGTCCATGACGAGACCGGCACGAGGGTGGGCACCATCCGTGCCACCCGCGAAGGAATAGAGTACGGATTCGGTGCCGGCGGAGGTGATCCTGAAGACCGTGCCGTCATTGCTTGCACCACCGACGATGGTTGTGCCGTAGAGGTCGCCGTTGGCACCCAGGACGAGACCGGCACCAGGGTGAGCACCATCCGTGCCACCCGCGAAGGAATAGAGTACGGATTCGGTGCCGGCGGGGGTGATCTTGAAGACCGTGCCGTCATTGCTCGCACCACCGCCATTGGTTGTGCCGTAGAGGTTGCCGCTGGCACCCAGGACGAGACCGGCGGGGTAGGTACCATCCATGCCACCCGCGAAGGAATAGAGTACGGATTCGGTGCCGGCGGGGGTGATCTTGAAGACCGTGCCGTCATTGCTCGTACCGCCGTTGACGGTTATGCCGTAGAGGTTGCCGTCGGCACCCAGGACGAGACCGGCGGGGTGGGCACCATCCGTGCCACCCGCAAAGGGATAGAGCACAGTTTCCGTCGGTGTGGCCACCACAGGGGGAGGGGGAGAACTGCCGGCCCGATCCCCGCAGGCTGCCAGGGCGAGGGACATGGTCGCACCGGCTGCCAGACGCACCAGGATAGACCAGCGTCGGGAAGAGACAGGTGTGGTGAACCGCGCGGCAGACTATGGTGGTGTCACGTGTACAACTCCTCAAGATGGATGGTGCGATGTCTGGCTGGCCGCAATCAGTCTTTCAACCGTCATCAGGTCATAAAGAATACTACGGCAGCCAGTCGTTCATAGGCAAGACCTCGCCGGGGGATCAGCTCGGGGCACCAATATGCCACTGCCAGAAACAGCAATCCCGCGGCGGCTGCCGCCACCACGGGATCATCCGTCACAGGCGAAGCCTGCAACCCCCTCAGATAGTGTGATGCATATCCTCCAGCATCCGTTCAATACGCGGCCCGAGAATGATTTCCATCGCAAAGCCCATCTTGGTCCCTGGGATCACCAGGGTATTGGAGCGCGACATAAAACTACCCGGCAACATCTGCAGGAGAGCGGGGAAATTCTCTTCCTTATGGTCCCGGAAGCGGATGACCACCATGCTCTCGTCCGGTGTCGGGATATCGCGGGCAATGAAGGGATTGGACGTGTCCACCAGCGGCACGCGCTGAAAATTGATGTGGGCACGTGAGAACTGCGGGGTAATATAGTGGATGTAATCTGGCATACGACGCAGGATGGTATCCACAATCGCCTCGGCAGAGTAGCCGCGCTGGGCATTGTCACGGTGAATCTTCTGAATCCATTCCAGATTGACCACTGGCACCACACCAACTAACAAGTCAACGTAATTAGTCACATCGACATCGTCTGTCTTCACACCACCATGCAGCCCTTCATAAAACAGCAGATCAGTACCAGAGGGGATATCCTGCCAGGGGGTGAAGGTACCTGGTGCGCTGCCACGCAACTCTGCCTCGGGCTCGTCGTGGACGTAGTAACGCATCTGTCCATGACCGCTCTCACCATACTCGCGGAACAGACGCTCCAACGCTTCAAAATCATTGCCTTCCGGGCCGAAATGGCTAATGGTTTTACCCTCGGCTGCAGCCTTGGCAATGGCTTCGCGCATCTCGGTACGGTTGTAACGATGGAAGCTGTCACCTTCAATGACGACCGGGTCAATTTTCAAGCGCCGGAAAATATCGTGGAAGGCGTGCTTGACGGTGGTGGTACCCGCCCCTGAAGAACCAGTCACGGCAACGACGGGATGTTTTTTAGACATAGGAATATAACCTCTTTGGTGAATAAAACCTGCAGGGATCCGCTCTGCGAACTGGCATTCTTTTGGCCAGTTTAGCAAAGGGCGTCCGCTGGTCAATATAAAAGCCACCACAGGGCCAGCGCGCTGGCCAGACGATGGCATCAATGATGACTAAAGACCGAGATTGCGCCAGATCGCTGTCGTCGCCTCAGCCTGATTCAGGGTATAAAAATGCAGGCTCGGCGCACCTTCCCGCAGCAGCAACTGACACTGCCGGCTCAACAAGTCAATTCCGAATTGATACTGGGATTGTGGATCATCGGCGTAGGCTTCCATCCGTCGTCGCACATACTGCGGAATGTCCGCTCCGCACATGGCAGAAAAACGGGATATTTGCTCAAAGTTAGTGATGGGCATGACGCCGACCACCACCGGCACTTCAACCCCCTGCCGTTGCAACTCATCGCGCAACTGCAGGTAGGCATCGGGATTGAAAAAATACTGGGTGATAATCGCATCCGCTCCGGCCTGCACCTTGGCCACGAGATGTGCCACATCATCACGAGCCGAAGTCGCCCTGGGATGAATCTCCGGATAGCCCGCCACATACACGTCAAAACCACCAAAATGACGGATAAATGCAACCAAATCTGCGGCATGCTGAAAATGGCCGGGATTCTCCATACCTTCCGGCAAATCACCACGCAAGGCCACGATACGCCGTACGCCCTGCTTCTGGTAATCTTCGAGAATCTCCCGGATCCCGGCTTCCGTAGACCCGATGCACGAGAGATGCGGCACCGCCTCCAGATCATAATCCTGATGGATCATGGTCACGGTAGCAAAGGTCCGCTCGCGGGTGGACCCGCCCGCCCCGAAGGTCACCGAGGCATACTCGGGACCCAAGGGGAGAAGCGCGGTTATCGCCTCCCGCAGACGTTCCTCACCCGCGGCATTTTTGGGGGGAAAGAACTCGACGGAATGTGCCATCAGTAGCGGTACGCATCCGCTTTGAAGGGGCCATCAACAGACACGCCAAGGTACTTGGACTGTGCGTCGGTCAGACGGGTCAATACCCCCGCAAAGCCTTCCACCATGTAGCGCGCTACTTCTTCATCCAGAGCCTTCGGCAGGACGGTAACGGAGATGTGACCAGCCTTCTCCGCGGCAGGCAGATCGGCAAAACGCTCGCCATACAGATGAATCTGCGCCAGCACTTGGTTGGCGAAAGAACCATCCATGATTCGGCTGGGGTGACCCGTCGCATTGCCCAGGTTCACCAGACGTCCCTCAGAGAGCAGGATCAGGTAGTCGTCACTATCGGGATCAAAGGCCTTACCGGCAGCCGCGTCACGGTAGACCTTGTGGACCTGCGCCTTCACTTCGTCCCAGGCCCAGGTTTTGCGCATGAAAACGGTATCGATCTCGTTATCAAAGTGACCAATGTTACAGACCACGGCACCCTTCTTGATGGCCTTGAGCATGCCGGCATCACAGACGTTAAAGTTACCGGTCGCGGTAACCAGCAAATCCATCTGGCCCAGAAGATCACGATCAACGCTGGCATCTGTACCATCGTTAATGCCCTTCTTGTAAGGCGACACCACTTCGTAGCCGTCCATACAGGCCTGCATGGCGCAAATGGGATCCACCTCAGTAACGCGCACAATCATCCCTTCCTGACGCAGGGAGGCCGCCGAGCCCTTGCCCACATCGCCATAGCCCAGCACCAGCGCACGCTTACCGGAGAGCAGATGGTCGGTGGCCCGCTTGATGGCGTCACTCAGCGAGTGACGGCAACCATACTTGTTATCGTTCTTGCTCTTGGTCACGGAGTCGTTGACGTTGATGGCAGGAATTTTCAGGCTGCCTTCCCGTGCCATTTCCCAGAGGCGATGCACACCGGTAGTGGTTTCCTCGGAGACACCATGGATACCGGCCAGCAGCTCCGGATATTTCTCATGCAGCAGGCCAGTAAGGTCGCCACCATCATCCAACAGCATGTTCGGGCGCCAGCCATCCGGGCCGGTGATGGTCTGCTCGACACACCACCAATACTCGTCTTCCGTCTCACCTTTCCAGGCAAAAACCGGAATACCCGCCGCCGCGATGGCCGCCGCCGCCTGATCCTGGGTGGAGAAAATGTTACAGGAGGACCAACGCACTTCCGCACCGAGCGCTACCAGCGTTTCGATGAGTACCGCGGTCTGGATGGTCATGTGGATGCAGCCGGCAATACGCGCGCCCTTGAGGGGTTGCTGCGCCTGATATTTGCGGCGAATGGTCATCAGTGCCGGCATTTCTGTTTCGGCAATGCGGGTTTCTTTACGTCCCCAGTCAGCAAGGGAAATATCGGCGACTTTGTAATCAGCAGAACTTTTGAGCACAGCATTCATGTAAGTCATTCCTTGAGCATGAAAGCGAGCGCAGTTTTACAGATGGGAAGCATAGGTCGAGCCTGATCGTCGCCCCCGCCGCCTTACCGGCCGGGAAAGCATCCAGCCGGGACGGCAAAGCGAGGCATGACGACTGCAGCGCCCCTCGACCCGATCTTCCAGCGGGGAGAACCCCCGCCAAGGCATTTTTACCGCAGTCCGGCAGCGTCGCGCAAGGCGGCGGCCTTGTCAGTACGCTCCCAGGTAAACTCAGGCTCTTCGCGACCAAAGTGACCATAGGCAGCCGTTTTAGCATAGATGGGCCGCAACAGGTCGAGCATCTGGATGATACCTTTGGGGCGCAGGTCAAAGTGCTCACGCACCAGAGCGGCGATCCGATCGTCGTCGATCACTCCGGTACCGAAAGTATCCACCATCAGACTCACCGGCTGCGAAACGCCGATGGCATAGGCCACCTGTACTTCGCAACGCCTGGCCAGACCAGCGGCCACGATGTTTTTGGCCACATAGCGTCCGGCGTAGGAAGAGGAACGATCTACCTTGGAAGGATCCTTGCCGGAGAACGCACCGCCGCCATGGCTACCCTGACCGCCGTAAGTGTCCACAATGATTTTGCGCCCGGTCAAACCACAGTCGCCCACGGGCCCGCCGATCACAAAACGGCCAGTGGGGTTGATGAGGTATTTAGTATCCTTATGGATCATCTCAGGAGGCAAGACGGGCTTGATGATTTCCTCGCGCACGGCTTCGACGAGATCTGCATGGCTGATATCCGGGCTATGCTGGGTGGAAAGCACCACGGTATCAATGGCGACTGGGCGACCATCCTCATAGCGTACCGTCACCTGACTCTTGGCATCGGGACGCAGCCAGGGCAGGCGACCATCTTTGCGCACCATCGCCTGCCGCTCGGTCAGACGGTGGGCAAAATAGATGGGCGTCGGCATCAGCACATCCGTCTCGTCACAGGCAAAGCCGAACATCAGGCCCTGGTCACCAGCGCCCT
>Ga0307375_10006340_pt1 | contig 10939 bp, 9 predicted proteins | sample TR1MG_FD_202531 | JGI IMG/M metagenome (GOLD analysis project Ga0307375, IMG submission 202531) | Soil microbial communities from Risofladan, Vaasa, Finland - TR-1 | ecosystem: Environmental > Terrestrial > Soil > Coastal area > Acid sulfate soil | place: Finland: Risofladan, Vaasa | collected...
CTGCAGTTCCAGCGGCTCGACGGGCTCGGTCTCGCCGCGTGACGACTGGATATCCAGCTGCCCATGCTTGGCGCGGATGCGCGCGAACAGATCGGCGGCGGTTTCCGTTTTGGATGCAGCACCAACTCGCCATTGCGCCGGAACACTTCCACTTCGTCCACGTTGGAGCGGTAGCGCGCCGGGATTTGCACGGCCTGCACGGTTGCCCGGCTTGAATACCTTGATGGTCTGCATGAGCGTGGCCCGCGCGTTCCCGTTGCGCCCCAGCATATCCTGCAAGGGATACCCTTGCACCAGTGCCGTCGCAGCGGTTCGGGTCAGACAGGCATCACGCCACCGTCGTATGACGCGGTGTGGCGCGGTACGAGTTGGGCACCGCAGGGCCCGGCACACATTTGGCGCCGCGTCGCAGGTAAATCGTGGTGTCCAAAGAAAAACAGCGGTCTACGCTTGTGGCGTAGACCGCTGTTTGTATCGGTGAAATTGGTGGGCGGAAGTCAATCGAACATTCGTCGGCAAGCCTTGTGCTGCAACGGTTTCATGAAATCATGATTTCAAGTTACCGCCAAAGTTACCCCCATCGTGATGCGACGCTCACCAGCGTGAGCGTAAAGGTATGGATCGCACAGGAGCCTTGCCGGTCGAGTGCATTGCGGGATTTAGTACGTGTGCGAGGAGTTTCGTATGGATTGGATGGGGTTTCCCTCACCATCGCGAGCGCAGGGGACAAGGTTGCCTTCGGTTAACAACTTTCCGCCCAAGGTCTCGCGTGTGCGAGCAAAGCGTGCGGCAATGGCTGGACGGGGTAGCCCATTGAGTAGCACCATGCTGCGACGTTCGGAAGATCTGGGCAAGCGAGGAGGAGAATGCTATGAGATGGATGTTGTTGCTCGGGTTACTTGCCGCGCCGGCCATGGCCGCGCAGGCGGCACGCGTGGGAGAACAAGCCACGGTGCACCCGCGATGGGTCTGCTATAGCCCGGAGGCGCTGATCGCGGTCGGAAAGGACATTGACGCCGGCAAGAGCATGGAGCGCTCGATCAACGCGATGAATCACGGCGCCTGCTACATGCCTAGTTTCAACCAGCCGTTCGTTGTGCTTGGGCTGGCCAACGTAAACGGACGCAGACTGGCGATCGTGCAGCAGGCGCATCGACGCGGGGAGGGCAGAAATTTCCTTGTCGGCTGGGTCTTTGCTACGTCACTGCGCCCCTTGTGAGAGAGACTGCATCGGCTCATTCATGGGGTCATTTTGCAAAACCATCTTGCACGCGCCAGCAAGCCTAAATTCATAGGCTAAACCGCTTTTATCCGTACCGCTGCAGTCGTCCGATCAGGCGCAGCAGGTAGCCGTTTTACCGTTCGGCTAACTCTGCTTCGCGGGCGGCGTAGCGCTCCCACTCGATGGCGTGCCAGCACACTTGTGACTGCTCAATTCAATTATTGTTACTGTTCAGCACCTATTTCTCCCTGAACATTCTGCGAGAACCATGGCGTGAAGTACATGTGGACAATGTGGGGAAGTTGTTCGCCGCCGAAATTTTCCCAGTTGATCTTACTTGCCGTTGTTCGCGGCATACTAAACTTAACTATAAGGTGCTTCTCAAGGTTCCCATAATCGTCGGCGACTTCGAGTGACATTTCATAATTGACTTGCTTAACTTTAGGATTCTTGAAAGCCACTTTAAGATTAATCGGTGCCGATTCCATCTCGATGGCTTCGGCCAACATATTTGGCATCACGTTGATCTGCGTCTGTGTTATGTCAGGATTCAGTGCGCCAGCTGCCTGCAGTGCGGGAATCATAGCAAGCAACTCTGTTCGGTTGCATGTTTGATCAATGTACTGTATGCCTTCCTTATACGTTGAAGAGACATTGCACTGTTTGGCATTCGCAGTACCAGTGGTGCAAGTAAAACAAACCACAGTTACCGCTATAGAAAATGCAATTTTGTTCATTTGTAAAATCCTTTTGGGTTAACTGTATCGCTGCAAGCGCCCCAACAGGCGCAGCAGGTATCCGTTTTCCGCTTCGGCTAGCGCAGCATCGCGGGCAGCATAGCGCTCGAAGGTGCGCCAGCGCATCCGCTTGGGCTTGCACGGCGCGCCGAACAGGTCGCTGAAGCGGTCGCCCAGCTTGCGGCGCAGTGCCCAGCGTTGGTCGATGATGCGGCTGCCGCCGCTGGTGCGCTGGCTGGCGTAGGTAGGCAGCGGGCGGATCGCAGTGCGGCAGCAGAATTGCTCGATGCCGCCGAACTTGTACAGCTTCAGCACGCGCCGCTGGGTGAGAGGGCAGTGCATGTACCAGCGCCGGCCACCGTATTGCAGGGGCAGCGATGACAGGTGAATGGCGCAAGTGACGTCCTGCGGCTTGCCGTTCCGTTTCCAGGTGTAGGACAGACACAGTTCGCCGCTTTCAGCACTCAGGGTGGCGTGGTAGCCGATACTCGCCACCTGTTTGCCGTCGCGGCTCCATTGCCAGCTGCCGGACGTGGTGGCGCCGGCCCGCAACGCACCTGCCTTGAACAGGCTGCCCACATTCAACGACAGTGCCGATTCGATATGCGGGCGCCAGCCAGATGCGCCGCTCATGCGTGCCCCGCGTCGCCACCACGCGCGCGCCACCATGCGGCAGCTTGCTGTTCCTGTCGCCGGTAGGCCCAGCATCGGAACGGCACCACGTACAAGGCACAGCATCCAAGCTCGAACCGCTGCACGTCGCGGGGGCGACTGTTCCAGCCCGGTTTGCGGTCAGCTGCAGCGAGTGCCGCCAGCACATCCGCAGGCAACGGTGTCTTTCGGGTCATGGCGCTTTTCTCTCGGTGCCGAGTACAGCGGGAGCCTCTACAGCTTCAAGCCTGTTTATCTTCTTAGGTGCACTCTCAGCGTGACTTGCGCTTGTCACGCTTTCCGTTCTATGCGGACGTGGTAGGAACTCGGCCGCAATGGCGAACCGCGCCGGCTGTTTTCCCCGCTGGGTCATCTTTCCGCCCCCGGTTCGGATCAGCACACCGGCATCCACGACACACGCCACATATCGGTAAAAGGTGGTGGGGCGATCTATTCCATGTTGGCCTTTGAAGTCCGGCCAGGGCAACGCGATGTTGCCATTGTTGTGGCTGTTTAATTGACGGTAAGCGGCCACCACGACAGGGACGGTTGCGGGTGGCAGCGACTTCCACGCGGGCGAGTCCAGCAGGGCATGGGGCAGCATGGCAAACCCGTTCGAGCCGTAGGCGCTGGCGTTGGCGGCAATGGTGTCCACCTCGGCGGCGCACAGCGGCGGTTGGCAGCGCTCGGCGTTGATCTTCTGGAGCCGCTGATTCACGGCGGCGGGATCAAGGCCGCCGCACACCAGTCCACGCGCCAAGCCGAACAGCGCGCTATTGCGCTCACCTTTGGGAATGACCGCCGCCAGTGTGCGCCGTGCAATCGTTGGCGCCTTGCCGGGCAGCGCCAGTCCGAACGCCGCGACCATCGCCGCATGCGGACACGGCGCGCCGTGATGCTGCGCCACCACGCGGGACAGGAACGGCTTGCCCTTGTGGTGGAAGAAACCCGGCAGACGCATCACGCGCGGCAGGTCGCACACCTTGGGGTCAGCATCGAACCGCTGCGCTATCGCCTGCTGCATCGGCTTGAACCGCTCTAGCGGCGTGTCATCGGTCAGCCAGTAGGCATGCCAGCGAAAGGGCGATGACTCCACAATGATATGCGGCTGCAATGGGAACGCTTGCACGGGGGCCAGCGGCGCACCGTCAAGATCGGCAAAGCAGGCGCGCACGCTCTGCACGTTGCTGGCCTTACGTGCCTTCCCATCGCCGGCGTTCACCATGACAAAGATGCCCGCGCCCGCAGCGTTCAATCGTGCCAGCGTGGCGCCGTGCTGGGTGAGGCTGCCGTGCAGTACGCGGGTCATGCCTGCACGGTGGCGGCCGGTATCGTCGAAGGTCTGGAACGTGAAGTGCGAACCAAGGCGGGCCAGGAATGCACGAGCGTGTTCCAGATCGACGGCCGGCGCGTCTCGTTTCTCAGCGGCGCCCATGATCGTCTCCGATACCGCCAGCACACAAAACGGCATGCGCTGCGGCTGGATTGCAGGCAGGGGCAAGGGAAAGGCGCTTCATGCCGCGTCTGCCGTGCCGGCGTCGCCGGCCATGACCTGCTGAAACGCGGCGAGGTCGGCGCGGTGATAGCGCACCATGCGGGCGCCGATCTTGCGGTAACGCGGGCCTTTACGCAGGGCACGCCAGTTGCGCAGCGTGCGGACGGCGCAGTTCAGGGCGGCGGCGGCTTCCTGCTCGGTCAGCAGGTCGCCGGGTTCGATCTTCGTCGCCGGATTAGACGCAAGGGTGTGGCTGGGTGACATTGCAGCATCTCCGATGGTGCCCGCGTTTGTGGCGGGGTTATCAGGGATGTTGCTGGTGACTTACTCGCCAATGGCGCAATTGCGGTCTCGTCTTCCGCAATTGCGGTTTCGCTCAGGGTTGGAGTCCGCCCGCCTCCTTGAGCAAGGCGCGGATCGTGGCTTCCTTGGGCGAATCAAATCCAAGTTCCTGCAATTGCTTTTCGACAGCGCTAGTAGCGCCGCGACCTTCAGCCTTTGCCATGATCGACAGCGCGCGAATGATCGCCAGCAACGATGTGCGCTCGCGCTCTTGGAGTGGCTTTTCGCTAGGAGTCGATAGGGTCGAAGGTGTCCACGCGGGAATTTCAATTTGTCCCACCACTATTAGCCCTCCTGGGTAAACGCCGCGCGGTGTGTGCAAATCGTCGTCAATTGCGAGCATGCCGACTGCTACGTCGTCATGGCCATGGGCATCAATCCATTGGTCAAAAATATAGACCCGCACGCGCTTTGCTTTTGCATCAGTCGGCACAATTGCGCCGTGCGGCCCATAGTTGACATTGAAGCCCGACGATAGATGTGCCCGCCCGCTCGTGCAGCTGATCGTGGCAGTGTTTGAGCTGCGGGAGACCGAAAGCGAGAAACCGCTTATCGTAGAAATTGGTTCCACCATGCGCACGCCTCTGCGCCCTTCAATAGGTGCCGCGCCAGCCGGGGAAGGTGCCCGGTTTTCGCCCCGTCGGGCTAGGCGCGACGTTGAAAGAATTAGCCAGCCTTGCGCTTGATAGCCACCACCTTGCCGGGTGCCACGCGCAGGCCATCCAGATACTCGGCCCATGTATCCATCATCTTGCGACGCTGTGGCAGGAATGACGTGCGGTTATAGGCGCGTCCGTTCGCATCCTTCACGGCGTGCGCCAACTGGTGCTCGATGATGTCCACGCGAAAGCCCAGCACTTCATCAAGGATGGTGCGAGCGATGGCGCGGAAGCCGTGTGCGGTCATGGTGTCCTTGTCGTAGCCCATGCGGCGCAGGGCGGCGTTCACGGCCATGTTGCTCAGCGGACGCTTGTTGGTGCGCGCGCCGGGGAACACGTAGCGTCCGCCGCCGGTCAGCGGGTACAGGTCGCGCAGAATCGCCACCGCTTGCGGCGCCAGTGGCACCAGATGGGGCAGGCGCAGCTTCATCCGTTCGGCGGGTATGTTCCACTCGCCGGCATCAAGGTCGACTTCCGCCCATGCCGCTTCGCGCAGTTCGCCCGGCCGGGTGAACACCAGCGGCGAAAGTTTCAGCAGGGCGGCGACCACGTAGGAGCCGGTAAAGCCGTCGATAGCGCGCAGCAGTCCGCCCACCTTGTCGGGGTCGGTCATGCTGGGGTAATGCTGGGGTTTCCATGGGGGCAGCGCGCCGCGCAGGTCGCGTGTCACGTCGCCTTTCGCACGCCCGGTGGCGACCGCGTAGCGGAACACCTGCCCGCAGTTCTGGTGCACGCGGTGCGCGGTTTCCACGGCGTTGCGCGACTCGACCCGGCGCAGCACGGCCAGCACGTCCGGGGCCTCAAGCGTGGCGATGTTCCTGCTGCCGATCCATGGGAACACGTCGCGCTCAAGGCGGCGGATCACCTTGTCGGCATGGCTGGGTGCCCACTGGGGCGCATGCCTTGCGAACCATTCGCGCGACACGGCCTCGAACGTATCGGCGTCGGCGGCACGGGTGGCCTTGCGCTGGTCGCCGGGGTCGATACCGTCTGCCAGCAGCTTGCGGGCTACGTCGCGACGGTCGCGCGCCTTGCGCAAACTCACGTCGGGGTAGGTGCCCAGTGAAAGCGTGTTCTCTTTGCGCGTGTCGGGGCGCCGATATTTCCAGCGCCACCATTTTGCGCCGTTCGGCTGCACCAGCAGAAACAGGCCGCCACCATCGGCCAGCTTGTACGGCTTGGCTTGCGATTTGGCGTTGGCGACAGCAGACGGGGAGAGCGGGTCAACATGCTTCGGCATGGGGGTAACACCCGGCGCGCCAAGCTGACGCCCCCCAAAGCTACCCCCAAACTTGGATGACAGCAAGGGATGCCCGGGGTGCCTTCCGGTACGTTCGACCAAAGAAAAACCGCGCCGTAGCGCGGTTTCCGGGGTACTTCGTGATGTTCCGGGATATTGGATTGGTGGAGCGGAAGGGGATCGAACCCTCGACCTCTGCATTGCGAACGCAGCGCTCTCCCGGCTGAGCTACCGCCCCACGCGAACGGCGAATGTTAGCAGCGTGCGTGATGTTCGCCAAGACCCGATGCAAGTGGTGGCGGGCTGGCGTGCCTGAAGCGAGCCGGCGGGTGGCTCAATCGGGCAGCAGCCTGGCGAGGCCATCGTGCAATACCTCACGGCGCCAGCCGTCGAGCAGCTCGGGCCATTCGGCGGTGACGACATATTCCTCCAGTGCCTTGCGCGGGCACAGCAGGCCGGGCGGCAGGTCGAGCTGGGCGGCGAGGCTGTCGACGTGCTGTTTCATCGCACCCAGTGCTTTCTTCGCTTCGCCTTGCGGGTGCCCCGGGATGCGGGCAGTGCTGGCGATCTCGTCGTCCGTGAGCGGTTCGGCCAGGAGTCCGAACAGTTCGCTGCGCGGCGCCGAGCGCAAGGCGCGCTGGCCGCGGCTGCGTTGTTCGAGCTCGCCCAGACTGACGGGCCGCTGCTGGGCGAAACTCATCGCCAGTGTGTCGTCCATCAGCCAGGGACGCGGTACGTCGAGCTGGCGTGCGCTGCGGTCGCGCCACAGCAGCAGGCGGCGCAACAGGGCTTGTTGTTCGGCTGGCCATTCGGCGGCGGCGCGCATGCTGCGCTGTGGCTGCGGGTCGCCGCCGCGTTGGCTGGCACGGCGCTTCAGGCGTTCGCAATCCTGGGCATGCCAATCGCTGCGGTCGCGTTGCTGCAAGCGCCGGGTGAGCTGCTCGTGGATGGTTTTCAGATACGCCACATCCAGCGCTGCGTAGCTGCATTGCGACGCGGTAAGCGGGCGTTGCAGCCAGTCCGAGCGGGTCTCGCCCTTGTCCAGTTCCACACCGGCCAGCTCGGCAACCAACGCGCGATAGCTGATGCCCAGCCCGAGGCCGACGAAAGCGCTGGCGATCTGCGTGTCGAACAGCTGCCGCGGTCCGTCCGGCAGCAGCGGTGCGAGGGTTTCCAGATCCTCGCTGGCGCTGTGCATCACGGTAACGGTCGGGCCGGTGCCGAGCACGGGTTGCAGCGCATTGCCGATCTCGAAAGCGAGCGGATCGATCAACGCGTTGCGGCCGTTCCAGCCCAGTTGCAGCAGCGCCAACTGCGGATAGAACGTATTGCGCCGCATGAATTCGGTGTCGAGACCGATCGCGGTCCCGGGAGGCAGTGCGGCCAGCCATGCCTGCAGTGCATCGCAGTGATCGATCCAGTCGGCGGCGGCCTTGTCGGGCAGGAGCATCGGTATTCCTTTTGGATGCAGGGCATGGATTGCCCTACCGGCGGTTTGTGCCTATGGTGAGCAGCGCACGATAACAGGCCAACCGAAGGACGCCCATCCATGCCAAGCAATCCATTCCTGCCCAATCAGCGTGCTCTGGGTGGGGCGCTGGGTATCATCGTGTTGGGACTCGCGCTGACTTATCACTTCTTTCCCCGGCTGTTTCATGTGAATCCCGCGCAGGCGCCGCGACGTTCGATCTCGATCGGCGGCCCGATGCTCGAAAGCAGCTTGCCGCCCGGACACGTCCCGGCGACCTCCGAGCTCAACGCCGGTCCACCGTTGATGCTGGCACCGACCACGGTGATCCTGGCACACAGCCGCAAGAACACCGATCTTCCCACGCAGGTGAGTGCGGATACACCTGCCGTGAAGGCACTGCTGCTGCGTGCGAGAAAGGCTTTGCATGCTGGTCGGCTGGTCGGCGGCAAGGACAGCGCCGCCACGCTGTTTGCGCAGGCGCTGCACGACAAGCCCGACAGCCGCAGCGCCGCCCAGGGGCTGTTCGATGTGCGCGCACGGCTGGTGGCGCAGATCGATCATGATATTGCCGTCGGCGATGCCGATGCGGCAGGGGATCTGCTCGATGCGCTGCGCACGTTGCCGAATGCGGCCGAGGACGTGGCGCAACTGGAGGCGAACCTGAAGACCCTGGCCAAGGTAAGGCCGATGTTGGCGAAAGCCGCCGGTTTGCTGGTGCAGGGCAAGGCGGACAGCCCCAGCGGCAACTGTGCATTGGACCTTTACCGTGAGGTGCAAAAGCTCGATCCGCAAAATGCGGTCGCCGAGCAGGGGATTTTCCAGGTGCAGCGCGCAGTGCTCGACCGGGCGCTGGCGGCGGTGGCGGAAAATGATTTCGCCGGTGCGGACAAGGCCTTGGCGGAAGCGCAAGCGATCCGCCCCGGTTCGCAGCAAATGCAGGATATGCGCGCGCGCGTCGACCAGATGCGCCGACAACGTGCGAACGGAATCCTTGCGCAGGCGCGATCGGCACTGGATGCTGGCAATATCGCGATGGCTACGAAATTGGCGGCCCAGGCTCGGGGCATCAGCCCCGACCTTGGCGGACTCGCCGATTTCCAGGAGCGGCTGACCAATGCCCGCTTGTACGCGAGCTTCAAACCAGGCCAGCTGTTCAGCGACCGCTATGTCGACCTGCCCGGCAAGACGCCGACGATGGTGGTGATCCCGACCGGCAGCTTCCAGATGGGTGCTGCGAACGGCGAGAGCGGCCGCAACGATGCGGAAGTGCCGCAACACACCGTCACCATCGACATGGGCTTTGCGATGGCGCGCAGTGCGATAACCGTCGGCCAGTTCCGCGAGTTCGTGCGTGCCAGCGGCTATGTGCCCGATTCCGTCAAGCTCGGCGGCGCCAGCGTGTACGACGAGCGCAGCGGCGGCATGCGCGACGACGCCCAGGCGACCTGGCAGGACGATTACGCGGGGCATCCTGCGGGCGACAACCTGCCGGTGGTCAACGTGTCCTGGAACGATGCCAAAGCCTATGCCGATTGGCTCAGTCAGCGCACCGGCAAGGTCTATCGGCTGCCCAGCGAAGCGGAGTTCGAATATGCCCTGCGTGGCGGTACCAGCACCCGCTACTGGTGGGGTAATGGCGAGCCTGCAAGCAAGGTGGAAAACGTCACCGGCGCCGGCGACCGCTCGCCGAGCGGCCGACGCTGGAGTCACGCCTTCCGCCGATACAGCGACGGCTATTGGGGGCCGGCACCAGTCATGAGCTTTGCCCCCAACCCGTTCGGCCTGTACGACATCGACGGCAATGTCTCCGAATGGGTACAGGACTGCTGGCACGACAATTATATCCGTGCCCCGAGCGATGGCAGCGCATGGCTTAACCCGGGCTGCAGCGCGCACGTTCTGCGTGGAGGCTCGTGGGGCAGCTCACCGGAACAGGTGCGCTCGGCGTATCGCCAGGGCGCCAATGGCGACGTGCGCAGCGGCCGGGTCGGCTTCCGCGTCGTGCGCCAGTTGTAGGGGCAGTGCCCCGGGAAATGAAAAACCCCGCGCTCGGCGGGGTTTTTCAACTGGTACCGGTGAGAGGACTCGAACCTCCACTGTGTCACCACAAGCGGATTTTGAGTCCGCCGCGTCTACCATTCCGCCACACCGGCATGTGAGCGGGGCATTATGCCGGGTTCGGCGCACGCGGTCGAGACCTGCTGTAGGAGCGCACCCTGTGCGCGATGCTTCTGCCAGCTCAGATCAAGAGCATTCGCGCACAGGGTGCGCTCCTACGAGTGCCGAGACCGGGTTGTTCGAGGTTACCCTGGCAACGCGGTGGTCAGGCGGCCGACAGCCGGTTCAGGAATCCGCCGATCGCCCGGCTGTAGTTGGCGATGTCGACGAGGAACGCGTCGTGGCCCTGCGGCGAATCCAGCGCCACGAATTCCACCTCGGCACCGGCCGCTTCCAGGCCTTCGGCGATCTGCTCCTGCTGCTGCAGCGGGAACAGGATATCGGTGCTGACGCCGATCACCATGGCCCGTTCGACATGGATGCGCTTGAGGCCTTCGAGTACGCTGCCGTGACCGTATTCGGCGATGTCGAACCAGTCGCTGGCGCGTGACAGGTAGAGATAGCAATTGGGGTCGAAGTTGCGCACGAAGCGTTGGGCGTGGCCTTCGAGGTAGGACTCGACCTGGAATTCGCGTCCGAACGGTTCGTCCTCGCGTTGCTCCGGGTCGAGCCGGATGCGCGCAAAGCGGCCGTTCCATTCCATCGCCGAGCGATAGGTGATCACGCCCAGCTTGCGCGCGATGCTCATGCCGATGTCGGGGTAGTGGCTGCCGTCCTCGGCGTGGATGTCGTAGTTGCCCTCGTTCCAGCGAGGGTCCAGCCGAATCGCCTCGCGCTGCAGCGAGCGAATCGCGATCGCGAACGGCTGTGCCTGCGGGGCGGTATCCACGCTGATGTGCGCGCGCACGCTGCCGGGATGCAGCAGCATGTAGGCCAGCGCGCTCATGCCGCCCATCGAGCAGCCGATCAGGCAGGCCAGTCGCGTGATGCCGAGGCTGCTGACCACGGCGTGCGCCGCGTTGGCGACATCCTCCAGCGCCAGCTCCGGAAAGCTCAGCCGATAG
>Ga0307375_10006341_pt1 | contig 10939 bp, 8 predicted proteins | sample TR1MG_FD_202531 | JGI IMG/M metagenome (GOLD analysis project Ga0307375, IMG submission 202531) | Soil microbial communities from Risofladan, Vaasa, Finland - TR-1 | ecosystem: Environmental > Terrestrial > Soil > Coastal area > Acid sulfate soil | place: Finland: Risofladan, Vaasa | collected...
CACCCACGATCTGGATGAGGCCATCTACCTTGCCGACCGTATCCTGGTACTCAAGGCTCATCCGGGAGAGGTTCAAGAAATAATCGAAGTTCCGGTACCAAGAACCCGCGGCCCGGTTTCACTCACATCTCCGGAATTTCTGGCTACCAAGGCGCGGCTGGAGGAACTGATTCATCCCGCCGAGGCACAGGAATCAGAAGAAGACGAGGCCGTAAAGCCGCACATGATCCGGTTCACCAACGTAACCGATAACGTTGATTAAGGGGCGAACATGCGTTGGTCAGAACTTACCTGGTCAGAGATCCCCGCCGTACTGGCCGCCGCCGGCAACGCCGCCATACTACCAGTGGGAGCCACCGAACAGCATGGACCACACCTGGGCTGCGGCGTGGACACGATCATTGCGGAAGAATTGTGTCTTGCCGTCTCGGAGCAGACCGGCGTGCCGATGCTGCCTGTACTTCCCTACGGATGTTCTCTCGGCCATAGCCGGCGATGGCCGGGAACCATCGCATTGCAACCGGTCACGCTGATCGAACTGGTCAAACAAATCGGCGACTGGGCTTATCACAGTGGCGTGCGCCGCCTGTTCATTGTCAATGCGCACGTGACCAACGCCGCCCCGCTGCGCTGCGCGGTGGAAATGCTGCGCGCCGAGCATGACGACCTGATGGTGGCCGTGCTGAACACCGCGACGATCAGCGAGCGGGTGCGCCAGTTCCATTTCGCCGATGCCGACGACTGGCACGCCAACGATGCGGAAACCTCATTGATGCTGTCCATCGCCCCGGATGCCGTTCGCCCCGACCGGTGCGCTGATGCAGACGACCATGATCGCACCGGCGGCTGCATCTTTGCCCATCCGGTCAATCGCACCAGCCTGAACGGCGTCACCGGCAGTCCCAGCCAGGCTGACGCAGAAAAGGGACGCATCGGCTTCGACTGGCTGGTGCAAGACCTGGGCGCGCTGATCCTGCGCGGACTCACCGAGGTGCCGCCGCTGCATCATTCCTACGACTCGAATTTCGCTGATCGCAGCTGACCCGTTTATTCATTTCAACTGCAATCAACACCCGTAATTTACATACAGGAACCGCAATGCTTACAAACGAAGAAGTTTCCCGCCTCCAGCAGGAGCTGTCCGACAAGGGCGTGAAATACTGCATCGGGGCTTATGTGGACATCCATGGGGCACCCAAGGCCAAGGTGGTGCCGATAACCCACCTGAAGCAGATGGCCAACGGCTCCGAGCGTTACACCGGCTACGCCCTCGACGGCCTGGGCCAGGCACCCAACGATGACGAGATCACCTCGGTACCCGATTTCAGCCGCCTCATCCAGCTTCCCTGGGAGCCCAAGATCGCGTGGATCCCGGCGGACAATCATTTCCAGGGCAAGCCCTATGCGCTGAGCACCCGTGTCGCGCTGCAGAACCAGCTGGCAGCGGCAGCCGGGATGGGTTTCGGCATGAACCTGGGCATAGAGTGCGAAATCTTCGTGTTGCGCCAGGACGAAAATGGGAATCTCTCGGTGCCGGATGCCGAGGACAAGCTGGCCAAGGCCTGCTATGACGTGCGCGGCTTTACCAACAGCTTCGGCTGGCTGGACAAGATGGCCACGGCGATCAACGGTCTCGGCTGGGACCTGTATTCCTTCGACCATGAGGATGCCAACGGCCAGTTCGAGTTCGACTTCAACTATGCCGACGCGCTCACCACCTGCGACCGGCTCACCTTCTTCCGCTACATGGCCAAGCACTACGCCAGGGAAGAGGGGTTGCTCGCCACAATGATGCCCAAGCCATTCGCCGACAAGACCGGCAACGGCGCGCATTTCAACATGTCGCTTTACGACCTGGACGGCGGCCGCAACCTGTTCGCCTGCGACCCCAGGGACGACCCGCGCGGCATCGGCCTCACCCCGTTGGGCTATCAGTTCATCGCGGGCATACTCAAGCATGGCCGCGCCCTGTGCGCGGTGCTTGCACCGACAGTCAACAGCTATAAACGCCTGGTGCGCCGCGGCGCGATGAACTATTTTTCATGGGCGCCGGTGTTCAACTCTTATGGCTCGAACAACCGCACCAACTCCGTGCGCGTGCCGGCGGGCGGCGGCCGCTGCGAATCGCGCAATGCCGACGGTGCGGTGAACCCGTACCTGGCCGCGACGCTGGCGCTGGCCGCAGGGCTGGAAGGCATACGCGAGGGACTGGACCCGGGCAACCCCAATGAAGATAATCTGTATGCCATTTCCGAGGCAGAGCGTAACCGGCGCGGCATCGAATTCCTGCCGCAAACGCTGCAGGAGGCGGTCGCGGCTTTCGCCGCTGATCCTTTGGTCGAGGCGACACTGGGCAAAGAATTGCGTGACGAGTTCATACGCTACAAGACCGAGGAATGGGAGACCTACCATCTCACCGTCAGCAAGTGGGAAATTGAGCGCTATAGCTACATGTTCTGAGGACCACCTATGAAAACAGCCCGCAACAAGAAGACTTCCAGCCTGGTCAGTCGCGTCAGCATCTCGCTACCGCCCGATCTCCTGAAGGAGCTGGACCGGATGGTGGAGAGCCGCGGCTATGGCAGCCGTTCCCAGGCGATAGGCGAGATGGTCAATTACCAGCTCGCCGAACACAAGCGTACGCTGGGTAACGAAGTGATGGTGGGAACCATCACGCTGCTTTACGACCGTCTGACGCGCGATCTGCAGAAGCGTTTGGCCGACTTTCAGTACCAGTACATCGACGAGGTAATCAGCTCGCTGCATGTGCACCTTACCGAAGATCAGCTGATGGAAGTCATACTGGTGCAGGGTCCTGCCGCCAAGCTGCAGGAAGTCGCCAACGAGATGATTACACTGCGCGGTATCATAACCGGGCGACTGCAACTGCTGGCAGCGGCGATTCCTCCGGTACACCCGCTGCCGGGAAAGCATACCGGCCCGAAATCCCCACAGCACGGCTCGCGCAAGCGAGCCACGCATTGACTAACGCAAGGAATATCCCATGAATAAGATTTCTGCCCTTAACGACAATCCGCCAGCAACCGATCCGGTGGATGCTGTCGCCCACTGGCGCCGCTTTGCGCCCGACCTCGCGGCGGATAAGGTATTGTTCTCCGAACTGGTGCCCGGTGCAGGTCATTGGTCCTATGTGCTGCCGCGCGGCACCTCACTGCGCATGACTGCGCTGGATGACGGCGCCAACATGAGCGTGGTGCTCTACTCGGCCCGCGAAAAACTGGAGCGCTACAACATGCCGGACTCGCTCAAGGCACAGCACACGGCCCACTATACCCGCGGCCATGTGCTGATGAGCGACATGGGCCGGGCGCTGGCGTCCATCACCGCCGACAGCGTGGGTTGGCACGACCCGCTGGGTCTGTTGCTGGATGACCATCTTATGCTGGAAAAATACGGCGAGCGAAATTTTCAGACCGCCCGCAACGGAATGTATCGCTCAGGGCGCGATGGCCTGCTGATCGAGATCGGCAAACACGGATTATCCAAACGCGACCTGGTGGCACCGGTGAATTTCTTTTCCAAGGTCAGCGTGGACGATGAGGGCCGCTTTCATTTTGTGCCGCGGCATTGCAAAACAGGCGACCATGTGGAAATGCGCATGGACATGGATGTGCTGCTGGCATTTTCCACTGCACCCCACCCCCTGGACCCGGCACCCGTCTATGCACCGGGGAAAATCGGTTTGGCCGTGTGGCGCTCCGGCCCTGCGACCAAGGACGATTACTGCCGCTCGTTCCGCCCGGAAAATGCCCGCGCCATGCATAACGCCGACCTGCTCTACCTGGCCTGAAGGAATACCACTATGACCGCTACCGCCATACGCATCAAGGAAAGCATGCTAGTCCCGCAGCATGCTGTGCTCGACCACATCTTGCCCTCGGGAGAGCCCTACCTGCTCGAAATCGCCAAGGGGCAGACCCTGCGCATCGTGGACCTGGAAGGCAACCAGGCTGTGGATGTGATCTTCTACAACCGCCACGATCCCGCGGAACATTACAGCGCAACGCAAACCCTGCTACGCCAGGGCGGCATTTACCTGACCACGGATTCGGTGCTGTACAGCTGCGACGGCAACGCTATGCTCACCATCGTTGCCGATACCTGTGGCCGCCACGATACGCTGGGCGGGGCCTGTGCCGCCGAGAGTAATACCGTGCGCTACGCGCTGCAAAAGAAATTCATGCACAATTGTCGCGACAACTACCTGATCGCACTGCAGCACGCCGACATCGGTATCGGCAAGCGTGATCTGGTGCCCAATATCAATTTTTTCATGAACGTGCCGGTCACTGCCGCGGGCGAACTCACCTTCGCCGACGGCGTCTCGGCGCCGGGGAGATACGTGGAGCTGCGCGCCGAGATGGATCTCTGGATGCTGGTGTCGAACTGTCCGCAACTCAACAATCCCTGCAATGCCTATAATCCGACCCCGGCACAGTTTTTGTTGTGGAACCCCAAATGACAGCATGACTGTTGAGCCGTAAACGAATCAACCACGTCGCGGGACGACCCGCGATGGACAACAAATGCGGGACGTCCCGCACCGGGTGCAAGATGTTCAACAAAGTCCTGATCGCAAATCGCGGTGCCATTGCCTGCCGCATCATCCGCACGTTGCGCAACTTGGGTATAAAAAGCGTCGCGGTATATACCGATGCCGATGCCCTGTCGCGGCACGTAGTCGAGGCCGATGAGGCCTATTGCATCGGTAGCGGCGCTGCGGCAGAAAGCTATCTGCGCGCCGACAAGATACTGGAAATCGCACGACAGAGTGGTGCGCAAGCCATCCATCCGGGATACGGCTTCCTCAGCGAGAAGGCGGATTTCGCCGAGCAGTGCGCGACACAGGGTGTGCATTTCATCGGACCGACCCCGCAGCAGATGTGTGCCTTCGGCCTCAAGCACACGGCACGCGAACTGGCGCAACAGAACCGGGTGCCGTTGTTGCCGGGCACCGGTTTGCTGGATAGCGTGGCAGATGCACTGCGCGAAGCGGAGCATATCGGCTACCCGGTGATGCTGAAGAGTACCGCCGGCGGCGGCGGCATCGGCATGCGCTTGTGCTGGAACAAGGACGAGTTGGCCGGTGCCTACGAGTCGGTGAAGTTCCTGGCGCAGAACAATTTCAAGGATGCCGGCCTTTACTTGGAAAAGTATGTCGAGAATGCGCGCCATATCGAGGTGCAGATCTTCGGCGACGGCAAGGGCGGCGTCATCGCGCTGGGCGAACGCGATTGTTCGGTGCAGCGGCGCAACCAGAAAGTGGTAGAGGAAACCCCGGCGCCCAACCTTGCGCCACAGCTAAGAACAGCCATGCTGGAGACCGCCGTGCGATTGGGCAAGGCGGTCAGTTACCAGTCTGCCGGCACGGTGGAATATATCCTCGATGCGGCCACCGGCGAGTTCTATTTTCTTGAAGTCAACACCCGCTTGCAGGTGGAACACGGGGTGACGGAAGAAGTTACCGGCATAGACCTGGTGGAATGGATGGTGCGCCAGGCTTCCGGCGATCTGGCGGATTTGAGTTCGTTCAAGATCGAATCGCGCGGCGCTTCCATCCAGGTGCGCGTGTATGCGGAGAATCCCGCCAAGGATTTCCAGCCTTCCTGCGGTACGCTGACCGCTGCCAACTTTTCTGCCAATGCCCGCATTGAGACCTGGGTGGAACGCGGCGTGGAAGTGACGCCGTACTATGATCCGATGCTGGCAAAGATCATCGTGTATGGCGCAGACCGCGCCCAGGCTATGGCCAAACTGCAAGCCGCGCTGGCGACTACAGAATTGCATGGGATCGAAACCAACCTGGGATATCTGCAACAGATCCTGCGCGAACCGGTATTCCGCAACGGACAACACACCACCCGTTTCCTGGGCGGCCTGCATTATCTTGCGCATACCATGGACGTGCTCGATCCCGGCGTCCAAACCACGGTGCAGGATTACCCCGGACGTCTGGGTTATTGGCATATCGGCGTACCACCATCCGGCCCGATGGACAGCCTGGCATTCCGTCTTGCCAATCGGCTGGCGGGGAATGACGAAAAAATGGCAGGCTTGGAGATTACCTTTACCGGACCGACGCTGCGCTTCAATTGCGACAGCGTGATCGCAATAACCGGCGCACCCATCGAAATACATCTGGACGGCAAGCCAGCGGTGCAATGGCAATCCTTTGCAGTCAAGGCCGGCTCGGTGCTGCAGTTTGGCAAACTACTGGGCAAGGGATGCCGTGCCTATCTGGCCGTGAAGGACGGCCTGCAAGTGCCGGATTATCTTGGTAGCAAATCTACCTTCACCCTGGGCCAGTTCGGTGGCCATGCCGGGCGCACCTTGCGCGCCGGCGATGTGCTAACTATCAGTCCGTCTGATAAATTGACCCATCGCCAGCTTGCCGCGGAACTGCTTCCGCAATATACCGGCACCTGGGAGATTGGCGTTTTGTACGGTCCACACGGCGCACCGGATTTTTTTACCGAAAAGGATATTCAGGAATTTTTTGCCGCCGATTGGGAAGTGCATCACAACTCCAACCGCACCGGTGTGCGCCTGATCGGTCCCAAGCCGCAGTGGGCGCGCAGCGACGGCGGCGAGGCGGGATTGCACCCATCGAATATACACGACAATGCTTATGCGATAGGCGCGGTGGATTTTACCGGCGACATGCCGGTGATACTGGGGCCGGACGGGCCGAGCCTGGGTGGCTTTGTATGTCCGGTAACCATCGCCCATGGAGAACTGTGGAAGACCGGGCAACTCAAACCCGGCGACACCGTGCGCTTTCGCTGGATGACGCTGGAGCAGGCGAATTATTTGGAAAGATTGCAGGACGACACGATACGCAATCTACATCTGCCGAAAAAAATGACTGCTATGCCTGAAGTAAATGTGTCCTCGGCAGATGTATCGGTGACCGTGGCAAGCCCCATGGGCAGCACGATTCTGCATCGCATCCCGCCAAGCGCGTCACGGGTACAGGTGGTGTACCGCCAATCCGGCGACCGCAACCTGCTGATCGAATATGGCCCGCTGGTGCTCGACCTTAACCTGCGTTTTCGCGTGCATGCCCTGATGGAATGGGTACAGCGCGAGATGGATGAAAAGCGCATCAAGGGCATCCTGGACCTGACGCCGGGCATCCGTTCGCTGCAGATTCATTTCGATGCCCGCGTGCTGGCGCGCGACAAGCTGCTGGGTATACTGATTGCAACGGAGCCAAAATTGCCCGCCATAGAAGATATGCAGGTACCAACGCGCATCGTGCATCTGCCATTATCCTGGGACGATGCCGCAACTAAACTCGCCATCGAAAAATACATGCAATCGGTGCGCAAGGATGCGCCCTGGTGCCCGAGCAACATCGAGTTCATCCGCCGTATCAACGGGCTGGACAGCATAGCGGATGTCCAGCGTATCCTGTTCGAGGCGAGCTATCTGGTGATGGGGCTGGGTGACGTATACCTGGGCGCACCGGTGGCCACACCCGTCGATCCGCGCCATCGCTTGGTGACCACCAAGTACAACCCGGCGCGCACCTGGACGCCGGAGAATGCCGTGGGTATCGGCGGCGCGTATCTGTGCGTGTATGGCATGGAGGGTCCCGGCGGCTACCAGTTTGTCGGGCGCACGGTGCAGATGTGGAACCGCTATTTGCAGACCCGCGATTTCAAGGATGGCAAACCATGGCTGCTCAGGTTTTTCGACCAGATCCGTTTCTATCCGGTAAGCGAAACCGAATTGCTCGAACTGCGCAAGGATTTCATCTCGGGCCGCTTCAATCTGCGTGTGGAAGAATCCACTTTTAGCCTGAAACAATACAACGCATTCCTGCAACAGAATGCTGCCGGCGTCAACGCGTTTAAAGCCCGGCAGCAATCTGCGTTCGAGGCCGAACGCGATCGTTGGAAAGACAGCGGGCAGGCGGAATATGTCAGCGATGTCACGCTCAGCGAGGCAGGCACGCAAAGCGAACTGGACCTGCCTGAGGGTGCGCGTGCCGTCAGCTCGCATGTCACCGGTACGATATGGAAGATGTTGGTCGAGATAGGCCAGCAGGTGAAGGCCGGCAGCCCGGTGCTGGTAGTGGAGTCGATGAAGATGGAAATCGCCGTCGAATCACCGGTTGACGGCAGAGTGCTGCAAATCTTCAGCAAGGAAGGCGGACATGTGTCGGCAGGACAGATGCTGTTGATCATCCACGAGGAATAACACGATGGAACAAACTCTTGCGCTGGGAGACATCCCTGCACTGTTGCATCACTATACCAACGGCGAACTGACCCCCAGCCAGATGGTCGGGCAAATTTTCAATCATATCGCTAACGACCCCCATCACGCCTGGATAAACAAGCTGTCGCTGGAGAAAATGCTGGCTTATGCCCGCGCCGTGGAAAAGAAGGGCATCGCATCGCAGCCGCTGTATGGCATCCCGTTTGCAATCAAGGACAACATCGATCTCGCCGGTGTGCCGACCACAGCGGCTTGCCCGGAATTCAGCTATGTACCCGAAAAGAGTGCGGAGGTAGTAAAACGACTGATAGAAGCCGGAGCGATACCGATCGGCAAAACCAACCTCGACCAGTTCGCCACCGGCCTGAACGGTACCCGCTCTCCTTATGGCGCCTGCCTGAACGCGTACGACTCCAACTATATTTCCGGCGGATCCAGTTCCGGTTCCGCAGTTGCGCTGGCGCTGGGGCAGGTGTGTTTCAGCCTGGGCACCGACACTGCCGGGTCAGGCCGGGTGCCGGCCGCATTCAACAATCTGGTGGGACTGAAACCGACTTGCGGCCTGCTTTCCACCAGCGGAGTGGTGCCGGCCTGCCGTTCGCTGGATACGATTGCAATCTTTGCACTGACAGCGGAAGACGCAAATCGCGTTCTCGGGGTGGCCGCCGGTTTAGATGAGGCTGATCCCTATTCCCGTCCCGCACAACCCCATGGTTTCGATTTTGGCAAGGCTGCGACATTTGACTTCGGAGTGCCGCAGCATCACCAGCTGAAGTTCTTCGGCAATCGGGATGCCGAGCGATTATTCGATCAAGCGGTCAGCAAACTGGAACAAATGGGTGGGCGAAAACTCGTGATCGACTTTGCACCTTACCTTGAAACCGCGCGTCTACTGTACGAAGGCGCCTGGGTTGCGGAGCGTTACCTTGCGATACGCGATTTCATTGATGCCAAACCGCAGGCGCTGTTTCCGGTCACGCTTGACATCACTGTCGCGGCAAAAGGCCTGAGTGCTGCCGATGCATTTGCCGGAAACTACCGTTTGCGTGAATTGAAACGCAAATGCGACTGGAGATGGGATAGTCTGGATTGTATCGTGACGCCCACCGCGGGAACCATCTACACCGTGGCCGAAATGCTCAAAGACCCGATTCGGCTGAATTCCAACCTGGGTTATTACACCAATTTCATGAATCTGCTTGATTACAGTGCAGTGGCTGTGCCTGCCGGGTTCATGTCCAACGGCTTGCCATTCGGAATTACAATTTTTGCCCCTGCCCATCAGGATGTCCCGCTGCTGCATCTTGCGGAACGTTTGCAGAACGTAAGCAGCGGAATCCCGTATACCGATGCGGTTCCATCCGGGCAGATCAGCGTGGCAGTTTGCGGTGCGCACCTTTCCGGTATGCCGCTGAACAAACAGTTGACTGAACGGCGGGCGCGTTTGACCGACACTATTATGACCGCGCCGGATTACCGCTTTTATGCGCTTCCCGGCGGCCCGCCGTTGCGACCCGGGCTTGTTCAAGTTGAATCGGGGCAGGGATGCGGAATTGAGGTCGAAGTATGGGAGATGTCCTCCACCGCTTTTGGCACGTTCGTTGCCGATATCCCGGCCCCGTTATGCATTGGCACGGTAACGCTCCAAAACAGCGTGCAGGTTAAAGGTTTCCTGTGCGAACAGCATGCCGTATCGCATGCCAAAGACATTAGCGAATTCGGCGGCTGGCGGGCCTATCTGGCCAGTTTGGATTAATTGCTCGGCTTACCCAAGGTTATTGGTTATCGCTCAATACGCGCCATGTTTTTCCGGGTCCGGGGCCTGGGCATATTCCTCCTTCAAACGCGGCGAGCATCGGATCCCGATCAAAGGCCGTTTGGCCTTCCCGCCATGGCAGGGTGGAAAGCATGATCTGCCCAGAACCGCTTTCTGCCTGAATCTGGCCGAATGAAATCTCGAAATCAAGCGCCCTTACCAGCACATCATACGGATATTGTTGCAATTGCCCTGAAGAACTGAATGGCTGCTGCAGTCCTGCCGGTCGATTACGGCTATAGATAAAGTGATTCCCATAAACGATCAGGAAAATCACCGGCTCGGCAAGTTCACCATGGTCGAGCAACTGTAACGCATAGCAACGTTTATTCCCGCCGCCTGTTATTCTTTCCCATATTTCGCTGTATGTATCTTCAATGCCGTATTCCAGTAATTTGTCAGGGTGCGCAAAATGCATCCTGCCAATGTCACGATTTCCCAAGGGTGGCTGGAAATCAATCGCACGCTGCCATTCACATTGATTGTCCTGAACAACCGTAATACCGACAAAACCCTGTTGGCCGGCCAGCCATGAGAGTTGTTCGGCGGAACAATCTGCATGTGACATGACTCCGGTAAAATCGGGACGGTCAGCCGGGATGCGAATATCGGCATGCCAAAGCCCGGTTTGCAGCCAATAAACCCGCGAACGGACATCCTGACATTCGCCAGTCTCCAGCAAAGTTCGCTGCCATACCCCCCGGTAGCTTATAGGTACATTCATTTCCGTTGTTCTCAATCAATACCGCGTATCAGTAGTGTCCGGTTAAAAGTCGAACAAATTTAGTTGGTTATAAAAGTCAGTCTGATTTTCGAATTCCCTACTGCCTGCGAAGGCCTGAGATAGCTGGGTTTTCTCAAAAACAGACACCGATA
>Ga0307375_10006342_pt1 | contig 10939 bp, 13 predicted proteins | sample TR1MG_FD_202531 | JGI IMG/M metagenome (GOLD analysis project Ga0307375, IMG submission 202531) | Soil microbial communities from Risofladan, Vaasa, Finland - TR-1 | ecosystem: Environmental > Terrestrial > Soil > Coastal area > Acid sulfate soil | place: Finland: Risofladan, Vaasa | collected...
AGAAGATATTGACGCATCAAAAGTAGCTAAGAAGTACAACGCTGAGGTATCAGTAGTTCCCGGAAAGTTTGATAGGTATGCTAGTAAGATGGAGATAGACTGGCTAAAAGAGTTTCTTGGGTGGGAGCCTATAATAAAAGAGGGAGATAGAGTATTTGAGTTTGATGAGGCACGAAACCACTCCTTTGATTTAGTAGATGAGGGATTTGATTACATATTGTGGCTTGATGCAGACGATATATTCTCTGGCGGTCAGCGATTGAGAGAGGTTGCGGAGGTAGCCAAAGAACAGGGTAGAGACAGTGTTTTCTTTGACTATTTGTACAAGGTAGAGGTAGATGACGAGGGAAACATAACCAATGTAATAATAAGGCATCTAAGGGAGAGGTTGATAAAGCCCGGAGTCTTTAGGTGGGTAGCACATATACATGAAACATTAGTTCCACAAAGACCAGTTAATCAGATGGATAGTGATATGTGTGAGGTCATCCATCTCAGCAACGATAAAAGAATGCTTGGTAACATGGAAAGAAACGTCAGAACACTAGAGCTTAGTCTATACGATACAAAAGGAAAAGACCCACGACCAATCTATTACCTTGGTAAAACCTATTACGACATGGGAGGAGTTGAGGATAATAATGAGATGTACGATAGGGCATTGAAACTGTTCAACGTTTATTTAAAGGGAGATAAGGCAGTAAAAGGAACTAATGCATCTGGATGGTCGGAGGAAAGAGCACAGTGCTGGGATTATATGGCAGAAATTTATAGGAGATGGGATGATTTAAATAATTCAATAGTCTGTTCCACAAACGCTCTACTTGAGAATCCATACTTTCCCGAAAGCTATTTAGCACTAGCTATGTCCTATATTCAAAAGCAGGATTGGGATAGAGCTATGCATTGGGTGAAGATAGCCCTTAACGTTCCCCAACCAAAGTCAACCTTGGTAGGTAATCCCAAAGAAGATGCACTTAGGGCACAGGAGGTTGTTTATCACGCTTCTATTAACAGGAATAGAATAGAAACAGCTTTAGAGTCTGCAAAAGCACTTCTTGAGTTGATGCCAGACAACCAAGAATTTCAAAGAAGATATGATAACGCCCTTGCTATAAAACAGTCGGTAGAAGATACAAGGGCCTTTATTAAACTAGCACAACGATTAGAATCTGGCGGAGAGAATGAAAAACTTATGGCACTTCTATCTTCAGCACCAAAAAATATTGAGAACAATCCATTCGTAATGGACCTATATAAGAAGGTTAGTCCTCCAAGAGAGTGGGGAGATGATGAGATAGCTATATACTGTGGTCCGGGATGGACTAATTGGAGTCCATTGATGCTTGAGAATCCAGAGGGTTCTTTTATGGGAGGTTCTGAGGAAGCTGTGGTATATCTCTCAAAAGAGTTAGCAGAGCTTGGGTGGAGAGTGACAGTGTATGCAGACCCCGGACAAGATGAGGGAGAGTACGATGGAGTTACTTATCTACCGCATTATAAGTTTAACGTCAAAGACAGTTTTAATGTGCTTGTTTCATGGAGACAGCCAACCCTTGTTGATGGCAATTTCAAGGCAAAAAAGACTTATATCTGGATGCATGATATTGCCAATCCTTTAGATTTCACCCCCGAAAGACTGGATAAAATAACAAAAGTCATAGTGCTGTCTCCATGGCACAGGACTAACATTCCAGAAGTACCAGATAATAAAGTTTTAATTTCAGCGAACGGAATAACGTTATGAACGCACCAAACAAAGTAATATGGACTTCTAGTTACGATAGGGGACTTGAACATCTTTTAAAGATGTGGCCAGATGTTGTAAAAGAGGTTCCAAACGCCAAGTTGAATGTGTTTTACGGATGGCAATTATTTGACAAGTTTTTTAGGGATAATCCCGAAAGGATGGCATGGAAAGAAAAGATGGAAGAGATGATGACCCACAAAGGTATCACACATCATGGGAGAGTACCTCAGCCCCAGATAATAAAAGAGATGAAGAAGTGCGGAATATGGGCGTATCCCACGCACTTTGGAGAGATATCTTGCATAACCGGTATGAAAGCACAGGCCTTGGGATGTGTGCCCGTTGTGGTGGAATATGCTGCTTTGGAAACAACTGTTCAACATGGTATTAAGATTAAGGGAGATATATACGACCCCAAAGTTTCAGAGAAGTTTAAAACAGAACTCATAGACCTACTAAAAGACTCAGAAAGACAAGATGAGATAAGAAAGAAGATGGTTCCTTGGGCCAGAAGAGAATTCACATGGTCAAAGGTTGCAGAGCAGTGGGACAAGGAGTTTAAGAGTGGATAGAAAAATAGAGCTTGAGAACGCTTTGTATATTGTTTCCGAGTACGCATTTGAGCACGGAGAGATAATAAAGGCATACGTTCTAATAAAGAGTGCCCCCAATCTATTGGAGGGGTCAAATAGACTTAGTAATCTGATGGAGAGGATTATGAAACGTATGGAACACATACATTTGTTCCAGAAGCACGGAAGATTGGGACTAGCTTTCATAGACCCAATAGATATAACTGATAAGGAGGTATACACAAAATTATTGGAAGAGCTGAAAAAACGACCCGAAATCAGAACTTTAGTGGATGTAGGGTGTTTTACTGGTTGGATAGGAAGGAACCTATCCCTACATGGATATAGTGTTCATGGAATAGATTTGATGCCAGATGTTTTAGAAACAGCAGCGTTCATGGCAACTGGTACTAGGGCTACATTTGAGATGCTGGAGGGAACAAAGGTAGGGGAAAGACACCCAAAAGAGTTTGATGCTGCTGTGATGTTTGATGTGGTTGAGCATGTCTTTGACCACAACATACTTTTGCAGAGTGTTGAGAACGCTGTTAAGGATGGGGGATGGATATTCATAAACTTACCAAAACTTGATAACGAGGCAGATTTAGAAGTAGTGGCTACTGACGATAGGGAGAAGGAGCATCTTAGAACCTATACAGACCCATACAAAGTATTTGAAAAAAAGAAGAATTTGGAGATTAGTATAGTTCATAATGAGATAGGCCAAGAGTCTTGGTTTATTATATATCAATGTTAACAGATTTATATCCAGAAATAAAAAAAGATGCAGATGGCAATATGATTGGGGAGTGTCCGGAGTGTGGGAAGGAAATCATATTAACCAGTATCGGTAAGGTTGGATTTTGTTCTCTTATGTGTGAGACCAACTACCGCTATAGGATGAAAAATAGAGATGAATATGGACACGTTTCTCGTGGACCAGATGACGTGAAAGAATTATGAAAAAAGTTCTCTTTATTTATGACCATAAGTACCCTAACTACTGGAAAGATGGATTATACGCAGCCCTAGAGCTTCTAGAAAATGATTACGAAATAGAGTACAGAAACCTTGCAACAAAAGGAAATACTTATGGTTACGAGGAGTTTGACTTTGTTTTAGGATGGGGAGGGTTCGGAAGTCCAGTAGATATTGCCATTAGAGAACTACAGGTCACTAAGGGATTATGTATAGCAGGAAATGCAATACCTCCCAATCAGACATCGGTAGGATACGATGTACTATTTTATGAAACTGAGTGGTACTATCCCTCAATAACATTCCATCCAAACACTGTAAGAGCGTTTGGAGTAAACACTAACATATACAATCACATGGAAGCTCCAAAAATAATTGATGTTTTATCAGTAGGTTCGTTTTCAAATTGGAAAAGACAGAAGATGATGGTCTATGAGGAAGGAATTCGCCTAGTTATCGGAGAGCTACAGATAAACAACATGGACGAGTCTTTGTACATAGCAAACGAGCTTATATCCCATGGTGTTGGTGTTATGGACATGGTTCCTCCAGAGAGCCTTGCTATTTTGTATAATATGAGCAAGTTAGTTTACATACCATCGGATGTCTATGGTGGAGGAGAGAGGGCTGTTTGGGAAGCTAAGGCGTGTGGCGTAGACGTTAAGGTAGAGCCAGACAACCCTAAATTAAAGGAGCTTTTATATGAAGATTACATGGACCATATTCACTACGCAGAAGCCTTAAAGGAGGGCATAGAATCATGCATAGCGTAAGATACAAGGTTTACACCGGTGGCACTTTTGACCTATTTCACGCAGGACACGCAGACCTTTTAAAACGGTGTGCAGAGCTGGGGCTTGTCGTTGTTTCCTTAAACACGGACGAGTTCATAGCTAGTTACAAGGGAAAACCGCCAGTGCACACCTATGAGGAAAGAAAAGCAGTACTTGAAGCGTGTCGTTATGTTGGAAGTGTCATACCAAATGAGGGAGGACACGACTCTAGACCAGCTATCTTAAAGGTTCAGCCCCACTATATCGCCATAGGAAGTGATTGGGCTAAAAGAGACTACTACGAGCAGATGGGGTTTGACCAAGATTGGCTTGATGAACAGGACATAACTCTCGTCTATATACCAAGGATTCGCATTATGTCCAGTACTCTTGTTAAAGAAAGGGTAAAGGGTGCTTAGCATAGTCATACCCTATTACGAGGCTAAGGGAATGGAATGGAAGAGGACCATTCTCAGGAAGTGTGTTCAATCGTTTTCCGGATACTACGATGAGTTAATCGTACTGTCTGGTACACAGAGCACACTTCCTAAAACTATAAATCATGGATTTTCCTTAGCAAGCGGAGACTATGTTGTGGTTTCCAACGATGATTTAACTTTAGTGTCAGGCTCATTAAGAGCCTTGCAGATACCAGATACAGTTGCTTCTCCCCTAATAAACGGAGGTAATATGGGGTACTCTGGTCACATATTCTGCGTACCAAGAAATGTTATAGACGCAACGGGGGGATTTGATGAAAACTATGAAATAGCATACTTTGATGATGATGATTTTGGTTTCACAGTGAAAGACAAAGGATTTTCCCTTACAGGAGTGGACTCTGTTAATGTTTCCCATCCCAAAGGAGGTACAACTCTTGAGACCAGAGAGGATAGAAATGAGATATTTGAAAAGAATAAACAGTATTTTTTTAATAAGTGGGGAAGGTTGCCATAATGCCAACGCATATAGATAAGGCAGTATTCTATCACATACCAAAGACCGGAGGGACGTTTGTTAGCGGTATTCTAACTCACTACATGGATGGGAAGATACATAAACCTCTTATAAACAATGAGTTTGGATTTAGGCTTGAGCACGCAGCCTTTAGGGACAATCCCACGGACAAGCCAACCTTTTGTTTTCTAAGACATCCTCTTTCTTGGTATCAAAGCTATTGGAGGTACAAGACCAGAGGTTTTGAACACATAGGGGAGCAGGATTGGGATGAAAAAAAGATAGATATAGACTCTTGTGCTGACTTTGATTTTAATAAATTTGTTATGAATGTTTTGGAAAAATACCCAGACGGTTATGTAGGAAATATGTATAAACACTACCTTGAGGGAATGGATTATGTTGGTAGGCAAGAATCTTTAAGGGGAGATTTTATTAGAATACTAAATTTTATCGGTATAGAGCCTCCGGTATTCCCTATAATCACAAGGCAGGGAAATAATGTTTCCCAAGGAGCCAAAGCGTATTATAATGAAAGTACGCTAAATAAGATTTTGAAAGTAGAAGAAGAGGCGATAGAAATTTACTACTCATACGGAGGTGATTTATATGCCAAAATGCAAGATTCTAGAGCACTGGCCAAACGCAAGTAACTGGCAGGTTGGAGATGTGGTAGACATTACGAATCCTTTCAAGTTGATAGAGGAAGGTAAGGTAGAACTATACAAGGAGCCTGCAAAGAAGACAGTTAAAAAAGCAGAGGAGACTACAAAAAAATCTAGTTCAAAGAAGAAGAAATAATGAAGATAAGCGTATTAACACCCTCAAATAGAGACTTTAAGGCTTTGGAAATAGTTTCAAAAGGTCTTATGAGACAGTCGTTTGAGGACTTTGAATGGATAATAGGCTCTCCTAAAGCCCCAGAGGGAGGACTTCTAATGGAGTATAAGCATGTTGGAGACCCTCCAAAAGAACAGGACGATTATTGGGTTCTAAATAAGCTATATAACAGCATGATTGAGTCAGCAAAGGGGGAACTTATAGTGTCCATACAAGACAATACGTTCTTTGACCCAGACGCTTTGGAGAAGTTCTGGTTCCATTATGAGAACAATCCCATGGCGATAGTCTCTGGGGTAGGGGATAAGTATCTATCCGACCAGTTCATGAACAAGACTTGGGAAGACCCAAGAAGAAGAGATAATGGTTCTTTCTATGAGTGTTATTTCGCAGACATTGAGGGAAACTTCTGTTCTGTGCCTAAAGAAGCCCTGTACAGTGTGGGAGGATTTGACGAGTGGTTGGACAAGCATGCCGGTATGGATTGGTACTCAGTGTTTGCAAGGCTTCACATTAAAGGAGAGTATTCATTCTACCTAGACCAATCAAATGAGTCCTACTCTTTGGAACACCCAAGATATGATGACTGGGAGGAAAGAAACGCTATACACGGACCATACAGAGAACGAGCAGATATGTACAAGATAGAACCAGTTCTTGATTACCTAAGGGAAAATGCCACAGCTGAGTGATGTAGTGGACAAAGAACCTCAGAGTCAGGAGGTTCAACCAAATAGGATAACGCTAGGCTCAGACCTAGACGACCCAGAGTATCATCAGTTGTCAGATTTCTTTGATGTAGACCACACAGACAGAAGAAATCCTCAAACATCAGATAAGATGAACTATTTGTTAGAATGGGCTTGGGAAGTCTCAGGACGTGAGAGTAGAGAGGATGCCATGCTCCAATTACAAGGTCTTAAGAGGTTTTTAGGAATCACAGAGAAAGGTCCAGGACTTGTAGGTAAGATGTATAAGTGGGCAAGGCTAGACACCAGCAGGAGAAGTATAACTAAACAGATGAAGCTGTTACACGAAAATGATATAATGGGAGAAAGCTAAAAGTTAGAAACTAAAGCTCGCATTACGGTGCGGGCATTTTTTATGCCTGAAATTAAGTTGCAACAAAAAGTAATTGACCCCGCCACAGGAAGCGAGCACATAGAGAAGAGGGTATTTAACATAAGCGAAAGCGACCCATATAACTCTATTGAGTTTCACAGGGTATGTGACGTTTTAGATGTTAAAAGATTTGATAGGCTAGACCATCACGTATCGGTTAAAGTAGCTGTTATATACAACTATTTAGCTCATATTTTGAAAACAAACAATGTCTCAGAGATAGAAAAAGCTGTAGACAGGTTTAAGAAAAGCACCGAGGCTGGTAATACTACAGGACCTGAGCTGGTTAATAGGATGTATAAGGTCATTCGTTTAGACATGGATGCCAAAGGCATAGAGGAACGCAAGCAGATGGTTCAGGAGAGTGCTAATAGGCTATCGGATGAGTTAGTAAAAGACAGCGATAGGGCTGAGGAGCTAAGAAAGTCTGGTGAAAAGACCAGAAAGACCAAGGAGAAAACAGAAAAAGAGTCCAAACAAAGGACCGATAAAAGAGTAAAAGATTTACAAAAAGAGGCAAAAAGCATGGTTGATAGCTCTAAAGTACCTGACGCAACAGCGGAACTACAACCAGCACAAGAATTATGACAAGCCAAAAACATCCAATTCAAATAGAAAGAGACGAGCACAACCCATCCTTATACGCCAAGAACGTAAATATGGTTGGTTCTACAACTATTTATGCGGTAACCAACACAGTTATCTCTATAGCTACGGCTGATATTGAGATTGGTGCGGTTGAATTAAAGGACGGCACATCTGATACCAGAGCTGTAGTGGACGATATAAATGCTTTGAAAACTAGCGTAGCTTCTTCTGCTACCATCTATGCGGTTGTTAATACAGTAGCGGCTGGACAAGCATCAGTAGTCATAGACGAAGGAGTTTCTCAAATAGGTTCCGTTACTGTATCTAACATTGTATTAGTAAATGCTACAGGTCAGGGGGACGTGCCAATAACTCTTGATTCGGAAGCAGTAGTACTTGCTGCAGGAGTAGACCAGATAGGTTCAGTAACAGTATCCAATGCTGATTCTATAGGTTTGGCAACAGTGGATGTGAGAAATACCGTTACAGTTGATGCTACTACTTCTGGCGATGTCCCTGTCACTCTTGATAGCGAAGCAGTTGTCCTAACAACAGGTGTAGCACAGATAGGCTCAGTCACAGTCTCAAACGCAAATTCTATAGGTTTGGCCACTGTAGATATAAGAAATGAACTTTCAGCTTTAGCGACAGTCACTCAATCAGGAACAGTAACAGTAGATGCAACAGGCTCTGGAGATGTGCCTATAACTTTAGATGGGGAAGCAGTAGTTCTAACGTCTGGTGTGGCACAAATTGGTTCGGTCACGGTTTCAAACGCTAATGCAATAGGACTCGCCACAGTTGATGTTAGAAATACAGTTGCAGTGAATGCAACAGGTCAAGGAGATGTTCCTATTACTTTAGATAGCGAAGAGGTCGTGCTGGCAGCAAACACAACGGTATTAAATGGGGTTAAAGAGGTCGCTTCCGCAGGAACAGCAGTAGCTTTAGCCGCAAGTACAGCAAGTAAATGGGTAATATTAAAGGCTTATGCAGCTAATACAGGGAACATTTATGTAGGTGACTCTAGTGTTGATAGCACTAATGGGTATGTTTTAGCAGCCAAGGAGGCCATAGGGCTGGATGTAGCCAATTTAGCAACCGTTTATATAGACGCAGACACCAACGATGAAGGGGTAACTTTTATAGGGATGGTCTAATATGCCGATACCTCCAATTCCACCTATACCACCAATAGACCCATTAACAACGAAGGGAGACTTATTTACTTACTCTACGGATAATACGAGAATAGGTATAGGTAGTAATGACGAAGTCTTAACAGCAGATAGCAGCGAAGCTACTGGAATGAAGTGGGCTGCGGCAAGTGCCACATCAATGATAAGGAATGAAACCCCTAGTGGAGACTTAGACAGCGTTGATACCACATACACTATAGCCAACACTCCCTTAACAGACTCTTTAAGAGTTTACATAAACGGTGTTCGTCAGCAGGAGGGTGCTACAGAGGACTATACTTTAAGTGGAACAACAATAACCTTTGCAACCGCACCAGACTCAGGAGACATCATCTTGGCAGACTATGAGATATCAAGTGGAACATTTGCAGTAGGTTCTACCTCTTTTGTAATAAACGAGACGCCATCAGGAACAATAGATGGTGCTAACGCAGCTTTTGATACGGCTTCTAACTATGTTAGCGGTACAACACAACTTTATAGAGACGGTCAGCTAATGAAGGCTGGTGGAGCAGACTATACGGAGACAGATGCCGATACGGTTACATTTACAACCGCACCTACAGCAGGGTCAGTTCTTTTAATAAGCTATCAGTCAGGTACAGGAACTGCTGGAAATGCAGATACTTTAGATAATATTCATGCAGTAGACTACGGGAGCGCAGACGGAGAGCTACAAGTTGAGAGAGGTGGATGGAAAATAATAAACGCCACCCTGACATACTCGTCAGCAGACGACCCAACCTATGTAATGACCACAAGCGCAGACCTTACAGGCATTATTAGTGCTGGTATGAGGTTGAGGTTTACAAACGATGGCGGAACAGTCTATGGAATAGTGACAGCAATAGACGCTTCTACCATAACAATGTATGGGGGTACGGACTATGACGTAGCTAACTCGGCAATAACAGTTCCTACTTATTCAGAAGTGAAAGCACCTTTAGGTATGCCAATGGATGCAGATAAATGGACAGAGATACTTGTTGTTACAGGTAATGACTCACAAGCTAGTCCTACAGGTGGAACTTGGTATAACCCTGGGAGTAGAAGTCTTGATGTACCTATCGGTTGCTGGAACTTATCATTTCAAATAGTATTTGGGGGTGTTAGAACGGGGTCTGCTGTTATTAACTGGGTTTATGTAGCTCTATCAACAGCTAATAACTCGTCATCGGATGCAAACCTAAGAAGCGGGTCTTATGAGTACGGAGAAGGAACTGGTACAAACTATGGTGTAGCTCAAACATATAAGAGTAAAATACTAACAGTTGCCTCAAAGACAACCTATTATCTTGTTGGGTCTACAGCATCTGACATTGATACATTAACTTTTTACGGGAGTGGTACAAATACAATAGTAAGAGCAGTTTGTATGTATTTATAGAAAGGAAACATGGCAGAAACTAAAATAAAAAGACAAGCTTTACAAAGAAAATACTACCTTAAAGAGCAAGGTGGTGCAGCAGCAGTATTTGAAGACTTAGTAGTATCAACTGGCTATCTTGGAGTTGAAGCTACAGCAGCCACTTCCTTACAGTTTGATATTTCTTTTGGGGTAACATTTGATGCTGCACCTATGGTAAACCTAACATTTGTAGGAAAGAACACATCAACATCTACTACTTATCCGCCAAGTTCTGGAGAGTCGGAAATACTGGTTAATGGTCTTGCACCTACGACCACAGGCATAACAGCTTACCTTAGAAGAAATGATGCAGGAAACTTAACTAATGCTCATGTGTATTTCGTTTGCTGGACAGCAATAGGAGCAATAGCATAATGGCAGAAACAAAAACAACTAACAGACAACTATTAGCAGAGGACGGTTGGGTATCCTATTCCGCAGTAACACCAACACTAACTACAGATGATGACCCAACATACGTTCTAACCTTTGCGGGAGTAGACTTAACAGGTCTTATAAGCGTAGGTCAGAAGATAAAGATAACGCAGACAACAGATAAGTTCTTTATAGTCACAGCAATAGCCTTTTCAACAAACACAACTCTAACGGTATATGGTGGTACAGACTACGATATTGCAGCAACGGCAGGTACGCCTATTACAGCGTTTTGGTTTTCTCAAATGAAAGCACCTTTCGGGTTTCCAGTCGACCCAACAAAATGGCAGGTAGTTACAACAGACACATCCATCCGA
>Ga0307375_10006343_pt1 | contig 10939 bp, 11 predicted proteins | sample TR1MG_FD_202531 | JGI IMG/M metagenome (GOLD analysis project Ga0307375, IMG submission 202531) | Soil microbial communities from Risofladan, Vaasa, Finland - TR-1 | ecosystem: Environmental > Terrestrial > Soil > Coastal area > Acid sulfate soil | place: Finland: Risofladan, Vaasa | collected...
CCCAAAAGTTGAATGTTCTTAATTATTCGTGGAGCAAGACCCAGATGTCGTGTCTCAAGACCCTCTGGGTGCGTGAGAGCCACTGGAACTTCCGGGCGAGCAATCGTCGAAGCGGCGCATATGGCATTCCGCAGGCTAATCCAGGTACCAAGATGGCATCTGCCGGTAGGGACTGGCGGATCAATCCAGTAACCCAGATCAAATGGGGTATGTCGTACGTGAAGGCACGCTATGGAAGCCCATGTGCGGCACTTTCCAAGTCCAACAGGTACGGCTGGTACTAATTATTAATCTGGCCGCGAACCAATAGTCAGTGGCTTACTAGGCTGCACAAAGAAATCGTTTCCCTTGTCGTCAACGACGATGAAGGCTGGAAAATCTTCGACCTCGATTTGCCAGATAGCTTCCATGCCGAGTTCGGCGTATTCAAGAACTTCAACCTTTTTGATGCAATCTTGAGCAAGTCGTGCAGCGGGACCACCGATTGATCCAAGGTAGAAGCCGCCGTGTTTCATGCAAGCATCTGTAACTTGTTTAGATCGGTTGCCCTTTGCGAGCATCACCATGGATCCGCCGGCGGCCTGAAATTGTTCAACATATGAATCCATGCGACCCGCAGTAGTTGGGCCGAACGAACCCGAAACATAACCCTCGGGGGTTTTAGCGGGCCCGGCGTAGTACACCGCATGATCGCGAAGATACTGAGGCATGGGTTCTCCTGCATCAAGCCGTTCTTTTATCTTTGCGTGGGCGAGATCGCGAGCGACGACCAAAGAGCCGCTCAGCGATAGCCGAGTCTTTACTGGCCATTTCGCTAGTTCGGCACGGATGTCGTTCATTGGTTGATTGAGATCAATATGAACGACGTTGTCGTCGAGGTGTTCATCGGTGGTGTCAGGTAGGAAATGGGCAGGATCAGTCTCGAGTTTTTCGATGAAAATGCCTTCACTAGTTATTTTTCCCATCGCCTGTCGATCTGCTGAGCAAGACACTGCGATAGCAATCGGAAGAGAGGCGCCATGTCTTGGAAGTCGAATGACACGAACGTCATGGCAGAAATACTTGCCGCCGAACTGGGCACCGATCCCAAGGCTTTGAGTTAGTTTGAGAACTTCCTCTTCCATGTCAATGTCTCGAAATCCATGACCAGTTTTTGCGTCCCCTACCAACGGCAGCGAATCCAAATACTTTGTGCTGGCAAGTTTGGCCGTTTTCATGGCGTGCTCTGCTGTCGTACCACCGATCACGATGGCGAGGTGGTACGGAGGGCAAGCAGCCGTTCCAAGAGAGCGCAGCTTCTCCTCTAGAAAAATCAACATTGATTTAGGATTCAATACGGCTTTTGTTTCCTGATACAAATAAGACTTGTTTGCGCTTCCACCGCCTTTAGCGACGAACAGAAACGAATACTCATTTTCGTGACCTGGCTTTGTATCTGAATATATTTCGATTTGAGCGGGGAGGTTATTGCCGGTATTCCGCTCCTCCCACATATTCAGGGGAGCCATTTGCGAGTAACGAAGATTGAGGCGCGTGTACGCGTCGTAAACGCCGCGAGCCATAATCTCCTCGTCGTTGCCAGGAGTAAGTACCTGAGAGCCTCGCTTGGCAGAAATGATCGCAGTTCCGGTGTCCTGACACATTGGTAGGACACCGCCAGCAGCGATGTTTGCATTCTTAAGTAAGTCGAGCGCCACGAATCGATCATTTGGCGAAGCCTCCGGATCGTCGATAATGCGACGCAGTTGGCCAAGGTGAGCGGGCCTGAGGTAATGGGAAATATCGTGCATCGCCGTCTCAGTGAGAAGGCGGATCGCTTCGGGTTCTACCTGAAGGAACTTATGTCCTGCACCTTCGACGATTTTGACGCCTTCGGTGCTGATAAGGCGGTACTCGGTCGAATCTGGACCGATCGGCAAGAGATCTGAATAACTGAATTCCGGCATATGGCCAGCCTACGCCGAGAATCCAAATCGCACCTTTCCTACTCCAGTGGGTGCTGGCTTGAAATGAGTCGAATGGTGCGTGATCTTCCTCGCATTACTATTGAATTCGAAGTCATGCCTTTGCCTGAATACCGGACTCCGCGTAGCAGTTCGCCGTCCGTGATGCCGGTGGCGGCAAAGAAGACATCGTCTCCACTAACGAGATCGTTGGTAGTGAGAATCCGATCCAGATCGTGCCCAGCCTGAATCGCCTTCTGTCGCTCATCGTCATCGCGTGGCCGCAATTGCCCTTGGATCACGCCGCCGAGGCACTTCATCGCACAGGCCGCGATGATACCTTCCGGCGTTCCACCGATGCCCATGAGTAGGTCTATCCCAGTGTTGTTACTGGCTGCCATGACAGCTCCCGCGACATCGCCGTCGGTGATGTACTTGATTCGTGCGCCTGCATCACGGATTTCCTGTGCCAACTTTTCGTGACGGGGGCGATCAAGAATCATTACGGTCACAGACGACGTCGACTCTCGTTTAGCTTTGGCTACCCGCCGAATGTTCTCGCCGACTGGGATGGTGATGTCAACTAGCTCAGCGGCCTCGGGGCCGGTAGCCAATTTGTCCATGTAGAAAACTGCGGATGGATCAAACATCGCACCACGTTTGGCGACGGCAATTACGGCTATCGCATTGGCCATTCCTTTTGCTGCAAGAGTTGTGCCGTCGATTGGATCGACCGCGACATCGCAATCGGGGCCGGACCCATCGCCGACTTGCTCACCGTTGTAGAGCATGGGTGCGTGATCCTTCTCGCCTTCGCCGATGACCACGACGCCGTTCATCGAAACTGTGCTGATCATCCGTCGCATCGCGTCGACAGCAGCACCATCTGCGAGGTTCTTGTCTCCCCGCCCGACATAGCGGCCGGCCGCAATTGCCGCCGACTCGGTGACCCGAACCATCTCCAGCGCCAGGTTTCGACTGCTCACCTCATGCATAGGACTCATGGGCATAGGTTAGCCAAGGATGACAAGAACGCATATGCGGATCTATTCTCATCCTTATGTCGCAAAATCGGAGATATCGAATCAGCGAGGCTGCCGAACTGCTCGGAGTGTCAGACGATACGGTTCGCCGTCTGATCGACGCTGGCAAGTTAAGCGTAGGCAAGGACAGTTCTGGGCGTCAGAGCGTGGATGGAGCAGAACTTGCCGCCCTTGCCCAAGAGGGTGCCCTCCACATTCCAGACGAGCGCTCCGGCACGGTATCTGCCCGAAACCGTTTTCCTGGCATCGTGACCAGGGTCGACGTCGACGGTCTGGTGGCTCTCGTTGAAATTCAGTCGGGGGGTCACCGCATCGTGAGCCTGCTGACCTCAGAGTCAGTACATGAGTTGGGTCTGCAACCGGGAGATCGGGCAACTGCGGTAATCAAGGCGACCAACGTAATTGTTGAAAGTCGCTAGGTGAAGTCGCGTTCAAGTGCAGTTTTGACGGTGCCGGCTCTGCTCGGCTTCGGTCTTCTGGTGCTGCCAGCGGTTGCGCTAACAATTCGCGCCCCATGGCACCGGATGAGTTCCATAATTTTGGAGAGCCAGGTTCGTCAGGCCCTTGTTCTATCCCTTGTCACTAGCTCCTCAGCAACAATTCTCGCGGTGGTTCTTGGGGTTCCATTGGCCTGGTGGTTATCGCACGGATCAAGGAGAACTGCTAGAACGCTTCGCTCACTGGTACTAATGCCGCTGGTGATGCCTCCGGTCGTGGGCGGGGTAGCACTATTGCAACTGCTGGGTCGGCGTGGAGTCATTGGGGGTCCGCTTTACCAGTTGACCGGTTACTCGATTCCATTTACTACAGTTGCAGTGGTGCTTGCTGAAGCTTTTGTCGCGATGCCTTTTCTCGTACTCGCTGTTGAAAGCGCGTTTAGCCAAGTGCCACGCGCTCTAGAAGAGGCTGCAACTGTCGATGGTGCGGGCCCACTTCAGGTTTTCGGGAAAGTCCTAGTGCCGAGCGCACTGCCAGGAATTGGGGCGGGTCTCCTTCTCTGCTGGGCTAGGGCGCTTGGCGAATTCGGAGCCACGATCACCTTTGCTGGCTCATTTCCCGGCCGTACTAGAACACTTCCCCTTCAGGTCTATCTCGCGCTCGAAACGGATCCAGCCGGGGCTATTGCATTAAGCCTCTGCCTAGTTCTGCTGAGTGTGGCAATAGTGGTGGGATTGCGCGGTCGCTGGGCTGGCGGGTTGGTGAAGTCGCAATAGAGTGTTTACATGACGATCTACGATCAGTTCAGCCTTCGAGATAAGTGCGCGGTAATTACAGGAGCAGGTAGCGAAGTTGGAATTGGCTTTGCGAGTGCGAAGTTTCTCGGAGAATTAGGCGCCAGGATCACCATCTGCGCAACCACTGGACGAATTTTCGAACGCGTGAGCGAGTTGCGAGCATTAGGTATAGATGCAGTTGGCTTCGTTGGTGATCTCACTGATCCGCATGTTGTCGAAAAACTGGTTGAAACAGCTCGTGTTTCCCATGGAGATATAGATGTCCTAGTCAATAACGCAGGCATGACGAGTAAGACAAAAAATGGTGGGTCAGAGAGTGGAGCCGTCCATAAATTGTCACCAGCCGCTTTCACGCAATCCCTTTCGCGAAATCTTGAGACAGCTTTTCTTGTTTCCCGTGCGGTGCTGCCAGTGATGATGGAGGAAGGCAACGGCCGCATTATCAATATCGTCAGCGTCACCGGTCCGGCGATGGCGATGCGTGGGGAAGCCGCTTATGCAACTGCAAAAGCGGGCTTGGTCGGACTTACGCGATCAATGGCACTCGATTACGCCCCGAACGGAATCACGGTGAATGCGATAGCACCAGGATGGATTGCTAGTTCTTCACAGACTGACAGCGAGCGGGTCGAAGGTCATCTTGTGCCGATGGGCAGGAGCGGTCGAGTGGAGGAAATAGCGAGCGCTGTGGCTTGGCTTGCGTCTCCTTCAGCCAGTTATTTAACGGGGCAGTGCTTGATTATCGATGGCGGAAATTCAATCGCCGAGGAGAGAGCGCGCTGATTCAAGACGGGTACGGGCGCCGTCTAACCATGCTTGGCAAATTTTCGCTAACTCTTCGCCACGCTCCCAGAGGATGAGAGATTCCTCGAGCGTAGTGCCGCCTGCCTCAAGTTTTGTAACAACAGAAATCAATTCATCACGGGCGTCTTCGTAAGAAATGCTCTCTTGACTCATTGACTTTCTCCTTCAGCTACCGCAGTGGCAATGCCTTCAGCTAATCGCAAGCGTAACCGCTCGCCTACTTTGATCGTCGCCGAACTTCGGATGATTGTTCCGCTTTCGTTCTGGACTACTGCATAACCTCGATCAAGAGTCGCTTGCGGAGACATCGCTCTTGCTCTGGCTATCAACGAGGCGATCAAGTCGGAACGATAGGTGATCATCGTCCCGGGATCAGCAATCGCTGGTCGCGAAAGAAGTGATGCGAGACGGGAACTCTCGTTATCGACGAATGAAACCAACTTACGTAAGGCGCGATCTCGCAAACCTTGAATAAGCGCGGCCTGTTCCTGCACATCGGGAACGACTCGCTTTGCCGCATCCGTGGGTGTGGATGCTCGAAGATCGGCCACCAGGTCGAGAAGAGGCGCGTCTTGCTCGTGTCCGATCGCGCTAACCACTGGCGTCGAACATTTCGAAACCAGGCGCACCAGGCCTTCATCGCTAAATGGGAGCAGATCTTCAAAGGAACCACCGCCGCGGGTGACGATGATTACGTCGACCTCTGCTATTTCATCGAGCTCTCTGATTGCGGCACTCACTTCAGAGACCGCATTGCTACCTTGGACGGCAACCTCTCGAATCTCAAAGGCGACGGCTGGCCAACGTCGTTTCGCATTCTCGACAACATCATGTTCGGCGGCGCTAGCTCGACCGCAGATAAGGCCGATCTTTCGTGGCAGAAAGGGCAGCGGACGCTTTCGGGAATCTGCAAAGAGCCCTTCTGCGGCTAGCAGATTGCGCAAAGCTTCGATTCTCGCCAAGAGTTCTCCTTGGCCGACTAACGAAATTGTTTTGGCCATCAAAGAGATGGAGCCACGTGGCGCATACCAAGAAATGCGACCAAAGACCTTGATCAACGCATTGGGGGGCAGTGGCTCCGGGCTTGCAGATTTGAGCAACGCCCTTGGTACTGAGACCGAGATTGACATATCAGCCGAAGGATCTTTTAGGCGCATGAACGCCATAACGGTGCCTGGTCGCGCCGTCATTTCTGCAATTTCGCCCTCAACCCAAACAGGTCCTAGCCGACCGATATATTCCCCGATCGCCGCTGAGATAACCCGGACCGGCGCCGGATTCTCCTCGCTGGTCTCCATGACATCAGCGTAAGCCAATAGACTCGGCAATGTGTCAAAGCGCGTACTCCTTGCCGCCCCTAGGGGTTACTGTGCGGGAGTTGACCGTGCCGTGCAGAGCGTTGAGAAAGCGCTTGATGTTTATGGTGCGCCCGTTTACGTGCGTAAGCAGATAGTTCATAACAAATTCGTCGTGGACACTCTGGAGAAACGTGGCGCAATATTTGTTGAGGAGACCGATGAGGTTCCTGAGGGCGCAATTGTCATCTTTTCGGCGCATGGCGTAGCCCCGATTGTTCACGAAGAAGCAAAGGCTCGTTCCCTGAAAACTATCGACGCTACCTGCCCGCTGGTCACGAAGGTTCACTATGAGGCGAAACGATTTGCGGCTGAGGACTACGACATTCTTCTGATCGGCCATGAAGGACACGAAGAAGTAATCGGTACTGCCGGCGAAGCGCCAAGCCATGTTCACGTAGTAGATGGTGCACATGATGTAAAGCATGTGAAAGTGCGCAATGAAGAGAAGTTGGCGTGGTTGAGCCAGACAACTCTTAGCGTCGATGAAACTTTGGCGACGGTTGCTGCACTTCGCGAACGCTTTCCGAAATTGATCGATCCACCCAGTGATGACATTTGCTATGCGACGCAGAATCGTCAGGGCGCGATTAAGCAGATCGCCATCGATTGTGACTTGGTTCTCGTTGTGGGCTCAGCCAATTCTTCAAACTCAGTTCGTTTGGTTGAGGTGGCTCTTGAGGGCGGCGCTCGCGCTGCGCATTTGATCGACTATGCCAATGAAGTGGACGATGCGTGGCTAGTTGGCGTCAACACAATCGGAGTAACCAGTGGGGCTTCTGTGCCTGAAATCCTGGTCAATGATCTTTTGACCCATCTTAAGTCTCGCGGATTTGCAGATGTTGAAATAGTTACCGCAAGCGAAGAGAGTTTGCTTTTTGCGCTGCCACCCGAGTTGCGTAAGGACCTACGCGATCACGATTTGCGATAGAACGCGATACCCCAAGCTCCGATGGCACCAAAGAGCAGGTAAGGCGCAATGTTTGCTAGCGAAGCACTCAGGTCGACGACCAGGTGAGTTGGTGAGAATGAAGATGGTCCGAGGGTGGGAAGAAGAAGGATTAACGCAACAAACGTGGCCAGTGGCGGTACTACGGCTCCGAGTGCGGCGATTTTGGGTTTAGCCAGAAGAACTCCGCCGGCGAAGGCGACCAACACGATGGTGCCAGTAAGGACCGCAACTTTGTGCCTGATCAGTAGTTCAGCCGCCAACCCTGCGCTGATCAGCAGGGATTGGAGGATGACTAACCCCGGAGCCGTGAGATGAGGCCCATTCTGGCGATGTTGGTCGGAGTTTTGTCGGCCCTGATAACTCCGTTGGCTGCTGCCGCTCGAGGTCTGCACGGGTACATCGTCGCACGATGGACCGACAACCCGCACTTAGGCCGTAGGCTTTACCCCTCGTGAGCCTAACTATTGCAATCGTCGGTCTGCCAAACGTGGGCAAGTCCACTCTTTTCAATGCGCTGACCAAGAACAACGTGCTTGCCGCCAACTACCCGTTCGCGACGATCGAGCCAAACGTCGGAGTTGTTGGCGTCCCAGATTCCCGCCTTGCGGTTCTGGCCAAAATCTTCGGCTCGGAGAAGCAACTTCCGGCTGTGGTCTCGTTCGTCGACATCGCGGGGATCGTCAAAGGTGCCAGCGAAGGCGCCGGGCTCGGCAATAAGTTCCTGGCCAATATCCGAGAATGTGACGCAATCTGCCAAGTGATCCGGGTTTTCAACGATCCCGATGTAGTTCACGTCGACGGTCGAATTGATCCGGCTAGTGATATTGAAATCATTAACACTGAATTAGCGATGGCCGACCTGCAGACCATTGAGAAGGCCCTACCCCGCCTTGAAAAAGAGGCGCGCTTGGCCAAAGAGAAGACTGAATTGCTCAACGCCGCGAATGCCGCAAAGGTGATTATTGAAACCGGCCGGACCCTTTTTGCCGCAGGATTCGATATTGATTCGGTACGTGATCTTCACCTGCTCACGGCCAAGCCGTTCATTTATGTTTTCAATGTCGACGCCCATGAACTGGCCGATCCAGAATTGCGAAAAAGCCTCGAGGCACTCGTCGCTCCATCGGAGGCAATTCTGCTGGATGCCAAAACCGAAGCCGAACTTTCCGAACTTGATGAAGCCGACGCTATGGAATTGCTAGCGAGCATCGGCCTTCACGAATCAGGGCTTGCCACTCTGGCGCGGGTTGGCTTCGACACTCTTGGTCTGCAGACCTATCTGACCGCTGGCCCCAAAGAGTCACGTGCCTGGACTATTCATAAGGGCGACACCGCGCCGATGGCCGCTGGCGTTATTCATACCGATTTCCAGAAGGGCTTCATCAAGGCTGAAGTGGTTGCCTTTAATGATCTTGTTTCCGCTGGATCGATGTCCGCCGCGAAAGCGGCCGGCAAGGTTCGGATGGAAGGCAAGGACTACGTCATGGCTGATGGTGACGTTGTTGAGTTCCGGTTCAACGTTTAGAAGAGATTGCTCAGTGCAAATTGTCAGGCGACTGCTTCTGTGATCAACATTGATGGTTTTTTTGGCAGTTCACATTTGGAAAGTTAGATACAACATGACAGCGTGTGCAGGGCAGTACCTATTTCGAGAGCAGGTAACTGACCGTGACCGACACGCCCCTGAATACCACCGCTGAACCCGCACTGAACCCCAAGCGTTGGAAGGCGATGCCGATTATCGCGCTCGCCGTGTCGGTCATCATCATGGACGCGACGGTCGTCAATGTGGTCCTTCCGGTGCTGATCCGAGACATCAACCTGTCCGCCGCGGACGCCGAGTGGATCAACTCGGTGTACGCCCTTGTCTTCGCGTCGCTGCTGATCACCGTGGGCCGGATCGGCGACATCTACGGACGGCGCCGGCTGCTGATCGTCGGCATTCTGATCTTTGGGGTGGCCAGCGTGTTGGCGGCCAGTTCCTACTCAGGCACAACGCTGATCGCAGCCCGTCTCTTGCAAGGCGTCGGCGGGGCGATGATCCTGCCCGCCACCCTCTCCACCGTCAACGCGCTCTTCACCGGGCGAGAGCGAGGTATCGCGTTTGCGATCTGGGGCTCAACCATCGGCGGAATGGCGGCCGTCGGGCCGGTTGTCGGCGGCTGGCTAACCACCGACTTCACCTGGCGCTGGGCATTCCTGATCAATATTCCAATCGTGCTGATCGTGTTGGTCGGGGCACTGGTCTGGATGCCCGAGACCAAGGACCCGGGCATCGAACGCCGGGTGGACCTCCTGGGCGTCGTGCTCTCGATCCTCGGGCTAGGCGGCATCGTCTTTGCGCTGATCGAAGGCGAGCGTTACGGCTGGGGAGTAGCGACCGCGCCGCTGACGATTGGCGGCTTCAGTTGGTCCTGGTCGGTTTCCCCGGTGCCGGTCTCGTTAGTCCTTGGCGTGATTCTGATGACCACTTTTGTGCTGGTGGAAAGGGCAAAGGCGCGCAGCGGCAAACCGGCGCTGCTCGACTTATCGCTGCTTCGGATCCGGAGTTTCCGATACGGCTCTATCGCTGCGCTGGTCGTGGCGCTGGGTGAGTTCGGAATGCTCTTTGCATTGCCACTGTTCTTGCAAGGTGCGCTCGGCTATTCGGCGCTGAAGACCGGTCTGCTAATCCTCGCGCTGGCGATCGGGACCTTCTTGATCTCAGGCGGGACTGCCCAACTCACCCAGCGTTTTGGCGGTCGCGCCGTGGTGCGGGTCGGACTCCTGCTCGAGGTCATCGCCATTACTGGGCTGGGCTTTAGCATCAGCCTCACTGCCAGCGCCCCGGTGCTTTCCGCGTGGCTATTTCTCTATGGAGCCGGCGTCGGGATGGCAACAGCTCAACTCACCAGCGTGATCCTCGTTGATGTTCCGGTGGCTCAGAGCGGGCAGGCCTCAGGCCTGCAGAGCACCTTTCGCCAGCTCGGTTCCGCACTAGGAATCGCCGTGCTCGGAACGCTTCTCGTCTCGATATTGGGCGCCACAACCGCAAGCAACCTCAATTCGGTGCCCGGGCTCCCGGACGCGGCTCAGAAGCAGGTGGTGTCCGTCGTGAAGGGATCCGCCGGTGCCGCGATCCCCGAAATCGGAAAGCTACCGGGTGGTCAACCGGCCCAGGCTGCGGCCGAGTCCGCCATGGTTACCGCTGCCCGGATCACCACTCTCAGCGCGGCCGCCGTCATCATGCTCGGTCTGCTCGCGACAATCGCCCTGCCGCCGATGAAACTCGAGGACGTGGAGGACGACAAGGTTGTCGCGTAGGCTGCTCGCCGTCCTGGGGGCGTGCGGACAAGGTTCGGATGGAAGGCAAGGACTACGTCATGGCTGATGGTGACGTTGTGGAGTTTCGTTTCGGAAAGGCGTGAGCGACGAGAGGCCCAACTAGAAGAGAGGAGAGCGCGATGAACGGTGAGCAGGCGCCGCAGACCCACGGTGTCGATGCGGAACTTCTGGCAACGATTGACCTTGGGTCTGAGATTGAGGGTATGGCCGGCCTCCAGTTGCGGATGCGAAGATTCACGTTTCAGCCGGGCAGCGTTTTCGGACCAGTTCACGACCACAAGGG
>Ga0307375_10006345_pt1 | contig 10936 bp, 14 predicted proteins | sample TR1MG_FD_202531 | JGI IMG/M metagenome (GOLD analysis project Ga0307375, IMG submission 202531) | Soil microbial communities from Risofladan, Vaasa, Finland - TR-1 | ecosystem: Environmental > Terrestrial > Soil > Coastal area > Acid sulfate soil | place: Finland: Risofladan, Vaasa | collected...
GTAACCGCGAATCGATGCCGGCGCAAAATTTGGATCAGGGCGAGGAGGCGTTGGGCGCGTGACACAAGAAAATTTCCTGTAATTACTCGCTGATAAGAGGCATTGTGCCCGGCGATCCTCGGCCTATCAAACGAGTGAGTTTTTTATACTGCTCGAATCCACCTCTAACGCCAGACAATGCTCAGGGGATTTCAGGTGCTCCATCCGCAAGATATTGGCCCCGCAAGCTTCCACGAACGCAGCGTCATGGCTCGCAAACAGCGCCAGACCCTCCAGACCACGTAACCTGATGCGCTGGGCTAAGATTTCTCGGGCATGATTGTCCAATCCATTGCTCGGCTCATCCAGCAGCATCACCTGCGGCTCGCCGATCCAGGCCGCGCTGAGCATGAATTTTTTCTGCGTGCCCAGCGACATGGCACTGAAACGGGTCTGCAGGTGCGGGTCCAGTCCGAATTGGGCGACCAATTCCAGAATATCCGGCCCAACCCTGGTCTTCTTTGCCATGGCGACAAAATCCAGCAGATCACGCCCCGTCATGAAAGGATAGATGGGGCTTTCATCAGGGGCGTAGGACAGCCCTTGACGCGCAGGCAACGGTGCCGTCTGGAGGCTGGCGCCATTTATCCAGACCTCGCCCGCGTCAGCCGCAATGGCCCCCGACAGGATGCCCAGCAGCGTGGACTTGCCGCTGCCGTTTGGCCCCTGCAGGGCATAAACGCCTGGAGCCAGTTCGCCACGGATACCCTGGAAAATCCGGCGCCAGCCAAAGGACTTGGTGATCCTCTCGAATCGCAACATCGTCTTACTCCTATCGCACCACGGCCATCGCCGCGCCCGACCATGTACCGGCCAGAATGACCCCAAGCAAGACCGCTTGTCGTCCCCCATGCACCCGGCCAAACCACTGCTACGTGACCGTTGGCTTCATGGGTCATCCGGTGGACCGCAACGATTTGACGAAGTGATGGCCGACGATCTGATAACCGTTGCGCTGATAGAACTTGTGCGCCGGATGGTTGGTGACGTAGGCATCCAGCACCATGACTTCGCAGCCCTCCCGGTGCGCGTAGCTCTCTACCCAGTCCATAAGCTGTTGACCGATACCGGCACCGCGATACGTCGGGCCGACGATCACGTTGTCGACGTCCAGATAGCGCCCACACCAGAAACGCGTTCCCAGCCAGATGCCCGCCACACCGATACAGCAATCATCCGCAAAAGCGGCAGCACATTGATATCCCTGTCCGGTCATATCCTGAAGTCTTTGCGCGAGCACATCCGATGGCACGCCAGGATTGAGCTCCTGTACCAGCGGTAAGATCATGGCCAGTTCATCCTTCGCCAACAATCGAATCACCATCTCGGGTAGCAACTGTCCATTCTCCGCAATCATCCCTCGTCTTGCCCTTGATGCACTACGCGGGAAAACTTGCTTTTGGGTCCGCCAGATCCTTAAGAGTCGCATTCATCGCCACAAAAGTTGAATGCCGCCAACGTTGCCGTGGCACGGGAAGACCACCACCCGAACTGGCGGCAACGGCATACCAAGCCTGAAGCACTGACCGTAAGTTACGAGATTTTGTCATACAACTCGAAATCCACACAACCCAGCCCCCGCATACCAAGCTGGAAAGCACCGTCTGTTACCTTGGTATTGAGGTCGACACCGCCCTGGAAATGGCCGGGCAAACGGAAGCATAGCGAATGAGCCGGAGCATAATGACCAGATGTTGTGACATAATCATGATGGTCAATTGGATGCCTGTTTTTCGCAGGCAAGCTGGAATCATGGGCAAACTGCATAAAATACTGACCAATGGCCCCACAAAGCCAGATGCACGGGCACACGAATGACCGCTTGAAACGGGACCGTCCTTATTGCCCGGCCATCTTACCCGTTTTGATCAGGCTCAATTGTGCAGTACCGCTTGCTCTACCCATGCGGCGAATGCCCGGTCTTCCACCAGATATTCTCTGTGGCCGGTGGTGGCGATTACGCCCTTTGCGCACATTCTGGTTATGCTCCGTTGAATGACGCCCGATGTTACGCCTTTTACGGCAATCTCCATACGCTCTGCGATGAGTTCCCGGCTTTCTTGCGCATAAGGTTTCTGCCCTCCCACTATTATACTGAGCACGGCTTGGTCGATGGGAGTCAACTCCGCCCATCGGCTGGGGTATTCGGCCGACTCCTGTATGGCGGCTTTGACTTCCCGCAACGCGGTGGCGATGTCGGTACTGCCCAACTGAACCATATTCGCCATCATCAAGCGGAAATGCTCTGGCACCAGCGCCAGGTCGATAAATGCCTGCCATGCCTCCGCTTCATTTAACTGACGCTGTGTCGCGTTGGTAAACGCACGGAGCATGTGCCGCACGAACTCTGAGTCCATCTGAGGGAATGGTATTTGATGGCTGAACTGAAAGAGTGGCGCTTTTTCTTTCTGAAACATGCGCTGCAGCCCTTCGCTTGATGACCCTGTGAATACGGCTTTGATTTGGTCGCCATGCTTGTCGAGTGCACTTCTCAGTGCGGCCACCAGGGCGCCGTATCGCTTCTCGTCCGCCAGCGACTGGATTTCGTCCACGAGCAACAGAGTGGGTTTTTTCTTCTGTGCCAGGGTGTTCATCCACTGGCGGAGATCCAGCATGCGGTTGCTGCTGGTTTCTGAGGTCCCTTGCTCCCATGATGCCTGGGCACCTACTGTTCCGGCATTTGCTCCGACGCCTATTTTTGAGCCTGGTCGTCCGAATCTGCGCCGGATATCGGGTATAATCCCCTCTCCTTCAGCAGCTTTTTGAATGGCGTCCAGCAATACGGCCTCTGGGTCTTCTCGGGATTCCCACAGGGACACATATATGGCGATATATCCGGCTTGTTCGGCAGCCGGCATCAGGTCTTTACGGAGAAACTCTGTTTTCCCCATCCGTCGCTGGGCGAAGAGAGCCAGGCTCTTGATGAGCCCGATTTCCAGCGTTTTCAGGTATTGATCCGCCAAATCCGTGCGGGGGTAGTGCCAAGGGTCCCTGGTCATATTTATCCTGTTTTATCGATCAAATAGATAATTATCTATTTTACAGATAAAACAAGATAATTCAACGCATGGCCTGCTCGGTGGCGTCCATCTCCCTGGACGCCACGCCTGATCGCAGTTACCTTTCCGCGAAGGAAGGCCCGCGACGTCCTGAGATGCCGCCAGCTTCGCCCTTGCAGGCACGCATCTGCTGGTTGATCTGCTCGCCGAGTGGCGATGTTGGCGCGGTGGTTTTCAGAGTGTTTTCCGCGTAACCCGCGACGATTACCCGCCATTCGCCCGGCGTGGCACCCACGCTGTCGGCCATGCAGCGACATTCCTGCATGGTCCAAGGGTTTATGTTGTGCGCTCTGGCTGCTGCCTGTATGCACCCATTCTGCACATGCAGCGTGAACATCACCGGCGGAAAGTCATGGGGGACATCGGCCTCGGCTGCGCTCACCGCGCACTCACTTTTCATGGTTGGGCATGGGATGCCTGCATGGTTCAGTGGCGTATCTATGCCGGCGGCACTCGCCGCCGTAAAGAGTAGTGGCATGATGGCGATAGCAGTGAGACAGCATGAAATAACGCTATCGAACACTCCCACCCTCCCATAAAAAAACAGAACCGGAATGTTATTTCTACTATCGGCCACGTACTTTTTTCTCACCTAACATTGGTTGCGACCAATGCTCTTGGTCATGCGTACGCAATCGATGGTAAAGCCTCTAGGCGACGGATAGGTACTAACGGCTTCCTCATTGAATCCGCACTTTCGGTAGAATGGGGCTGCATTAAGCGTTGAATCAAGAAAGACCTCGGTGAGTTCCGTCGAAAGCACCAACCCCTCAAGATACGCCATCATTCTTCTCCCAATTCCATGGCCCATGTAATCGGGCTGGATAAATACACCATCGATTTGTCCAGACTCTATGTTTATGGCGCCGCTGCCAACTATCGCAACGTCATCCATAGCCACATAGAATGAAGATTCAACCCAGGCCATAAACTGATCTGAAATATCACCCTTAAGGTCATACCTCCATGCTTCTATAACTTCTCTCTCATAGAATCTATTGCACTGTGCGCGGATTGCTGCAATGCGAACATCCCATATCTTTTTTGTGTCCATCCTATTTGCTTTTCGTATCGCTATATTAAGCTCCATGCGCAGCACCGGCATGCATCATTTCGACTGCGCAACAGGCGAGCCCAAAAGTCATGGGCCAGAGCGAGCCAGTGCGGCTCCAGTTGACTACTGTATCAATACTGGTGGTAACAAAACCTTTTTCGAGGATGCCTTCTATTCCCATTTCAGCCCCTTATTGACCTGTAAGATTCATATGCGATGCCGTCACTGTCCCCCGCCAAGAACTATATGTGACGTTTTTAATGTGTGTCTCCACGTTCCAGGCAAATTACGGTGCCCTTCTGGCCATCCACTTCCAACAAGTCCCCATCATTAAGCTTTAGAAAGACTCCTGGGAGATTCATTACCGCAGGGATACCAAACTCTCGCGCGACAATGGCACCATGAGACAGATATCCGCCTGTTTCCACTACCAGTCCGCCAGCTTTGAGGAATAGCGGTGTCCACCCGGGGTCCGTGGATGGGGCCACTAGAATTTCACCGGGAAGCAGTTTGTGTCCCTCATTGGGATGACGGAGCAAACGTGCTTTGCCCCTGATGCTTCCAGTGCCGGTAGGCACCCCTTGAAAGTGTTCTCCCTTGCGTTCTGTCCCCATAGATTCCGGAACCTGTCCATGCTGAATCTGATGGTGTTTATCCTCGACGATCACATCGGGCGGCGTTTCCCGTAGCCAAGACTGGAACATCTCGGTACGTGCGAGAACACGCGCACGGAGACCGGCAGATGGTATCTTGCCTGCTAACGCCTGAAATATTTCGGGCATGGTCAACTGAAAAATATCGTCAGGCCTATCCAGACCATCCACCGCAACCAAATGCGCCCCAGCGGCAAGCAGCACTTGCCGAATCGGCTCCAGATAGGCAATTACCGCGCTGCGGGCAGATTCCCGCTGGTTGCACTCTTTGCGGGCTGCACGGGTCAGCGCCGCAATAATAGGTCGCCACCAGAACGGAACGGTTGCAACAATGCGCCGCATGGCTTTGGATACGGCGGATCGCTGCCTTTCCCGCAGGGTCGATTCATCGATGCTGGCCAACTGATCTAAAGATGCCAAAAGATAGCCGGGCTCCTCCCGCCAGCGGGGGTTACGCAGGTAAGTTTCGTACAAACCACGATGGCCATAACGTTCGAGAAATTCGGTAAAGGCCCGGCGGAAGTCGTTATCTGGCGGTATGGTAGCGAACCAGTCGCCGCTGGCCGCAGCAGACTCGGGGAACGGATCAACTTGGGGGTCGGTCCGGGCAAGCCGTGCGAGCGCCATGAGTTCGTAACCCTGACGGGCGGTGACACTCGGCACCCCTCCAGCCAGCAGGGCGGTGGCAAGGGCATACCCCTCCCCAGGAAAGTGTTTCTCCAGTTGCTGCACCAGGAAAGTCAAGCTGCCGCCGCTGGACCCTTGTAGAAAAAAAACATCCGATGCCCCGCGCACCGTTCGCAACCGGCGGATCAACACCTCCTTCAGACCATTGCCATCTCGTGGAAGCGCTTGTTGCCGCCAACGTTTCGCTTGGGGCATGGCTTCGCCAACGGCCTTATCGGCCCGCCGACGGCGACCTGGAGCCAGCGTCAGGTAACGTACGATGCGGGCCAGTCTGGATAATCGGTCGCTGAGTAACGGGGGCGCCAGCTCGATTTCGGGCTGATGGCCGCCAACCAGGGTATTCATGGCCTTTGGCGATACCCCTAATGCGTCGTATGCCTCCCATTGAATAAGAGATAGTTCAAGATACAACCGGCCATGGAATAATCCTGCGCGCTGAACCCCTTCTAACAGTGGGTAGCCGGCCATCGCATAACCCTGCTCAAGCAGGGCGTTGACCAGCTTGCGGGAATTGCTCCAGTCCACCGGCGAAAGGGGGTCGGGTACCACCTCGCAAGTATTACCCCGAGACCAATAGGTCGGCTGTTCCTGCAGGGTCGGGTAGGTAAGACGCGCACGTGCGGTCACGGGTCGGGCCTGCGTCAACCAGAAACTCTGGCCATCCCAGACCCATTCCAAATCGTAGCACGGCATGGTGAAATCGAGCGCCAGCGCAGCATCCCGTAACAGGTTGGCAAGCTCTATGGCCTGTGAGGGTGTCAGTGCAAAAGCTGCGGCCTCGTCGGAACCGGTGGCACGGAATTCTGTGCCACCGGTTGCCAATGGGACTGTTTTTTGGCCTTTTCTGCCCAGATTCCGGGCAAGCGGCCATAAATGGTCGTCTAGCGGGTCTTCGGCGAATAGGTATTCATCCCCGGCGGCTTGCCCGCTCACCAGAGACACACCCAGCCCCCATTGCGCATGGACAATCAAGCGATCATCACGGCCATCGATCGGGTCACAGGTGAAGGCAATGCCGGAAGCCGTAGCGGGTAATAGCGGCATGATAAGCACCGCCATGGCGGGCGCATCGCCGGTATGACCCGAGATATCCATATGTTGCCGATAAGTGACCGCTGTAGGTGTCCATAGGGATGCCCAGACTTTCCGGATGGCCTTTTCCAATGCTTCTGCGCCGCGCACATTGAGACTCGAATGGTAGATTCCCGCAAAGGAGGCCTGTCGTGAGTCTTCATCCAGCGCCGAAGAGCGAACCACTAACGGGACCTCAAGCCAATCGCGATCAGTCAAGGCTTCCTGGATTGCAGCGCTCAGGCCTTCCGGGATGGCGGCGTATTCCAGTCTTTCAGCCAATTCGTGTAAGTGCTGCGGGCTGCCAGCCAATGCTGCACTTACGGCGCCGTCTACCGTATTTTGAAGTGCGTTGGCTGTCAGCCAACGCTGGCTCCATTCGGCGGGAATGATCATGCCGGCCGGCACCGGCAGACCATAATGGGACAACTGGGCCAGTTGATATGCCTTTCCGCCTACCACGTTTGGAGCTTGCAGGGCGTCTGTCCAGTCGAGTAGCTTCACGTCGATAGTCATTCTGGTTTCCTCACCCCCTGGAGAAACACGTTGAGCATCCGCTCAAACTCGACCGCCAAGGAATCCCCTTCGTCCAGCAGCCATCTCAACAGTACTGCCAGATAAAGGAACTGGAGGTAGTTGGCCAGCAACTCCGGGGCGTAATCCGTTCTAAACTCCCCGTTAGCTTGCCCTTGGCGGATGAGGTGGGAAAAGACCTGGTCGAGCCCACTGCGCTGTTCAACTGCCTTGACGTGGGCCTCGCTCAAGCGGAATCGGACATAAGGAAGCAGATAGACGCGATGTTGTTCGGACCATTCAGCATTATGCGCCAGAAATGCATGCAACTGGGCTTCGACCGTGGGTAGTCCGGCTATTTCCTGAAAAACCGCAGGTAGTGCATCCGCCAATTCCCTGTGAAAGCGGTGACGCAAGAGCGCTTCCTTGACGGGGAAATGTTTGTAAAGCGTGCCTTTGGCCACATCCGCGTCCTCGGCAATGCGTTCCATGGTGACCGCATCAAATCCTAGCGCTTCAAAAAGCGTCCAGGCGGTATTTGCCAGATGATCGAGGGTCTGTTGGCGCTTGCGCTCCCTGCGGCCCGGAGCGGACGATTCCAAGTGGCTCACGGATTCTTTCTTCCCGCGTGATCATTGGCTACCGTGCGGCTGGCTAGCGCAGCGCGTTCCCTGCTGCGCCGATAGGCGCGACGGCCGAACCACTCAAAAATAGCAAAACTTCGCCAGTCGAGAGGTACCGGTGCTATCCACGGCCGATAGCGGTCTACTTCCGGCGGCAACGTAAAATGTTTTTTTGACGGATCCATATGGACAGTAGCCACAATCAGCCCCACTTTATCGCCCAGACGGGCGAGTTCCGCGCCATCGTTGTCAGCAATATGACTAAAACCGGGGTATCTGGAGTGTACCGCGGGCAGCAAGCCGGGCAGCGGGGTTTCCCATACCCCGGCTTTGTTGGCCATGATCGCAGGAATACCCCAGCTTTGGGCAGCCTGGATCGCGCCGTTTCGGAAGGACGCGTGATAGGAGGCAATTCTGCGCTCTGAGTAAAACAGACTTTTTGGCGGTGTTGGCGCAGACATGGGCATGAGCAAAATATCGGGATCTCCCGCAAGAAGCCGGTCAATCACGCAGCGCAGACTGTTGTCGTAGCAGATTGCGACACCAATACGTCCTATGTCAGTTTCGATGACTTGAGGTCCGGGTTGGCCACTGAAGACGTAGGCTTCCAAAGAGCAGGGATGGTCTTTACCCACCCGCCCGGCGATTACCCCTGTGGGCGCGGCCAGGGCAAATGTGTTGTAAAAGTCCTGTCCCCGTGCTTCAAGATAACTGCCCCCGAGGTAAATGCCATGACGGCTCGCCGACGATTGCAGCCACTCCTCAACGCGCCCACCTTGAGCACTGGCGGACAACCATGCGGAGTGATCCAAGCGGAATGCTTCCGAAAACCGCTCAGGTAAAAGGACGATCTCAGCCCCTTGGTCAGCCGCCTGGGCCACCTGTGCCGCAAGTGCATTGAGATTTGCCTCAACAGAGGACGAGGAACAATCCGGCTGAATGGCAGCAACAACGACAGTCCGTGGCAACATGGCGCACCCATACAATAAACGATGAACATTATTGTACGACGTACATTTTATGCTATCAAGCCGCAGTCGACCGATTACGCAGGAATGTTCCCAACTGAGCGTTAGCGCGCCGTTTTTATGATGTTCTCGTTATAAACCACTCAACCGCAGCGGAGACCACTACGACGCTTTTTGAATCAATCACTTCTATCGGTATTGATACAGATACGCGTCCACGCGCCATGAGTTCTGAAGACCATCGGTCTGCCACCTCGCGGGGGATGGAACATCGCGAAGATATCCGTCCAGATGCCGGCTTGCGAAATTTTGCCTCCAGCTTTCGTACTACAGGGACAAAACCTTGCCACTGACCGAAGTGCCGCAGGAGAAAAACCCCGGAGCCTGCTTCTGCCACCGCGAGAAGTGCGCTCCCATGGACCGTTCCCAAGTGATTCTGATAGCGCGGACTCTCGGGAAGGCTAATCAGCAAACCGCTCGCAGGGTCCTCTGGTTCTAATCCAATCAGATGATTGAACGGCACCTGACAAATATCCATCAATTGCCCCCGTAAATCCATGCATTTAATGGTGCGCCCTAAGCACGCACAACCCACTGATGATGATAGGCATACGAACTGCAATGCCCATGCGGTTCCGGCGTTGTCAGGTTTCGGGGTGGCTGGGAGATCCTGCCTCGCTTTCCGCCCGCGTGAGGCTGATCAACGACCACGAAATATCAATCCCATTCAAATGCGTAAACACATCCGATATACGTTAGAGTCTCTTTTTGAAAAACCTAGCTTCTCATAGAGTTGACTGGCTGCATGACGTTCTGGTCTGGATGTCAAATCGAGCGTTCTTACCCCCTCTGCCTCCGCAATATTAATGGCGGATTGGATAAGCAGGGCGCCGATGCCTTTTCTCCTGACCGATTCACAAACGACGACATCCTCAATCAAACCCCTCAGACCGGTAGGAATTCTGAAAATCATCAATGTCAGCATGCCAACGACCACTTCGGCATTTTTTGCTGTCAAGAGGCGACTCGCGTCAGATTCAAGAATGGATCGCAAATCTTTTGCAATTAATGGGCTTGATGAACTAGAAAGTTGCCCTAACAGATGGTTCACTTGTTCCAGAAGTGCCTCGCTGTATTCTTTTTGCTCTATAATCATCATACAATTATTTTCCTCATTATTTTATCCACTTAGAAAATCCGCAAAGTCAGGTCGCATTTTTCGGCAGCCGTAGGTGAATAAGCGCAATCCGATTTCCTTTCCTGTCCTGTCGCTCCTCGACGGCAAAAGGTTGAAATCCTAGTTGCGAATAAAGTAGCAAACCGGCAACGTTTTGATTGAAACAGGACACCGTCACTTCAGAAGCCTGATGCTTTGAAAAAGCAAGGGCAATCATCTGTTCGATGAGATAGCGGCCCACTCCACGCCCACGGGCCGCCGGGGAAACGATGACATTACCAATGGAGCAACGGCCACCAGATTCCCAACGGTAGAAATTGGCAAAGGCGATGACTTCACCGCCAAGCTCGACTACCGTTGAGTCTGAACGCTGCACTATGGCATTCCGCAACTGCGAAGAGGACAACGGGAATACTACCTTTGGGAACAAGAAGAATAGTTCGTCTTCACTTTGCGGAAAACCGCAAATGATTTGAATGTCTTTCTCGTCAACGGGGCGATGCGTCAGCGGCATGGTCTCAAGCGCCCTCATCGGAACAGGAAGCAACCTCTCGCCCTCCACACCGCTGTACTCAGCCTGTAGACCACCAGGTTTGTTGCCACTGTAGTAAATTGCTATATCGTTCGTTGATGAATCTCCCATTGTTTCATCTCCTCTTCGATAAAGTGGTTCACCAAATCACTGTACATCTTTGCGATTGCATCCGGATTCAGGCCTTCTAATTGCGCCCATTCACGGCGCATCTCAAGCATGGCCTTAAAGCGATCGGGTGAACGGACCGATATTTCGGATGTTTTAAACTTTGATGCCTCAATAACATATTTGAATCGTTTCCCGAGCATTGCAATGATTGCACGGTCAATGCGGTCTATCTCTCGGCGGACGTCGTCCATTCCGGAACAGGCTTCCGGCTCTACTTGCCTTTCAATATTCATTCTGCACCATGGGTTATTTGGCTAATAAAATTATACTCGGACTAACGCCAGACAATGCTCAGGGGATTTCAGGTGCTCCATCCGCAAGATATTGGCCCCGCAAGCTTCCACGAACGCAGCGTCATGGCTCGCAAACAGCGCCAGACCCTCCAGACC
>Ga0307375_10006347_pt1 | contig 10934 bp, 8 predicted proteins | sample TR1MG_FD_202531 | JGI IMG/M metagenome (GOLD analysis project Ga0307375, IMG submission 202531) | Soil microbial communities from Risofladan, Vaasa, Finland - TR-1 | ecosystem: Environmental > Terrestrial > Soil > Coastal area > Acid sulfate soil | place: Finland: Risofladan, Vaasa | collected...
CTGCAAGATCCGCGTAGGTCAGCGGGTCACGCTCGGCGATGTCGAAATCACGGTCGTGGCCGCGGGAGAGGTTCCGCCGGCTTAAAGCGGCGCCGCGACCGCAGATTCTCAGATTTTCGGCAAGGTCACGCCCTGCTGTCCCTGGTATTTCCCGCCGCGGTCCTTGTACGAGGTTTCGCATACCTCGTCGGACTCGAAGAACACCACCTGCGCCACGCCTTCGTTGGCGTAGATCTTGGCCGGCAGCGGCGTGGTGTTGGAAAATTCCAGGGTCACGTAGCCTTCCCACTCGGGCTCGAACGGCGTGACGTTGACGATGATGCCGCAGCGGGCGTAGGTGCTTTTTCCCAGGCATACCGTAAGCACATTCCGCGGAATGCGGAAATACTCCACCGTGCGCGCGAGGGCGAAGGAATTGGGGGGGATGATGCAGACCTCACCCTTGAAATCGACGAAGGACTTCTCGTCGAAATTCTTCGGGTCGACGATGGTCGAATTGATGTTGGTGAAAATCTTGAAATCGTCCGAGCAGCGGATGTCGTAGCCGTAGCTCGATGTGCCATAGGACACGATCTTATGTCCGTTCGCCGCGCGCACCTGTCCCGGCTCGAACGGCTCTATCATCCTGTGCTCCAGCGCCATGCGGCGTATCCACTTATCGGACTTAATAGTCATAAAATCTTCTATCGTAGTTAGCGGATTGCAAGAATCCGCGAAGACCTGAATTTGCGGCGCAAGTGCGTACGCGGGGGGATCTACAAGTGGGGATGCATCCCCCCTTGTTCGTGTGACGAAAGCTTTTCCTCAGCCGGAGGCACTTTGTACGCCTTGAGCCAGCCCAAATTACGTGTTCTGGATAACGATATTCGGGAATTTCGACGTCATATCCTTCGCCTGCTCCGAGATTTTGACCGCGACGCGGCGGGCGATCCTGCGGTAGATCTCGGCGACGCGCCCGTCGGGGTCGGACACCACGCTGGGCTTGCCCGAGTCGGTCTGCTCGCGGATATGGATGTCCAGCGGCAGCGCGCCGAGAAATTCGGTGTTGAAATCCTTGCACATCTTTTCCGCCCCTCCGGCGCCGAAAATATGTTCTTCGTGGCCGCAGTTGGAGCAGATGTGGGTGCTCATGTTCTCGACGATGCCGATGATGGGGATGCCGACCTTCTCGAACATCTTCAGACCCTTGCGCGCGTCTATCAGGGCGATGTCCTGCGGCGTGGTGACGATCACCGCGCCCGTGACCGGCACTTTCTGCGCCAGCGTCAGTTGGATGTCGCCGGTGCCCGGCGGCAGGTCCACCACCAGGTAATCGATCCCCTGCCAGTGCGTGTCCCGCAGCAGCTGCTCCAGGGCCTGCGTCACCATCGGACCGCGCCACACCATCGGCGTGTCTACGTCGATCATGAAGCCGATGGAAATCGCCTGCACGCCGTGTCCGAGCATCGGCTCCAGGCTCTTGCCGTCGCGCGATTCGGGCCGGCCGCTGATCCCCAGCATCATCGGCTGCGAAGGTCCGTAAATGTCCGCATCGAGAATGCCGACGCTGGCGCCCTCGGCTGCGAGCGCCAGCGCGAGGTTCACCGCGGTGGTGGACTTGCCCACGCCGCCCTTGCCCGAAGCCACGGCGATGATGTTCTTCACTTCGGGTATCAGCTTCACCCCGCGCTGCACGCTGTGCGAGACGATCTTGCTCGCGACGTTGACCGTGACCTTGCCCACGCCCGGGATGGCGCCGAGTTTCGCCTGCACAAGCTTGCGGATCAGCTCGTACTGGGTCTTGGCCGGATAGCCGAGTTCGACGTCGAGCGAGACGTCGCCGCCGCTGACCTTGATGTTGCGCGCGGACTTGGTGGCGACGAAATCCTTCTCCGTATTCGGATCGGTGATTTCCTTGAGGGCGGTCTGAATCTGCAATTCCGAAACTGACATGCACTGGCTCCTTGGCGCGGTGGCCGCGCCGTCTGATTGATGCGCTAAAGCTGTTCATTTTAATGGATAATCGAAGCCCTGCGGGATACAATTAACCCCTCCCGAGTCGCGGTTTATGCCCCATTCGGGCAAGCGGCACTGTTTTCTGCAATTAAACAAGAATGAAGCGCAAACTCTTCGTCACCACCGCCCTGCCGTACGCCAACGGCTCGTTTCACATCGGCCATATCATGGAATACATCCAGGCCGACATCTGGGTGCGCTTCCAGCGCATGCAGGGCAACGAAGTGCATTTCGTCTGCGCCGACGACGCGCACGGCGCGCCGATCATGCTCAAGGCCGAGGCCGAGGGCGTCACGCCGCAGCAGCTGGTCGGGCGCATCGGCGCCGAGCGCAAGAAATATCTCGATGGCTTTCACATCGGCTTCGACAATTGGCACTCGACCGACTCGCCCGAGAATACCGAGTTGTCGCAGGACATCTACCTTAAGCTCAAGGCGGCTGGACTCACCTACACCAAGCCGGTCGAGCAATTCTACGACCCGGTAAAGGGCATGTTCCTCGCCGACCGCTACATCAAGGGCGAATGCCCCAAGTGCGGCGCCAAGGACCAGTACGGCGACGCCTGCGAGAACTGCAGCTCGGTTTATTCGCCCACCGAGCTGGTGAATCCCTATTCGACGCTGTCCGGCGCCGTGCCCGAGCTCAAGACCTCGGAACACTATTTCTTCAGGCTGTCCGATCCAAAATGCGTCGCCTTCCTGCGCGAATGGGTCGGCAACGACCGCCTGCAATCGCAGGTCGCGAACAAGGCCAAAGAATGGCTGGACGGCGAGGGTGACAGGACTCTCGGCGACTGGGACATCTCGCGCGACGCGCCCTATTTCGGCATCCCGATTCCCGATGCGCCGGGCAAGTATTTCTACGTCTGGCTGGACGCGCCGATCGGCTATCTCGCGTCATTGAAGAATTATTTCGACAGTGGCAAAGCGAGGCTGAATGGCGAACCGCGTACTTTCAATGAGTTCCTAGCGGCAGACGACACAGAACAGATTCATTTCATCGGCAAGGACATCATTTATTTCCACACCCTGTTCTGGCCGGCGATGCTCAAGTTCGCCGGCTACAAGGTCCCGAACAGCGTCTACGTCCACGGCTTCATCACCGTCTCCGGCGCGAAAATGTCCAAGTCGCGCGGCACCGGCATCAGCCCGCTGCGCTATCTCGAAATCGGCATGAACCCGGAGTGGCTACGCTATTACATCGCCGCTAAGCTCAACGCCAATGTCGAGGACGTGGACTTCAATCCAGACGACTTTCTGGCGCGGGTGAACAGCGATCTGGTCGGGAAATACGTGAATATCGCGAGCCGCTGCGCTGGTTTTATCACCAAACGCTTCGACGGCAAACTGACAGGAGCACACCAAGCAGCCCTGCCGCTGATCAGGAAAATGCAATCCACAGATCAGTGCTGGTCACCGATTGGCCTAATGTACGCAGATCGCGAATTCGGCAAAGCGATTCGTCAAATTGGCCACCTGCTTGACGAGATCAACCAATATGTTGACGAGCAAAAACCCTGGGAATTGGCGAAGCTTGAAGTAGATTCATCGAAACTTCACCAAGTTTGCTCGTCAGCGTTAGCGTTGTTCTGGTACGCAACAGTGCTGCTTCGGCCGATACTTCCCATTACCGCCAGAAAGGTGCAGCAGTTTCTGAATCTATCCGACGAACAAATGAACTGGGGACAGCACAATTTTTTCCCAACCGACCACGTCATCAATCCCTACTCGCATCTGGTGGCACGCGTCGACCCGAAACAACTCGACGCGCTGTTCGACACTGAAAAGGAAGTCCCGAAAGTGACCGCCTCAACACCTCATCCTGCTTCTCCGGCACCGGCGACCCCGACCGCCGCCCCCGCGACCATCTCCATCGACGACTTCGCCAAGATCGATCTGCGCGTTGCAAAAATCGTCAAGGCCGAACAGGTCGAAGGCGCGGACAAGCTGCTGAAGCTCACGCTCGATATCGGCAGCGAACAGCGCACGGTGTTCGCCGGCATCAAGTCGGCCTACGATCCGGCGACGCTGGAGGGCCGGCTGACGGTGATGGTCGCGAACCTCGCGCCGCGCAAAATGAAATTCGGCCTGTCGCAGGGGATGGTCCTCGCCGCTTCCGGCGACGGGCCGGGGATCTATCTGCTCTCGGCCGATAGCGGTGCGCAGGCCGGAATGAAGGTGAGGTAATCGCCTGAAACCGGCGAAGCTCAAGCCCTGAGCATCGAAAAATAGCCCCTGCGGGGCAGCGCTTTCCCGGAACGGACCCGAGCTTCAGGCGCCGCTGCCGGTTTGTCGCAATCAAACGCCTCTGTCGCTCATGTTCTCGCCGCGACGAGATAGGCCGAACTAAAGCCACGAATTCCTGCGCGAACCGTTCATGTTCGCCGGCGCCGCCAGCCCCTCCAGCCGCGGCAGCCGCTTCCCACCGTGGATGCCCCCCTTCGCCGAATCGAATGCCCTTTAGCCGAATACTGGCAGGTCACACACACACATTCAATTAGTTGCAAATGTTAATAGGATACACATATAATTAGCGCCGCCGCGTACTCACCTCAGCCGCCTGACGCAAATCGACCATGGAAAACAAGACCGCCCGATTCACGATCCTGATTGATCCGCGAAAAAAACAGATGTTCGAAGATCTGTGCGCTGCACAGGACCTCACGCCGTCTCAAGTGATGCGCCAGCTGATCCGCGAGTACATCATCGACCATGCCGGTAACCGCGAATTGCCCGCATGGCTACTTACGGCGGCGCAGAAAAAGGCAAGCTCGAAGTGAAGGCTGCAGGGCTGCGCCGCGCCGCGGCAGGTGAACCGCTCACTCGCCGCCTGGTCTGAATGCTGATGCTGCCCGCCCATTCCCTGTTATCGGTTTCGTTCCTTGCTGCCGCGGCCTGGTGCGCAATCGCCGTGCTGTCGCTGATTCCGGCCAACGAGGCGTTCCTCGCCCGGAAATTTGCGTTTCCGCTCGGGGCACTGGTGGGCCTCGCGCTGGCGGCGGCCGGTCTACAGGCGATATGGCTGGCCGCCCCCGAGCAGATGACGCTCCCGCTCGGCCTGCCCGACCTCCCCTTCCACCTGCGCCTCGATCCCCTCGCGGGTTACTTCCTCATGCTCCTCGGCGCGGTTTCGGCCGGGGTGTCGGTCTACGCCGCGGGCTATTTTCGCGAGGAGACCGCGGGACGGCTGGCGCTGATCGCGCTCGAGTACCACCTGTTCCTCGCGAGCATGGCGTTCGTGATCCTGGCCGACGATGCCTACCTGTTCATGGTCGCCTGGGAGACCATGGCGCTGTCCTCGTACTTTCTCGTCACCACCGACCACAAGCTGCCCGCGATCCGCAGCGCCGGCTTCCTCTACCTGCTGCTCGCGCATCTGGGCGCGCTCGCGATCCTGCTGTGCTTCGGCGTGATGAGCGGCGGACACGGCGATTACAGCTTCGCCGCGCTGCGCAACGCGCACCTGCAGCCGCAGTGGGCCACGGTGGCGTTCCTGCTCGCGTTCTTCGGCTTCGGCGCCAAGGCCGGGATGATCCCGCTGCATGCCTGGCTGCCCGAGGCGCATCCGGCCGCGCCCACGCCGGTTTCCGCGCTGATGAGCGGCATCATGCTGAAGACCGCCATCTACGGCATGATTCGCGTGATTTTCGATCTGATCGGCAACGTCCGCTGGGAATGGGGCATGCTGGTGCTGGCGATCGGTGCAGGCACGACGCTGTTCGGCGTGCTCTATGCGCTGATGCAACACGACCTGAAGCGCCTGCTCGCCTACCATTCGGTGGAGAACATCGGCATCATCCTTCTCGGTTTCGGCATGTCCATGGTGTTTCTCGGCTTCGGCTACCCGGCGGCCGCCGCGCTCGGCCTGATCGCGGCGCTCTATCACGCGCTCAACCACGCCGTGTTCAAGTCGCTGCTGTTCCTCGGCGCCGGCTCGATCCTGAAAAGCACCGGACAGCGCAATCTCAACCGCATGGGCGGCCTGATCCACAAGATGCCGCAGACGGCGTTCTACTTCCTCGTCGGCGCGCTTGCCATTTCGGCGCTGCCGCCGCTGAACGGCTTCGTGTCCGAGTGGCTCACGTTCCAGACCGCGCTGCAGGCCCCGATCCTGGAGAACGGCGTGGTGCGCAGCCTGCTGCCGCTGTTCGCCGCGACGCTGGCGCTCGCCGGCGCGCTCACCGCCATGTGCTTCGTCAAGGTCTACGGCATCGCATTTCTCGGCCGGCCGCGCGAGACGCAGCCTCCCGGGCAGGCGCCGGCCGGCGAAAACGGCCACGACGCAGGCCTGCCGGAACGCTTCGGCATGGCCTGGCTCACGGCCGGCTGCTTCGTGCTCGGCCTGTTTCCGACCGGCTTCGTGCTGATGCTGAACCGAGTCACCGTTTCGCTCACCGGGCACGGCTTGCACAAAGCGGCGCTGGAATCAAGCTGGCTGTGGATGGTTCCGATCAGTCCCGCGCGCGCCAGCTACAGCCCGATCGTGTTCCTGATCGTTATCGTTTCCGTGACGCTGCTCACGTTCGTCATCGTTCGCCGCTACTTCCATGGCCGCGTACGTTACTCCGAACCCTGGGGCTGCGGCTATTCCGAGGTGACCGCGCGCACGCAGGACACGGCCGACGCATTCGGCCAGCCGATCCGGCATGTATTCGGTCCGCTCTACCTGATGAAGCGGCACATGCCCGGGCCGGACGATGCATCGCCGCGGTTCTCGCTCAAGATCTACGATCGTCATTGGTACTGGCTGTATCTGCCGCTGGCGCGCTTGACCGAATTTGTCTCGTCCAAGATTGCCCTGCTGCAGCAGGGAAAGATCAGCATTTACCTGCTCTACAGTTTCCTCACGCTGATCGCGCTGCTGGTCTTCGTCCGCTGACTTTCGTCCATCGACCTTCGCCTAGCTGACCCGCCCATGATCGACGCCCCCGGAATCGCGTTCCAGATCCTGCAATCGGTGTTCGTGGTGCTCGCCGCGCCGCTGCTCATGGGCTGGGCGAACCAGTGCCGCGCCTGGCTGCAGAACCGCTCGGCGCCAAGCATCCTGCTGCCGTACTACACGCTGGGCAAGCTGTTTCACAAAGACGCGGTCATGGCGCGCAATGCCTCGGCCCTGTTTCGCATCACGCCTTACGTGCTGTTCGGCTGCATGTGGCTCGCCGCCGGTATCGTGCCGGTGCTCGCCACCGATCTGCCGTTCGCGCCGGCGGCCGACATCATCGCGCTGGTGGGCGTGTTCGCGCTGGCGCGCGTGTTCTCGGCGCTGGCGGCGATGGACATCGGCACCGCCTTCGGCGGCCTGGGCGCGCGGCGCGAGATGCTGATCGGCTTCCTCGCCGAGCCGGCGATGCTGATGACCTTGTTCACTGCCGCCTTCATCAGCGGCTCGACCCAGCTCAACACCATCGTCGAAACGCTGGCACGTCGCGAATTCGCGATCTACCCCAGCCTCGCCTTCGCGGCGGTGGCCTTTCTAATGGTGCTGCTGGCGGAAAATGCACGCATCCCGATCGACAATCCGACCACGCACCTGGAACTCACCATGATCCACGAGGCGATGATCCTGGAATATTCGGCGCGGCACCTGGCGCTGATCGAGTGGGCCGCGTCGATCAAACTGTTCGCCTACGTGACTATCGGCATCGCGCTGTTCGTGCCCTGGGGCATCGCCGAGGCCGGCAACTGGGGAGCGCTCCCGCTGGCGTTCGTTGCGCTCGCCGCGAAGCTGGCGCTGGCCGGAGCCGGACTGGCGTTTCTGGAAATGCTGCTGGCGAAGCTGCGCCTGTTTCTCGCGCCCGAGTTCCTGTCCACCGCGTTTCTGCTCGGCGTACTCGGAATGCTGACCCATTTCCTGGCGCACGCCTGAGGTGCTCATGCATCAATCGCTGTCCAGCCAGTTCGTCAACCTGCTCGCCGCGTTCCTGCTGCTGCTCGCCTTCGCCATGCTGTCGCAGCGGCGCATCCTGACGCTGATACGCCTGTTCGCCTGGCAGGGCGCGGCGCTTACCGCCTCGACGCTGATCGTGGCGTACTCGACCGAGCAGCCGCACCTGTATTTTTCGGCCGCGCTCACTTTGCTGCTCAAGGTGATATTGATCCCCTGGGTGCTGCACCGCCTGATCGACCGGCTCCACATACGCTGGGATGTAGAGACCCTGATCAACATACCGGCGACGATGCTGATCGGCATCGGCCTCGTCATTTTCGCGTTCGCGCTTGCCGCGCCGATCTCGCAGATGGCGAACACGCTGACGCGCGCGACCCTCGGGATCGCGATGGCAAGCGTACTACTGTCGTTCCTGATGATGATCGTGCGGCGCAAAGCGGTGCCGCAGGTGATCGGCTTCCTGGCGATGGAGAACGGCCTGTTCTTCGCGGCGACCTCCGCCACCTACGGCATGCCGCTGGTGGTGGAGCTGGGCGTGGCGCTGGACGTGCTGGTGGGCACCTTCATCTTCGGCATTTTCTTTTTCCATATCCGCGAGCAGTTCGACAGCCTCGACATCCGGCATATGGAAACGCTGAAGGAAGACTGAGGTGGAAATCATCTTCGTCCTCGTCGTCCCGCTTCTCGGCGGCCTGCTGCTCGCTCTGACCGGCCACAAACGCTGGGCGCCCGAGCTGAACGCAGTCATGAGCCTGGTGACCTTGGGCGCCGCGGCGCTGCTCACTGCCAGCGTCATCGACCACGGTCCGAAGACGGCGATGGACGAAGAGTTTTTTGTCGACTCGTTCAACGTTTTCCTGGTGGCGCTCACCGCGTTCGTCGGCTTTACCACCGCACTGTTCTCCCGCCCCTACATGCGCATCGAGCAGGATCACGGACGCCTGAATGCGGCGCGCCTGCGCCTGTACCACAGCATGTACCAGTTCTTCTCGTTCACCATGCTGCTGTGCCTGCTGTCGAACAACGTCGGCATCATGTGGGTGGCGCTCGAGGGCGCGACGCTGTCGACGGTGCTGCTGGTCAGCCTGTACCGCACGCCGGCGAGTATCGAGGCCGCATGGAAGTACTTCATCCTGTGCTCGGTCGGCATCGCACAGGCGCTGTTCGGCGTCATCCTGCTTTACTTTGCCGCGGAGAAGGTTCTCGGCCCCGGCGGCAACGCGCTGCTGTGGACACACCTGTTCGCGGTACGCGGCCAGCTCGAGCCGACGGTGCTGTCGCTCGCGTTCGTGTTCCTGCTGGTGGGCTTCGGCACCAAGGTGGGCCTGGTGCCGCTGCACAACTGGCTGCCCGATGCGCACGCCGAAGGCCCGACCCCGGTCTCGGCGGTGCTTTCGGGCCTGCTGCTCAACGTCGCCTTGTACGCGGTAGTGCGCAGCAAGATGCTGGTCGACGGGTCGCTGGGGCGCAATTTTTCCGGCGGACTGATGATGGGCTTCGGACTGCTGTCGGTAGTGGTTGCCACGTTCCTTCTGTCGCGGCAGAAGGACATCAAGCGCATGTTCGCCTACTCGTCGATTGAACACATGGGCATCATGACCTTCGCTTTCGGCATGGGCGGACCGGTGGCGGCGTTTGCGGGCCTGCTGCACATGACCGTGCACTCGCTCACCAAGAGCGCAATTTTCTTCACCGCCGGCCATGCCTCGCAACGAGCCGGCACCCAGACCATGGCCGACATTCGCGGGCTGATCGAGCAAAGCCCAACCATCGGCTGGGGGCTGGCCCTGGGCACGATCGCGATCCTCGGCATGCCGCCGTTTGGCGTGTTCACCAGCGAGTTCATGGTCCTCACCACCGCCATGCACGAGCACCCCTGGGCGACGCCGTTCCTGCTGGTCGCGCTCGGGGTCGCGTTTGCCGCGATCTACGGCAAGGTGCAGCCGATGGTGTTCGGCGAAATGAATAAGGTACATGCGGCCCGGGCGCTGCCCCATCCTCCAGCGCTGATTCCCGTATTCGTGCACCTCGCGCTGGTGCTGATGCTGGGCCTGTACATTCCGCCCTACCTGGTCGACTGGTACAGGCAGGCGGCGGCGCTGATCGGTTGATGAAGGAACGTCCGATGACCGAACTCGCTCTCGAGACCCGCCCCATCGCCGGTGCGATGCCGGCGTCTCGCGCCACGGTCGGCGCAGCGGAACTGCGGGGCGTATGCGAGAAAGCCCGGGCGCAAAAGGCGCGCCTGATCGCCCTTTGGGGCAGCGACGAAACGGCGCGCGGCGGCGACTATGCGCTGCATCTCGCGCTCGCACTTCCTTCCGGTCTGCTGTGGCTGACTTTGCCGCTGGCGCGCGAGCATCCGCGCTACCCCAGCGTCGCCGACATCTATCCCTGTGCGAACCGCATGCAGCGGGCTGCTTACGACCTTGTCGGCATACATGCGCAGGACAGCCCAGACCGGCGCAAGTGGGTACGGCACCGCGCCTGGCCCGGCGGCGTATTCCCGCTGCGCAAGGACTTCGCCATCGCCATGAGCTTCCCGCCGTCGGACGACCGTTATGCCTTCGTCAAAGTCGAAGGCGAAGGCGTGCATGAGATTCCGGTGGGTCCTGTGCATGCCGGCACCATCGAGCCTGGGCATTTCCGCTTCTCCATTGTCGGAGAGAAGATCCTGCGCCTAGAGGAACGCCTGTGCTACAAGCACAAGGGCATCGAAAAATTGTTCGAAACCATGACCCTGGCCGAAGGCGCCAGGCTCGCCGGGCGCATCTCGGGTGATTCCACTGTGGCCTACGCCTGGGCCTATGCCATGGCGGTCGAAGGCGCCACAGGCACCGAGCTGCCCCCCCGCGCGCTCGGCCTGCGCGCGATCATGCTCGAACTGGAGCGCATTGCGAACCATCTGGGCGACCTCGGCTACCTCGGCAACGACGTGGCGTTTTCGTTCGGCTTTTTCCAGTTCTGGCGGCTGAAGGAAGACCTGCTGCGCTTGCAGGGCGAACTGTTCGGCCATCGCTACCTTATGGATCTGGTCGTTCCCGGCGGCGTCG
>Ga0307375_10006349_pt1 | contig 10933 bp, 10 predicted proteins | sample TR1MG_FD_202531 | JGI IMG/M metagenome (GOLD analysis project Ga0307375, IMG submission 202531) | Soil microbial communities from Risofladan, Vaasa, Finland - TR-1 | ecosystem: Environmental > Terrestrial > Soil > Coastal area > Acid sulfate soil | place: Finland: Risofladan, Vaasa | collected...
GAGCAGGATATCGTGAAAGATGTTTATCCTCAGCGCATTTCTGAGGCAGAACCTAAAAACATTCAGTAGCTATGGCAAAGTTTAGAAAAGAAGGTAAAAAGGAAACGCCAGCTCTATCAACTGCGTCCCTTCCCGACATTGTATTCATGTTGCTATTCTTTTTCATGGTAAGTACTTCCATGAGGGAGGTATCTCTCATGGTAAAACTTACGCTTCCTGAAGCTACTGAAGTGACAAAGCTCGAGAAGAAATCGCTGGTGAGCTACATCTACGTGGGTCCCCCATTAAAGCAGTTCTCCTCTTTGTACGGAACTGAACCACGTATTCAGCTTAACGACGTTTTTAAGAACCTTAACGACATTCGTGATTTTGTGGCCTCTGAGCGCGACAAACTCAATGAAGCAGAAAAGGCGTACTTAACTATCTCGCTAAAGGTGGATGAGAACACTCGTATGGGAATTGTAACCGACCTTAAGCAGGAACTCCGCAAGGCGTCTGCGCTTAAAATCAGCTATGCCTCTCGTAAGGCTGAAAAGCTGAAGTAGGACAATCTCAATAATATTTTGGGAGGCGCTCTGTTGGGCGCCTCTTTTTTTGTCCTATACAATAACCTTCCTGAGGCCTCTTTTTTGATATCGCAGGATGTAAAGATCAACATAGATTATGTTGGTTCATCAATACGCGACCCTAAATTTGTACTAGCGGCCACAGGCGTAGTATATTGAGATTCTATTCGATGGAATAGGCGGTTTTTGCTTTATTACAACCTACCAGCTAGTATGCGCCGAATTTTATTTTGTAATTGAATGGATAAGATAACTACAAAATGCCGTATCTTTCAATACTGATTATAATATATTTTACTGAGGTTGGGGATTTCTGAAATAGTTTTAACGCATTCACCCAATATTTTCAAATGGCTTAGTTAATTTAGAGAAATGTGAGCCAACATTTATTATGCAAAAACGAAAATGTATTGATAACTTAATTTGAGGTATATGAGAGCAAAAACTTTACTTTTTTTGATCGCTGGCTTGTTGATGCTGAATTCCATGTTCGCTCAAACAATCAGCAAGGATGACAAACAGCTTCAAAGTGTTAAGTATAGGCGAAGTTCAATTTATACGTTGATGATTGATGATGCGGGGCTTGTAATGGCTGATACCATTAAGCATTGTTTCGAAACCGCTCCGATTCCTGATAAGTTCAATGATCAAACGTTGTCAATAAGGGCATTTAGCCCTAAAGATTACCCCTTAAGCCCCGAGGAGAAAACAGCTAAAAAGGACAATGTTGGCCAAACGTTTGGTAAAACTTTGTTATCAAATACATCGGGCGGCCTTGTTGACACCACAAATACTCAGGATCTGCCTGCAATAATACAGAAGTTTTTTAACGCTAACAGGATTGCGCCACAGCTCGTTGCCAAGTGGTTTGACCGTGATAGCCGCGGCGACTTTGATATGAATCTTATTGCCGATAGAGGCCAGTACGATGCAACGGAGATGCAGGCCTGTATTGCCAAATCGTCTGCACGGGGAACTGCACTACTTTCGGACGCGGGCGAGGAGCTTATTGGAAATACTTTTGTGGTAGTTACTCGCTTTAAATACGTTAGCAAGGAGGAGGTTATGGGTGCAGCCAAGCGTGGGCTAGCACTACTCCAAAAGTATGGTGGACAATATGCTCAGGTTGCGGCTAAAGTCGGTAACGCTGCTGCCACCGTGGCTTCAAAAGGATATGTGATACAAGCAAACTCATATCTCTTCCAACTTATATGGAATGACTCAACTGCTGCAGTGTTTTACCAAAATTACTGGGTTGACTCATTGAATAGGTCTCCAGAAAAAGTGGCGGCATTCGATACTACTAGTTTATTTAAGCTCGAACTGGTTGGGTTTGATAAAGCATGGGCCGACCTACAGTCAAGCATATTCACTAAAAAGAGCGAGGAGGAACTGGTTCGAATTGCCACAATTAAGGCAGTTGATGCTGTAATTGCAAAGTTGCAACGAGCTCATGATGTGTTCAAAACAAAAACGCCACTCTTTACTGTTGATCCACTTTCTGCTAAAATTGGACTGAAGGAGGGGATTCAAAAGGGTGATAAGTATGAGGTGCTGGAACAGACCATTGATGATTTGGGTAAAACAAAGTATGTGCGCAAGGGCGTTATTCGAGTTGGAGATCAAATTTGGGATAACCGGTATATGGTGGCCGAGGACCAAGCCGCCGATAGCACAAATACGGGCAAACCTGTTATCGATCGCACTCTGTTTGAGGGCGGGAGTAAATTTTATCCAGGAATGCTCATTCGCCAAATAAAGTAACCGTATGAATCTCAATCGAGGCGTCGTTTCGATTGAAATTATTTCGTAATATTCATCAAACTTCTTTAACCAATTTCCGCGAACCTAAAACTTTTACGACGATGAAAATGTATCTGAAAATTGCGAGTTTGATCTGTGCCATGCTGGTCACAATCTCCTTTTCAACTTCAGCGCAGGCGAAAAAAAAAGCAAATAAGGACACCGAAAACTTCAGGTATGAGATAGAGGCTGTTAATACGGGAACTCAGGGTACCTATCTAATTAAGGTGTGGTCTTATTCAAAGAAACCTAATGTTGCCATTGAGCAGGCAAAGAAAAATGCTGTTCATGGTGTCATCTTTAAGGGATTTGTTGGCAAACCAGGTGTTCCGGGTCAAAAGCCTTTGGCTGCCGATCCAAGCCTAGAGGATTCAAAGGCAGATTTCTTCACGCCTTTCTTTGCCGATGGTGGCGATTACCTTAAGTATGTGAATATTGCGGGCGATGGTTCAATTGCTCCGGAGGACATAATGAAGGTAGGTAAAGAATACAAGATTGGTGTGATTGTATCTGTGGATGTTGCAAAACTTAGAAAGGCGCTGGAAAATGCTGGCATTGTTCGAAGCCTTGATTCAGGATTTTAAGGATGTAGCCGAAGCGATTTTGTGATGAATCAAACTGTTGTTTTTCAAGGAGACCTAGGAAGAACGGCAAGATAAAGGTCACGAATGAATCGCTTACAACATATGTTAAACTTATGAATAAACTGTGTTTTTAAAAAATATCGCTATGGGTAATAAAATGAAAACATTAAGCCTTGTGCTATTGATGATCTTCGGATTTTCGGCATTTGGGTTTTCGCAAGCAAAGAAACCCATCCTCATGGTGGTTCCGAGCGACGTGTGGTGTAACCAGAATGGCTACATGCTTGAGTATGACAACCAAGGAGTAAAGGTTAAAGTTCCTGATTATAAAAGAGCACTCCAAGAAAATGCAGATCTTTTGTTGGTAATCAGCAAAATCAACGAGCTGATGGCTGACCGGGGGTTTCCATTAAAAAATCTTGAATCATCCCTCAAATCGCTGGAGAACGAATCGGCTGAAGAGGCAATGCTCAGCAGCAAAAGTGGTGCTGGCATTAGCGAAAGCCCCATCGACAAGTTAAAAAAGGTTGCCAAGGCTGACATCTGGCTCCAGGTAACCTGGACGGTTAACCAAACAGGTCCTAAGAAATCGGTAACCTTCAACCTACAAGGACTCGACGCTTATAGCGATAAGCAGGTGGCTGGTGCATCCGGAACTGGTAATCCATCCTTCTCTGCGGCACTTCCTGTTTTGCTGGAGGAGGCTGTTCTTGCTCACCTCGACAACTTCAACGCACAGCTTCAAAGCCATTTCGACGACATGTTTGCCAATGGTCGTGAGGTGAAGGTGTTGGTGAAGATGTGGGATAGTGCAACCGATGACCTGGAAACCGAATATGAGGTGAATGGCGAAACTCTTGAGTTGCTTGAGGCCATTAACCATTGGATGGATGACAATTGCAAGAATGGTCGCTACAGCAATACCGATGCTACCGCAACCATGGCGCGTTACGAGCAAGTTCGCATACCTATGACCATAACAGATGATAAAGGTCGAGAACGTGCTATCGACACCCGCGCCTTTGTGTCTAACCTCAGGAAGTATTTGTCAGGACCTCCGTTTAACCTTACCAGTAAGGTTTATATGCGCGGACTTGGTGAAGCTTGGCTTATTATTGGAGAAAAATAGAGGATAGGTTTTGGATTATCAATCCGCCTTTATAACTAAAAAACGAAAACAATGAAAAAATTGCTAATAACTGTTGCCCTTGGGTTAGTATGCTTGGGAACTTCTTTTGGGCAGAACTCGCTGGGTAAGTCCGACGATTCTGGGCGACTTGCCATTGCCACCGTTGTTCCCGATCAGGCGGGCAATATTCCAGAAGGAGCAAAAAGCATGCTTCTGAATAAGCTCCGTCAAATTACTACCCAAAACGGTCTTGGTGCCTCTGAGTTTGGCTCTCGATTTTTTATTGTTCCAGCCATTAGTGTTGTTACCAAGGACATAACCCCAACAGCACCGCCTCAACAGGTGGTAACACTCGAATTTACATTCTATGTGGTAGACGCTGTTGCCCAAACTATTTTCAGCCAAACCTCGGTTCAGTTTAAAGGCGTAGGTCAGTCGGAGGACAAGGCCTACATCATGGCTGTAAAGAACATCAATCCAAAAATGGGTCAGTTCAAGGGCTTTATCGAGCAGGGAAAGGATAAGATCATTGAGTATTATAACTCCCAGTGCGATGTAATTATGAAAAACGCGCAGGCTCTTGCTGGACAAAGAAAGTATGAAGAAGCTATCTTTAGACTATCTGCCGTGCCCGATGTTTGTCGCGAATGCTATGATCGCTGCATGGATCTCTCTGTAGAAATTTATAAGCAGTATGAGGATTATACCTGCGGTCAAAACATTGCTGCAGCCAAAGCTGCTTGGGCAAATTTGGAGAGCGATAAGGCCGCTGAAAGTCTTGGAAAGATAACGCCAGATGCCAGCTGCTACGCCGAAGCACAAGCACTCGCCGCTGAGATTAAAAACAAGCTCCTTGAGGATGGAAAAATGTGGGATTTCAAGATGAAGAAGTACGACGACAGTGTGGATTTACAAAAACAGAAGTTACAAAACGTACACGACATTGGAACTGCTTGGGCCAGCAATAATTGGGCTTCACACTCTGACGCAAGCTGGGCTTGGCTTTACCACTAATTTTGTTACGCTTAATAATTTTCAAGCAAGAAAAACAAAAAAGTTTCTAATTTTACTCAACCATATTTAAATTTAGCGCTATGAAAAAGAATGTTCTCAGAAATTTAGGTCTTGCAATTGCAGCCATTGCCCTTTTCTCAATGGCTTCTTGTAAGTCACAGCAAGCTGTGGTAAAACCATCCGACGATATGAAGGAAGTGGTTACTCCTTGCAGCGATGCTGACTTCCACAGCGACTCCAAGTTTTTCCGTGGCACCGGTATTGGAACCAGCCAGGACCAATCTACTGCCAAGAGAAAGGCTAACCTTGACGCTAGCGCCAACATGGCTGCCTCCATCAACAGAACCCTGAAATCGGTTTCCGATCGTTATACCAACGAACGTCAGATTAGCGACGCTAGCCAATTTGAGGAAAAGTTTGAGCAGATGACCAGAGACGTTGTAAATCAACAGTTGAATAACGTTGCTACCGTTTGTTCCAAAACTTTCACCAAGGATGGGAAGTATACCACCTACATGGCCGTTGAGGTTAGTAAGGATGATCTACTGAACAACATTAAGGACAAGATCTCCAAGGACCAAAAGTTGCAGCTCGATTACGACAAGAGTAAATATGAGCAGGTATTTAACGAGGAGATGGATAAGCTGGCTAATGATCAGAAATAGTTCATCAAACTAAAAAAGAGCTCAGCTACCCCAACTGGGTATTGCTGAGCTTTTTTTATTCATGCTCATAACCATTTGGACACGACTTGTTATTCTTGTCCTAATGTGTGGATGGCTCCAATCTGCTTACGGGCAGGTTATCCGTACGATTAGAATCGTGAAACCTTTAAATTTATTGCGGATGAAAAAGTTTACATGCGTCACACTTTTTCTGCTAGCCGGAGTAGTTGCATTTGCGCAGCCCAAGGTGGTTGATAAAAGCGGTAAAAAACCCGGCTGGGTAAACGGACTTCAGAAGGACTTTGTAATTGTTAGTGGTTCGGGTCCAACCATTGAGGAGGCCCAGAAAAACGCGCTAATGCTCATAAAAGAGCGTATCGTTCTTTCGGTAGCCGAAAATGTGAAGGCAAAAAGCGAAATGAAAACAGAAGAGGCTAACTACAACAACTCTGTTTCAACATTTCTTGAAAAATATTCTTCCCAGGTGACTAGTCAGTCTGGGAAAGTTCCCTATTTGCAGGGCATTTCACTTTCGAATGCCAACGAATACTATTGGGAAAAACTCTACGATAAGAAGACCAACCAAACTGTTTTCAACTACCATATTAAGTATCCCTTCCCGGAGTTTGAGCTGCAGAAGTTAGTAAGCGACTTTAGGATGCGCGATCAGGAAATGACTGACAACCTGAATAGGCTAGAGGAAGAAGTTGATACGGTTTCTTCTATTGAACAAATTGAGAAAAACATTGACGAACTTAAAGCTTTGCAGGATGCATTTGTGGATGCAAGAGCCGATAAGGTAAATGTGGTAATTGCTCGGTATAAAAACTTATACCAATCCATTGAACTGTCTGAGGTTGAGAGTAGTCTTGGTACACTCAAGTTTGTCCTTCGGTTGGGTAACCGAACAATTTCAACGGTAAAAAAGCCAGTGGTTAAGTCGGAATGTGCCCGCATTACAGGCGTGAAGAACAATGTCACCGATTGGGAAGTAACCTACGACTACGACAACTGCTACGAAGATCCTGAGAACAACATTCTAATTACCTATCGCTTTGGGAACGCCAATGTAAGCAAAAAATTCTTTTTTAACGTGGCAGCCACTAAGGCTAATGTTTACCTCAATGAGGCAGTTCAGTTCGCTAAAATGGAGGAGGATGCAGATAATATTATAGCTTCCACCTGTAACCTAACACTGGTGTCGAAATATGATACACCTGTTGTAATTGAGAAGGTAACTTTGGAATTTAAGGGGGTTCCGCCAGTTGTTGTGGAGGATGTTAACCAAACATTTTCAGGCAAAGGGAACCATTCGCTGAAGTTAACGATAAATAGCCCATTACCAAAGCAGCTTACTACTGCTATAGGCAAGGCAAATCCAGTTCTTTCAGGCTCTATTCAATTCAGGAATCAATCCACGGGAGTAGTTTCAACCTACCGAATCTTTAATCAGCAATACACAACAAACTGGTAAAAAAAAGAGGGCTGAATTTCAGCCCTCTTTTTTCTTTAAAAGATTATTCTTCCTCCGGAATTGGAATTAACTCAATGGGGAGGGCAATGTTTTCGGCAAAATCGTAGCCGGCATCGCGCATATCAATGTCATCTTCAGTAAAAAACCACTTCACCTTTACTGTTGCTCCAGATTGCTTTAGTGTTTCTAGCTTCTTAAGAATGTGGAAAAACATTTTTGAGGAGGGAGTATTGTAGTAGCTCATTTTAAAGGTGACTTCTGTAATGGGATTGGGATGCTGGACATATTCATCCCACCAGTCAAAAATTGGGCTAAAAAACTCTTTAGCATCTTCCGGAATGGAATTCCCAAAAAATTCGAACCTGCCGGAACTCTTGTCCAAGTTAACTTCCGGATATTGTGAGGTTCCTTTTACGAAAATGCTTTCCATAGCTTTCTGGGTTTTATGTGATAAAGGTATGAAAAATTAGTAAAACAACTATCTATTCATACAGCAAGCTGTCCAAAAAGAAATAATTGATTGATAGAGAATGTCTCGCAAAATCGGCTAAGCCCCAAGTTTAAGAGGTGGCGTAAGTATTTATTGGTTTAAAAACAAAGATTTCCTTGCTTCAGGTAATCAGGCAAATATGGATATTCTTTACTTTTTTGTAAAAAAAAGTTCATTTTACTTGTCACGTTTTGCCTAATTTTGGAATATATGGATAGGAGCTTAGGTTATTGTCAACCAAAACCAACCAAGTTCGTTTTATAGAGAGTTTTTTTCGTAATCTGGGAAAAAAGCCCGGTCAGTATTGCTGACCGGGCTTTTGAATTTCAACTATCTACTAAACCGTGCAAACACACCCAGCGGCATATTCTTCTTAAACCGATCGGGGATGTAAAGTTCTCCGAATTCCAAATTTGGTGGTTGCTGAAAGTGGCTGTTCACCAAATTTTCAGCAATAATTGATGATAACCCTAACGAGTATAGGTTTAGGACTAAAAAGCTATTAGTTGGCTTGAGCAGCATGCTGCAGGCGTTCAGAATATCGGCTAGGCTGTCTTGCAGCACCCAGCGTTCACCATTTGGGCCTCTCCCATATGCCGGTGGATCGAGGATAATTCCGTTATATTGGTTGCCTCGTCGAACTTCCCTTTCCACAAACTTGAGCGCATCGTCTAGTATCCAACGGATGCCGTTGAGGCCGCTGAGTTCCATGTTTTCGCGAGCCCAGGTAACCACCTGTTTTATGGAATCCACATGTACCGTTTCGGCTCCTGCAGCACAGGCCGCGAGCGAAGCACCTCCAGTATAGGCAAACAGGTTAAGTACCTTTGGCTTCTCTTCCTTAATGGCTTTGGTTTTTTCGTAGATGTAGTCCCAGTTTGTTGCCTGTTCGGGGAATATGCCAACGTGCTTAAACGAGGTGAGCCCCAAGCGCATGGTGAAGTTGAGTTCGTTGTGGGTGTAGCCGATTTTCCATTGCTCTGGCATGCCAGGCTTGGGAAACCAATCGCCACGATCGTCGTTGAACTTACCCTGCTTACGAATAAAGCTGGCATGGGCCAATCTCTTCCACTCCTCATCCGGAAGACTTTTTTTCCATAGTGCTTGGGGTTCGGGCCGACGCACGATATAGCTTCCAAAACGTTCCAACTTCTCAAAACCGCCAGAGTCTACCATTTCGTAGTCGTTCCAGCCTTGATGGGGTGCTAATATTTGCATTTCTACGCTAGTTTTATCTTCATTTCACACCGTTTGCAGTCAAATTCAAGTGCAAGTTTCTGACCATTATTCTCCAAAAACAGGGGCGATGGCAGCTGTTGATTTAGCGGCGCCCTATTTTGAAGGCAATCACCCAGCTCGTATCGAAGGCAATACTTGGTGGTCATTACCATGTCACCTTTTGCTGGCACCCCAGCTTCGTATGCAGGTTGAACTACTCTGGTACCATGGCGTTCATAGAACTTCTTGGCCAAAGCATTTAGCACATTGCCTTCATATCCAATTTCACTTTCCGGGTAGGGGTGATTGGATATTACTCTCTTATTTTCGACTCTTTTGTATGCGTTCACCCTGTTGGCCTCATGTTGTTGCAATAGTTCCCTACGGAGCTGATTAATGCCGCTTATGGGCATAAAGGGCAAGGATGTAACCTGGATGGTCACATTAGCTATACGAAAAATGGAGTCGCCCCCCTTAGAAAGTTGCTCATGCCAGGTCTTGAATGCCTGTTCAGGATTGTTGGCTTTCTCCATTTCGCCACTACTAATTGCAATGGTAGCATCAATGCCATCCTTGTCAACGGAAGTAATGGTTTTATTGATTTCTGAAAGCGATATCGATGTCTCAATTTTTCGCTCTACAGCCTTTTCGAGTTTGAGCGTAAATTCCCGATCGAAATTTCTATAAATAGTGATACCTGACGAAATATTATCGATAGAGTTGGGGTAGATTCGTCCGTTTTCTACCTTATTAATGTTTGTCCCCCCGAGAACACCGTTGGGCAACACGAAGCATATACCATCTCCGTTTGAAATGGATTCCTGAGTGATTATGGTAAACGAAAGACCATCGACCTTGGCAACAACTCCTATTTTTTTCCCAACAGACTTGGGCGTTTGCAATGATGCCATTGTGCTGCGTTGCTCCACAAAGTATGAGGTAAATCCTCGGGAAAATGAGCGTTCTGGATCGGCATTAAATTGTGCCTCCACCTTTCCCGATGAGGCTTTGCTGAAAGAACGTTGGTTGATCAAAAAGTTGTCGAGCATGCGGCGGTAGTGTAGTACGGCGTTTTTTACGTAGGTCTCATCCTTTAAGCGGCCCTCAATTTTGAATGAGGTGATTCCTGCTTCAACAAGTTGTGGAAGATGGTCGGAAAGGTTAAGGTCCTTGAGCGAGAGCAAATGCTGATTTTCTCTAAGTTTCTTTCCCTTCTCGTCCATGAGGCTGTAGGCCATGCGGCAGGGTTGTGCACAAACACCCCTGTTGGCACTTCTTCCTGTAAGTGCATGCGACAGGTAACACTGACCGCTGTATGAAACGCAGAGTGCACCATGGATAAAAAACTCGAGATCAACGGTGGTAGTTTGTCTAATCTCCTTAATCTGCTTAATGTTGAGTTCTCTGGCTAGGATTACACGGCTAAATCCAGCATCCTCCAAAAACTTTACTTTCTCGGGAGATGTATTGTTGGTTTGAGTACTTGCGAACAGTGGAATGGGAGGTAGGGTTGCCTCAAGCAACCCAAAATCTTGAATTATAAGTGCGTCGACACCCGAATTCCAAGCTTGCTGGGCAAGCAAAACCGCTTCGGGTATTTCGTTGTCGTAAAGGAGAGTGTTTATTACCAGATACACCTTTGCGAAGTAACGATGGGCGTATGTGGTCAGCCTTTGGATATCGTGCATAGAGTTTCCGGCGGCAGCCCTTGCGCCAAACTGGGGACCACCAATATACACAGCATCGGCACCGCAACTTATTGCTGCAATTCCTGAATGCATGTCTTTTGCAGGGGCAAGTAGCTCCAATGGTTTCATTGGCTCCATGCGGTTAATTAAAGGCCAAATATTTGCTTAAGGGCAATGGCAACGCCATTTTGCTTACTGTGGCTGGTTACCATTTTTGCGGCAGTCTTAACAGTTTCACGCGCATTGTCAACGGCCACCCCCATTCCAACAAATTTAAGCATTTCTAAGTCGTTGTAGTTGTC
>Ga0307375_10006350_pt1 | contig 10931 bp, 8 predicted proteins | sample TR1MG_FD_202531 | JGI IMG/M metagenome (GOLD analysis project Ga0307375, IMG submission 202531) | Soil microbial communities from Risofladan, Vaasa, Finland - TR-1 | ecosystem: Environmental > Terrestrial > Soil > Coastal area > Acid sulfate soil | place: Finland: Risofladan, Vaasa | collected...
GCCTCTTCATCGAGACGTATTGGAAGAGCGGCGGCGGGACGTGGGGTTTGCCGCCCATGGCCATGAGTCGTTGCGCGTTGGCAAAGAGGTTATGGGGCGGATAGCGGGTCGGGTCGCGGAACATCGCGGCCCCGGCCGTCGATTCGTCGAAGAGTTTGACCGGAGCGGTCGCGATGCTCTGCAGCGCGTACTGCGCCCCACCCGAGAACGCGAAGAGTCCGTGGATCGGGTAGACGATCTCGCGGTCGGTGCGCCGGACCGAGCGCACCGGGCCGACCTTGGCCGGCAGGTGGGCGTCGAAGATGGCGGCGAGTCTGGTGATTCCGCCTTCGACGATCTCCTCGTAGATGACGTCAGCCTGGTCGAGCCCGACCTGGGGGTGCGCCTCGGGCGTGTTCTCGACCTTGATGGTGAGCGCCGATCGGTGCTTGGTCACCCGGTGCGGGTCGGGAAGCCCGGTCAGCGGGTCGACGTACTGGGGCTTCGAGGTGGTCGTCGTCACCATCGTCGAGGTCGTCGGCGGGGTCGTCGTGGTCGAGTCACCGAAGGCGCTCGGGGCTGCGCCGAGCAGGACGACGAACGCAATCGTCACGGGAACAAAGACTCTGGAGTGCACCAGAGCAAACTACCGGACCCGACGTCGACCCTGGTCGACACCGGACTACCGACGGTTTTGGAGTTCGGCGATCACCGACTTGCCGTTGGCCTGGCCCTTGGTCGCCTTCATCACGAGTCCGATGAAGAACTGCGCCAACTTGTCATCGCCTTCCCGGTATCGGGACCACTCGTCGGGGTTCTGCTCGATCAATTCAGCGACCGTGGCGCCCAGGGAATCGGCGGATAGTTGGGCGAAACCCATGGCCGCCACGACGTCGCGGGGCTCCCCACCGTGGGCGAGCAGTTCGGCGAGAACGGTCTTGGCCTGCGTGGCCGAGAGCTCACCGCGCTGCTCCATCGCCACGGTGGCGCTGAAGGATGCGGGACTCAGTCGTTCAATGCCATCCAGACCGGCGACGAGTTCATTGGCGGCGCGCGACAAGGCCAGCGCGGCGTCCACTCCGTCTTCCGCCGCCGCGTGCACGAAGCGCTCGAGACCCTGATCGATCACGACCTCGACCGCGTCGAGCTGCGCCTCGCTGGGCTCTTCCAGACGGGCCGCCAACTCGCGTCGGCGTTGGGCGGGCATCACCGGTAGCCCCGCGCGCACGCGGTCCTGCCACGCCTGATCCGGTGCCAAGTCGGCGAGGTCGGGTTCGCGGAAGTAGCGGTAGTCCTCGGCCTCCTCCTTCGTGCGCATCGTCGAGGTCTGACCAAGATTCTCGTCCCAGTGGCGGGTCTCCTGACGGACAGTGCCGCCCTCTTCGATCAGCTCGATCTGGCGTAGGGCCTCAAAGTCGATCGCGCGCTGCAGACTGCGCAGCGAGTTCAGGTTCTTGATCTCGCAGCGAGTGCCGAAGGGTTCGCCCGCGTGACGCACCGAGACGTTGGCGTCGATGCGCATCGACCCCTCCTCCATGCGTCCGTCCGAGGCGCCAGTGGCGATCAGGATGCCCCGAAGTTCGCTGGCGTAGGCGCGCGCCTGGGCGGCGTTGCGGATGTCGGGACCCGAGACGATCTCGACGAGCGGCACGCCCGAACGGTTGTAGTCGACCAGCGACCGGTCGGCCCCGTGGATGCGACCGCTGCCGCCAAGGTGCGTGGACTTACCAGTGTCCTCCTCGAGGTGGGCCCGCTCGACACTGACGCGTGAGCCGTCGGGCAGATCCAGGTAACCGCCCGAGTTGATCGGCAGGTCGTACTGACTGATCTGGAAGTCCTTGGGCATATCGGGGTAGAAGTAGTTCTTGCGGTGGAAGGTCGAGGGCGCGATGGTGCTGTGCAGCGCCATCCCGATCGCCATCGCCAGTTCCACGGCGCGCTCGTTCAGCACGGGGAGCGCCCCCGGCAGGCCGAGGCAGACCGGGCAGATGTTGGTGTTCGGTTCGGAGCCGAACGCGTTCGCGCATCCGCAGAACATCTTGGTCGCGGTCTTCAGTTCGGTGTGGACCTCGAGGCCCACGACCATCTCCCAGCCGGCGGGCAACGTCATGATCGGCCGTCGGCAATCTCGAGCACGCGCGCGGCGGCGAAGAGTCTCGCCTCGCTGCGTCCGGGGCCCAGCAACTGCACGCCGACCGGCAGACCGGCCTCGCCGGTGCCGAATGGGACCGACACCGCGGCCTCACCCGCGAGATTGGTCGGGATGGTGAAGACGTCGGACAGGTACATGGCCATGGGGTCGCTCGTCTTGGACCCGAACTTGAAGGCCACCGACGGCGTGGTCGCTCCGAGCAGCAGGTCGACCTGCTGATAGGCGCGGTGGAAGGCTTGGATCATCTGGGTTCGGACCTTGAGGGCCTGGCCGTAGTAGGCGTCGAAATAGCCGGCCGACAGCGCGTAGGTCCCGAGCATGATGCGGCGCTTCACCTCCGCGCCGAAGCCCGCCGTGCGGGTGGCCTCCATCATCGCGGTCACGTCGTCGGCGTCGATGCGGTTGCCGTAGCGCACGCCGTCGAAGCGCGCCAGGTTGCTCGAGGCCTCGGCCGGAGCGATCAGGTAGTAGGCGCTCAGTCCGAGACGGAACTCGGGGATCGACAGCTCGACCACCGTCGCGCCCGCGTCCTCGAGGGCGCGACGCGCCTGCTCGACGGCGGCCACGACGTCGGCGTCGGCGCCTTCCACGAGTTCTCGTACCAACCCGACTCGCTGACCCGCCACCCCGTCATTGACGTGGGCCACCAGCGACGGCGCGGGTTCGGGCAACGACGTCGAATCCATGGGGTCGTGACCGGCGATGGCTTCGAGCAGGATGGCCGAGTCCATCACGGTCTTGGAGAACGGTCCAATCTGGTCGAGTGAACTCGCGAAGGCGATCAGGCCGTAGCGCGAGACGAGGCCGTACGTCGGCTTCATGCCGATCAGACCACAGAGCGCCGCGGGTTGACGGATCGAGCCGCCGGTGTCGCTACCGAGCGAGATGGGCGTCATGTCGGCCGCGACCGCCGCCGCCGAGCCGCCCGACGAACCGCCGGGGACCCTCGAGGGGTCGAGTGGATTGCGTGTCGGCCCGAATGCGGAGTTCTCGGTCGACGAGCCCATGGCGAACTCGTCCAGGTTGGTCTTGCCGACCGGCACCGCACCGGCCGCCAGCAGTCGGTCGATGACCGTCGCGTTATAGGGCGGGCGCCAGCCCTCGAGAATCTTCGAAGAGCAGGTCGTCGGGACGCCGGTCTGACAGAGATTGTCCTTGAGGGCGATGGGCACGCCCGCGAGGGGTCCGACCACCTCGCCGCGCGCGACCCGCTCGTCAATCGCGTGGGCCGCGGACGTGGCGCCGGCTTCGTCGACGTACAAGAAGACGTTGAGCTCCTCGTTGCGGTCCCGCACCGCGTCGAGCGCGCGGCCGAGCTCGGCCACCGCCGTCGTCGCGCCGCTTTGGACCTCGTGGGCGATCTGCTGGGCCGTCTTCACGGTGCCTCCCCCATGATCCTCGGGACCGCGAACCGGCCGTCCTGGGCGTCGGGGGCCATCGCCAGAACGGCGTCGCGATCGAGGCTCGGCCGTACCAGGTCGTCGCGCACCACGTTGATGAGGTCGAAGGGATGTGCCGTTGGGACCACGTCGGCCAGATTGAGCGAACTCATATCGTTGGCGTGTTCGAGGATCTGCCCGAGCTGGTGCGTGAAGCGGTCCAGCTCCTCGTCGGTGAGCGTGAGGCGGGCCAATTTGGCGACGTGAGCGACGTCCTCACGACGAAGTGGTGAACTCATTTCACCAAGACCTTTGCGAGAAAGGCCATCGTCGAGGACTCGACCAGTTCCTGGTCGTTGTCCAATGTGGCGACGTGGTACGAGTCCTCCAGCCAGATGCGCTCGAGGTCACCGGCGATCTTCGCTTCGAGTTCGTCACCGTTGTCGGTGGTGACCACGTGGTCCTCACGGCTCGAGAGCAGGAGGCTGGGGGCCTTGATGGTGCTCAGGCCCGCCTGCACGCCGACGAGGGCCTGGAAGAGGCTCTGGGTGCAGCGGAGGGGCGTAGCGGGATAGGAGGCCTCGGTGACGCCCTCCTTCTTGATGTCCGAGCCAATGGCGTCGATAGTCTCGATACCGGCGTCGATCAGTTGTGCCAGTCCGTCGGTCATCTCGATCACCGGCGGCATCACCAGCGGATTGATGAAGACGAGCCCCGCGACCGAGGGTCGCTGTTCGGCCACGAACGCCGTGAGGGTGCCGCCCATCGAGAGCCCGACGACGGCCACCTTCTGACACCGGGTAGCGAGGTCGTCGTACGCGTCGAGGGCCGCCGACGACCAATCGGACCACGACGTGGTCATCATGTCGTCCAGATTCGTCCCGTGGCCCGGAAGCCTGGGAAGTTCCACGGTGTAACCGCTGGCCGCGGCACGTTCGGCCAGCTCTCGGAGAGAGCCCGGATTACCGGTGAATCCGTGCAGTACGAGGACGCCCATGGGGCTCCCCGCCGCGGAGAATGGTTCGCACCCGGGCATGATGTCGACGGTCATAGGGGTAGAGCCTACCTGCAGTTTCAGGCCGTCCGGCTGGTCTCGCCCCGTGGAATCGACCGCATGAACAGCGCCGCGACGAGCCCGATCGCCCCGACGGCGCCACCGATGATGAAGGGCAGGTGGAACGTGTCGAGCAGGGCTGGCCCGGGTCGGGCACCGGTCAGGTGACGTCGGTGGACCAGCGCCTGCTGCACGGTCTCGAGCACCTGGATGCCCGCGACCTCGCCGACCTGCATGGCGAGCATCTGCGCGGCGGACATGACGCCGAACTCACTGGACTTGACCTCGTTGGCCATCACCGAACTCGACGACGGCATGGCGACGCCCATCCCGAGGCCGGACAGGGCGAGCGCGAGGCCTACGATGATCGCGCCCGACGACGGATGGAGCAAGGCGAAGAGGCCCATGGAGGCGGTGAGGAACGCGGCGCCGGCGACGGCGCTCACTCGTTCACCAATGCGCACCGCCACGTAGCCCGCGATAGGCGAACTCAACGAGAAGGTGATGGGTCGGGCGATCGCGAGGGCACCGACCTGGGGAATGGAGTAGCCGTACCCCTGCTCCATCAACAGGGGGAACAGGAAGAAGGCGCCGAAGTACGAGAAGTTCGCCGACGCCCGCAGCACCATCGGCATCACGAAGTTGCGTCGTCGGAAATAGTGCGCCGGAATGAGCGGGTTCTTCGCGGTCCGAATCCGGTGCACGAACACCGCAGCGAGCACCACCGACAGGACGAACGCCCCGATCGACCAGGGGCTGGTCCAACCCGCCGAGGGCCCGATCGACAGCCCCAGCATGAGCGCGGTGACCGCGATGGAGAGTGACCAACTACCGATCCAGTCCATCTGCTTGAACTCGCGACGGGCCTGCGCCTTCTTCGCCGCCTCTTCGTGGTCGAGACCCCGGTGCCGGGGCAGCACGATCGCCACCACCGCGAAGGCCACGACGATGAGGACCAGCTGGAACCAGAACAGGGCGCGCCATCCGAAGGCGGCGATAATGGGCGATCCCAGCGATACCCCAATCACGGGCCCGCCGGCCCCGATCAGGCTCCACCATCCCATCGCCTTCACCCGCTCCTCACGACTGAACACCATGTTGATCAGGGCCCCCGACGCCGTGCCGGTGGCCGCCCCCTGGATGCCGTCGAGGGTCCGCGCGAACAGCAACATGCCCACGTTGTGCGACATCGCGGTCAACGCAGCCGAGATCACCGCGCCAAAGAGGCCAAAGAGGTAGAGACGACGGTGTCCGAAGATGTCCCCGGTCTTTCCGAGGAGCGGGGCCGCCAATCCGTAGGCGAGCAATGGACCCACCATTGTCCAGGTCAGGACCGTGACGCTGGTGTGGAACTGCGTGGCGACCGTCGGTAGGGCAACGATGAACACCGTGAAGGTGAAGTTGAGGGCGAAGAGACCCGCGAGCAGCGACCACAACACCCACCACTGGTACCGCGAGGAGCCCTCGGCCCGCGCCTGGACCCGGGCCCGCAGGAGCAACACCCAGTTGAGGTCACTACCCGCCTCTCCGCCGAGTGTGCCAAAGGCTGCGCTCGCGGGATCGCTGCGGGCGTTCAGCAGCCCGTCGGGGTCCTCGCGGTCCAGGTGCGCACGCGGGCGCTCGTCGGTCACTTGAGCAAGTTGGGCAGTTGCTGGGCGAGGTCACTCACCGTCCAGCGATCATCCTTCTCGAGCGACGTGGTCATCGTCCAGTTCTGGAACCGTCGCACGGTACCGCCCTGGACGAAGTAGACCTCGCCCGTCGACTCGCAGTCCTCCATCGCCAGCGTGGCAACGAGGGGCGAGATGTTGGCCGGGTCCCACACGTCAAAGACCGCCGCGTCGGCGGGCTTCACGACGTAGTCCGACAGTCCCGGAGTGGACTCGGTCATGCGGGTACGCGCGGCGGGCGCGATGGCGTTCGCCCGCACGCCGTACCGGCCCAGTTCTTCCGCGATGATCACTGTGAAGGCGGCGATGCCGGCCTTGGCCGCGCCGTAATTCGACTGGCCCACGTTGCCGAGCAGACCGGAGGTCGACGAAGTGTTGATGATCGAGGCCTTGACCGGGTGACCGGCCTTGGCCCGTTCGCGCCAGTAGGTCGCGGCGTGACGCGTCGGGACGAAGTGCCCCTTGAGGTGGACTTGGATGACCGCGTCCCAGTCTTCTTCGCTGAGGTTCACGAGCACCCGATCGCGCAGGATGCCGGCGTTGTTGACGAGCACGTGGAGGTCACCAAAGGTGTCGAGGGCACTCTGGATCAGCCGCTGGCCGCCCTCCCAGTCGGCGACGTTGTCGTGGTTCGCCACCGCTTCGCCGCCCATGGCCAATATCTCGGCGACCACCTCTTCGGCCGGCGACGCCGCCTGAACCGAGCCGTCGAGTCCACCACCGAGGTCGTTGACCACGACCTTGGCCCCCTCGGCGGCGAAGAGCAGCGCGTGCTCACGTCCGATCCCTCGACCGGCTCCGGTGATGATCGCGACGCGACCGTCAAGTGACCCCATGATGACCTCTCCTCATTAGTACTGGTGACCCGATTGTAACGACGCCTTCCGAGCTAACCCTGTCCGCGTCTCCAGAAATATGGCGGCCGGGCGTGCGCGTGATAGTGGTCAGGGATGTTACGCATGTGATCGTCGATCGCCCAGTTCCCCTCACCGAGCTCGCGGTCCGCGATCAACGCCAGTGCTTCATGCAACCGTGCTTTCACGTCCGCGGGGGGATCGTTATCGTGGCACCGCCAGACGACCATCGGCACGAGGCAGATCTCGCAGTCCGCAATCCAGCACGTGTCGTCCTCGTAGTAGCGAATCGTGATCACCGCGGCCTCACAGAGGTCGCAGAGGTCGCTCATTTCACATTGACGATGATGGTGGACTCCCACTTGACCATGGTGCCCGCAGCGGGAACGGTCGAGACTCCGGTCGTCCACGTGGACGTGGCGGAACCAGGCCCCTGAGTCGTGAAGAACAACTCGGCCTTCTTCATCGCGGCGAAGACCTGCGCTCGCGTCAAGCCGGCCACGTTGGGTACGGCCCGCAGCGGATGCGCAAGGGTCGTCGTCGTGGTGGTGGAGCTGGGCGATGGCGTGGTCGTGGTGGTAGTCGGATTCGTCGTCGATGGCGTGGTGGTGGTGGTGGCGCTCGCGGGCTTGCCGGTGCTGAGAACCAACACGACGGTCGAACCCTTCGGCACGGCTAACGGATTGACCGTCGAGTGATACAGGACCTTGACGATGCGACCGGCCGGGGTGACCATGCTCGCAACCGCCGCCGAGTTCGGACACTGCGCGGTGACCTTGAGCTTGGCGAGTTGGAGGGTGGCGTTCACGCAGTCCTCGCCCACCAGACTGGTCGGCATCGTGACCATGGCGGTTCCGTCGGAGAGGGTCACGTAGATCACGAGGCCACTCTTCGCGCTGGTGCCCGCCGCCGGAGACTGGCTCAGAATCTCTCCGGCCGGTATGGTGCTCGAGTTCTGGTGCTGGGTCACCGATAAGGTGAAGCCGTCAGCGCTCAGCAGGGCCTGGGCGTCCTTGATGGTGACTCGAGTGAGTGACGGCACCGTGTGGGACTGGGTGAAGGCACCCAACTTCCAAGCGGCTCCAGCCCCGGTCGCGACCAGGACCAATAGGATTGCCGCACCGAGAAAGGCCAATCGGCGCCGAGCGGGCGGGCGACCTACCTCCAAATCATCGTGATCTGGTCCCCGCAGCGCGTCATCGCTCGGCCCGTGCTGGGAGGGCACCCAGTCTCGGGCGGCCCCGGAGCGACCGGGCGCCGGGCCCGGTACCGAATTCACGGTGGGCACCACCGAAGTCGAGCCGATGATCTGGTCCGGCGACGGCGGGCGGAATCCGATCGAGTTGCGAGGCTCGGTCGGGGTGAACTGGGCGAGGAGCGGAACCTCCGAACGTCCAGGACTCACGACGAGTGGGGCGGCATCGCTCACCACTGCGCTCAAGCGGCTGGCGAACTGTTCCGCGTCGAGACGGAGCAGAGGATCGGGCACCGCCGCTTGGGCTAGCAACATGTCGAGCGTCCCGAGCTCGGGACGGATCGGCAGCGGCGCGCTGATCCGGGCCCGCAGGACCGCCTCGGGGGTCAATCCATCGAATGCCGTCGTCCCCGTCACCGCTTCGAACAAGATCAGCGCCAAAGCGTAGACGTCGCTCTTGGGTCCCGCGGGATCGCCGATGGCCTGTTCGGGACTGAGGTACCTCACGTCGTCCAAGGTGAATCGTTCTCGGTACGCATCACCGAGACCGGCGAGGGCGACGTCGCTGACGCGCACCCGACCCTCATCGTCAAAGAGAAGTTTGGAGGGAGAGAGTGAGCCGTGCACGAATCCATTGGCGTGCGCGTAGGCGAGAGCGCTCGCAACGTCACGGCCGAGTCGCGCACCGTCGTCCGTGTTGAGGGTTCGACCGGTCGCGAGGACGTCCTCCAGTGAGCCGCCACCGAGGTACTCGGTGATCATGAAGATGGCACCCGCCTCCTGTCCCCCGTCAAAGACTCTCGCGAGATGGGGGTGGCTGAGGGTGGCCGCTCGTATGATGCGATCGCGGAACGCCCGACGGACGTCCTCGTGCGCCGCCAGGTGCGATAGGAGTACCTTCACCACGACCGTACGCTGCAGCGATAGGTCCTGGGCGGTATAGACCTCGGTCGTTCGCCCAACTCCGATGAGTTCGATGATGCGGTAGCGACTGACGAGGTGGTGATCGGGTGCGAAGGTTGACGAAGGCATTACCCACTCAACCCTAGTTAGTGGGAGTCAGGCTTGGGTGACGCCCCAGGAGCCAGTGTTCAGAAGGTTCTCGAACTCGCTCGCCGGGATCATCATCACGCCGAGTTCCCGAGCCCGGTTCACCTTGGAGGCACCGGGAGCCTCTCCCACCACGACGCAATACGTCTTCTTCGACACCGATCCCGGCGACGTACCCCCGCGGGCGACGACGGCCGCCTCCGCCTCATCGCGGGTGTACCCCTCGACGCTGCCGGTAACCACCACGGCCCGGCCCGCGAGGGTCGCCTCGATCGTGGAGGGAGAATTCGGCTCCTCCATTCGCAGTCCAGCCCGGGTCAGGCGCACCATTCGTTCGCGGTTCTCGTCGTCACGGCAATACGCGAATACTGACTCTGCGATGACGGGGCCGACACCCTCGATCGCCTCGAGCTCGTCCAGGGGAGCCGCCGCCATGGCGTCGTAGCTCTTGAACCTCGACGCCAGGGCTCGCGCCGCGACGGGACCCACGTGGCGGATGCCCAGTCCCACGAGCAGGCGACTGAGCGGCATGTCCCTGGCCCCTTGGATCGCGTTCACGAGGGACGTCGCCGAGAGTTCACCCAGTCCCTCCAACGAAGAGAGATCGGACGCGCGCAGTGAGAAGAGGTCGGCGACGTCACTGATCAGACCCTCCTGCAGGAGTTGTCCCACACGCTGCTCCCCCAGACCTTCTATGTCAAGGGCACCGCGTGATGCGAAATGGATCACCTGCTGGAGCAGTTGAGCCGGGCAGGCCGCATTGATGCAGTAGGTGTCACTCTGATCACCGACCCGCTCGAGGGGACCACCGCAGACGGGACAGGTCGATGGAAACTGCCATGGTGCCGAACGAGTGCGTCCCGGCTCGGGCACCGCACCGACCACTTCGGGGATGACGTCACCGGCCTTGCGGACGATCACCAGGTCGCCCGGGCGCACGTCCTTCAGTGCCACCTGGTCCTGATTGTGCAGGGTCGCCATCGACACCGTCGAGCCGGCGACCGAAACGGGCTCGAGCACCGCGTAGGGAGTGGCACGACCGGTGCGCCCAATGGACACCTCAATGGCCAGCAGGCGGGTGGTGCGCTCCTCGGGGGGGAACTTCCGCGCGATCGCCCATCGTGGGGCGCGGCTGGTGAAACCGAGTTCCTCCCGCTGGCCCAGGTCATCGATCTTGATGACGACGCCATCGATCTGATATCCCATGTCGTGGCGATGTACTTCGAACCAGTCACTGCGCTCGACCATGGCCCTCGCCCCGAGGCACAACTGGGTCTCACGGGCCGTCGTGAACCCCCATTCGGCCATCCGCGCGATCGTCGCGAGGTAGCTGGTGGTGGAGTCGGCGGCGTCGTGCTCGACCAGCTGGTACGCGAGGAAGGAGAGGGGCCGGCGAGCACTGACTTCCGGGTCCTTCTGGCGCAGACTGCCGGCGGCGGCGTTGCGCGGGTTGGCGAACTCCTTCTCGCCCAGTTCGCGCTGGCGTCGATTCAGGGTGAGGAAGTCCTGCAGGGCCAGGAAGACTTCACCGCGCACCTCGATCCGCCCGTTGGAGTCAGCGATTCGATGAGGAACGTTCGCGATGGTAAGCACGTTCG
>Ga0307375_10006351_pt1 | contig 10929 bp, 11 predicted proteins | sample TR1MG_FD_202531 | JGI IMG/M metagenome (GOLD analysis project Ga0307375, IMG submission 202531) | Soil microbial communities from Risofladan, Vaasa, Finland - TR-1 | ecosystem: Environmental > Terrestrial > Soil > Coastal area > Acid sulfate soil | place: Finland: Risofladan, Vaasa | collected...
CAACGAGATCCTTGTCAACTGGAAGACCTTCACTGTGCATCCAACCCAAATAGTGCTGATAGCGAAGGGCTCCCGTTGACGCCTCCAAAGTCCCACCTACATGTGCAATGCGGGTGTGCCCTAAACTGGCTAAATATCGAATCGCCTGACCCATGCCCTGGTGATCATCACTGGCGACACTCGAGACTAAGGATTCATCTGTCGTTCGATTTACTAACACCGTAGGAACTAGATCGACAATTTCATCCAGTATTGGATAATCACGTTTGGCCGTCGCCAAAATCAACCCGTCCACCTGTCGATCAAGAAGTACAGAGAACATGTCGCTTTCTCGACCTGGGTCGCGATCAGTGTTTGCCAGAATTAACACATACCCCGCCGCCCGTAAACCATCCTCAACTCCGCGAACAATGGGAGGAAACAATGGGTTAGCCAAGTCAGGAAGCATCATCCCTATCGTCATCGTCCGTTGATCTCTCAATCCTCGAGCCAGCGGATTAACTCGGTAACCCATCTCTTCGGCGGCGGATAGAACTCGCGCTAGCGTGTCTGATCGAACTAGGTTTCGGGTCGAAGGCCGAAGTGCACGCGAGGCAGTGGATGGATCAACCTGCGCTTGACGCGCCACATCCCGAAGAGTGACCGTGCGCCGGGACCGACCGGTGGATCGATTATCGGAAGCAGACTCCAAAACCGACCCACCCGCGGGTCCATTGACAAGAAGGGACTTACTTGCCTTTTGGTTGATCTTTTTTACCTCTTCACTCATCGGGCCCCCCTCTGGCAGTTGTACTACAGGGAAGCAAACGTTATGCGGTGCGGTGCAATCGCGTCAGAACAAACTCACGGTGATTGAGCAACTCGGCCGCAGTCAAGCGACCGGAGGCAGTTGCTTGAATCAAATCAATAAGACGTTCACCAGCTTCTGCCAAAGTCTCTTCCAGACGAATCGTGCCTGAGACATCTAGATCAATGTGCTCTTCCATCCCCGCGACAGTTTTTGGGTTTGCCGTCAATTTGATGACCGGAACAATGGGGTTACCAATAATGTTCCCCTGTCCGGTTGTGAAAAGATGGACTGCAGCTCCACCGGCAGCAAACAAGGTCACTGATTCAGCAGCTGCTGAAGATGTGTCCATGAAATAAAGTCCACGACCAGTTGGCGCTTCGGCCATCTCCAGGACGCCAGTAATTTTCGCCTTACCGATCTTTTGGATATTGCCTAGGGCCTTCTCTTCGATCGTGCTCAGGCCACCGGCAATATTTCCCTCAGTTGGCTGCGATCCCATGAGATCTGCCTGCTGGGCCAGAATGACATCTGTATGCTCTTTAAAGAGTCTTTCAAACTTTGCCCGCTGATCTGGATCGGAAATGCGACCAGCAACAATGTCTTCCCCGCCAGTGAGCTCGGATGTTTCACCAAAGAGATAAGTGCCACCAGAATCAGTGACTCGCTCGGCAACCTTGCCTAAAGTGGGGTTGGAACCAAGACCCGAAGTGGTGTCTGATTCCCCGCATTTGGAGCTGATGACCAAGTCTGTCATAGGCAAGACTTCACGTTGCAATTCAGATGCATTCTGCAAGAGCTTCATTGCTGCGCGAGATGCCTTCTGAATAGTCTTTAAGTCTCCGGTGCCTTCAATATGGAAAGCAGCAACCGGCTTACCACTAGCAGCAATTGCATCAGCTACGCGCGCTGTCCACTTTGGCTCAATACCAATAACGACAACTGCGGCCACATTCGGATTTAAACCGGTGCCAATCAGAGTAAGAAAGTGAAGATCCAAATCCGGACCGAATTGAATTCGGCCATAAGGATGCGATAGCGCCATCACGCCAGGAACCAATGACGCGACACCTTCACATGCGGCATTGGAAATGTCATCAATCGGCAGAATAATTACGTGGTTGCGGACGCCCACGCGGCCATCAGCACGTCGATACCCTAGGAAAGTTCTATTGCGCATCAATACCACCTCTTACCTTTCAAATTGTGAACATGCACTGCTTGACCTATTGCAATGTCTTTCGTTGCCAGACCGATTGCCACGCCATATTCAATAATGTCCTCCCCGGAGGAGATGGAACGAGTTGCCAACTTATGACCAAGCGGTACTGATTCGACCACCAAAATATGCATCTCTTCAGGCTTGTCTCGGTACCGGCCTAACACATCAGATCCTGCGGCTATATCTACAACCGCCACCCCCACGTTGTCTGATTCGTGGTGAAGCAAAAAGCTCAATTGCATCAAACTCTCCTTCGCTTAGTTGTGTTGACGTGCATTGTTGTACAATCGTTTGCAGAGACGATGTCTACTCTCTTCCGGTAAAGCCTGTCAAGGGCTTCCCAAAATAACTTCATAACGCTTTCTTTATATGTGAAGTTACGCTCAGATCCTCACAGGGCTCTCCCTCTCAAAGATGGAGTGGGTGACCCGCCACCTACCCCTACGGCTTGAAGCCAGAGGGAATTTACGGTTTGATACCCGTACTTGTGCCAACGATTGCAGGGAGCAAAATGAAACTGACCAGAATAAATGTCAACGGAGAGGTCACTCTTGCTCGAGTTGAGGGCTCCGAGTTTGTCATCCTCCCCTTTGGCAGTTTTCAAGAACTCTTGGATCAACGGCAGTGGCGGGCGGCCGCCCAAACTGAGGGGCCGCGTTTAGCATTTGATAAAGGTCTCCTCACCCGCCTATTGGAGCCAGCCCAGATATTCTGCGTGGGCCTGAACTACAAAGGACACATCCTGGAAACCGGACGCCCTACCCCCGAGTTTCCCACTCTTTTTGCCAAGTTCTCAAGTGCTTTAACCGGACCCTATTCAGAGATCCCATATTCGACAGAATCCAACGAGGTGGACTGGGAGGTAGAACTGGGGGTTGTGATCGCAGTGCCCGCTCGAAATGTCTCAGTCGAAAAAGCCCTGGATTACGTAGCTGGCTACACCGTGGTTAATGACATATCCATGCGCGACTGGCAACGACGGACCCCCCAACTCTTTCAAGGAAAGAACTTCCAAGCCAGTACCCCGGTCGGCCCATGGCTGGTCACGCCCGATGAAATTGACCATGCTCGCGATCTACGTATCAGGTGCTCCATTGATGGCGAAAAAATGCAAGATGGGCGCACCTCGGATCTCCTCTTTAGTTCGGCCGAACTGATTTCCTATATCTCCCGATTTACAACGCTGCTACCAGGCGACCTGATACTTACAGGGACTCCCAGCGGCGTCGGTATGGCCATGGAGCCGAAGCGGTTTCTGCAACCCGGAGAAATTCTGACTTCCGAGATCGAGGGAATAGGAATGATCTCGAATATGTTTGCGACTACCCAGAAATAACAAATTTGCGTGCTAGACGTTAGAGTGTAAAGCCTCTAGTTGATCATTTAGCGGTAATGGGAATGTGGGCCTCCGCCAACGCATTTTGTCGAATTGCTCGCGCTGTTTTTAACGCCAATTTATAATCTTGAGAAATACTTGTGCCAAAACTCCGAAAGCTCTCGTTTGCCGCTTCGATCGCTATTTTATCTTTCCCAGCAGAAGCAAGTGCCTGATCACGAATCGCCTTAGCATCTGCTAGCGCAAGTTCAAATCCATTTCGTGCACTTGCTCGGGCTAATGCAAAAACTGCATCTGCTGCTTCAAGGACTTCTTTTTGAGTTTGAGTCAATGCAGGATAGGAATGTCGAGGATAGGTGTGTGTTTGCTTAGAATAGGACGGCAACATGTTGGCAAAACTAGGGACCGGCGAAATCACATAAACCAACGCGATTGAAAAAACTACAATCACGCCCTTATTTGCAGACATTCTCGTCCCTCCAAAATGTACCTCAACACGGAACCCATTATGCTCGTTTTATGGAGAGATGGACCACTGGCAAAGCAATTGCACTTGCGGTCATTTTACTGATTCAGTCCTTTCTCTCCTTTCCCACATCAGCCGAAGCCGCAACAAACGGCCAAATCCTGCATCTGCGAATTCCAAGCCCAGAGAGTGACTACCCCGTGCGCGATGTATATGTATGGACCCCTCCGCTGGGAAAACTCAAACGCGCTTCACTGCCGGTTGTGTATATGTTGCATGGCTGGCCGGGGTCCCCTTCCTCGATGATCTCAGGGGTCGTGAAACCATTATTAGCAGCGTTTTCCAAGGGAGTGCGACCCTTCATCGCCGTCTTTCCGGATGGAAATGCCAAGACCCATCCCGATTCGGAATGGGCCGATTCCTACGATAAAAAAGCGATGGTCGAAACGTGGCTTACGACCCGCGTGATTCCCGTCGTTGAGTCAGAGCGCATCCGAACCAAAAAAGAGCGGGCGATCGTTGGATTCTCGATGGGTGGATACGGAGCGGCCATGATCGCCTTGCACCACCCCCAGCTTTTCTCCCAGGTTGTAACAATGGCTGGTTATTTCGTAGTTGATGATCTGACGGGCGCATTTTGGACTTCTAAAAAAATCTACGCGCAAACGCCATCACATTATTTAAGTAGGGCAAAAGATGATAAATGGTTCCTCAGCGAAGCCAAAGATGATTACACCCCACTTATCCGTGGACAAGCGGCAAGTTGGGCCGCAAAAATAAAACACGTAAAGGCGACTTACACGCTCCGTCCGGGAAGTGGTGGACATAGCTTCATCTTCGTTGGTCGGGAAATCCCCGTCATTGCAAAGTGGTTCACCTGGCCCAAGTCATCAGTTCAAATCCGCGTGCCATATTGATTGTCTGTTGTACTCGGCAAACAAAGAAGGTAAAGGTTGTAAAGCGGAAACAAGAGAAACCATCCGGATTTGCCCGCATCATGCATTCTGCGAACTCCCACCGCCACCATCGGGCATATAAATCCTGCCAGGATCAAGTCAGAGGGCCATTGTGACGACGAGAAAAGCGCAATGAACTGAAGAATGTTAAAGAACAAATAGAAAAACCAATACTCACGTCTCGATGCTCTGCCAGTAAAAACCGCATATTTTTCCAAACACGTCGAAACTGCTCTCTGCATTTTCTATCCTTTCCAATTGCCAGAGTACTGCGACTCCAAACAATTGGCTAAATCGGTCAGATCTTACTGGCCAGCCGCTTCTCTAGAGACAATGCGAAGGTTGCCGTCATATGCCCGCCGTCGACATAGATCATGGTGTTCCCAACAATTGGCGGACACGGATTGGTCGAGCAGACCCAGAGGGTTGGATCAATCCAGGATATCTTTTCTCTATCGGCTACCGCTTTTTCAATTGCTAACCAGGCCGTGGAAACTGCCCTTTCAACTGGGGTGCTGCAAGCAAGCACACTTTTTAGATGCATCGCCAAACAGACCGGAGGATCAAAAATCGATGCAGGTGTATCACTTAGAAGGATTACATGTTTAGACGCCAATTTAAGCCGATCAATGGTACGAAACATGCCAGCTTCCCAAGCATTGGCCCGCGCCTGGCCTTTGAGCACAACGTTACCTGGGCCGATTGTTTCAAAGCCCCGCGTACCACTCACCAGGATATATGCGGGATGCAATTTCACGATCTGATTCAAAGTATTATTACGCCAGATCGCGCAATTTGTCATTAATTTATGGGTAGTGCTATTCCAAGCAGGAATATCAGAAGGCCAGCACGACGACATTGTCAGGGAGTAGAAACGCCACTTCTTGAGTTTTGCATAAGCTTCAACCGCTGGAAACCATGAGAGGGCATGACTGTCACCAAAGAGCACAATCGTCGGTTTGGCGGTCACGTCACCGTAAAGACAAGTTGCCTTTGACGCAGTTAGGTTCTGCTGCGTATGGCAACGGTCGATATACGGCTTAGGACGATCAGTCTTCGCATTTTCTAACGATGGTTTGAGGTTTGATGGAACCGGACGATCTACCATCGGTGGAAGTATGAGTGGCGGCAAATCTGGAAGTCTTCCAGCCGTTGCAGTATCGGATGGAATCGGTGAAGGTGTTGCTGTATCGGATGGAATCGGTGAAGGTGTTGCTGTATCGGATGGAGTCGGTGAAGGTGTTGCCGTACTCGCTGCATAAAGCGGCGGCGTTGAACTAAGTACTACAAAAGGAAGGCTGAATATTAGCCCCGTCAGAATGAGATTTCGTCGGAGCACCCGACATTCTTACATTACCAAGGTCCTTACTGCAATCTTCGACACATTCTATCATTTAAAATATTCAAATTCTCAGAAAGCCCTAATGGGACGTACAGAATTCGGAATCCCTTTATACCGTAGGTACTGATTATTCGTCTTAAAATAATGGACCCAGGCGCCGTTAGGATCGTTCTCAGATGAGGACCAATACACACCATCTCCAAAGCCGCCAATTACTGCACGGTTGAGATACATCGCATGCAACTCGTTCTTAGATGGCAGAAACCAATCCTTCTTCCCGCCACCTTGATAGGAATGCGCCGCAACTCCCGCTCCCGAGGAGCAACCCTTGATCATGAGTAAATTGGTATTGGCCGCCCCTTTCCCGACAGTTACGCCAATATACGAATGAGAGGCAATTGCCGCAGTGAAATAAATGTCGAACACGTTGCACCATGGCAACTTTGGGTCTTGCCTACCACCTGCCCATCCCAATGGCGCGGCTTCGAGACATTGCCCCCACTTCTGTTTCGTTGAGGCTTTATAGAAAATTCTCCCGCCGCCGGGCCCAACTTGGCCTATCTCGCAGTTAGTCGCTGACTTTGGCGCAGCTATGCCGTTTGGCGTAGAAGAAACCAGAAAAAGTGTGCCCGCAAGGGCGCTTAGCCAGAAACGACGCTTCACCTAAAGATCGTAGCCCACTTGCAGAAATTCTCTTACTCTTGCCGTGAGCTGCAATTCACATGACACGAATACGCCCCACTGGGTAACATGAAACTTGGCCAGATACAACCTTATGAAACGTTGGCTAGAGGAGTGGACATGAACGGATTTGTACAAAACATAGAAAATGTTGCGGTGAAAAACGAGGATTTTCGACGAGTGGTCTATACGGCAAAAAGTTCTCAGTTGGTGCTCATGGCGCTCAAACCTAAAGAGGAAATTGGCGCTGAGGTGCATAAACTGGACCAGTTTTTTCGGATTGAGGAGGGGGAGGGCGAGGCGGTCCTTGATGGCGTCCGCACCCAGATCTCAGCTGGATACGCAGTACTGATCCCTGCGGGGACAAATCACAACATCATCAATACCGGCAAAACCACCATGAAGGTGTACACGATTTATTCGCCGCCCAACCACCGTGATGGCGTCGTGCACCATACGCGAGCAGACGCAATGGCAGACAAAGAGCATTTCGATGGGAAAACTACCGAATAAGAGAACTAACTAATCGGTTGGATCTGTCCGTGAAAGAGTGCTAGCGCGAGTGCCTGATCAATCGCTGGGTCGAAGATTTCAAGTTGAATATCTTTCCCTTTGATACCCATGTACACATTCGTTGGTCGAGATTTCACATAGAAAACTGAATTGCCATCAACATTTGTAAAGCCGACGTTTCCAGTTTGGGTGCCAGCAGTTTTAGTTATTGAAAACGCACTCTTCAACTTGTAGGTAGCGATGATACGGAAAGTGCTACCAGTTGCTGTAAGCCCTTGGCCACCCGGAAGATATCGGACATAAGCTTGACCGGCTGCGCCAAAGTTTAGCGAATATTTATCCCCCACGGTCGGTCCAGCCCAATACACCGTGAGTTTTTTTGATTTAATGATGTTTCGAAGTTCCGATTCCGACATCGCGTACTTGCCCTGGATCTTCTTAGTATCATTTCCACTGCTCAAATGCGAATTCACTATAAACGCCAAATATCCTAAAACAATTACACCAATAATCATTGCCGTGGAGAAAATCAACCTCCGCCTTTTTACGCTTAACCTTCTCCCAATCTCCCCTCTGGAGTCAACCTTAAGTGGCTAAAACAAAGGCCGACTTTGCAACGGGATAATATGACCCCGCATGTTAGCCGATGCCTTTCACTTTCACAAGGACATTCGAACGCTAGCCAGTTGCAAAGTGAACCGTTTTTTCTCAGGCGTTGTCATTAATCTAAAATTTCTGTTTCCCGGGCCGATTGATCCAATTACCACCGATATATGTGACTTCCGACATGTTTCTATAACACCTTGGCCGCAATCATTCATCACAACTCCTTGTTAGATTCAATCATTTTTTGTGAATCGCCAGAAGAGTGCGATAGTGCATTTTCTCCTTAAGGAGAGAACTCAAATTTGCTGGGTATTTGGCCACGGACCAGTCCATGCGCTCTATCGCCTAGGGGTTGGGTCGGCAGCTCAGATCGGTTCGTCAATTGGGCAGCCGCACTCGCGGTATTGCGCTCGCCTTGGTGAGATCACACGCAAGGGATAGGGGAACTCCTACCGCGCCCATTTGGTCGAGCGAACCAGCGACATCCGAGCACGCGCGACTAAAGCCGCCATACTCGCACTATCTCCTATGCTCCACATCATAAGAAGAAACGCTACTCTTTTCACCGTGCTCCCTCACGTTCTGAGGCTGGCTCAATAATTTCCTTTAACTGACGTGCCAAACGTTGGGCCAATGCCGGTTGTACCTTCCACAAGTTGACCATCGCCAAATACCGAGTGGCGTCCGTCGGATCTGGCTTTGCACCAGTGTTGATCGCGCGGATCATGAGATTTCGAGGTGTGTGCTCTCCTCCAACAAATTCAACCGTCTCTGTTCGATATCCCAAAATTTTCAATATCTGCGCCCGGAGTGCATCGGTTAATAGGTCGGCAAATCGCTCTTTTAACAGACCATGTTTAGTCAGAAGGGACCACGGTTCTGGAACTTCTTTCAACTGTGTCTGCAAATCGTGATGGCAACATGGCGCAACCAACAAAAGTTTGACATCGTTCTTGACCGCCCATGCGATCGCATCATCGGTTGCCGTGTCGCAGGCATGCAAAGCAATTGCAACATCCACCTTCCCCGTTGCAGCATGCGCAATCTCCTCTGCAATGAAATTCATCGTTGCGGTAATCCCCAAATGAGCGGCAATCTCCATATTCCGAACTCGCGATTGTGGGCGAATATCAATGCCCGTGACATGGACTGGCAAGCCGATCGATTGCAAGTATTGATGGGTAGCAAAAGTCAGATAAGCATTGCCACAGCCAAGATCTACAATCGACAAAGGCTCTTCTTTATTAGGTCTTTGGATCTGCCCTGCTTCGATCGCATCGTTTAGTGCTGGAGCAAGTAAACGTAAAAACTCTTCCACTTGACGGTATTTGTCTTGCCGTGAAGGCTTTACTCGGCCTTCATGATCAGTGATTCCGACTTCGAGTAAAAATGGGTCCGAGGCGCTTAATAGACGCGACTTCACCCGATCATGTTCGAGATTTTGTTGCCGTTCGACTTTGTCATAATGCACTTGAGCCTCATGATTTTTCGTAATGCGGATGGTCATTGAACCGGAATCATGCTCGACTAAAATATTTGCAAAACCACTATTCATTAGATTCCGAACGTTGAGATTCGGCAATGCAACATTGCGAGTTGTAGTTTGGCGCCCGTCACTTTCCATCATCTGGAGAAGGACTTCACCTTTTATCAAGACGGGACGTATATCGACGCGTTGGGAAAGCGGTTGCATATTGCGACGACGGCCTGAGAGGACGACCCGCACCAAAGCAGGGGTATTCGTAATCAATCCTTCGGCCTCTTCCAACGCCTCTTCTAGCTTAATCTCGAGCCCCCCACCTGCTTGTCGCAACTAAACAATCAGTACATTACCCATCCGTGCCAATTTCGCGAACTCTCATCACGGGATTTTAATCTGGAATTTTACGGTAACCCAGTTCCTCACTCCAGGATCGATTTAGATATGGGAAGTTACATCTAAACCTCAGGCTTAGCCTAGAATCACATCACTTGGTGCATGCCAGATAAGGAGTGAAATAAATGAGAAAACATAGTTCTCACGTTTTTGCGTTACCTCACACGTTTCTTTCGGGCATCCCAAGAGAAATTATTCTTGAATTACAAGATTTCGGTCTTACAGGAGTTAATTTAGCACTCAACTACCACGGGAGTCGCGATTTCCTTCTGCGGCAAGGTCCTCGACTTGAATATCTGAAAGATGGTTTCCATTACTACAAGCCCAACCTGGACTGCTATCCAGAAATTAGTCTCAAGCCAACTCCGTCTGATCATCTTCTGGATAATGGAATGCTAGATTCTGTTATTTCTTCCGGAAAAGAACTCAATTTTAAGATCAATGCGTGGGCAGTATTTCTTCATAATTCAGCGCTAGGGGTGCGAAATCCTGAATCTACTGTCGTCAATGTCTATGGTAACCATTTTCTCTCGGAACTTTGCCCGGCAAACCCCGAAGTACGTGGTTACGTTGTTGGCTTAACTGCAGACCTTGCATCACGCGGAATTTCTTCATTAGCCATCGAATCCCTCCATTTTCATGGTGCCAGGCATGGTGAGCACCATGAGCGATTTTTCTTGGAAATGAGTACCACGACAGAGTTTTTGTTATCGCTCTGTTTTTGCGAGGCTTGCATGGATCGTTTTAATGAATCCGGTGGCGATGCACTTCTACTTAAAAGAAAAATTATTGACGCACTCAGACCCTTTATAGATGATGAAGATCCCTGGCTTGGATTAGAACTCACTAAAGATTTCCTCGAGAATATCCTCGGGTCGGACATTTTGAATTATTTAAAGGTCAGAGAAGAAACCGTTTCCTCGCTCTATCAAGCAGTTAAGGAAACTGCACATTCGGCAAAAGTGACCATCCGCTTCATCGATCAGGCACCTCTTATCGACATATCCAGTCTAGAGCCCCTTAACTTAAGTTGGATGCTCGGAATCGATAACAGCAAGATTCGGCGATACGTTGACATATATGAACCACTTGTCTATCGAAAGAGTGCGCATGAAGTCGAATCCATGGCCAGTCATTATCGCAA
>Ga0307375_10006353_pt1 | contig 10926 bp, 11 predicted proteins | sample TR1MG_FD_202531 | JGI IMG/M metagenome (GOLD analysis project Ga0307375, IMG submission 202531) | Soil microbial communities from Risofladan, Vaasa, Finland - TR-1 | ecosystem: Environmental > Terrestrial > Soil > Coastal area > Acid sulfate soil | place: Finland: Risofladan, Vaasa | collected...
GACCGCGCTCACCGTCGCGCCAGTTCCGCCCGTGACGGCAGTTACAAGCCCTGCTGCTATCGCTGTGGCAAGCTCACCGCTTACCAGCGCCCCGCCCGTGATCGTCGGCAACAATGCAGCCGCCACTGCCTCGGCCAACTCCGCGCTGACGGTCACTCCCGTACCGCCAGTTATGACTGCTACCAGTCCCGCCGCTACCGCCTCCGCCAGAACCGCCGATACTATGACCCCCGTGCCCCCAGTTACGCTTGCAACAAGGGCCTCTGCAACAGCCGTGGCGAGTACGCTTGTGACTAGTGCCCCACCTGTGATGGTGGGAAGCAGGGCCGCCGCGACAGCTTCTGCAAAGACCGCGTTGATGGTTGCGCCCGTCCCACCAGTGGCTGCTGGTACAAGGCCAGCAGCAATAGCCTCAGCCAATACCGCGCTGATGGTTGTACCCATGCCACCGGTGACCGTCGGCACGAGACCCGCCGCTATCGCCGCAGCAAGTTCTCCACTAACTATTGCATCGCCAGTGATCGTTGGCAAAAGGGCCGCAGCGACTGCCGTAGCTAGAATGGCAGATACTGTCGCTCCCGTTCCCCCAGTAACCGTTGGGAGCAGCCCTGCTGCCAGTGCCGTAGCGATGACAGCATCAACTTGGACATTGACCACGCCCTCCCCAGTAACAACTGGTATAAGGGCTTCTGCTATGGCAGTAGCGAGCGTGGCGCTGATGGTTGCGCCACCCGTCACTACGGGCACCAAGGCTGCCGCAATCGCCGTGGCAAGTTCGCTGCCCACGGTGGCCCCACCAGTTACGGTTGGCACGAGGCCCGCTGCCGCAGCCTCCGCTAGTATGCCCGTGACCAGAGCGCCGCCAGCGATGGTAGGAAGCAAAGTCGCTGCGATGGCCTCTGCCAAGACTGCTGATACAGTGGTGCCTGTGCCCGCCGTAACCATAGGCACAAGTGCCGCTGCTGGTGCCGTGGCCAAAACTCCTGAAACGGTAGTTCCCGTTCCTCCGCTTACAATCGGAACAAGTCCCGCCGCCGTAGCGGTTGCGAGTTCTCCAGATACTAGGCTGCCCCCTGTAACAGTGGCCATCAATCCTAGTGCGGTGGCCGTAGCTGTCACGGCATCTACGGTTACGCCTCCTTCCGCCGCCGTGTAGCTGACCTGAATCTGCACCATGCCGACGTACATGGTGTTGCCCTTGGAGACATCGTTCTGCTCTACGTCGCAGTCCAGGTTCTGGACGGCGGACCAAGCCCAGGCGCCGCCCTCCCTAAACATTGCAGCGCTGCCTGTGGATGTAGCCCAGGTATTGCCCCCATCGTTGGAGTCTTCATAGTCGCCATCACCATAGGGACCAGTAACCGCTATCCTCCAGACTACATAATTGGAAGCATCTCCCGTCAAGGCTCGCGCTACAATCGCGTACTTGGTCCCTTGTGACAACGCAACCCCTGAGCCGAGTGAGATGGTATACCATTCGCCAGCCGTATCCGTCGTCAGAGTATCCCCATCGTATGTACCAGATGCTAGGTCGCCACCGGTAGGATGGCCACTACCATCTGTGGCTTTGATGCTGACCGTTAACGTTCCTGGACTCAGCACGCGATATAGCAACAGCTGAACCCAGGTACATGTATGCGCATTGGCCGGCGTGAAGCTCTGACCAGACCAATGATCACCATAAATCTTTTGGTCGAAATTGTCTCCAGTTACAGCACTTTCTTGGATAGTGGGATTATTCGGGTCACTCGTTATATCCTGCCACGCCTTCCACCCCGCAGTCACCCCAGGGACTATGACGTGGTTGTCCCCGTCGGCACTGCCACCAAACACGGGCCGCAGGATCAGTTGGTCGTCCGCGTCGGAGTAGGCGTAGGGCCGAAGCTCAACCTTGGAGATGGCCCCCAGGTCGGTGCCGATGCACTGGTTGGCCGTCAGTTTCTGGATGTCGCCATCCACCGTGGTATCGGCGTAGTCGGTCTCGACGCCGTTCACCATGTTGGCGGGGTTGGTCGTCCATTCCTCGACACCAGCGGCATAGGCGTTGAACTGGTAGATGACGGTATCAGCCATGGGAAGAACCTATTCGGTTGTTAAGGTGCGTGAGTGTGTTCATCAGTCCACCCACACTATCGAGTAGTTGCAGGTCGGCGGCAGCGCGAACAAGCCGTCCCGAAGTGCTTGGATATCCCTGACGCGCGCAGGCCACACGGGGCAGTTGTGCTCGAACCAACGAATCTGCTCGTCGGTCATCTTCTTGCCGAAGCGGTCACGGACTTTCGGGTAGACCCTGTTGGCCTGCATCACGAGACAATGCCCATACTTGCCAATGGTAGCGTCTATGTCGTCCGTGAAGAACTTGCACCTGTCCTCGCCGAGCGAGATACAAGGATTCTCCCGCATGAAACCGCCCAGGTTTTCGTGCAGGCAGCACACGCCACAGTTCACACATGAGCCAGAGACTATCCAGGGCATCCAATACCCCCTGTCTATGCTGGCGTTATCGTTGCGATGCCACCCGCGTTGAACGCGATCTTGAAGTCGCCCGCCGTCGAAGTCACTTCCTCTCCAAAGTCGATATAGAGAAGCAACGGCGAGTCGGCATCTGCGGCCTCACGCACGTAGATTACCGCGTACTGACAGGTGATCGTCGAGGACGCCCAGGTGACATCATCAGCGTCGAGCTTGCACACGTTCGTAGCCCCCGTGTAGGTGATGCTCGCGTTGGCCAGAGTTGCCCCATCAGCAACATAGCCCGTGCCGTCCTCTTCATTGGCCACCACGTCGTCAAAGTAGTCATGGGTGTCCTGGTCTGGTGTGTAGGCGGCGTCGAGCAACGCGATGTTGACGGTATCGGTGTCGAAATCGATTAGACCGTTCAGCAACGATGTGAAACCAAGCCCGTACCAAAAGGCTGTTACTGCCATTGTCTATCTCCCTTGTTTTGGTGTCAGAACACTTCTACGGTCGCCGTGAAGACCAGATCGGTGACCGCCGCGTAGTCGGGCGTAGCGGTCGCCACGGCGTACATGTACAGATTCCCACTGTCGGAATGCAGAGGCACTCGCATTTCGGCATCCTCGTGTTCGCCTAGCAACGCCACGCTGCCGCCGTGACTGTAGTCAACAGTGCCGACCACCACCGTGGTAACGAGCTTTTTCAGATCCGCCAACGTAGGTGCCCATGCCGCGTCGTCAGCGATCGCCGAAGGTTCTGCCTCAAAGAAGTATAGGGTATATGCCTCGCCCTGGGCGGCGGCGTCCGTCACCAGTACCGAGGAAAGTTGGCCGTCAAAGCCCTGATCGGTGATGGCGAACGTCGTCAGCCCGCCCACCACGTCGCTGGCGGTGTAGGCTTTCGTGCCTATGTCTGCCGTGACCGCGATACGTCTCACTCGTCTCATGGTCTTCTCCTAGAGGGGCGGCCTTGCGACCGCCCCATAACTCACGCGACCTGTGCCACCTGCATCAAGCCGGTAGTCCCACCAAGGGTCTGCGTGCCGCCCGTCAGATACATGATCCCACGAGCACTGGCATCCCAGTCGGTAAAGCCAAGTCCCGCGCAATCCTTGAGCAGGATTCTGTGGGTTGCGCTTCCCATACCAGACGGGATCACGAATGCCGAGGCCATTGTGTAGGCCACTGCATCGTTGAGGAATAGGCAGCGGTCAAAGAGCAAATAGCGGTCAAATCCCGCGCTGTCCACAACCTCCACAAAGCCAGAACCCGAATTGCCAGCATACATAGTGAAGTTGCAGTCCTTGAAGATGCAACGCTTGGCGTCGCTATCAACCCGAACTCCCATCATTCCCGTTGCGGCAGCGATGGTGTCCACGCCGATCGTGCAGTTGACAAACGTGCATTCCTCGGCCCCATAGAGGGCCAGGGATGCGCCGCCGTCAACAGCTTGCGTAGCGTGCCCGCCACCCGCGAAATGGACGTTCTCGAAGTAGTTTCGTCCACCGGTGACTTGCACATTCAGGAAGTTGGTCGCGCTGGCTATGCCGTGGAAGATGTAAATGTTCTTGAATATGCAACCAGAGGCGGTGATGTCCAGAAGCGGGGATGCAGCGGTCGTCCCCGTCTCGAACATTATTCGCGCCCGCTGCGCGACCATCGTTGGCGCACAGACGCCGATCAGATGGGTGTAGTTGTGATCCCAGGTCAACGCAGCCGACATGTCCAGCTTGGTGGCCCCGCCGATGTAGAAAACGGTGTCGTGCTGGTTCGCCACGGTCTTGGCCTCAGCCGCGATCAGCGTGGCCAGTGCCGTATCCAGACTCAGACCATCGTTGCTATCGCTCCCGTTGGCCGGATCGACAAAGTAGTATTTGGCGTTCTTCCCGAACGGAATGCCCGCCATGACTGGGATACCCCCCAGTTGGTAAACCATATCTGCAAAGTGCGGCATGTTCTTACCTCCCATATTAGGAAGGGGCCAAGGCCGCCCTCGGCCCCATCATTCTTAGGTCACAAGATGTCCGTACACCCAGCGCCAATCACTAAAGCCATACGAAAAGCGCATATAGCCGCGATATCGCGCCTCAAGCCGAAAGTCGCTGGTCGGGTCCATCTCAAACTCCAGGGGAATGCGGTCGATCCAGAGCAGGAACAACTTGGCCAACTGCGGATCGATGAGGAACCAGTTGTTGGCGTCGGTCAGATAGTCCCAGCCCACGTTCGTGATTCCCTTGCGCCGGATGAAGCTATCGTGGTAGTCCGCGACATCCACCTTGTTTATCGTGTTGACGATCGCGCTCGCCGTTTCCTCTAGCTCCGGTGGATGCAGGATGAGGGTCGGGTTCACTTGCACAAGCTGTGCCCGATCATCCTTGAACTCCCGCATGAGCCGGCGCGTCTCTACCACGGCGTCGTAGCTCAGTGCCGAAGTGCCGTCGTTGCTCTGCGTGCTGGAGTTCGATGGAGAGTAGGGGTGCGCGCCGCACAACTCAATGGCGTCGCCGCCCGCGTAGGTGGAGGTGTGTGCATTGTTGAAGACGCTGGCCGCGTGCTTCTCCCGCGTTCTCATGGCCGAAAGCGCCAGGCCGCGAGGCCGACGATTGATGATGTTGTACTGGTCGTCGTCTACCAGTTTTCGCTCCACCTTGAACCCACGCGCATATTCCTCGTGCGTGTAGGTGGTCTTCCACAATTGCTCCATGTCGTCGTATTCGATGGCTCCCTTATATGCCTTCCAGTCGCCGAAGCCGCCAATGCCCAGATCGAACTCCTGAGCTTTGGTGCTGGGAATGACGTTGAACAGTCCAGGAACCAACGATACTGCCGCCAGAGCATCCCGCTGAACCTCAAAGATTCGCCTGAGTCCAGGCAGCAACAGCTCTGCCCACTGTTCTGAAATAGCCATTTCTCTTATCTCCTATTCGTTGCCAAACGTCGCGTCAGCAAACACAACGTAGGCCAACACATTTCCGTCGTCGTCCGTTTCGCTTTTGTCCACCAAGATCATCGCGCCATTGGTCATATCGGTGGCGCTTATGGTGTTGCAGTCGTAGGTGTCGATCTTCTTGCTGGCGCCCACTTCTGCCGTGCTGCTCGTCGCATCCATCGAGCACTTCCATACCTGTTCGCGCGTGATGATGGCCACCTTGCCCACGGTCGTGCCAGCACTGACCTGCGCCGCCGTGAACGCTTCCTGCATGACGCCCAGCACCTCAGTCGTAGTGCCCGTCACCTGAGTCACATCCCCATCGGACGCCACGGTTACTAGATCCCCCACCTTGTGAGCAGCGGCCGCAGACAGCTTGAAGTCACGGATGAGGGGCGTGGCATTCGACCCGTCGAGCATGTACGCAAACTCAAATCCTCTTGATGCCATGATAACCCCCTACGTATTGCCGAACGTGGTATCAAGAAACGACACGTAGGCTATGACGGTGCCGTCCTCGCCCGTCTCGGTATCTATCAAGACTATGTGTGCGGCGGTGCCATCTGCATCAAGGGTATTCTGGTCTGCAAGGCTCAAGGTCTTGGTGTATCCCACAACAAGTGCTGTGCTGGTTGCATCCATCGAGCATCGCCAGACCTGATTCCGTGTGGCGATCGCAACCTTGGCCAGCGTGGTGCCTTCCGTTATGTCAGCAGTCCCAACGCTCTCTTGCAGGATGCCCAGAATCTCGTCGTCGGGCTGATCTGCCAAGTCCAGCCAGCCGTCGCTTTCCATAGTCACCGCGTCACCAGCCCAGTGCGCCAGTGTTGGCTCTCCCAGTTTGAAGTCCCGGATGAGCGGCGTGGCATTGCTGCCGTCCAGCATGTATGCGAACTCAAACCCTCGTGTACTCATTGTCTCTACCTCTTCCCTTGTTGATATTCCTCTGCCGTGAGACCCATTTTGCTGGCGGCTTCCAACTCATCGGCAGTAAGCACCGGCTTGCGTTCGCCAGCGCGATCGCCGGTTCCGGCACCAGCATCTAGGTCAGCTGCGCCTCGCCCCTTCAATACAAGCCGCTTGCCCGCGATTAGCGCGGCTACGGCCTCAACCGCTCCTTGCACATCCCCATTGTCGCCAATGGTGACGCTACTCAGATCGGCCAACTGAAAGGCATCCTCTGGATGCAGTGCGCCGGCTTTCGCCGCCTCCATTGCAAGGGCGGCGCGGATCGCCGTATCCTGCGCCCGCTGACGGGCTACGTCGCGTTCCTTCTCGGCGTCGTCAGCGCGTTTTTGCACTTTCTCCAGCTCGGTCAAGCGCTCCTGATCGATCCCGTCGAGCCTGGCCTTGGCCGCCTTCAGATCGTCGTAGTCGGCATATTTCTCGCGCTCCCGACGCAATCTGTCAGAGACCACGGCATTCAACTCATCCTGCGTAAACGTTCGACCCTTATCGGGCGGTTCACCGCCGCCCTGCGCGTCTTTGGGGTCCTTCTCTTCTGGCATTTCGCCTCCGTGTTTTGACCATGCACGTCACGTATTTATCGAACAAGCCGTCCCGATCGACTGGGATGCTCGCTGATCACAGTTATCGCCTCTCGCGGCGCATCGCAAAAAGAACAACCTTCCTCATCAGCTCCCGTGGGACTGCGGATGGCCCAGGTGACGCCGCACACATCGCAGCGGGCGTAGAGATGCGTCACTGTCCTGGCTTTGTCAGCAGGCCCATGGATGTCAGTCGGATAGTTAGTCACTTTCGCTTCCGCGCCTTCTCAGGATGCGAGACATTGATGTTCAGGGCCGCCGCGTGAGCCTTGGCCTTTGCCGCCGTTGGATGCACCTTAAGCTGCACCCAGCGAGCACCGCGTTTCACGTAGACTATCTTGCCCCTAGCTCGGTATGGAATGATGCACCTCCTTCTCTGGCACCAACTCCTCCAGCGTTTTCGGCGTCCAGCTATTGCCCCAGACGTCACTCTTCACCAGCTTCGGTATGTCCTCAAGGGCGAACTGGCCATCCTTCCAGGGATCGTATAGGGCCTTCATCATACCCCGTTGCGTGCTCTCGTCCTGCCTCAAGAACCAATCGTGTCCCTTTTCGCGCGTGAAGTCTGGCTCCGGTGCGTCTATGCCCATCTCGGCGTAGGATAGGGTGATCGGAACTGGGCAACACCGTCCCTGAACATGATCCTCAAACTCCGCACTCAGGGGATAGCGAGTGCCGTCCTTCTCCAAACAACTCATACACGTCCTGGGACTCAGGGTTGCCAACCATTCCCAACCACTACAGACATTGCTCGTTCTGTACGCATTCAGGCTTGTCGTTCTGTAGGCTCTGAGCTGCTCGGTGCGGCTGATCTTCAGTGCCTGGGTCAGCCCCATGCCGAAGTCGGAACGTAATGTCCTTGCCAATCTTCTAGGGTTCCAGCCGGCCACCATGCCCGTGACCATCGTGGAGGCGAAGTCATCAATGGCCGCCCCTACCGCCTCATCCAGCAAGTCTTTCAGCGGCGACCCGTCCTGTAGAAACCCGACCAGGTTCTCCACGGCCTCTCTGGGCATCCTGTCAAACCGAATCTCTATCGCTGCGTCGGTGGGATAGGCCGCGCGCATCAGGGCGGGAGCGTCCCTCTCGGCTGCGGCTATCGCCTCCCTTTGCGCACCACCGATCGCGCCGTCAGCATACTCTGCGAATTGCAGGAGCTGTTGCTGTGCCTGGGCCTCGATGCTGCGTAGTCTCGGCAATCCGTTCATGCGTTCGGGACTGATCTCTTCTCCCGCAGCCCGCATCTCTTCTATTTCGCCCCGCAAGCGCCGAATCTCTGGTTGGAGCCGCGCCCAGGTATCACCATAGTAGCGAACAAGGGCACTAGCGGCCCGTCGCTCCCTTGCGAGTAGCTGCTGGCGGAACCGCTGGGCAACCTCAAGAATCAGAGGGGTAGGATCGGGCATCAGTATGTCCCTTGAAAGACCGCATTCTTGGCCATCTCAGGATATGCCTTGAAGATCGCCCGAGCGAGTTCGACGAATGTTAGTGGCTTGACCCAATCCACAACGGCCTGCGCGTAGCCTATAGCTGCTGCGGGAAGTTGCGGCTTCAGACACTTAGCAATCTCCGCGCCCTTCCCCGTTATCGTGTATCTGCTCCATCGCTGACCCGGGTCTGGCACAATGCTAACGAATCCCCCTGTTTCCAAGTCCCTTGCGTCGTCATAAACCATCGGGTCGAAGGGACCATAGTCCCAAGGTTTGAACTCGTAGAAGTCCGTACCAACCAGGCCCCGGCACTTATCTCCTAGCAGAAAGAGTGCCTTTTGCAACTGTATCGGCGTGAGGCCGTCGGATTCTGCAATAGCAATCATTAGTAGCAGCCAATTAGAGCGGCTTCCTACATCAGTCATGATGCTTTCCCCTATTCTCCCCTCTCAAATGCCTGCAACAGTTCCCCCCCCAGGTTGCTTGTGTTCTGCAACTCCTCTCCGGCCATCGCCTTCATCTCGGCAATCTGTGTGGCGTCGTATCCCATCTCGGTCCACAATTGCTCAGCCGGCACGCCCAAATCCGATTTGATTTTCAGCGTCTCCAAATGCGCCTTCTCGTTCCGCGTCTCTGGATCTTTCCATTGACTCTCGACTATGGCCTTCTCATCGAGGCTGCCGCCGCCAAAGGCATTATGCAGACGCCGCGCCAGCATGATGGCGTTTTCCCAAGCGTTGCCGAAGCTGATCTGTCTGTTCTTTGCCCTAGCTACAAGCCCAACCTCCTCTTGCTGAAGGGTCTCGGCAGACGGGCGTTGCTTGGTAAGCTGGAAGTAGCTTATCGGAGTCCTGGTCACACGGGCTATGTCCATAGCGAAGGCGTCTTTGAGAGCGATCAAAGATGCCAGATTCTCGCCAGGAAAGTGACCAACCGTGGCCCTATCTTCACCAGTCTTGGTTGAATATATCCAAGACCCTGGCCCTAGTTCCAATCCCGACGGATCGTCTCCCATCATCCAGTAGATGCGGAAGCCAGTCGTGTCAGCGGCCGCCACCAAGTCGATGATCGCCTTGTTAAGGGCGTTCTGGAGAGGGACGACGTTCTTCAACTCGCTCTGACCATAGTTGTAGCCCTGGTCGATGTTGTGAAAGTGAATAACGGGCAAGCCCAGGGGTTCGCCGCCTTGCGTCCCGTCAGTCGTCCACCAATACATCCACTCGCCGTCCTCGCCCTCGTAAGGGATAAAATCCCCGTCAAAGTGCGTCTCATGGGACATATACTTCTCGACTCGATCGGGATAGTAGATATTGAGCCGACGCATCGCCCCAACGTCTTCGCCCTGCTCGATTCGCCAATACTTGAATGCCTTCTCGGGCATACCCCGTCGCCCGTCAGAGTAGATCGCCTGGACGCCCTCAGTGCCATCATATGCCGCTTCAGCCGTGAATCTCGGAGCTTTGGCCTCCTCGTCCCAATCGACGATCACATAGGAGTCCCCATCCCTGACAGTCGAAAGATGGACGATTCCCTGTAGCCCGTCCATACGATTGATGCGCCACCAGTCTGCAAGGAGATCGGTCTCCTCGTCTGGAGCCTGAAATCCGGTGATACTCAGGCGCTCCGCCAGTGCATCCACAACGATGCCACACAGGTTGCAGTTGAACTCCTCTCCGATCTTGAGCTGCAAGTAGCGGCGTTGGCGCTTCGTGAGCTGGGTATCATGATCGCCGTCATAGTATTCTCTGTAGGCCACGTACCTGTTTTGCTGCTCCACATCCAGGGCGCGCAACCACTGAAGAAAAGACAAGCGCACGATGTTTATGGCATCCTGTCTGGCCTTGGTGAGCAAGCTAAGCATATCTCATGCTTCCTTGTCTAGCTTTTCATTAATAACAAGAAGGGGGGGCATCAAAAGATCATATTGCCAGCGCATCAATCGCATACTAAGTCTGCGCAGATACTTACCAAGCCAAATGCGAAAGGACAGTCGCCGATGGAAGATTGCTAACAATAAAAGTTCTTCCGGCGACAATAAAGACCTAGGGCCATACCGCCAGCACCGTTTCCAGCCATCCTCATAGCCCTCAAAGTACTGTGTCCGCTCGCTACGCATATTTTATCACGCCCGGCTTCTTGTACGTTTTGCCTAGCATCAGCTCGGTCAAGGCCCAAACTAAGGCGTCGAGGCGGTTCGGCGAAAGCATTCCCATCCCTGGCACCCACAGGGTCATTTCGTCCTCCAGCAAGGGGAAGTCACCTACATGATGCACCAAGCCTCGTTCATACAAAGCAGCTATCGGTTCTGCCCTGATTTGCTTGCCCCGACTGGCATGGACGGGCTTATAGCTCAGGTTCCCGTCGGTGGCCCTGAGCACGCTTTCGACCATGTCCCCACCAAAGTTAATCTCTGCAACCACTCTATCGGCTTGGTGTCTCTTGTATGCTCGCTGTATAGCCTCTGACCATCCCTCTGGAGACGCCCGCAAGCTAGCATCCTCCAGAACATACGCGTGTTCGCCGATCCTACCCGCTATGACTATCCCGGTCTCAACGACTCCGCC
>Ga0307375_10006354_pt1 | contig 10926 bp, 9 predicted proteins | sample TR1MG_FD_202531 | JGI IMG/M metagenome (GOLD analysis project Ga0307375, IMG submission 202531) | Soil microbial communities from Risofladan, Vaasa, Finland - TR-1 | ecosystem: Environmental > Terrestrial > Soil > Coastal area > Acid sulfate soil | place: Finland: Risofladan, Vaasa | collected...
AATGAGTCTGGAGACTTGAAGTCCGAGGTGTTCCATGATCCTCCTAATCTCTCGATTCTTGCCCTCTTGCAGTTCAACACGAAGCCAAGTGTTCGCTCTTGTATCGGGAGAAGGAACTGTGGATCCTGACCTGAGAAGAGCTCTCTGAGGCGCAGGGGAAGGACCTTCTCTCTCCGCCGCACTTTCCACCGTCACTTTCACTCCCTTGTACTCGAATCCATCGATAGTGATTCCCTTTTCCAACCCATCAAACTTGCTCTGCCTGACGCGACCATACACGCGAACACGATACACGCGAACAATGCGAGACATGGGATGTTCCAGATAACGCTTCAGCTCGCCATCATTCGTCAAAAGCAGGAGACCTTCACTTGAATAATCCAAACGACCTACGGGAAGAAGGGTTGGCTCGCCCATCTCAGCAAGAAGTTGACCCAAAGTATTGCGACCTTTCTCATCCTCCGCACGGCGCGTGATCAGCATGTTTCGAACCTTATTGAAGAGAAAAAGCTTAGGAGGCTCGGCGCGAATAGGGATATCATCAACTTCCAGCAATTGACCAGGACGAACGGGAGAACCGAGCTCGGAAACGATTCGGCCATCAATCTTCACTCTCCCCTCAGTTATCCACTTCTCCGCTTCACGACGAGAACATAAACCACAGCGAGCGATTCTCTTTGCCACTCTCTCCTCAATTCCAGACAAATCGGGATCCTCAGACAAAGTCTTGGGCCTGAACAGTGCACTTTCGAGGCGTTTAACGAACTCACCCGTCAATGGCGTAGTAGGTTGATCAGTGGGAGTTTTAGGCTTGCCTTTGGATCTAAAGATGTATGGGCGACGCGGTGAAGATGATTTCAGGCCACGAGAGGAAGCTACAGAGACAATCGGAGGCGAAAGTAAGGGGCAGGCAGAAAAGGGCACCGTACGGTTAGCAATTGCATCATGACTCTTCTCAAGTGGGATAAAGCGACACTATAGAGAACGTACTAGATGATCTAGAGGAAATTCGGGTAGATTGAGGGCGTTGACGACCAGAACGAGAGGGAGAGGGTTTCGGTCCGGACTCGGCCTTCGAATAGCTCCTAGAGATGACGCAACGATGCCATATCGACTGATATGAGGCGCAACTCGAAGAATGAGATAACTTCTGCTGAGCAATAGAGAGCATATGGAAGTGAGGTGGGGAGTGGGGAGCGAGAGAGCGCGAAGTTGGAAACCAAGCCCAACATCAAGCGAAAAGTGAATGGATAGGACCCCTAAAGAGAACGACATACAAGATTGTTTTCGAAAGGCAATCCTTCAAATAGGTTTAGTGTGTTACAATGGCTGTTTGAGACGCGCTGTAGAGCTTGGAGACGGAATCCTTTCAACACGGCTTCACAGCTCCTCAGCACGAGCGGATGGATCTGGCATTTCGGAATATACCCTTTTGGATGATGGCGAAGATGCGGTAAGTGGTTGTAGCTCCCTTGCATCCTTGGCCATCGTCCTCTGTAGCTCCCAAGGATTCTCCAGCCATATGGATGCAATCTTCATCAGGAGGCCGTGAAAGATGTAGCTGAAGAAGAGTATTCCTCCTAGAGTTCCGTACGCATCCCATCCGCTGAATGGTTTCCATCGGATCCAGTTGAAGGTCGAAAAAGTTGGCACGACGAACTCGATGTTCACTGCTCCCTGTTGCGCTGCAGCGGAGTAGTATTCTGGCGTCAGTGTATGTGTGGTGATGACATCCTTTCCAGAGGTGAATTGGACGCGATCGACGAAGATGGAGACACCATCGGTAGACTTGACGAAAGTGGAGAAATAACGTCCAGGCGGGTTATCGGGAGACGAAATTCTCACCATAAACGTAGGATCAGGAGAGATGTTGCCAGCGAGAATGCAAGTGAGCTTGTTATCTGTTGGAGTGGCAACGGCGAGAGACGCAGTTTGCAAACAGCTCTGCGGGCTGCCAATGCCTCCGCATGGCACCAAATCCACAATCTTTCCACCCTGCGTTCCGCAGCCAGAGGTTTGGAAGAAGGTGCTGGAACCAGAAGAAATATCGAAGCGCAGAGTAGGCAGGGCAAGCTGGTCAGCGTTAACATACGACATTCGGTATGAAGGGTCCTTCTGATGCTTCGCTTGGATCGCTGATGTGGCGCATAGCACAACAGAGCACACGAAAACGGCGAAAGTAGCAACACTGAGGTTAACAGAACGTGGTAAAGGCAAGTGGAAAGCAGAACTACGCTGTCTCACGCACCAATTGAAATGCCACCAATCAAGGCAACCAAACCGAACACAAACCAAGCTCCTAACCAGACTTTGGCGTATGGACTGAGGAAAGATAGAATGAGGATTGCGTTAGAGGGGTACGTTGGTGAGCCAAACGGAGGCATTTCTGGGCCGTACTATCTCGCAACATCACCCATAAACCTTTGAACACTTCCAACAAAGCGTTCTCTAGCAGATGTGCCCAGCATCATCTTGTCTCAAATGGAGCTCAAGCGAGAATGGAATGTTTTCGCCTCGATACCTCAACCACTCCTTCCATTTTCCCTCTCCTCGTTCATTAGGCCCACGAAAGGATTCTACGAGGCATGTATGGCATAATGAGGCAATCATGAAAGGGGGAGTTGGGGGGAGACGTACATCGGAGAGGTTTTATAGTACAAACTGACAGTGTGCCTTTTCCATCTTCAATGGGGTCTGAACCGGGTACATTGAGAGAAAATGAGAGAGCTTAGGAGTTCTCTTCGGGCTGATGATGGGTAGATTACATGAAGGAGGTGATTGAGGTGATTGAGAGGAATTAGAGGTCGAGTTTCACGCTGTTGACATTGTGCTCCTCCTTCAGCCAAACCACTTCTGCTTCATGATGCCAAACTCATACTTCTTTGTCTTAAACCATCGTGTCAATTCAGATTCAGGTTGATACCCACTTGCAGTCATGTTTGGAGGCACAATGGTAGAGGGTTTTGGTTGAGGAGGTTTGTTGGCGTTTCCTGACGCCGCTGTGCGTGCTTGATCTGCCAAGTAGTCCACGACCTCTTTCTCGCGTTGTTGGAAGGCACGAGTTTCCTTCTCCGGGTTGCCAGCGTATCGAATACCCTTGATAATCGCCTTTTCGGTTTCGACGACCGTCGTTCTAAAAGTTTTGCTCTGTACAAGCGATGTGAAGACCTTGATTGCCAAAGTATCCAGTCCAGCGCCAATGCCTCTACTTAACAAAGTGTTCCAGAGCCTCATGCTGCAAGGTCGATATTAGAGAGAAGACTGGAAGACGGACCACAAATGGCATTCCCTAGTCTTCCTCCTACCTGCTCACATCCATGTCAAGTAGGACTCCCACACCTCACAAGTCAAACAACAGCAAGTCAACAACATCATCATTACCGTACACACCAAAGACGACACAAACTGGAGATGCAGTCGTCTCGCAGAGGATTGCCTTTCTCTGGTCCGCCTCGCAGGCTGCGCTCTCCAATGGGAACCTGATTCTCTCCTCTTTCTATCTGTGCGCTTCATCTTTCTATCCAATTCCAACTGATTCCTTTCAGGCAACGATGGTATAATCGAGAAAAGACTGACTCAGTGATCGGCTCTCCATTTTCGCCTCCCTTGCATTACAAACGGCACTTGATGGATCTATGGTTTCCTTTAGAAATTCACTTCTCAAATTCAGTGAAGCAGAAGGTTTTGGTGCGTACAGAGAGGATTGAAGGTCGACAAAGCACGAACAAAGTTGCCGCAAACTTGACTCTGACTTTCTGACTGCATCTCTCATCTCTGCAGAAATCGGAGCAGATAATGTGGTGTGCGAGAAGTGCGCAAGTCTACTTATCCCCGGGATATCGTCCAAAGTGAGAGTTGTTCCATGCGAGAGGTGCGAAACAGTTGCGACTCCCTTCCCACCCTTGGTTCGACCTCTTCAACATCCGCTGACCCTCTCCTTTAGCTTATCCAATCAGAATCATTCTACCATGATGGCAGCACGCATTAAATCCTCGACTATCACAGCTTCAAAGTCGCAACAGCTTCCAGAAGTTCGAAACGCTCTTGTGCGTCCTTCCCTTGCTTTCCTCTTAGCAGGACCTCTCAACGAGATCACTAACCCTTGATCTGTATAGGTCTATACTTGCAAAATGTGTCGCCATGTTATGCCGATCGCTGGAACAAGCGCTATTGCCTTCAACCAGACGAAACGTCGAAATACTCCTTCTGCTGCCTCCAATACTGCCTCTTCCTCTCAAGCTTCCAGGAACACTCACTCTTCAAACGCATCTTCTCAATCATCTGGAGGCCGGAGCATCGAAAGCGACAATCACGCGAAAAAGGCATTGGCAAAGAGCGTCGAGGCGAAGGACGAGAAACAGCGGCTTTTGGCCGCCATGTTGAAAGCGAGCACTAAGCAAGTCCCTGCAAAGAAAACAACGATGATCTTAGCGGGTGGCAGTCCAAAGAAGGAATCTGTCGCGACACCGAATGCGAAGACTCCGAAGAAGTCCTTGTTCAGCTTCTTGAACTCCTTGTGACAACCTTACTGTGTAACTAGATTCTATCAATGTACAACTACTGTATCTACTGTAGTAAGATCAATGTGGGACGTCGTCCTTGCAGCACATTCCCAGTGTTCGAGCCCTTGCACAGTGTCTGAAAATGTATGGGCTGTGACAGAGAATCCCCCCGAAATCCTTTGGGGGAATCTTGCCCGACACTCAAGCCCCACAAACTCAGTTCTCACGGCAGGTTCATGTCTTCAACTTCGAGTCAGGCTTGCCTCGTGCTTAGGCGGACGACCGCGTCAGTGTCTCCGTCTCGTGGGGCTCGAGTGGTGGCCTCCAGACCCTCACAGCTTGGCCGTGTCCCCCGCCGATCTTTCTTCAAGTCCAGCGCTGTTGGTGTTGACGCTCACGTCCACGCTTTTGGTCGATTGATTAAAGCTGCAGTCGTAGATAAGGATGGTAAGAAGACTAGTGGTACTAAGGAGCATTTCAAGTCCTCGAAGGCGCAACTTGAGAGTCAGGAGGTCTCCTCCACGATCGACCAGAAGAAGTCAGACGCTGCGCGCTCTATCGATTCCGACCGCGAACAGGTTCGCTCTTCTCTTGGCTCCAAGCAAGAAGGACTGTTCGATATGAACATTGCCAGGCAAAAGGCCATCGTGGACGCCGCTGCCGCGCCTGCCATCGAGCCCATGTTCTCCCTCCGCGCCCAGGCCAAGGCTTACGAATTGCACAAAATCAACTCCCGTACGTCAGAGCCAGCTATTTCTCCCACCTTCTTCTACCCCATTCCTACCCGATCTGCTCTTGCTTTGCCCCTGTTTTTCGAGATCACCCGTTCCCACATTCATTGTCCCCCCTGTGCCCCTCTCTTGTCTTATCCTGCCCTTTTCATGTGACTGCGTGCTGCTAACTCCCATGTGTGATGTATTTTTTGGCTTGTCTGGTGATGAATCCTCCGTAGACTTCTGGAATGCTGCGAGACTTGCAAACTTGTTCCGTGTGAGCTTGATGAAGATGAGAATCTCTCTCTGGATGTCTGGTATGGATGAGCAGGCTAAGGCGGAGGGTGTGGAGTTGGACGATACTGCTGAGCGCTTGTTGGCTGAGATTTATGGTGAGTCTGATTTCCCTGCCGATATTGCGCAAGTTCCGGACCGTATTCGATTCAAGTTGCAGCGCGATACGTACTTCTATTTGGACGACGAGGTGAAGAGCGATGCGTTGATGAAGGCGTTGCGCAACAAGGGCATGGTGCATTACAGAGAGGCGCCGAGGTTGCCGAAGAAGTCGATCCCCTCGGTGGAGCACATCGAGCCTCGCCTGGGCTCTCGCACCACCTACAAACCCGAACCTGGCAAGTTCCGCCAGAACTTGCTCATGTGGGACATCTCGCCATCAAAGGACCTCTACTCAAGACACATCGTCGTCAGAGAGAAGGACGGATCGTTCCGCACCGGAAACTGGCAGGAGCGCCGTTACGCCGAGGACTACCGACGATTCATCAAATGGCCGCTCAAGGTGCCTCACGTGCGCCCAGACGAATCAGAGCCAGACCACGTACCATCATACGCTCGCGTACCGGAGGGATACAAGGTCGAATTCGACAAGACCTCCTAAGTCGACTCCAAGGTCACAGGAGAGCCTCACACACTTTGCTACATAAAACACACACAAACGAAGTATGCATAATTACTCGAGCGCATGTGTCACACTAATCTCATGTGTGCCCAGGCAGCGAGCGCACTGCATGTTGGTGACTTTCAGGTTGAGTATTGAGGAAATTTCGTGAAAGTTGGCAAAAGTAGGCAAGCCTTGAAGTTTCAGGAAACTCGACACCCAACAGTCGAGGCTGCAAAGTGTTGCCTCTAACAAGGTTCACACAGCTACGCTCAAGGTTGTGGAAGAGCTCTCGAGTTCCAAAGACGCCAAAGAAACCAATCCGACGGATACACACTTCCGCACTGAGTTCGTGCTCCCCTTTAGTTCTTCCAATGAGCTGATTTCTGGTTCTCCTTACCCTCTCCCATCTGCCATATGCATCTATATCAGCTTTCTGACCCATTTTTAGCTGCTATGAAGGTTGTTGTCGTTCCAGTTCATGACGATAACTACGCCTATCTTCTCATCGATGAATCGTCCAAGGAGGCTCTCGTTGTCGATCCTGGAGTTCCCTCTTCGTACGTGCTCTACATTGTGCTTCCTTTCCATATGTTTTCCTGTTGTTTCTGTGCTTTCTTGCAGAGAACAATGGGACTCCTGCCCTCCAGCCCGCTTCCACTCCTCTTATTCGCCCTCCTCTCACCAACATCCGCTTGTGACTGACCCCTAAATGCCATTTTCTCATCCCTCCTTCCATCATCTATGTTTGCGTGTGCCATAGAGTATTGGAAGCGGCAAAGTCGAATGGAGTAAAGATCACGCACATTCTGACCACCCACCATCATTGGGATCACGCCGATGGTAATCAGGGCATGGTTGATGCCATCCCCGGTCTTGTGGTTGTTGGAGGCGATGATCGCATTCAGGCAATCACGAAGAAGATGTCTCACAACGATGAACTGAAAGTTGGCCACCTCACGATCAAGGCTCTCTTCACCCCTTGTCACACCTCAGGTCACGTCCTGTACTACGTCGTCGACTCCTCTCATCCCAACGATCCTGCTTCTTTGTTCACAGGAGATACACTGTTCGTTGCAGGATGCGGACGCTTCTTCGAGGGAACCGGAGAGCAGATGGACTACGCACTCAACGACGTCATCACCTCCTTGCCCCACAACACTCTCGTCTACGTAGGACACGAGTACACTGTGGCAAACCTCAAGTTTGCAAGACACATTGAACCTGAGAACAAGCACGTCGCAGAAAAGATCGCGCAGGCCGAGGCTCTCAGAGCTCACGGAAAACCGACCGTCCCATCCACCATCGCCGCAGAACTCACCTTCAACCCCTTCATGAGAGTCAACGAATCGTCGGTAAGAAAGACACTTGGACTAGACGCAACTGCAACCTCTGCTGAGGTCATGACGGCCCTCAGAGAGGCGAAGAACTCTTTCAAGGCATGAATCACGCGTTTGTAAGCATAAACAAGATGTCTTCCTGCTATCCATCACCCAGAACTTCTCTAGGAATGCAGACCAAGCTAGAAACAGGGAAAATCCACAGATCAACAGCCCCCCCCCCCCAAAAGTCCCAATATACACTCTTTCATCCCTATCCCACTCTGCACATTACATTTACAGGCTTCTATTGGAAGAGAACACTATTTGAAGGTCAGGAGGAGACTGTTGATGTCTCAATGGGTGTTGTTGCAACCTTCACTTCCTCGATTGAAATTCAATCATGAGAAGAGCATACTGTTCGTATTCAGACAGTTTTGCAAACTCTTCCGGGCACCTGTTGAGAATCTCATGGAGGTTTTGAGAGATGACGGTTCTCCCATTGAAGAGCTCCTTTTCGTCCGTGCAGTAGATGAGGTCGTCCTTGAATGCAGCGATGAGCTCCTTCGGGTCTTTGGTGTGGTATTTAGTCTTGGATCTGCAGTGTTTGATGAGTGGTTCGAACTCCTTTGCCTCATCAATGCGCAGCGAGTGTGCTACTGAGAGAAGCGTGTCGCAATCTTCAATAGATGATAGTTCTTCCAGGCTCTCGGAATAGATGAAGTCAACGAAAGCTCTAGCGAGTGAACGGCTAGCGGGGAACTCGAAGGTGGAGGGGTGTTTCAGAACGAGAACTCTTCTGAAATAAGTCCATCGCGATGCTAAGATTGCTTTGTGACAAGGCAGTCCAGAGATGGTGTAATCAGGCGCGCCTCCTCCTCCACCTATGGAACGGTACCAATTGTCGCCCAATCGCAAGCATTTGGAGAGCTCTGTGAAGGGGTCGCAGTAGACGATAGCAGGAGGCTCGGTCCTGGATATCATGAGCGGCAGTAGCTCTTTCATCAATGGCTTCCTCTCTTGAGAGTGGCAGAGATCGACCAACCTTACAGAGAAGGCTGCGAGCAACTCAGCGGGTCTGGAGGTGAAGAAGGCGAGGGCTCTATCGAAGAAGGTAGATGTGGATGGTATCTTTGCAGATGATGATGATGATGATGACGATGATGATGAGGATGTCGAGAATGACGAAGATGACGACCCCATTTCGGACAATGCTGGAGGAGTAATCGTTGGCGTTGGAGAACTGCTGATGCTGCTGGATCTCCTGTTAAGCCAAGGCTCAATGAGCACCAAGTGTTCGACCATCGCGAAGAGGAGGAAGTCGGCAGAGAATGAGTGCAGTGAGAGTGAAGTCCATGTTGGTCTTGAACTGGAAGAGGATGAGAAACCAGCAGCATAAGAAGAAGAAGAGGAGGATGATGATGAGGGAGCAGGAGAAGGTATTTCGAACGCTGAAGTCGCTGATCCCGATTTTGGCACGAATGTCGATGATGCGAGAGGCTGTATGGTGTTGAAGAGTCTGAATTCGAGGTATTGGTTCCATTTTCTGAGGTCGCAAGTCTCAGCGAGTACGGCACACTCGACGAGGAATCGGACTCGCGCGGTCTCGGCGTAGTTCTGTCCAGCTTCGTAGTCGGGAGTCGGTTCGACAAGGCGGTTTTCGTATATGTATCCAAAGAGGGCAATGAAGGCATCACGTGAGAAGACTTTGGACTCCGAGAGACGCTTCTGAACGTCAAGAGATAGGAGACGAGGACACCGCCTGCTGAGGAAGCTCTCGTGGAGAGGTGCTGTGAATTGACAGTGAGGGACTGTGAATGCCTTGGATGGGAACATCTTGTGGTCTTCACCGTGAAGAAGGAAGGAGAAGTTGAGAAGCTTCTGTTGGTGGGCGTAAGACTCGAACTTTGCCTTCTGCTGCCTTGATGAGCTCGAAGTCGAAGCCGATGCAGATGTAGCAGCAGATGATGATGATGATGATGATGATGATGACGAAGAAGAAGAAGAAGGAGGAGGAAGAGAGGGCCTGTTGAGATCACGATCCGAATCGGGAGGTCGCTTTGCAATGTAGAACACCTGTCCTGCCACTCCAACCACGAGGCCGCCATTTGGGGTTGCGATGATGCTATCCTCTGACTTATCGTTGGAGGAGCTGTATATGCTGCTGGACAAGAAGGGAGTCATTTGGGAGGCAGTAGGCGTGAAGGTAGAGAAGGGATTCGACGACGAGTACGAATGATGCAGGTGCTGTTGCAATCCCAACACCCAATCTGATTCCGCAGCCAAAGAACGAGTAGCAGGTCCTGGGAGAGCTGGAGTATAGTGGCCAGTGGATAACGGCAATGTGTGAACGATGGAGGACAGAGCAGGGGTGGGCACCATCGGTGGAAGGAATGGAACGGATGGTCTTGAGTTCATCATGCTCATGATTGGTACGTATTGAGAAGAAGCGGCTGATGATGAAGGATATGATGATGACGACTGTAATGATGCAGATGATAGTGGTGCTGAAGATAGAAGTGATGGCGAATGTCTTGAAGTTGAGGTGGACGCAGCTGCATTTGCATTCGTTGTAGATGATGTCCTCATCCTCTTATCGCCCTGTTGCTTGAACGGTGTCGCTATGGAGAGACTAGGATTCACTCTTGGAGTGTTGAGGCATACAAGATCGCCAGACTGAGTGAAAGCGACATCTGAAACGCCGTGGAGACCCGGAATCATCTGAAGCGGTTTGTCCCTCCTCGCGCAGAACACCGATCCATTCACTGTCACTGCATATATGTCTCCATTCGGCGCAGTCTTCATCGATCTGAACGTTGATGATGATGAGGGGTTGGAGGTGGTCACTGCAGACATCACCAGGTATGCTTCGATTGGCGGTTGATGCGACAAGATCGGCCTCTCCGAGTCCGTGAATTGGAGGAAAAACACTGTTCCAGTTCTATCGATTGCCAATAACCTGTTGCTCTGCACTGGCACGATACTTCGAAGACCATTGAAGCCAAAGGAGTTCGCCACAGAGACGCCGCTGTCTCTCACGATGCCGTCGAATCCAATGCGCTTCATGTTGCCTGAATTGATCTCGGAGACGAGGATGGTGGACTGAGAGACGCAAATACCACATGGAGAGGTCAGAGAGCTCTTGAGACGGTTGATGGCAGAGGGTTGAGACGGCAAGTATCCAAACGAGAATGATGTCGTATTCTGAAGCGCAGCGCTGGATTGACTGCCAGCGAAGACGGACCAACAACCAGGGGCAGTCATGATGAGAATGCGGTTACCGAGGCAGTCGACAGCAAGCAATTCGCCGGTTGGGAGGAAGGCGAAAGGACCCGTGCCGCCTTGCAAGTTGAAGATGGGTGAGGTGAGCTTATTGGTAAGTTCAACCACGTCGTATTGTGAGGAGGCCAATTCATCGTCAAAAACAGAGTTGAGAGAAGGAGAGAAGCGATTCGGAGGGGTAGGGTTCAGCAGATCTTCGGGCTCGTAACGCGCAT
>Ga0307375_10006355_pt1 | contig 10925 bp, 7 predicted proteins | sample TR1MG_FD_202531 | JGI IMG/M metagenome (GOLD analysis project Ga0307375, IMG submission 202531) | Soil microbial communities from Risofladan, Vaasa, Finland - TR-1 | ecosystem: Environmental > Terrestrial > Soil > Coastal area > Acid sulfate soil | place: Finland: Risofladan, Vaasa | collected...
TCGCCGTCAAGGGTATCGGCGGTACCGCCGGCATGCTGGAAGGCAACGGCGGTCAAGTCGTCACCCAGTTGCTGGGCGTCAGCGTCACCGTAGGCTACAGCCTGGTGATGACCTTCATCATCCTCAAAGTGATCGATGTCATCATCGGCCTGCGCGTCTCCGAGGAAGAAGAGCGCGAAGGACTGGACGTCGCACTGCACGGCGAACACGTCGAATAATTCAAAACTCTCCTGCTGTAACCCTGGGGTGCCTTGTGCGCCCCTTTTTTTGCGCATCTATATCCAGTGAGCGGGTGGGCCGCTTTGTGCCAGCGGCAGCCATTCGTGGGCGGCTGGTTTGGCATATATCCATGATGCAATATAGAAAATGGCATGTTATGTCCTGTTTCCCCTTCGTGTTAGCATTCGCTGACAACCAAAACCCACCGACAGGAAGCACGAATGCACTGGATTGCCCCCTCCGAACGGGACACCACCACCGATACCCTTGAAAAACGTCTGTGGAACACCGCCGACCAGTTCCGCGCCAATTCCGGGCTGACTGCGGCGCAGTATTCCGCGCCGGTACTCGGCCTGATCTTCCTGCTTTTTGCCGAGACCCGCTTCGCACAGCGCCGTGCACAACTGGAATCCGCTGGCGCATCTTCCCGCCGCGCCGCCTCCCGCATCGACGATCCCGCCGCCTACCATGCCGAAGGCGTGATCTTCCTGCCGCAAGCGGCCCGCTTCGGGCATCTGCTGAACTTGCCGGAGGGCGCGAACGTCGGGCAGGCGATCAACGACGCGATGGCGGAAATCGAAAAGTACAATCCGCAACTGGCGGGCGTGCTACCGCGCACCTACCAGATCTTCACCAGCACCCTGCTCAAGGAACTGCTGAAAAAAGTCTCCGAGATTCCCCTCAGCCTCGACTACGATGCCTTCGGGCGCATCTACGAATACTTCCTCGGCGAATTCGCCCGCAGCGAAGGGCAGAAGGGCGGCGAGTTCTACACGCCGAGTTCCATCGTGCGCCTGCTGGTCGAGGTGATCGAACCGTTCCACGGGCGCATCCTCGACCCCGCCTGCGGCTCCGGCGGCATGTTCGTGCAGAGCGCGCGCTTTGTCGCCGAGCACCAGAAAAACGCCGCCGACGAACTGTTCATCCACGGCGTGGAAAAGACCGACGACACCGGCCGCCTAGCGCGCATGAACCTCGCCATTCACGGTTTGGAGGGCGACATCCGCCACGGCGGCCACATCAACAGCTACTACGACGACCCGTTCGAGGCCGTCGGCAAATTCGACTTCGTCCTCGCCAACCCGCCGTTCAACGTTAACGCGGTGGACAAGGAACGGCTGGCAGCGGACGTCGGCCCAGGCCGCCGCTATCCCTTCGGCCTGCCGCGCACCGACAACGCCAACATGCTGTGGATACAACTGTTCTATTCCAGCCTCAACGCCACCGGCCGCGCCGGCTTCGTGATGGCCAACTCCGCCTCCGACGCGCGCAGCAGCGAACAGGAAATCCGCAAGCAACTGATCGAAGCCCGCGCCGTTGACGTGATGGTCGCCGTCGGCCCCAACCTGTTTTACACCGTCACGCTGCCTTGCACGCTGTGGTTCCTCGACAAGGGCAAACAAGGCACGCCGCGCGCCGACACCATCCTCTTCATCGACGCCCGCCATATCTACCGCCAGATCGACCGCGCCCACCGCGACTGGGCCGATGCGCAAATCGGCTTCATCGCCAACATCGTGCGCCTGTATCGCGGCGAAGCGCCCGATTTCACGCTGGGCGGCGCTGAGACTCACGCCAAGCTGGCGGAACTCTTCCTCCCCTCCCCCGCCAGCGGGGGAGGGGAGGAAGAGGACAACCTTGCCTACCGCGATATCCCCGGCCTGTGCAAGGCCGCCACCCTGGCCGAAATCGAAGCCCAAGGCTGGAGCCTCAACCCCGGCCGCTACGTCGGCGTCGCGCCCGGCGAGGCAGTCAGCGACGAAGACTTCAAGGAAAAGCTGGAAACGCTCAACGAGGAACTGGAAGTGCTGAATGCCCAGGCGCGCGAACTGGAGCAGACCATCGCGTTGAGTGTGGCGGAAATTCTGGAGGCGTGATGATGGCTTCGCCTTTTGAACTGATGCAGCTTGGAAATGTAATCCGTTTTGGAAATGGCAAAGCGATCAAGCCGGGTGGGGTCGGACGTTATCCGGTGTTTGGCTCAAATGGAATTATTGGACACAGTGATGATTTTCGTTATGAGAATGGCATCATCATTGGGAGGGTCGGAGCTTACTGTGGGGCAGTAGCATATTGCCAAGAAAGGTTCTGGGCGTCGGATAACACGCTTGTCGCGTTCCCTGCTAACGATCAATTTGACACAAGGTTTCTCTTTTACCTTTTACACAATGCGAAATTGAGTTCATATGCTGGAGGAGCAGCGCAACCGCTCGTAACGCAATCGGTGCTAAAGCAAGTGGAAGTTCGTGTTCCTCAGCTCCCCACCCAGCGACGCGTCGCGGGCATCCTCTCGGCCTACGACGAGCTGATCGAAAACAACCAGCGGCGCATCCGCATCCTGGAAGAGATGGCGCGCAGCCTCTACCGCGAATGGTTCGTCCACTTCCGCTACCCCGGCCACGAAGCCGTCCCGCTTACCGACTCACCGCTTGGGCCGATTCCGCAGGAGTGGGAGGTGAAGAGTTTAGGGTCATTGATGATTGAGCAGATTGGTGGCGGCTGGGGCAAGGACGTTCCTGATGAAAAGCATACTGAACCTGCATGGGTGATTCGCGGAACGGACATTCCAGAGGCACGATCCTGTCAGGTTGCAAATGTCCCGCATCGCTTCCATAGCGTTTCAAATCTTCGATCACGACGCCTTCAAGCGGGGGACATTATTTTTGAAGTTTCCGGCGGCAGCAAAGGCCAACCCGTTGGACGCACTTTGTTAGTGACACCACAACTACTTTCAGCGCTTGGAAATGATGCCGTTATCTGCGCAAGTTTTTGCAAGCGCATTTGCCCAGACATTACCGGTTACGGCTCTGAACTACTCTACCTGTCTTTCCTCGAAGGCTATGAATCCGGTGAGATTGAGCAGTTCCAAGTTCAGTCCACGGGCATCTCAAACTTCAAGTGGACTGAATACCTCGAAAAAATTGCACGCGTAATTCCGCCAGAATCGTTACGTATACGTTTTCGCGATCTTGTGAAGCCTATGCTTTCACAAGCAGCTACGCTTGGCCTCCAAACCGCCAACCTCCGCCGCACCCGCGACCTGCTTTTGCCGCGTTTGTTGTCGGGGCCGGCATCTCTACCTAATGCAGTTTTGGAGGCTATTCTATGAGCGCAACTGATTCGAGCAAGAAGCATAAGCTGAGCGTATTCCTGATAAAGGATGGGTATGCTGAGCCGAAGGATTTCCTGAGCTTCGATGGATTTGAGGTTGTTGAGGTTAAAGCGGGTGGGGGAAAACTTGGGCAGCTAATCTATAAAGGGGGTTTTCAAAGCAAGCCATCGTGGGTATCCATATTCCAGCACGTTCCTGGTTTTGATTCAGCTTCAATCTGGAACCAAAGCTCAAAAGGATTATTTGTTTTAAAGCATGAGGGAAGGTGGTTTTGTTTTACCTTTGGTTATGCACGCCATCTCATAGATGAGCATGCATACGAGAGGAACTTTGGGTTAATAGTTACCTTGAACCTCGGTGATCCTTTGGCAATAAAATCCATCGACAAAACCAATATCAGTCACATTTCCCTGCACTCGAAAGAACAGGCCACACGAGATATAGAGTTGGCCAGTTTCGAGTTTAACAATGATATTGACCTGCTCCGCTCTGTCACCGCAAAGGCAACCGCAGTAGATGGCGATGAGCAGGAAACATTATCTGGCCGGGATTCGGTAACGATCCATACCAAAGTGTCAATTGATGTGTTCTGGGATGTGGCAAAACGTCTTTATACGGCATTTGCCGATACGAAGTATAAGGAACGGTACCCTTGGCTTGAGAAAATCAGGGAAGAAAGAGACAAGGACGTTACCGAGAAGCTAGATCAAGAACTCGCGCGCAGGATACTCGACAACGATTTCCAAAAATTATGGTTAGCCATCCCGGAAGTGGTTTCGTGGGAGGAGATTCAGGGTTTTGCATTCAAGTATAAAGAGGTGCAACCTAACAAGCCCGGGCCAGTTTTGTACCAAGATTTGGATATTCACGAGTGGGTCAAGGCCACTAAAATTTCGAAAGACCTTTCCTCTGCACAATTAAAGAGCAAAAACATTTTCATATATTGGCAAGACGGCAGGCCAGTTTCGCATTGGAGTGTGTATCGGTGCTTGAATGCGGAAATAGATTTAGATCAGAATAAATACATTCTGAATGATGGTGACTGGTACAACATCGAATCGAGTTATGTAACTGAAGTGGATTATTTCTATAAATCCATTTCAGACTCGAAAGTTGCTTTGCCTCCATATGATTCGAAAACGGAGCCGGAGTATCTGAAATCAGTTGCGGCGAGCTCGCCAGAGTACGCTTTGATGGATCGGCAAGAAGTCATGATTGGCGGCGGGCGAAGTCGTGTGGAATTTTGTGATCTTTATTCCAAAAACAAGGAGATTATTCACGTCAAGAAATATGGTGGTTCAAGCGTGCTAAGCCATCTTTTTTCGCAGGCGGTAGTTTCGGGTGATTGCTTTCTTCACGAAGCAGAATTTCGTGCGAAGGTAAATGAATTGCTTCCTCAAGGTTTTAAGTTGAGTGACACTGTAGGGCAGCCTACGGCAAAAGACTTTGAGATTTGTATTGCGGTTATGAGCAAGGAGAAAGGTTCTTTGGAGTTGCCCTTTTTCAGCAAGGTCAGTTTTAAGCATGCTGTTAAGACGCTGCACAATCTGGGCTATAAAGTTACCAAGTTAAAGATAGAGCGATGAGTTACACCGATATTGATGGCATGGTCAAGGATGATGCGGCTTTGCCGTTACGGCTGGGGATATTGAGCAGGGGGTAATGCTGTGAACTTGAATGAATTAGAAAAATTATTGGCGGCTCGCTCTGAGGATGAGCATGTCGAATTCAAGGAAGCGAAAAATCGATTCGACTTTGAAGAGTTAGTGGCTTACTGCGTGGCGCTGGCAAATGAAGGCGGTGGACGAATGATTCTGGGCGTGACTGACAAGCCGCCGCGCAAAGTGGTGGGTACTCAGGCATTCGATGTGCCCGAAAGAACGGTAGCCGGTGTCTTTGAGCGCATTCATATCAAGGTATCTTGGCAGGAGTTATCTCATCCTGATGGCAGGGTGCTGGTTTTTGAGGTTCCACCCCGGCCCATTGGACATCCACTGCATTACGATGGCCGTTACTGGATGAGGGCTGGCGAGGAATTGGTGCCAATGTCACCTGACCAACTCAAACGGATCGTGTCGGAAGGGCAGCCGGAATTCGTGGATCAGCCGGCGCGTTCAGGATGCGCCGAAGAAGAAGTGGTCGCCTTGCTGGATATTCAAAGTTATTTCGACCTTCGGAACCGCCCGTTGCCATCCACGCGGGCAGAGGTGTTGGAAGTGTTTATAAAAAAGGGGTTGCTGCGCAAAGAGGACGGAAGTCACACGATTACTAACATGGGAGCGCTGTTGTTTGCCAAGCGCATAACCGACTTTGATACGGTCAGCCGAAAAGGTGTGCGGGTTATCGTTTACGACGGCATATCGAAATTGAAGGTGAAGGATGGCAAGGATGTGACGGGACTGAAGGGTTATGCGGCTGGCTTTGAAGCGCTGATTGATTACATCTATGAGCTTTTGCCGGCAAGTGAAGAAATTGCAGCCGCCTTGCGTACAACTACTTATGCCTACCCTAAAAAGGCTATTAGAGAAATCGTAGGAAATGCCATTGTGCATCAAGATTTAACGGAACGAGGAACAGGTATCACGGTGGAGGTTTACGATGACCGGATTGAGGTCACCAATCCAGGGCTGCCTATTTTGCCGCCAGATCGTTTTATCGATGAAAATCAGTCTAGAAACGAACGTTTCGCCGATGCGTTAAGGCAGCTAGGTATCTGCGATGAACGTGGGCACGGAATGGATTATGTGGTTACTGAGATCGAGATTCATCAATTGCCTCCCTATCAATGCCGGCTAGGTAGCCGCCATACGACGATAGTGCTGTCTCGTTATAAGGCACTGAAAGACCTGTCGCCAGACGAGAGGATTCGTGCGGTTTACCAACATTGCTGCCTTCGGTTTGTAAACAACCGGATTACTAATAACGAGTCAATACGAGAGCGATTCAAAATTGAGAAGCAGAACTCAGCGACGGCTTCTCGTCTTCTTGGTGAAGCAGTGGACGCGGGAAAGATTAAAGCCGGCGATCCCGATGCCGCCAACAAGCTGATGCGCTATGTTCCCTATTGGGCGTAGTTCTTTGATGGAATTCCATCCTGTGCCATTCACAATGCCAATAACGCATAAAGAACCAAGTGGTTGGGTATTTGATGGGTATTTGATAGAAAATCCGCCGGTGGCGGTCTTTTATTTATTGTAGCGCGCAGAGAAGACTGAAGGATGCTCATAATTTTCTTGAAAAATCGTCAAATTTTATTTGACGGGTACTTGAGACAATGAATACCCCTGCCTACACTGAGGATATCCTCGTCGAGCAACCCGCTATCCAGCTTTTCGCCGAATTGGGCTGGGCGACGCTGTCGGCTTCGGATGAGGTGCTGGGCGCAGGCGGCTTGCTTGGGCGCGAGACCAAATCCGAGGTGGTGCTGGCGGTGCGCCTGCGCGCTGCCTTGGCTCGGCTGAATCCATCGCTGCCGCCCGAGGCAATCTCCGCCGCCGTGGATGAATTGTCGCGCGACCGTTCGGCGATGACGCCTGCTGCCGCAAATCGCGAGTTGTGGGCTTTGATGCGCGACGGGGTGAAGGTGTCGGTGCCCGATCCAGCAAGGGGCGGGGTAAAAGACGAGCGGGTGCGGGTGGTGGATTGGGGTAACCCCGCCGCCAACGATTTCCTGCTGGTGAGTCAGATGACCATCGTCGGTCAGCTCTACACCTGCCGGCCGGATTTGATAGGTTTCGTGAATGGTTTGCCGTGGCTGGTGATCGAACTGAAGAAGCCGAGCGTACCCGCCAGGCAAGCCTTCGACGGCAACCTCACTAGTTACAAGCATGCGCAGAATGGCATCCCCGCGCTGTTCTGGTCGAATGCCCTGCTGATCGCTTCCAACGGCACGGATAGCCGCGTCGGCTCGCTCACCGCCGACTGGGAACGGTTCTTCGAGTGGAGGCGCATCGAGCGCGAGGACGAGCCGCGCCGCGTGTCGCTGGAGGTGATGCTGCGCGGGTTGTGCGAGCCTTCCCGATTGCTGGACATGGCGGAGAACTACACGCTGTTTTCCGAGCACAAGAGCGGGCTGACCAAGATCATCGGGCAAAACCATCAGTTCATCGGCGTGAACAACGCCATCCGCGCGATGCTCAAGGCGCGCGAGGAGGGCCACGGGCGCGGCGGGGTGTTCTGGCAGACGCAGGGTTCCGGCAAGAGTTTTTCGATGGTGTTCTTCGCGCAGAAGGTGCTGCGCAAGATTCCGGGCAACTGGACGTTCGTGATCGTGACCGACCGGGTGGAACTGGACGAGCAGATCGCCAAGACGTTCGCCGCTTGCGGCGCGGTGAGCGATGGACAAGCCAGCCATGCACAAAGCGGGGCGCAGTTGCGCGAGCTGCTTGCCGGCAACAACCGCTATGTGTTTACGCTGATCCACAAATTCCAGACCGCCGGACTGCTGTGCGACCGGCGTGATGTGATCGTGCTGACCGACGAGGCGCACCGCAGCCAGTACGATACGCTGGCGATGAACATGCGGACGGCACTCCCCAATGCGATGTTCGTTGCCTTCACCGGCACGCCTCTGATTGCAGGCGAGGAGCGCACGCGCGAGGTGTTCGGCGATTACGTTTCGATCTACGATTTCCAGCAGTCGGTCGAGGATGGTGCGACCGTGCCGCTGTTTTATGAGAACCGCACGCCGGAACTGCATCTCGACAATCCCGACCTGAACGACGACATCTACGATTTGATTGAGAATGCCGATCTTTCCGAAGAGGCCGAGAAGAAACTGGAGCGCGAGCTGGGGCGGCAGTATCACCTCATCACTCGCGACGACCGTCTGGACACGGTGGCGCAGGACATTGTGAAGCATTTTCTCGGGCGCGGATTCCAGGGCAAGGCGATGGTGGTATCCATCGACAAGGCGACCGCGTTGCGTATGTACGACAAGGTGCGCAAATACTGGCCGAAAGATGATCAGACTGACATGGCGGTGGTGGTGTCGCCGGGACAGAACGAGATCGAGCAGATGATGAAGCTGGGCATCGACATCGTGCCGCACCGCAAGCGCATGAACGAGGAAAAGCTGGACGAGAAGTTCAAGGACTCCACCGATCCCTTAAGGTTGGTGTTCGTCTGCGCGATGTGGCTGACCGGCTTCGACGCGCCAAGTTGTTCCACCGTGTATCTAGACAAGCCAATGCGTAACCACACGCTGATGCAGACCATCGCCCGCGCTAACCGCGTGTATCCCGGCAAGCACAGCGGGATGATCGTGGACTACGCCAACGTGTTCGCCTCGCTGGAGAAGGCGCTGGCAATTTATGGTAAAGGCGGTAGCGGCGAGATGCCTGTGCGCGACAAGAAGGTGTTGGCGGACGAATTGCGCTATGCGGTGAATGACGCGAATGTGTTTTGTTTGGAACAGGGCGTTGCCTTGGCGGGAATTGAATCCATGCCGACGGCCAATTTTGCGCAAGCCGGTGCAATCAACGCTGCCGCAGACCGCCTGATGGCGCCGGAGGCAGTTAAACGCGACTTCCTCGCGCTGGAGGCATTGGTCAGCAGCTTGTATCGGGCGGTGAAGCCAGACCCAGTAGCAATCGAGTTTTCGCAACGCTGCGGCTGCCTGGCGGCGGTTGCTACCTGCATCCGGAACGTGACAGAGCCGCCGGACATTTCGCACATCATGCAAGGCATTCAGGACTTGCTGGATGAATCCATCGCCGTCGAACCGTTCAAGATTCGGCAGCCGATGCAAGGCTACGGTCAAATCGATTTATCGAAAATCAATTTCGAGGCGCTGCGCAAGCGCTTCGAGGACAAGAAGCCGAGCAATACCGATGTCGAGCGGTTGAAGGCGGCGGTGCGCGCGCAACTGGAGCGCATGGTGCGTCTCAACCCGACACGCGCTGATTATCTGGAAAAATTCCAGGCACTGATCGAAAGCTACAATTCGGGCAGCCGAAATATCGAGGAAATTTTCAAGGATCTGCTGGCGCTATCAACTGTCCTGACGGAAGAGCAGACACGCCATGTGCGTGAGAACCTGAGCGAAGAAGAGCTAACGATCCTGGATATTCTCACCCGGCCTGCGCCGGAGTTATCCACCGAAGAGCGTGAAGAAGTGAAGAAGGTCGCGCACCACTTGTTGGAGAAGCTGCACAAGTTGCTGGTGCTGGGCTGGCGGCAAAAGGTTTCCACTCGCGCCCGCGTGAAAATCGAAATCGAGAATGCGCTTGATGAAGGCTTGCCACGCGCTTATTCCAAGGAGGTTTACGAAGCCAAGTGCGCTGCCGTTTTCGAGCATGTGTATCAGAGCTATCAGGGCGAGGGGCGTAGCGTCTATTTTCAGTAATCGGGTCGCCCCAACCTTCCTGCACCGGAATCCGGAGACCTTATTTTACAGCGCGCCCTCGATCAAGGCATTCAATTTGGCAAAATCCGGCTCGCCCAAATACTGCTGGATGATTTTTCCTCGCTTGTCGATGATGAAGGTGGTCGGGGTCAGGCGGACATTGCCGAATGCCTGGGCGGTCGAGCCGCTGGCGTCGAGTGCGATGGTGAAAGGCAGGCCATTTTTCTCGGCGAACTGCCTGACGTATTCGGGCGGATCGTAGCTCATCGCCACGGCGATGGTTTCCAGCCCGCGGCTGTGGTATTTTTGCCAGGTTTTCACCAGGTCGGGCATTTCCTTGATACAGCCGGGGCAACTGGTCGCCCAGAAATTCACCAGCACCACCTTGCCGCGCAGGCTGTCGAGCGCGATCTTTTCGCCGTTCAGCGCGGCGAACTCCGCCTGTGGCGCGGCGGGCTTCTGCGCGAGCAGCAGGAAAAGCCCGCCGGCCAGCGCCGCAATCACCAGTGCCGCGATAATCAGCTTGTTGCGTCCAGAGGGGGCTGCCTTATTCATAGTCATCCAATTTATTCCAGATTAGTATTCAAAACGGCAATATTGCAAAAAACCTTTACCACGAATGGCACGAATAAACACGAATAGTTTAGGCTGTCACCGTGTCTCAACGCAGGCGGGGGGTTACCCGTACTGGCTAACTGATTATTCGTGAACATTCATGTTTTATTCGTGTGAATTCGTGGTTATCAGCTTTTTCTCGATTTAATTTTGAAACGAAATTACCAAATCATGACCGCTGCTATTGTCTGGATTTTTTTCCGCTTTGTCACCTCCGAAAGTTCTACCCTTGATTAGCGACGAACTCGGCCTGGGCGGCCTTTTCCTCAGCAGCTTCCTGGCCGCCACCTTGTTGCCGGGCGGTTCCGAGGCGGTGTTGTTCGGCCTGCTCAAGCTCAATCCCGGCCTGTTGTGGCCGGCGCTGGCGCTGGCGACGCTGGGCAATACCCTGGGCGGCATGAGCTCCTATCTGCTCGGGCGCATTCTGCCGGAGCAGAAGCCGGGTCGCGGCTTGGCGTGGGTGCATCGCTACGGCAGTCCGGCGTTGCTGCTGGCTTGGGCGCCGCTCATCGGCGACGCACTATGCGTCGCGGCGGGCTGGCTGCGGCTGAACGCGGGTTATGTCGCGGCATTCATGGCGGTGGGCAAGCTGGCGCGATACTTTGTTATTGCCTGGGCTGCGGTGTAGCAAGA
>Ga0307375_10006356_pt1 | contig 10925 bp, 7 predicted proteins | sample TR1MG_FD_202531 | JGI IMG/M metagenome (GOLD analysis project Ga0307375, IMG submission 202531) | Soil microbial communities from Risofladan, Vaasa, Finland - TR-1 | ecosystem: Environmental > Terrestrial > Soil > Coastal area > Acid sulfate soil | place: Finland: Risofladan, Vaasa | collected...
ACGTCAAAGGCGCGCCCACCGTCGCTCTGCCGCCCGCCGCCGTGCACATCAACCCCGACCTCGCCATGCATGCCTCGCAACTGCTGGCCACCTCCGGTGCACTGACCATCGTTCCCACCCCGGTCGATATCGTGCTACCCGAAGTTGTTACATAGAAATCTCGCAACGAGTGTTGGGAAAGTGTTGACACGTTCCGTTGCCTGCGCGCACTTCCCGACGCGCTCGCCGCCATCGCCAAGACCCGCTGCCGCGTCCAACCCGACCGCGCCTATCCCAGACCTCCGCAGCGCAAACCCCATGTCTATCTCGCCTACAAGTTCGCCTGCTGAGGGCTTAAGTTGAGAGCATTGGGCTGCAGGCAGGTCCGCTTGCCGTCGATCTTTTCGAACAAGTGCAACCAGCGCCTATCTTCGGTGCAGATGCAAGGCCGGCCACGGTGCGCGCGGTAAATGCGGGAAATGGCTTCCCCTGCTGATGCCCGGCGTCTCATGCGACGCCAACGCTCCGGATTGCGATAATCTAGCCGGCATTGTTACGTCCCGGGGTAATCGATGTCGAATTCGCTGACGCTGCTGATTGTCGATGACCATCCGATGTTCCGCATGGCGGTGCGGCATGCACTGGACGAGCTACTCGCAGACGGGCGGATGGTCGAGGCGGCTAGCCAGTCGGCGTTGGAAGCGGCGCTGATGGAAACTCCGGAAATTGACTTAGTGCTGCTGGACTTGACCATGCCTGGAGCAATAGGGTTTTCTTCGCTGGTGCTTCTGCGCAGCGAGCGCCCGGATCTGCCAGTAATCGTGGTTTCCTCCAATGATCACCCGCGCACCGTGCGCCGGGCACAACAGTTTGGCGCAGCCGGCTTCGTACCCAAGTCAGCGCCTGCCGAGCAACTGGCTGATGCAGTGCGTGAGGTGTTGGCAGGGAGCCAATCTTTTCCGGCGAGCAAGGCCGGGCACGACCCGCAGGATGCGCAGCTTGCGGGTCGTCTGGCAGGGCTCACGCCGCAGCAGTTGCGTGTGCTGATGTTGCTGGCCGAGGGTTTGCTGAACAAGCAGATTGCTGCCGAGCTGAAGCTATCGGAGAACACGGTGAAGATCCATGTCACAGCAGTGTTGGCAAAGCTTGATTGCCGCTCACGCACACAGGCGGCGTTGATGGCGAAGTCGCTAGACATGGATGATGGCTTGCGTTGAGGAAACCTCGAAAGGCTCGGGTACCGCGTTCAGTATTCCGGCCCTGGCTCCGAGACGTGATGGCAGGACGCCATTTGCATGAGTGCGCCAACTGGAAGACTCAACTCCGGGTGGCGACCACCTATCCGGGTCGTGATCCCCGCACAGGCCGGGATCCAGTAGCGATTAGGTTTTCCTCAGTCCGCCGCAGCGGCAAGGAGCATCTGCGACATCAGCGCGCGCAGTGCCGCTGGTTTCACCGGTTTGGCCAGGAACCGCAGGCCAAGTGCTTCGATCCGTGTGGAGGTGGCTGCGTCCTGCTGCGCTGTCATCACGATCACCGGGGGATCGGTGCGCCATCTTTCTCGCAGCGCCAGCAGTAGGTCGGGACCCGTGGCATCGCCGAGTTGGTAGTCAAGTAAAACCAGGGCGGGAGATTCACCGCCTGCGAGCGTCAGCGCAGAGGCGGCGCCGTCGGCCAGGGCAACGCGGCAACCCCAGTCTTCCAGCAAGTTGCGGGTGGCCTCGCGTACGTCCGGGTCATCGTCGATGCACCACACGAGCCTGCCGCGTAGGGGCGAGTCGTCGTGCGGTTCCTCATGTTCGGCTGCACCGTCAGCTGCGTTCACGGTGTCCACGGCGTCACCCAGTGGCACGGTGACTGAGAACACACTGCCGTGTCCCGGCCACGAGCGCAGGCTGACCACATGACCGAGCAGACGTGCGATGCGATCGACGATGGACAGGCCGAGTCCCGCGCTGCGGTCGTCGGAGTCCCGTTCACCGTCAAGCCGAATGAATTCTTCGAAGATCTCGCGTTGCTTGGCCTCCGGAATGCCTTGGCCGGTGTCCCACACTTCGATCCTCAATGCCTCGCCGGCACGGCGACAACCGAGTAGCACGCGGCCATGTGCCGTGTAGTGGATCGCGTTGGACAGGAAGTTCTGCAGGATGCGCCGCAGCAGTTGTGGATCGCTCCGCACGCAGGCATGGCAGGGAACCGCGTGCAGGGCCAGTCCACGCGACTCGGCAAGGATACTGAATTGTCGTGCAAGGGTCTCCAGCAGCGGGGCCAACGGCACGCCCTGCACGTTGACGGGCAGCGCGCCGGCTTCCAGTCGGGCGATGTCGAGCAGGCTCGCAAGCAGTTCGTCCTGCGCCACCAGCGCGTTTTCGACCCGGTCAGCAAGCACCTGCTCTGCCGACGTCTGCAACCGGCCGCGCAGAACGCCGATGAACATGCGCGCGGCATGCAGCGGCTGCAGTAGGTCGTGCACTGCCGCAGCGACGTAGCGGGTCTTGTTGCGGTTTGCACGTTCAGCCTCGGCCTTGGCCGCGCGCAGTTCGCGGGTGCTCGCCTCGATCCGGCTTTCCAGCGTGCCGGTCAGCGTGCGCAGGGCACGCGCGGCACGCTTGTACTCAGTGATGTCGGCATAGCTTGTGACGAAGCCGCCGCCGGGCAGGGGATTGCCGCGGATTTCTAGTACGCTGCCGTCATGCCGTTCGCGCTCGTACATGTGTGGGGCGCCGCTGCGAAGGTACTCGAGCCGGTGCTGGATCGCCTCTTCGATGTCGCCAGGACCGAGGAGACCGCGCTGAGCGTTGTAGCGAATCAGGTCTTCGATCGGACGGCCGGTGCGAAGCAGCTCTGGCGGGTAGTTGAAGATGTCTGCGTAGCGGTGGTTCCACGCAGTCAGGCACAGTTGGCTGTCGACCACGCAGACGCCTTGCGGCAGTTGTTCGAGCCGGTAGGGGTTGCCGCTGGCAGCTTTCCTGGCGGCCTGTACCAGGGTGTCCTGCTCGGAACGCAATGCAGTGGCGTAATGCGCCACCAACTGCTCCAACTCCTCGCGACTGCGCCGGCGCACGCTGGCCAGGTGGATGCGCTGTTGCAGGAACAGTCCCAGCAGGATCACGGGCAACCAGGCGCCAAGGACGATCAGCGCCGCATGCCAAGAGGCGGTATTGGCAGGACTGGCATCGCTCAGCAGATGGATGGTCCACCTTTGAGCAGGCAGCGGCAGCGAGCGCCACAATACGTCGTGCTGCAGGGGTGGTTGCATGATATGCACGAGCTGGCCGCCGTCATCAAGCCGCCGATCGACATGGAATCGCAATGGCTCCAGCGCCTGATCGCCATATTGGCGGGTGGCGGCAATCCGGGCAGCAGTTGTGGCGTCGAGAGGGTTCAGCGGATGGTATTGCCAACCCTTGTGGTTGCTCAGGAACACGATGCCGTGATTGTCACTGAGCAAGGCGATATCACTGCCGCCCGACCATTCATGCTTGATCTCTTCGAACGTGATCTTGACGACGATCACGCCGATGCGCCGTCCTGTGTCGTCGTGCATTGCCTTGGCGATGAAATAGCCGGCGACATTGGTCGACACGCCGATTGCGTAGAAGGTGCCAGTGCCGTGGCGCATGGCATCCTGAAAATATGGGCGGAATGCGTAGTTCAGACCGACATTGCTGGACGGCTCGCGCCAGTTGCTGGCGGCGATGGCCACGCCATGGCGATCTATCAGCGTGAGTGTCGAGACGTGGGTAACGCCGTTGGCCTGTTCCAGCTTGCTATTGAGCGCAGCGACATCGATTGCCGACGCCGGGCCGGTTAGTGCGCTGCGCAGCTGCGGGTCCAGGGAAAGCACGGTTGGCAATACGCGGTAACGGTCGATTGAACGTTGTAGCGCTAGTGCGCGCAGTTGCAGATGTTCCTCGACCCCTGCAGACAGGACCAGTAGCGCGCGCCGCCCAGCCACAAAACCGGCGAAGTTTGCGCTGAGGGCCATCGCCAATGCCAACGCGGCAACCCACGCGGTTCGCTTCAAGGGATGTTGAGGTGATGTCATGGGCCCGTAGACGGGAGGAAGTTGCGCGCGCAGATCGCGATCATGACAGCATGCCGGTAGGGCGATTAGCCAGAATGTACTATTCAAACAGCGTCCGGCTTGCGCTACAAGGGATATCTCTCGATTGGTGTAGAAACTTCGGATTGCCGAAGTTCGCCAAGAACTGGGTGTATCCATGAGATGACGGGAAGGTTGAACCACTCAAGGGCGGTCCAAGGTCGGCGATGCCTCCTCTCGACTGCGGCTGACCCATTAATGCAGAGGGCTGGTCGAAGCTGACGCAGGATGGCCTCGATTATGCCGATCCGTCCTTTGGCAAGGTCCCGCCGCACATGAACAAGTCAACACCATGCACAATTGATACTGAAATTCACCTACAGAAAGCGAGAGGGAGCCAAACGAGGTGTAGTTGGGACGTTAGCCCTACAAGATCAATTAATAGTTCAATTGCATGGCGTGATTGAAACGCGCGGCTAAATCTGGGAGAAAGAAATGGTTCGTAATGCACAGTCAGGTTCGCGGAAGCTGGTGGTCGCTTGTCTCGCGTCGGTTGCTCTCGCGCTGTTGGCGGGTACAGCCTCTGCGCAACAGGTCGACCTGAGTCAAATTCCCAAGTACAAACCCGACTACAAGGTCGTCGGCAGTCTGCGTATCGATGGTAACTTCTTAAAGGGTAACATGGCGCTATTGATAAGTGGATTTGAGAAATATCAGCCCGCCGCAATTATATCGACGAATTTCCAAACCAGCAGTGAAGGCGCCTTGGGCATGATGTATGCCGGCGTCTCGGATATGGCCGCTATGGGCGATGACGCAAAGGTCACCGACCAGATGCCCTTCTTCAATAGTTATGGCTACGTGCCAACCGAAATTTCAATCGCAACGGGCGGTTACGAGGCGCGAGGTACACTTTACGCGTGGGCGATAGCTGTGAACAAGGCCAACCCCATCGCAAAGCTCTCTATGGAACAGCTCGATCGCATTTTTGGATCGGAGCGTACAGGGGCATGGAGTGTAGGTGACAATCCTGAGCACGATATCCTCTTCACCGCCAAGTATGCGCGACCGGCTTCAAGCAATATTCGAACATGGGACCAACTCGGCCTTACCGGAAAGTGGGCGAACAGGGAAATCCAGACCTACGGCTATGCTGCGCCTGGCTACGCTGTCAATTTCGAACGCCAGGTCATGCACTGGTCCAGCAAGTGGAATTCGAACTTCAAAGAATTTGTTGAGGAAAAGGAAGCAACTTCGGACGCGTACGGAAAGCCCGTGACTAGCGACACGATGTTGCAGGAGCTCAGCCACGACAAGTACGGCATTGCCTGGGTTGGGCTCATGCATATCGATGGATCATGCGTCAGTCCAGAGGGCAAAAAATGTCCATCCTATCCTGACGTGAAAGTGATCCCCATTTCGAAGACTGATGATAGCCGGGCTATTCCGTTGACCATGGACAATGTCAAGAACCGCAGCTATCCCCTTTCGCGTGACGCCTATATTTATGTAAATCGCGCTCCGGGACAGCCTCTCGATCCCAAGGTTCGGGAATTCATCCGCTTCGTGCTCAGCCGCGAAGGCCAGGAAATCATCGCCAAAGCCGGTGTCTTCTACCCTCTCCCGGAAGCCTATATTCAAAAACAGCTCGCCAAGGTCAACTGACACGGCCCGACAATTCACGCTCATTGGGAGACTACCGTGCCTTTCACACACTCTCGCAAGCGCAGTTGGGTCCTGCCTGCGCTAACACTTTTCGGGACGTTGATCTTTTCGGCGGCACTCCAGGCAATCGGAGCCAATGTCGATCCGCCGTCCTTGCCGGACTACACGCCGCACCAACACGTCTCTGGCGACGTAACAGGCCTCACTGGCATGGACACCGTCGAACATATGATGGCAGCGTGGAACAAGGCATTTCGGAAATATCAGCCGAATGCAAACATCACCGTAACGATGAAGGACGGACTGGCACCGGAGGACAGGATAGCGCTTGGTCCGAAAACGGCCGAGGTGTTTGATTCAACCGATCATAAATACGAAAACGCTTACGGGTATGAACCATTCCGCGTAAAAATATGCGCAGCCGCTTTCATCCTGAAAAGTCATGTTTCAGCGATCGGCGTTTACGTGAGCAAAGACAATCCGCTGAACACAATATCTCTCAGGAAACTCGATGCCGTGTTTTCTGCCGAACGCCGCCGCGGCTATCCAGCAAATATTTCGACCTGGGGGCAGCTTGGGCTAACCGGAAAGTGGGCGGACAAACCGATTGACCTATACGGTTTCTACTGGCGGGACGACGTGACGGACTATTTTCGCAAGCTCGTCATGCTGGATGCCCCGTTCAAAGCGAGCTACGTTGTCCCAGGCGGAAACATGTCCCGCAATACGCCGACTGTTGCCAATGCAATCATGAAGTCACTGGGTGAGGACCCTTATGGCATCTCATTCGGAAACGGCTCTTACATGAGTAGCGGGGTAAAGGCGCTGGGCCTCTCGTCCAATGGTGTGCAGAGCCAGTTTGTAATGGACGACGTTGCCAGCGGCAGATATCCGTTGCAGCGATATCTGTATATCTATGTAAATAAGGCTCCCGGCCAACCACTTGATCCGGTTGTCAAAGAGTTTCTTCGTTTCGTTTTGAGCAGAACTGGTCAGAGCCTTGTAGGCAAAGATGGCTATCTTCCTTTGCCGGCTTCGATAGCAGAGAAAGAACGCGAAAAATTGAATTAGACGAGATTGCCCGCGAAATACCGGGGGGTCACGAGTTCGGTTGATAGACGCAATATTCAATTGGTTGCGCGGGCATTTGCGATTTGAAGGATCTGCGAACGCCGAAACGATCGGAAGAGCCTGCTGTCTCCACATGTTGAATCCAAAAGAGGGTAAGACAAATGGTATGCCTGAAATCGATGCGGTTTGGACTGTACGCTATTATGACGCCATTGTTTCTGGCGGCCTGGAGTCAATCGCGTGCGCAAGATAGTCAGCCATGGCTGAAGAATTATCAGCCAACCGCTCAATCCAAGAAATTTGCAATGGGCACCGCGGCCGAGCGACGTGCACGAATGGCAGTCATTGCCAACTCCCCTCAGTATACGAAAAAGTTTGATCTGAGCGGGCTGCCAAACTACAAGCCTATGTCAAAGCCAACTGGCGTGCTTCGCATTTGTGGAAACAATTATATCGGCGATTCGCCGCTGGGTAAATGGTGGCAGGAAGCTTTTAACAAGTACCAGCCGGGAATCAAGATCGAATATACGCTACAGACTGCGGCAGATGCCATTCCATGCCTTTACATGAACATGGCTGACATTGGTATAAATCATGAGCCGTCATTTTACGACGATCTCGTCCACCTTCGATTGAGGGGGTATCTCCCTGTTGGTATATCGGTCTTTACGGGATCCTATAAAACGATTGGCTGGCAAAACAATATAGTCATTATTGTCAATAAAAATAATCCGCTGACAGAAATCACGATGGAGCAACTGGACGACGTTTTTGGCTCACAGCGTGCCGGTGGCTGGGTTGGTACGAAATGGCATCCTGAATTCGCGCGAGGGTCGGAGACCAATATTCGTAGTTGGGGCGGTCTGGGTCTTTCTGGCAAGTGGGCAAAAGAGCCCATTGACACTTATGGCTTCAGTCTTCGCTATGCGACCTCGCTCGAATTTTCTAATAAGGTGCTCAAGGGAAGCGACAAGTGGAACGGCAATCTTCTAGCATTCGGAAACTACACGAAGCCGAATGGACGAACCTATCTAGAAGCCGATCAGGTCATTGACCATATCAAGAATGACCGAGATGGCATCGCCTATACACGTTACCATGACGGCTTGCCTAACGAGGTAAAGATCCTGGCGCTCGCAAAGACTGCCGCCGGCCCGTACGTCAAATACTCGATTGATAGCCTACAGGACCGATCTTATCCACTTTGGGGTGATCAGTCGTTCTGGGTAAGCGCAAAACCTGGGACCAAGCTCGATCCGAAGATCTACGAGTTCATCCGGTTCGTGCTCAGCCGAGAAGGTCAGGAACAGGTCGAGCGTGATGGAAAATATCTGCCGCTGGCGGCGAAGGCCGATGCCGAGCAGGAGGCTAGGCTGGATGCGCTTGCCGAGGGAAGGAAGACTGAATAGGTGCGCCTGGATTGATGGAGGACTCAGTAGCGTGTTAGGTAAGGAATGCTTATACGAGCCGCGGGCGGTCCAGTTCGGCAAGGAGCGGAGACGTTTCGACCGTTATCCCGGGGAGTATTGGGTCTTTCATATTCTGAAGTGAAGATCGTCTCTGCAGTTGTTCTGGTGTCAGAAGACGGATCAATGTGGCTCAACGATGGCTCAAAAACCTCACCCCGTGCCGTCGGGAATGGGAGACGTCTGTGTCTGGCGTTGGCGTCGAGGGCAATCTGCTTCGGTTGGACGTTGGCGCTGTGGTCTCCCTCTTTGTTGTCTCTGTCGATCCATTGAGCGTATTGGATTGTGCCTGCTCCAGATGTTCAGACAACCACGCATCAGGAACCTCGGGACGGTAGATGCCGATAAATTGATGGAAATGGGCGCTGTTTGCTGGAGTGCCTAGCTGATTCAACAGCCAGGTTAGTGGTCATTGGAGAAGTTTGTGTAGCAGGAATTTGAGTTACAGCTGAAGCAGTCGCTCCTTGAAGTGGGTCGTAGAGTGGTTCAAGGGAGCCTGACGGTCACGGTGATCTCCAACGCCAGCGAAAGGATGCGCATGCCATTGGCCGGCGCGTTTGGGCGCTCTGGGTTCATATTGCGTGACAAACCATCTCCATAACCGGAAGGAGAGCCTGATGTCGCTCTTTACGTCCCTGCGCGAACTCACTTCCAGCCAGCGACATACTGTGCTGGCCAGCTTTTTGGGCTGGACGCTGGATGCGTTTGATTTCTTCCTGCTGGTGTTCGTGCTTGGCGATATTGCCAAGGACTTCGATGTACAAAAGACGGCAGTGACACTCGGCATTCTCCTGACCCTGGCGGCGCGCCCTATCGGAGCCCTGCTCTTTGGCCGAATGGCTGACCACTTCGGACGGCGTCGGGTACTTATGCTGGACGTGCTGCTGTTTTCGGCACTGGAGCTCGCCTGTGCGTTCGCACCGTCGCTCACGGTGCTGCTGGTGCTGCGCTTTTTCTTTGGTATCGCGATGGGTGGCGAGTGGGGTATCGGTGCCTCGCTTGCGCTGGAAAGCATTCCTATCAAGGCACGCGGCCTGGTCTCCGGCCTGCTCCAGAGCGGCTATCCATGTGGCTACTTTCTCGGCGCAATCGCGTACTGGGTGGTGTTCGACGCGCTGGGTCTGGGCTGGCGTGCGATGTTCGTCGCTGGCGCCCTGCCTGCGCTATTGGTGTTGTACGTAAGGGCCAAGGTGCCAGAGTCACCAGTGTGGCTGGCCGCTCGCGCCGGCCATGCGAAGCAGCCGCGGCGAAGCGTGCAGGAGTCGATGCATGGACACTGGAAGCGCCTGCTGTACATGATGCTGCTGATGATGGCATTCAACATGTTCAGTCACGGTTCGCAGGACATGTATCCGACCTTCCTGAAGTCACAACTGCATTTGCAGACTGGCGCCGTGACCGTGCTAACGATGCTGCTCAACGCGGGTGCGATTGTCGGCGGCCTCACCTTCGGCTCATGGTCCGAGCGTATCGGTCGGCGTCGCGCCATGATCGTGGCGGCTTTGCTGGCGCTGCCGTGCATCCCGTTGTGGACTTGGGGCGGCTCGATCGTGCTGCTGGGATTCGGTGCGTTCCTGATTCAGGTGATGGTGCAGGGCGCGTGGGGCGTGGTGCCCGCCTACCTCAATGAGCTGTCACCGGACGACGTGCGCGGTACCCTGCCGGGGTTTGCCTACCAGCTGGGCAACCTGCTGGCGGCCAGCACCGCCACCGCGCAGTCGTGGCTGGCCGATCACAACGGGGGCAACTACGCCATCGTGATGGGCTCGTGGATGGGTGTCGTGGCGGTCTTGCTGGCCGTGCTGGCCTGGCTGGGCCCGGAGGTGCGCGGGGTCGAGTTCGGGAAGGAACACCGCGATTGAATCCGGGAGTTTGCATCCCATCGCGGGATCACCCCATCTGTTGCAAGCTCATCACCCAATATGTTGGTGCGCGCGCCAAATTGGCTATCGTGCGCAATTTTGTCTGACCACCTTCACCAGCGGTCCACTCAGCCTACACGGGGTTTGGATAACACCTTCCTTGGTCACTCTAATTTCGGCAGCCTGATCAAATCCAGATGCGCGCCAACAATCATGGCGCCATGCCAGTGGGGCGATTAGCCAGAATGTACTATTCAAACGGCGTCCGTCTCGCGCTACAAGGGTTCTCCCTTTATTGGTGTAGAAACGTCGGATTGCCGAAGAGCACCAAGATATGAGTGTATCCATGACATGGCGGGAAGGTTGAACCAGTCAATGGCGGTCAAAGGCCGGCGGAGTGTGCCGTTGACTGCGTCTAATCCATTGATACTGAGGACAGGTGGAAGAGGGGCAGGATGCGTCTACCATGCCGATCCGCTCTTTGGCGAGGTCTTTCCGGACATGAAAGGTCCAGCGCCATACGCAACCGATTCTGAAAGTCACGCACAGAATAACGAGAGAGAGAGCCATTAATACAGTTCATTCGTCCGCGCGATGAAGTGCTTCTCAAGTACAACCAAATTGGTGTTCTATGTCCACTCACCGAGATCGCGCTATCGCACTGTCCATCTCTGTCATTCTTTACGGCGCCACCGCAGGAGCGGGCGAAGCGATAGCAAGTACGGGAAAGCAAAATCATAAATCCAGTGAACCCAGCGCTGCTCTTGTGGCCCGCCAAAATGCACAACCCGCGGCTGATGCCACGACCGCAAAGAAGCACAAACCCAAAGATGTCAC
>Ga0307375_10006357_pt1 | contig 10925 bp, 15 predicted proteins | sample TR1MG_FD_202531 | JGI IMG/M metagenome (GOLD analysis project Ga0307375, IMG submission 202531) | Soil microbial communities from Risofladan, Vaasa, Finland - TR-1 | ecosystem: Environmental > Terrestrial > Soil > Coastal area > Acid sulfate soil | place: Finland: Risofladan, Vaasa | collected...
TCGCTCTCGTTAACAATCTACTTGGAGGAGCAGTTTTAGAAATTACAAAACTTCAAAACAAAGTTGATGAATTAAATGAGAAAATTAAAAAACTTGAAGTCAAAGATGTTAAACCCTAAAAAGGATGAAGCGTATCTCTTCGGACCGTTTGTCGGGGAATTAACATGGGAATTTTTTAGATTTGCTCCCTATGTTATTCATTTAAAAAAAAAGAATCCTAATGTTAAAATAATTGTTTTAACTAGACGAGAGAGATTCGATTTATATGGCAAATACGCAGACATCTTAGTTCCGTTGTATATAAATGATGATAAAAAATATGAACAGTCTGCGTTTGGTCTATTGAAGTATAATATTGATTACTATGAAACAATTGCTAAATACTTTTTTGAGAAGTATGACAAAGATTATAAAATACTTAATCATTTTTATCCAAATATTAGATCTTGGCAGCGAAAAATAAAATGGCAATTCCCACGTATTGAAATGGATTATGACTTTAATGTTCGAAATGTAAATAATCAAATAGTAGATTCAATTGTAGGAAATTATGTTAATATGGGGTTCGTTGATAAAGGATATAAATATAGAACGAATAACTATTTAACAATACACTATGAAGATTTTATTACAAACGTTATTGAGCAAGTTGATAATAAAAGGTCAACATTTTTAGGGTGTTTAATATCATTATTGAAAAGAGTTGAATTTACAGTTGGTAATTTAAAAAGTTATGTGTCCCATTTATCAATTCTATTGAATAATCCTTTGATTTCGATAGACGAAAAATTGACGGATGATGCAATACATTTATTGAATCCATTAAATACACCTATTATAAAGTGTAGTGATGTTGAAGAAGGAGTGAATTGTTATGAAGATAATTTTCGATTTACGAAACGTTGGTCTTGGAAACAATGGGGGGTCCTCAACACTAGTGAAGTCTGGAAACACGTTAGTTGATATGAACCATGATGTTTATTTTGTTGATAGTATGCGGAACCAACATACTTGGGCTCCATTAAAAGCTGACCATATAATTGCTCGAAATAATAACCACCTTCCTAGCGCTGATTTTATAATTGCAACAGGATATAAATCTGTTGGTCCTACAATTAGAGCTCCGGGTCGTTGTGGGCATAAAACTCATTGGATAAGGGCTTGGGAATATTGGCAGATGAGTGATGCTCAAATAGTTGAAAGGGTTTTGAAGGCTCCCACTTTAAAATTGGTTAATAGTATTTGTCTACGAGATAAGCTAAAAAAATACGGATTTGATTCCTACTTAATTAGACCAGGATATGATTTTGATATGTTATATCCAATGAATATTAGGGAGAATAATAAGAAGATTGTTATTGCTGGATTGAATAGAGAGGGAGTTCACGGAAGGAGAAAAAGAACTCAATGGTTATATGAAACAGCAGAAATAGTCAAAAAGAAACATCGAAATGTTAGTTTTTGGTTATTTGGTTCTGAGAAGGCACCAACCTCTAGATTAGTTGATAAGTATATTCAGAGTCCATCAATAGAAGATAAAAATAAATTTTATAATATGGTTGATATTTGGATGGCACCAACTGAGTCAGAGGGTTTACATTTACCACCTGCTGAAGCAATGATAACTGAATGCCCGGCTGTTACAACTGATGCTGAACTGTCGGGAACTCAGGATTATACAATTCAGTATAAGACTGGTATTATTTCAAATAATGATTTAAAATCTTTTATTGAATGTGTTAATCTATTGATTGAGGATAAAGAGTTACGATTGCATTTAGGAAAAGCTGCTAGAGAAAGAATTTTGGAGATAGGCGACAGAAAAAAGAATATGCAGAAGTTAATTAGTTTGTTTATGGGAATTATAACATGACATATAAAGTTGAAGATATTTTAATGAAACTTGAAAATTGTATTAAGTATCGAATACCGTTTTCTCACATTAGATTTGGAGATGGTGGCATTAAATTTATTGATGCTGCTCTTAATGCTGATCATAATCAAATGAGAGTCATTATTAAAAAGGAAGGTCTTCCGCCTGATGAAATTGCTGAGATATTTGAGTTGTGGGGATATTATGCCCGCCATGCAGATTTTATTGATACTCCCGAAGTTTATTTTAATGATACATTTTGGCCACGATTAAAAGGTCCAACAAAACAAATTAATGAACAAACAAAAATCAAGATGCTTGAATGGGAAACATTATATTATAGTGCTGAATTTGATAACGATAATTATTGTAATCCAGAGTCTAATTATTTGATGGTTCTTAGAAGACCCGGAAGAAAGAATTTACTTGATCTTATGAAAAGGAGACGAGTATGCCTGATTACTGCAAAACCAGAAGTTGGTAAATCATTAAATAAATTTAATGTAGATATTGTTGAGATAGTTGGTCATTATGAAAATCAGTACAAACATTCATTTAAAAAAGTTGTGGATATAATCAAAAATACAGCAAGAGAATATGATTTCTGGATGGTGGCAGCTGGAGAATTAGGAAGACTATATTCAGGCATAATAAAAAAAGAGGGCGGAAGAACAGTTGATGTTGGGTTTGTTTCTGAGTTTTGGACAGGTAAACGAATACATCCTCGATTAACTGCATTTATGAAAAGAAGCGACTGTAATCCTTTAGAGTTAAAATTAACTGAGTTGGGGTTGACGTTTGAGGAGTATATTTAATGAAATTATATAAACATGCAAGTCATGATGAATATATCAAAGCACAAATTGTGAAAAATGAAAAGAAGATAAATCATGTTTGGGTTAAAGCAGATGAGATAAATATGATAGTCAATCAGGTGAAAAAAAATATACCCGATTTTAAATTTGGTATATGCCATGGTGTTAGGAACGCGTGGGAAGTTCAACGATTGCGAAAGTTGTTAAAAATAGAAATAATAGGTACTGAAATTGCACCATCAGCAAAAAAATTCAAACATACAATTCAATGGGATTTTCATGATATAAAAGATGAGTGGAAAAATAGTGTTGATTTTATTTATAGTAATTCTTTTGATCATTCATACAATCCAGAAATGTGTCTTGATCAATGGATGAAATGCATTAGAAAGGAAGTTGGTATTTGTTTTATTCATTGGATGTCAACAAATGTGAATAAAATAGACGCAGCAGATTGTTTTGGAGGTTCAATAAAAGATTATAGAAATCTCATTAATAAAAAATATATTATTTTAGGAGAAATCGGAAGAAAAGGTAGAAAGATATTTATGATAAAACATAAACCGAAGGTGAAAAAATGATAAAAGAAAAGTATCCCGAGCTATGGGAAAAATCTAAATCAATTACACGAACATGCCCTATTGATAACACACAAGAATTTTGTCTGACATTTACTAAATCGTCAAATCATTTAGAGAAATTATCAAAAACAAATAAGAAATTTGATGTTATAGTTCCATTGTGGTTTTCAGATGAATTACCTAAGAATATTACGATACATAAAGTAGATAATGTTAAGCATGTTTTTATAGAATTACATAATATTATAAATGAAGAAAACAAACCAAAAGAAAATGTTATAAGTTTATTATCATTTATAGACCCAACTGCTGTCATTGGAGTTCCTGGAAATAATATAATGAAACGATCAGACGGCAGAATTATAAATATGAAACATATGGGGAATGTTGTTATTGAAGACTATGCTGAAGTTCAAGCATTATCAGTTGTTCATAGGTCTGTATTTGGTTCAACAATTATTAAGAAAAATGCGCAAGTATTTGCTAAAGTTAATATTGGCCATAATTGTATTATTGGAGAAAGCACGATTGTTTGCCCAGGCACATTATTAGGAGGCGGAACTAAAGTTGGAAAAAATTGTTATATTTGGCAGGGTGTCATTACAAGAAGCAATGTGTCAATATGTGATAATGTAATTATTGGAGCTGGGTCGTTGGTATTATCAGATATAACCGAACCGGGAGTTTATGTTGGAAGTCCAGCAAAATATATTAAACCATATAATGAGGAGATAAGATGAATGTTATAGGAAAAAATTTTGTGAAAGGTGAAAATTTTGATATAGGACACTTTAATGTTATTGGTGATAATGTTGTAACCGGGAATTTTGTGACTATTGGTCATCATTGTATAATTGAAGATAACGTAATTATAGGATCAGGTTCTGTTCTTCAAGGAGATATTAAGATTGCTTCAGGTACTATCATTGGAGAAAAATGTGTACTGAAACACGGAACAATATTAACAAATAATGCTATATTAAAAGATAATGTTTTTATGGGACCAAATACAATCACTCTCGGTGGAACACATGAGAGAAAGACTGAGCATGGAACTGTGATTGGAGAGAATTGTTATATTGGTGGAGGCTCACAGATAGCAGCAAATAAAAAATTATGTGCCAATGTTACTACCGGTGCTCTTGCATTTGTGAATAGAGATATTACAGAAGAAGGAATTTATATTGGTATTCCAGTGAGGAAACTTAGATGAGAATATTGTTACTTAATCCCAATTATATAAGTAGACGTAATTGGGGGCATCAGTTATTTAAAAATGAGTTTGGAAGGCAACATGATGTTACGTACTATGGTAGCGGATATAAAGGTTTTAAAAACAATCTTAATGTTTCACAAATATTAAAAAGATTAAATAAACCTTTTGATATTATTTTGATATACGAATCAAAGTATAGTAGAAAGTTTACTGGATTGGGTGAGATTAAAAGCATACCAAAGGTGCTTATACAAATAGATTACGCTATCGGTATACCAAACTACAAAGGGTTCGCAAATACTAAAACTATAAATAGTTTAATAAGAGAAAATAAACCTGATTTGATATTTGCTACCTCTATGTCAAATGTTGATGCAATGAAAAGTAGTTTTGATACTAATAAGATATTTTTTCTGCCATTTTCAGTAGATCTTAATACTTATAAAAATATGAATTTGAAAAGAACTATAGATGCTATGGCTGTTTATAGTACACGTACTAATGTATATCCTAATCGAAGGAAAGTTCAAGTTCTTATAAAAAAGATGGGTATTAAAAATTTTACAAAGGCGGTGATCCATAATGAATATGTCAGGAAACTAAATGGATCCAAAATATTTGTTATAAGTAATAATATTAATAAAAGATTGAGTATGAAATACACCGAAGCAATGGCATGTGGTGCTTTTGTATTAGCTGATGAACCAGAAGATTTGGATATTCAAGGGTTTAAAAGAAATGAACATTTAGTTTTGTATAAAGGATTGAATGATCTTAAATTAAAGATACAATATTATTTAAAGAATAATGAAGAAAGAAATGAAATAGCTAAACGTGGAATGAAGTTTGTAAGAAAGAACCATAGTTGTTCTACTCGAGTAAAACAATTTACAGAAGTAGTTAAAAGAGAACTTGGGGTATGAAACTAATTGATTTGGGAATATCTATAAAATGGCAAAAAACGGATGAAAGATCTGTGCCGGATATTAGAGAAAAAATAGTAAGTGATATTAATTTTCCTCCGGGTCTTATATTAGAGATTGGATGCGCTGCTGGAAATTTTTTTAAATCTATGACTTTCTCGAGTAGATTTAATAATGAATATATTGGTATAGATCTTGACTTAAAACAAATAAGTAAAGCACAAAAACAATTCCCATACGGTAAATTTATTCATGGAGATATATTAGCATTTGGTGATTTATTAAAATCATGTAAAACAATAGTATCATTTCAAGTGTTTGAACATATAGAAAATGATTTTGATTTATTTGATAAAATTGATAGTGGAAAAAATATAATATTCTCTGTTCCCAATTTTCCATATAGAGGAAAATTTCCGGATGGTCATAAAAGACACTATGAATTGGATGGTTGGATTAAAAGGTATAAAGATATATTGAACATTACTGAGGTGTGGACTATTAAACATTACAAGAAAAACAGAAAGGTATTTGTTTTTCAATGTACTAGGAGATAAAAATGAAAGTATTCCTTGTTGGTGGAACAAGACCAAATTTTATAAAATTAGCACCACTTGTGAGAGCGTGTGATAAGTTTGGTTTGGAATATAAGTTAGTTCACACAGGACAACATTACGATTTCAATTTATCAGATGTATTTTTTAATGAATTGGGACTTAGAGAACCTGATTATAATTTAGATGTTGGTTCATCTACTCATGCAGATCAAACTGCAAAAGTAATGCAACGATTTGAAAAAGTTTGTTTCCACGATCCTCCTGATATAGTTGTGGTAGTTGGAGATGTTAATTCAACAATGGCGTGTGCTCTTGTAGTATCTAAACTTGAAGGAATTAAATTGGCTCATGTTGAAGCAGGGTTGAGATCTTTAGATAGGTCAAGACCAGAAGAAGTTAATAAGATTGTTACAGATGCTCTATCCGATTATTTGTTCACCACCATATATTATGCTAACGTAAACCTTCTCAACGAGGATATATCAAGAAGTAATATATTTTTGGTAGGAGATGTTGTATTAGATAATTTGATTTACAATTTGCCGAAAATAGAGAAAGATGATAAAGAATATGTTTTAGCAACAATTCATAGACCGCACAATACAGATAATCGTGAAATTTTAAAAAATATTTTAACTTCGTTATTGCGTATAGGAGTGGATATGGATGTAGTATTTCCTGTGCATCCAAGAACATCTAGGAGGATTGAGGAATTTGGATTGTCAGAATATGCTAAAGGATTATATCTTGTAGAACCACAGGGATATAATGATTTTCTTTCGTTATTAGTTAATGCATCCGCTGTCGTTACTGATTCTGGTGGAGTTCAAGTTGAAACAACATATTTAGGAAAACCATGTATTTCAGTTATGAATACAACTTCTCATTTATATACATTGGGAGCAGGGACAAATACACTGGCTGATTATGAAGGTATTTATGATGCTTTTAAAAATCCAAAAAAATGTGAACCATATAGAGATAAATATGCAGATGGAAAAGCTGGTGAGAGGATAATAAAATGTTTAATAGAATCTTAGTAATTGGAGCACATACGGATGATATTGAACTAATGTGTGGAGGAACTATAGCGAAATTTATAGAGTTTGGAAGTCAGGTTTTTTACACTACATTTTCATATGCAGATAAATCTTTACCTAAAGGTTTTCCTAAAGGTTCAACCAGAGATGAATTAGTACAAGCGACTTCGTGTCTTGATATCCCACTTGAAAATTTAAATTTATTTGATTATGAAGTTAGAATATTTCCTGATATGAGGCAGGATATTCTAGAGAATTTAATTCAATTAAGATTTGATGTAAAACCAGATTTGGTCATAACACATAATTCAAATGACACTCATCAAGACCATAAAGTAATCTCAGACGAGACATTTAGAGCATTTAAACAAAGCGCATCTATTTGGGGGTATGAATCATTTAAAAACAATAGAGTTTTTAATAGCGACTTATATGTCAAATTACAGAAACTTCATATTGAGAAAAAAATTCAAGCAATATTAAAATATAAATCTCAAATTATTAAGTATAATAATATTGATGGTGTAAAGGGGTTAGCTCAATATAGAGGAGCACAAATTGCTTGTGAATATGCGGAATGTTTTGAAGTTTTGAGGATTATTACATGAAAAAATTTGCATTGATTGGTGGAGCAGGGTTTGTTGCTCCTCGTCATATGAAAGCGATTAAAGATACTGGAAATGAAATTGTTGCAATTTTAGATCCTCATGATTCAGTTGGAATTATAGATAGTTATTTTCCGGATGCTTCATTTTTTACTGAATTTGAAAGATTTGATAGACACCTTGAAAAATTGAAAAGGAATAATCAAGGTGTTGATTTTATTAGTATTTGTTCTCCTAATTATTTACATGATGCGCATTGTAGATTAGCATTAAGACTTGGAGCAGATGCTATTTGTGAAAAACCTTTGGTATTAAATCCTTGGAATCTTGATCAATTGAAAGAAATTGAAAATGAAACAGGTAAGAAAATTTATACTGTTTTGCAATTAAGATTACATAATGATTTGATAAAATTGAAAAAATCCATGAATAGTAAAAAGCATAAGGTTGATATAAGATATATCACACCAAGGGGTAAATGGTACGGGAGATCATGGAAAGGGGATGTTACTAAATCTGGTGGACTAGCAACCAATATTGGTATTCATTTATTTGATATAGTATTGTGGTTATTTGGAAAATACGAAGATCTTTCAGTATTAAGGAATGAAGTTGATTCCATTAGTGGTATTGTTACTTTAGAAAGAGCATTGATGAAATTCCACCTATCAACACGGAGAGAAGATTTGCCTGGAGGATTTGACTCATTTAGATCAATTGAGATTGATGGAAATGCTCTTACACTTGATAAATCATTTACTAATTTACATACAGATATTTATAAAGATATTTTAGATGGGGGAGGGTTTGGTATTGAAGATTCTAGACCATCAATTGAGTTAACATATAAAATAAGAGAGGGAGGAATATGAAAATTTTAATTGTTGGTTTTCAGAGAAGCGGAACTACACTCATGAGAAGGATATTACAAGAGCATCCCAATGTTAAAAAAATGTATCATGAAAAGTTTTTACTTAAACATTACCATACCAAATCCGCACTTATGAAAGCTGTTCGCTCACAAGGGGTTGACCCAGTAAATGATACTTGGGGAGAGAAAGTTCCATTTTATCCTAATATTAGACAATTTCCTCTTTTAAAATATTGTAATAGATGGAATGAATACTTTGAAAATGAAAGTAGAATATTACATATTGTAAGACACCCAATTGATATAGGATTTTCAATTATAAATAAATATAAAAAGGGAGACCTCAGTGGTCCTTTAAAGATGTATAATACAAGAATGCCTAAAAATATTCCCGAACTTAATAAAATGAAAAATGTGTTTACATTTAAATACGAAGATGTATTAATAAATCCTTATGATATTTTACCAAAGTTATTTGAGTTTTGTGGAATAAACCCAAATGTTAATTTTAGAAAATATCTTAAAAAAATAGACAACCCAAAATATCAAACACTTGATGGTTCAAGGGCGTTTGCATATAAAAAGAAGGATTTTAAAATAACCCAAGATTTAACTGAAGTGTTAAGAATTGCTAACACTATTGCTGGACCAATATATGAAATATAAACTTCATGAAGTTAAAGATTTTTCAAGACCTTTTTATATAGAAGATTTTAAAAAGTCTAATCATTTAATAATTCCTATGAGTGGCTATGCCCAAAATTTTGAATGGTTTAGAACTGTAAGGAATTATGAAGAAGATTACAATTTTAGCAAATTGTGGATAAGGGATTTATCAAATGCATATTGGCATGGACCACATCCAGAATTGGGAACTGGTGTTCATAATTTATCTAAATTTATAAAAGAAAAAATAAAAGAATCAAAAGCTGAAAAAGTAATGATGGTGGGATTATCAATGGGGGGGTATGGATCTATTCTATTTGGATGTTTGTGTGATGTTGATTTGGTTTTATCCTTTTCGGGTCAAACATATTTGCCTCCATATAGGAGAAAAAAACATAAACTATACTCTAAATGGAAAGGACTTGCTGTTAACGAAGATGATATTGATTTAAAAAAAATATTTGAAAGATATAACAAAGAGAACAAAACTATATATAAATTATTCTTTGGAATAAATAATAAAGGTGATAAGAATTTTGCAAACCATTTATCAAATGAAAGGGGAGTCGAATTATATCCAGTTAAGACTAACAGACATAATTCTGTTGGTATATCATTTAAAAGTGGACTTGCTGGAAAAATTATTGAGGAGTTTTTAAAATGAAATATTATGTTCACGGCTCTTCATATATAGATGAAGGAGCTCAAATAGGAGAAGGTACAAAGATATGGCATTTTTCTCATATAATGTCAAAAGCAGTTATAGGAGAAAATTGCAACATAGGACAAAATGTATTTATTGGCGATAATGTAGTTATAGGAAATAACTGTAAAATTCAAAATAATGTATCTCTTTATGAAGGATTAGTAGTTGAGAATAATGTATTTATTGGACCATCTTCTGTGTTTACAAATGTTAAAAATCCTCGCTCATTTATTAATAGAAAAGATAAATTTATTCCAACTATTATTCATGAGGGTGCCACAATAGGAGCAAATGCTACAATTGTTTGTGGTGTAGTCATAGGAAACTATTCATTTGTTGGAGCTGGAGCTGTTGTTACAAAAGATGTACCACCTTTTACAATTGTTGTTGGAAATCCAGCAGTAATAAAAGGTCCTGTAACATTAGATGCAGAGGAGTGTGGTTTATGACTTGTGATGATACTGATGCATATGTTTGCACTGATTGTGAAGACGCTTGGAAGACTTATAGAGATTCTGAATCGGCATATGGTTGCAGTCAAGAGGCATATGCAATTGGTAATATACATGACGTTAAAGTTGGTGACTGTATTCAGGTTCGTGAGAATGGAGAAAGGATATGGTTAAAAGTTACAGCGGTCTGTACCTGCTATTATCTTGGTAGAGTGATGGTTAACCTTCTAAAACCCCACCCCTTTAAAAAAGGAGATATTCTTCGAGTAGAAATTCAGCATGTTTTCAATATTGAGAACAAAGCACATTGGTGTATCAACTATTCATAATGGCAAAAAAAGGAGCAGCGATAAGGGATACCACTGCTCCAAGTTTCAATTTGGCGTCCCTTCCAGCCATATGCATCTAAAATGGCAGGCACCAAATCAAGGAATCCTTCCCCCAGCGGGCATCCTGACGCCTCAGTGACCCAATAAGCTAGTTGATAGGAAGTCACCCTTAACTCTATATAGCACAGTAGTCGGGTTGCTAGTCAGCTCCCGAGTATCCTATTACAAGGTGCATTGGCTCATGCTACACTGCTAGAGTTTACTTGTGTCGTTTGTTGACAGTCGTGGTTG
>Ga0307375_10006358_pt1 | contig 10924 bp, 8 predicted proteins | sample TR1MG_FD_202531 | JGI IMG/M metagenome (GOLD analysis project Ga0307375, IMG submission 202531) | Soil microbial communities from Risofladan, Vaasa, Finland - TR-1 | ecosystem: Environmental > Terrestrial > Soil > Coastal area > Acid sulfate soil | place: Finland: Risofladan, Vaasa | collected...
CGGCAGGATTTTCACCAGCGACCGCATTTGGTCACGCGTAAGTGTCGGACCGTGGAAAATCCCGAGCATAGTGTCCACCTCGGCCTTTATCCGGTGAAGCTCCGCCATCACCCGTTGTTTCGGCGAAAGACGGCCGGCGGCCATCTCATGGAGAACGAGCGTCCCCCCGGGTGACAGCACGCGCATCATTTCGGACAAGGGCTCCATGGGCCTCTGGAAATGATGCAGAGCGTCCGAAAGCGTCACCGTATCGAAGCTCGCGTCGGCGAATGGAAGCCGCCTCGCGTCCGCGGCGCGGAATCGGATATTTCGGTTTGAAAGGGATCGAATTGCATCGGAAAGCAGATTTTCATCGATGTCGATTCCGGTTATCGAGGTATAGGAGCGCAGATGCCGCACGAGCATCTCAACGAACTCCCCGTCTCCGGTCGCGACGTCGAGCAACTTGCCCGCGTCTATCGCCGAAAGCACCTCTTCTATCGCGCTCATCCGCCGTTCCGACCTCCAGACTCCGCCACGGGAAGGGCCATAGCCGGAAGCGCGAACGGTTGCGCGGTATCCGCGAACGGTTGCGCGGTCCCCGCGAACGGTTGCGCATCCAGGACTTCATCCGGCAGCTCCTCCAACGCACGGCAAAGCGTCTCGCCCCCGCTCATTCGCAACACCAGCGGCGGACTGAGAAGCTGCTTCCATTTCCGTGAGCCGCGCTGCCCAAGGAACAGGCCCAGTACGTGGCGGAGTATGCGATGAGGAGACAGGCCGTCGGCTTCCCAGCGCTCCACGTAGGGAATGAGGTGTTCGATGATCTGTCTTCTCGTCGGAGGCATCGAGGTTTCCCCGAAAAATAGCCGGTCGACGTCTGCGAAAAGATAGGGATTGTCATAGGCAGCTCTGCCGACCATTACCGCATCGACCGATTCAAGCGCGCGGGCAATTTGATCGAGACTGGTGAAGCCGCCGTTTATTTCGATCAGAAGCTCGGGAAACTCGGCTTTCAATGCGTAGACGTCTTCGTAGCGCAGCGGCGGGATCTCCCGGTTCTCCTTCGGACTGAGTCCCGAAAGAATCGCGATCCGTGCGTGAACCGTGAACCGGTCGGGTCCCGCCTTGCGGACTGTTTGAACGAAACTTCGCAGATCCTCATAGCTTTCCTGACCATCGATACCTATCCGGTGCTTTACGGTTACCGGCCTGGATGACGCGCGTCTCATCGACTCCACAAGTCGCGCGACGAGCACCGGCTCAGCCATGAGACATGCGCCGATATGGGCGTCCTGGACTTTATCGCTCGGACACCCGCAATTGAGGTTGAGCTCGTCGTAGTCATACGCCTCGGCAATCGCCACCGCCTCTTCGAGACTGTCCGGATCATCCCCTGCCAACTGCAGCGAAAGCGGCTTCTCCACCGGAGAAAAGCCGAGGAGATGGTCCCGATCACCATATATGATCGCAGCGGCGGTTATCATTTCCGAATACAGAAGGGTACGCCTGGAGATGTTGCGCATGAAAAAGCGGTAATGGCGGTCTGTTTTGTCCATCATCGGCGCAATGCTGATTGCCGGGGGTTTGTTGATCCTAATTGAAGCTCTCCGCGTGTCGAAGGCGTACATAACTGCAGCCGTCTGAATTCCATGGTGGCCGCAAACGCCAAGATAGGCGGTTTCGTGCCGAATTTCAAGGCTGCATCGCCGGTTGAAGAAACAAAAAAAACCCGGGAACCGCAACGCGGCCCCCGGGGGGAGGGTGTGACCGGAGCTGGAGGTTAGCCCCGGAGGGGGAATTGGCGTCGAAAAGCCCGGGGGGGGCTTCCTTCGCCATCCGTTCGTCCTGCACTGGCCTTCTGAGCTGCAGGATTCGCGGCACTTAGGGGTTGTCTGTCCGACCGGAGGTTGACGATCGGTCAGCCACTTTCATTTCCGGGCGTGAGCCCAATCCACAAGGAGGAACCTACTGCGTCGGTAGACAGATCCTCCGCCAACCGACACAGTACTTATTAACGAACCAGGCCGATGAGGAGCTCGGTGTCTTGCCGATAGATGCGAAACATAACCTCATTCGACCTGGTATTGTTCATCGCCTTATAAAACTCCATCACATTACGTATACGATTTCCGTTTACATCGCGGATGATGTCGCCTGGCTTCAGGCCGGCGGTGTCGGCGGGGCTCGCCGATTCCACGTTCCCGATTACCACATCTCCGTGCCCGGAGGGAAGGTTGAGCTGGGTGCGCACTTCGTCAGTGAGATTGACCACCGACATCCCCGGCCACAGGTTCTTTGCCTGTTTTGCCAGGTCGGCGGATCGCACACCGAGGGTAACAGTAAGATTCACCGTTCTTCCGTCACGGTATACCGAGAGGCGAATGGACTTGCCTGGATCCAGGCGTCCGATCTGGGTCACCAGACCGTCGCTGGTTGTCAGGTTGACGTCGTTTACGCGAGTGATGATGTCCCCCGGCGCAATCCCCGCACGATCGGCGGCCGAGCTGCGGAACACGTCATATACGAATGCACCGTTCACGTTTCCCGACAGGTTCGCCTGCACGCTCGGAGCGACGTTTCCCACGTTGACTCCGAGCCAGCCATAATCAACCCGACCTTTGCTGATGAACTCGTCGATCGCCTTCGTCGCGTTATTGATCGGTATGGCAAACCCTAATCCGATGCTGCCTCCGGTCTGGGAAGCTATCCATGTATTTATTCCCACAACCTCGCCATGAATGTTCACGAGCGGACCGCCGGAGTTTCCGCGGTTGATAGCGGCGTCGGTCTGAATGTAGTCGGTGAATTGTCCCAGATCAGTTCCCGGCTGCGCCTGGCGGCCAACCGCGCTTACGATTCCGAAGGTAATCGACGACTCGAACCCGAGCGGATTCCCGACAGCGAGCACCCAGTCACCCACCTCGAGGGTGTTCGAGTCACCCAGCGGCGCAATCGGCATCCGTTCTGAAGAGGTGAAGCTCACCAGGGCGAGATCACGTTGCGGATCTTTTCCCACGAGCGATGCCTTGAACGAGCGCCCGTCGGAAAGTCGGATGCTTGTCTGCGTTGAATCCCCGGCTACGTGGTTGTTCGTAAGCACGTACACCTTGTCGCCGTCCTGCCTGACCATGATGCCGGACCCGAGACCGCGCTGCTGGAACTGCCGCTGAGGCGGCTGATTTGGTTTCGCATCGTTGGGTGAAGGTACGCCGAAGAAATACTGAAAAAGGTTGCGACCGTTGAACTGGAACGGGCTTGCCGGCGGCGCATTCACCGTGTCCACGACGTTTACCTCGACGACGGTCGGAAGGATCGATTTCGCGATTTGCCGAAACGCATTCTGCGTAGTTTCAAGAGAGGCAAGTCCTGCCGGCCCAGGGCCGGCAGGATCGCCGAATACAGAAGTCGAGATTGCGAAAAGTAGCAGGGATATGCCGACCACCACGGCTTTTCTTGCGAGCTCAAATCTGTTGGTTGTTCGCCATGGTAGACGACTCATGGAACTCTCCTTCCGCTTTCCACGAACTCTGTTTTCTGTCACAATGGTACGCGACCAACCTTGCAGGAAGATGTCAGGAACGTTACAGATTTGTCATAATTCGCGATGAATTCCACAAGAGTCGAGGGAGGCTTCTTACCCGACGACGGGAACCTTCCGGCAGTCATTAAACAACTCGAAATCCCGCCCTGTTCCTGTCTCGAGATAGGATGCGGAACGGGTGCCAACAGCATCTGGCTTTCTTCAAGAGGCTTTGAATGCACTGGCATCGATCCCGCGTCTGCGGCTCTTCGTATTGCCGCCGATCTTGCGAAGGCGGCCGGCGTGTCGATCCGCTGGATCCGCGGAGTATTTCCGGAAGATCTCGGCGAAGAAGCAGTTCCCGAGGAGTCCGTGCGGTTCATTTTCGACCGCGGCGTGTTCGAGCTTATCACGTTCCCGCAGCAGCAGCGCCGGTTTCTGAAGCGCGTCGCGAACCTTCTCCCGCCGGACGGAACATACTACACCCTGATTTCGCGGAAACAGGGCACACCCCTTCCCGGCGGCGGACCGCTTTGGACCGCCGCGGAAATTCGCCGAGCCGTCTCGCCGCATCTGCGCATCCTTCTGCTGCGGCCGGCACTGCTGATCCCCGGCGACAAGAATTCCGCGCCGGTATGGATCTGCGTCGCCTCCCGGAAAAAGAAAAAGTGGCTCGAATTTCCGAAGTTTCGTTTTCCCGCAAAGATTCGCTTCTAGGAATGTGTCAGGTGGGTTGTTTGCGCGAAAGCGGCAGGCGGACCTCCACCGTAGTTCCCGCTCCGGGAGCGCTCGCCACCGAGACCCGTCCCTCGTGGGCTTCGACTATAGCCTTGACCAGACTCAGTCCAAGGCCGAGACCGGGTACCGTCGGCACCGAACGCGAACGATAGAGCCGAGTCCAGATTCTCGGTATTTCGTCTTCCGGAATGCCGATCCCCGTGTCTTTCACCGCGACAATCGCGTCGTCCCGGTCGTTATTCAGAGATACGGCTACGACGCCGCCCTCCGGAGTGTACTTGACCGCGTTGTCGAGCAGGTTTCCGATAACCTGCCGCAGGCGTACCGGGTCCCCCGGAATGGACAGCGGCGCCGACACGTCAGTCGTTATCTCCACGCCCTTCTCGTCGGCGGTAAACCGGTAAAGATCTGCGAGTTCTTCGATCAGGGTGTGCAGCGGAACCGGCTGAATACGGAGTCTCATGACCCCGGATTCCGCCTCCGATATGTCCATGAGCGTATTCAGCATCCGGAGGATGACGTCGGCCTCCTCCAGCGCGCCCTCGAGGGCCTCCCGGTACAAAGTGATGTTCTCATCACCCTTCAGTGCAAGCTCGGCAACCCCGCGAAGACGCGTGAGCGGTGTACGCAGATCGTGCGCGACTGAATCGAGCGAGTTCCGCATCTCTCGTATGAGACGGTCGATGCGGGCGAGCATCTCGTTGAAGTAGACGACGAGCTCTCCGAGTTCGTCGTGTGATCCCGATATCGGGATGCGCGCATCGGTCTTTCCGGTGCTGATTATTGACCGAATAGTGCGATTCAACTGGCCGACCGGTTTGAAAGTTCGGGAAGAGATGAACAGCCCCGCAAGAAAGCTCAAGACAATCAGGAGCGCGGAAATGGCGAAGAAGTTACGCTGGAAAAGGTCGAGGATGAGCTTCCGGCTCTGTGTGCTCATTCCAACCTGCAGATAGTACTGCCCGGAGAGACGAATGCCTGCAACCTCAAGCCGGTAGTCCACGCCGGAAGCACCCAGGGTGATCAACGCGGCGCTCGAATCGGGACGGACCTCGGTGAGCCTGTTGAAATTGAAATTCTGCCAGATCAGCGGATACCGCTGCACGAGCGTGTTGTTGTCCGCGTCGGAGATCCGCACGAAATAGGGACGCTCACCCATCATCAGATTCTCGACCTGAATTTCCTGGACTATGCGGTCAATGCCGCCGGATTGAAATTGCGCCCAGAATCCGAGAAGCCTCGCGTTAATGTGGCTGAGATCATCCTCCTGCAAATTGGAAAGTAGCGAAAAAAAAGTAGCCGCGAATAGAAGCGCGCTTCCGAGAAGGAAGACTGCCGAAAAAATGAACGACAACCGCATATTGAGCCGCCCGAGAAACCTGCGATGGCGGCGATCCGGCGGATTACGGCCCGGGGAGGTGTCGATGCCCGCTGCGAGATCAGGAAGGTTTGAGGACATAGCCAACTCCGCGAATGGTGTGAATGAGCTTGTCACGTCGGCCCTTATCGATCTTGTTTCGGAGCCGGCTGACGAGGACGTCGACAACGTTGGTCTGGGGATCAAAATCGTAGTTCCAGACGTGACTCATGATCATGGTTTTGGACAGGACAACGCCCGGACTGCGCATGAAGTATTCGAGCAGCGCATACTCTTTCGGCTGCAACTCGATCTGGTCTTCACCGCGTTTCACTTCGTGTGCGAGAAGATCCATGTCCAGATCGCCAACCTGCAGACGTGTCGACTGTCCGGTGAGCGACGACCTGCGAATAAGTGCCTGTACACGGGCGAGAAGTTCCGAGAACGAGAATGGTTTCACCAGGTAGTCGTCACCGCCCTTCTGAAAGCCGAGGACGCGGTCGTCGACAGTCCGCTTGGCGCTGAGGATCAGGATGGGGGTCTGCACGCCTTCGCTGCGAAGACGCGATATCATGGTCAAACCATCCATACCGGGAAGCATGATGTCGACAATCGCGACATCGTAGTCGGTGTTGCGCATAAAGGAGAAGCCCTCTTCCCCCGAATCAACGCGATCAACCGCGAAGCCCGCCTGGGTGAGACCCGATTGGACAAACTCGGAAATCCCCGCGTCATCCTCGACGATCAGTACTCGCATGGATCCTCCAGAATCATGCCGCCACCGAGGCAGACATCCCCCGAATAGAGTACCGCGAACTGACCGGGAGCGACGCCTCGATCCGGTCGTTCCATCACCACATCGAGAGTTTCACCGGCGTCGGCTTCGTCGAGGACCGGTCTCGCGTCAGGGGACGCGTAGCCGCGGACGGGTGCTGCGACAGCTTCCGGGACGGGAACACGGATGGCGCATCGGGTAAGCTCGGGCCCGTGCCGGATTTTCACATAAAGAGACTCGGTCGGCTCCGGCTTCCTGCCGATCCAGTTGAGTCGTCCGATTCGAAAACTCTTCCGCGCACGTTCGGCGGCATGCAGTTCATGCGACACGTAGATAACATTCTCGATCGTATCTTTCGCTACCACGTACCAGGGGCCGTTGCCGAGCCCAAGCCCGGAACGCTGGCCGACCGTGTGAAACCAGTATCCTTTGTGGTGACCGAGAACCCGTCGCGACTCCAGTTCGACAATTCTACCACCGCGCTCGCCCAGGTAGTGGCGAATAAATTCCGGATAACGGATTCGACCGAGAAAACAGATCCCCTGACTGTCTTTTCGATCGCGGTTCGGTAGTTCGAGAGCATGCGCGAGGGCGCGGACTTCGGATTTCATCATGTCACCGATGGGAAACATGCTGCGGCTCACCTGTTCCTGACTCAGGTGCGAAAGGAAATATGTCTGATCTTTCACCGGATCCGGCGCACGCTTGAGAAGGGACAATCCACCGGACTCTTCTATCCGCGCGTAATGCCCCGTCGCAAGACGGTCGAAGCTCTCCCCGAAATGCTCAAAAAAGGCGCCGAACTTGATCCGCTGGTTGCAGAAGATGTCAGGGCTCGGCGTACGTCCGGCGCGAAGTTCCTCAAGCGCGTAGGCGACGACCCGCTCATAGTATTCGAGCTGCAGCGACACCACGTTGAGCGGAACGCCGGCCTGCAGACAGACCGCGCGGGCGTACTCGAGGTCCTCCTCCCACGGACAGGAGCCCATGTAGCTCAGTTCGTCCTCGAGCCAGATCTTGAGATAATATGCGGTGATGTCGAGATGGCCGGCGTCCTTCAGACGCCAGAGCGCGGTAGAACTGTCCACCCCGCCTGATAATAATAGCGCGATCTTCATGCCAATAAGCTCACTTCGCGGTCACTGGTATAATACTCCAGTGGTGAATCCGGAGCAAACCTGGTAAAATGTGTGGAAGTCACGCGGCCGCCGCACTCCATTTGCCCGGATTTGGCGCGCCAGGCTATATTTAGAATACATCGGATCCGATAGGCAGGTCACCAGTGCCCGAATACGCCGTGGGACTCGGCGACATCGCCGTGTACATTCCGCGCCCCCGCATCGATATGGAAACTCTCGTCGGCCTTCGCAGCTCGGTCGAACCCTCACTCGAGCGAAAACTTCGCCGGGCTGTTGCATCCACCGGACAGAAAGCGTTTCGGTTCCCCGAGCCGTGGGAGGACACGGCAACGATGGCGGCGCAATCGTTTCTCCAGCTCGTCGGGCGCGGGCGAAACCCTGCCGGCGTGCGTTATCTCGCGGTGGGGACCGAAACCGGAGTCGACCACTCCAAGCCGGTTGCGAGCTACGTTCAGGGCATGGTTACCGGCGCGGGTGTTCCGCTCAGGAGCTCACTATCCACTTACCAGATCCAGCACGCCTGCGCCGGAGGAACCATCGCAATGGTGAGCATCGCCGCCCTCCTGCTTGCGGGGCCGTCCGCCGATGCGGAATCGGGGGTGGTGATTTGCTCGGACATTGCGCGGTACGAGAGGTCTACGACTGCCGAAATCACCCAGGGAGCAGGAGCGGTGGCGCTTTCGCTCGAGAAGAACCCGGGACTGCTCGAGCTCGATATCGGCACCATAGGATACGCGTCCCGGGATGTCGACGATTTTTTCCGCCCCCTTGGCTCCGTGACCGCCCGCGTCAAGGGCGGCTATTCGGTGCAGTGCTACAACGAGGCTTTTGAGATCGCCTTCCTCGATCACTGCCGTCTTCGGGGTGAGGAGCCCGCAAGGGTTCTCGCGGAAACCGATATTCTGGTCGTGCATGTTCCCTTCTACCAGATGGCGATAATGGCAACGCATCGCCTGCTGACCGCGCATCGGGACTCAGCGGGGGAGACCGCCACTGAGTATCTCACCCGACGCGGCTTCTTCTGCGGCATCGAGCCGCTCGCGGTTGTCGGAAATATCTACACCGGGTCCGTCTATCTGGCTCTCGCCTCTCAACTAGCGGAACGGTACCGCGCCCTCGGGAACTCAGTGGTCGGGAAGCGGGTACTGCTTGCCTCGTACGGTTCCGGCAACACCATGATTGTGCTCTCCGGACGCGTTGCATCGCGTGCCCCGGAGGTGATTTCCCGCTGGAATCTCGAGGCGATCACCGAGAGCGCGAGGAGTGCATCGATCGGCGAATATGAGGAATGGCTCGCCGGGCCCTACGACCGTACCGAGTACGACAAACTGCTTGCGAGTCGGACGGTCGCGCCCGGTGATTTCTACCTCTCAGGAATAAGAGAAGATGGATACCGTGAGTACCGGCAAGCGTAGCGGCAGGAATGAGGATATCGGGGACCGCAAGACCCGTCACCTGGAAATCTGCATCGACGCCGAACACTATCAGGTGGAGTTCGGGTCCACCGGATTCGACGAAATGCGGCTCATTCACAGCTCTCTTCCTGAGATTTCCGAGGCGGAGATCGACACGTCGACCGAATTCCTCGGAGCACGCGTCCGGCTGCCGCTTTTCATCTCCTCGATGACAGGAGGAGCCGAGGCAGCCTACGAAGTGAACAAGAAGCTGGCAGCGGCGGCACAGCAGGCGGGCGTTCCGGTCGGTATGGGATCGATCCGAATCCTCTTCCGCAAGCCGGAGGTCCTGCCTCATTTCCAGCTCAAGAAATTCGCTCCCGATGTTCCCGTTGTAGCGAATATCGGCGCGATCCAGATTCGTGACGTTGAATCGGCGAAAATCATCGAGCTCCTCAAACGTCTTGAAGTGCAGGGCCTTGCAGTGCACCTCAATCCCGCGCAGGAGCTGTTTCAACCTGAGGGAGATCGGGATTTTCGCGGAATTCTCGACGCCATTACACGTTTCTGTGCGATTTGCCCCGTGCCCGTCATCGTGAAGGAGACCGGGTGCGGGGTCCGGCCCGACGAAGCGGGACGTCTTCTCGAAGCGGGCGCGGCCTATGTGAACATCGCCGGGAGCGGTGGAACCAACTGGATAGCGGTTGAAGCCTACCGCCTCGATACCTCCGAGGAGGCGGCCGCGCGGGAGTTCGACGACTGGGGAACGCCCACGGCGCTCATTCTCGCCGCGCTCGGCATGCGCAACGGCGGCCGGCTCTCGGGGCGGATTCTCGCCTCCGGCGGACTGCGAAGCGGCATGGATCTGGCAAAAGCGCTCGCTCTGGGTGCCTCCCTCGGCGGGTTCGCTCTGCCGTTCGTCCGCGCGGTTTCCAGCTCCGGAGTCGAAGGAGTAATTACGCTTATCGAGAGATACGAACGCGTTCTCCGCGCCGCAATGGCTCTGACCGGGTCGCGTACGCCGGCCGGCCTCCGAAGCGCTCCTTTGCTTCTCTCGCCCGACTTCTCGACCAGAGTCCGCGATCTCCAGGCTGCACTTTCCACCGGCGGCCCGACCGGGAAGAGTCCATGACGCCGCGGGAACTGCCGGGAAAATTCCGCAAACTCACGGTGGTCGGGCGGCGGGAGGCGGTGAAGCTTGCCTACGATCTCGAGGATCTTCAGGTCTCAGGCTTCGGCACCGACGCGCAGATGATCGAACGAGCAGATGTGATGGTCGAGTACGCAATTGGATATACGGCAATTCCGATTGGACTGGCACCGGGTTTCATGATAGACACCCGTCACGTCGATATCCCGCTTGCGACCGAAGAGCCTTCGGTAATTGCGGCAGCAGCGTTCGCCGGTGCTCTGGTCGCGCGGCACGGCGGCTTCAACACCCGCGCAGACGAACCGGTGATGAGCGCACAGATCTACCTGCGAAACGCACCAATCGGTGCAGAAAATCGAATTGCCTCGGGAACAGCCCGAATCAGGGAGGCCGTTGCACCCGTTCTTGCGCGGATGGAGGCGCGAGGTGGTGGACTGCGGAGAGTTACGGTATCACGTCTTCCGTCAACCGGAGTGGTGCGCGTTCACCTCCATATCGACGTGCGCGACGCAATGGGTGCGAATATCCTGAACAGCGCTGCCGAAGCCGCGCGCGGTGTCACCGAGGAGCTCTCAGGCGGGACCGCGGTCATGTGTATTCTCTCCAATGCTGCCGAGGAGAGACTGGTCGAGGCACAATTCTCGGTCCCCGTAGGCGCGCTCGCGCGCGCTTCCTGGAGCGGTGAGCAGGTGGCCGACCGCATCGTCGAAGCGGCTGCAATAGCGGAAGAGGATCCGGACCGGGCGGTGACCCATAACAAGGGAATCATGAACGGGGTGACGGCGCTCGCTCTCGCCACGGGAAACGACACGCGCGCAGTAGAAGCGGCAGCTCACCGTTATGCGTGCAGGGAAGGACACTACGGACCG
>Ga0307375_10006361_pt1 | contig 10918 bp, 20 predicted proteins | sample TR1MG_FD_202531 | JGI IMG/M metagenome (GOLD analysis project Ga0307375, IMG submission 202531) | Soil microbial communities from Risofladan, Vaasa, Finland - TR-1 | ecosystem: Environmental > Terrestrial > Soil > Coastal area > Acid sulfate soil | place: Finland: Risofladan, Vaasa | collected...
AGGTTCAATGTGGTTTAGACGACCATTTAAAACCCATAGAAGTGTAGGATCTGATAGTGATACTGTAGTATGTTTAAAATCAGTAGGTAAAAAATGTCCTATATGTGAATATCGGGAAAAACGACTTAAAGAAGGTGCTGATTGGGAAGATTTAAAAGAAATTGCTGCTAAAGATAGAAGTCTTTATGTAGTTATTCCTATTGGAATACCTAAATTTAAAGAAATCCCTACTATTTGGGATATGTCAGATTATTTATTTCAGGATGAACTTAATGAAGAATTAGAAACTAATCCTGAGAATGACGACTTTGCTGATATGGAAAGTGGTAAAACTGCTACTCTTAAATTAAAATGGAAAAAGTTTGGAACTAATTCATTTCCAGAAGTCAGAAGTATTACATTCAATGAAAGGGATGAAATTGAAGATGATATAATTGAATTAATTCCTGATCTTGATAGTGTATTACGTGTTTTATCGTATGATACTCTTCAAGCAAAATTCTTTGAAACAGAAGATGAAGAGGATGCAGGAGAATTACAGGATATAGATGAAGATGAAAAAGATGAAACACCTGTAAGGAGAAAGAAAAAGACTGTTAAAGTAAAAGAAGAGGAAGATGAAGAAGATGAAAAAGATGAAACTCCTGTAAGAAAAAAGAAAAAGATTATTGAAGATAAAGAGGAAGATGAAGAAGATGAAACTCCTGTAAGAAGAAAGAAAAAGAATAAATGTCCTCATGGTTTTGTATTTGGAGTAGATACAGAGAAAAATGATGAATGTGATACTTGTGATGTTTGGGAAGAATGTTCTGATAAAAAAGAAGGAAAGTAATGAATTTTCTTAATCGTGAAAACAAAAGGAAAAATTATAAACTTGTGGGGGCTCATTTGCCTCCACGAGAATATAATTATTTTAATCTTTATTGTCTTGCTAAAGGAATTACCAAATCTAGTATAATTCTAAAATTGCTTAATGATTGGATGCAAAATAAATCCATTGAATATCCTCAAACAATATTAAATAAAGAAATAGCAAATCGGATTAATCTTCGTTGGAAAGCTGAAACTCAAGTAGATTCTTTTAGAGAATTTAAAGAATGTATTGAAGAAGAATTAAAAGATAGAGGGATTAGTAATACCAATATAATAATAATAATAAATCAACTAAAGGAATAATGGAAAGAACTAAGAAGCCCACAATCCAAAGGACTAAAGAATCAGCACCGACCAGAACAAAAAAAGCAGAACCATTAGTCCGTCAAATCAAAAAGAATTCCAGGAAAATAGTAACACAAGAAGAATATGACGGAGTTTTTAATGGTAATAATATAAGTACTGGATCTACCTTATTAGATTTAGCGATCTCAGGGGGAAGAGTCAGAGGAGGAGGATTACCTGCTGGTGTACTCGTTGAAATCTTTGGTCCTAGTGGTAGTGGGAAGACCGTACTATTAAGTGAGATAGCAGGATATATTCAAAGACAAGGAGGGCAAATTAAGTTTCATGATCCTGAAGCTAGATTAAATAAACAATTTGCTAAAATGTTTGATTTTGATTTGGATGAAGATTCTTATTATCGACCTAATACTGTACCAGAAGTCTTTAAACCAATCCGGGAATGGGATCCTCCAAGAGAAAAGAATATTATAAACGGTATTATGGCAGACTCATTAGCAGCACTTTCCACTGATTTAGAAATGGAATCTGAAGATGGTGATAAAATGGGGATGCGTCGAGCAAAAGAATTTAGTGAAGAACTTCGTAAGACTTGTAGGATACTTGCTCAAAATAATTACTTAATGGTTTGTAGTAATCAAGTCCGTATTAATATGGACGGTGGAAGGTTTACTCCAAAATATACTACTCCTGGTGGGGAATCTGTAGCATTTTATGCTAGTTGTAGATTAAAAACTCAGATTGTTAAGAAATTAAAAAAGAAACATAAATTCCATGGTAAAGATGTAGAAAAAGTAATTGGTGTACAAATCGACGTGGAAGTATTCAAAAATTCAATTTGGAAACCATTTCGTACAGCTCCTGTTACAATTATCTTTGATTATGGAATTGATAATATTCGTGAGAATCTACAATATATAAAAACCTATTCTGGTAAAACTACTTATACAGTAGGTAATGTTAATCTGAGTAAAATAATGAATAATGCTATTGAACAAATAGAAGAAAAAGGATGGGAAGAACGTCTCAGACAAGAAGTTATTTTACTTTGGAATAAAATTGAAAGATCCTTTGATAGTAACCGTAAAAAGAAACGAAGATGATTTTAGCAATTATAATAATATATATTATTCTTATTGTTAGTATGTTTTTTATATTATGGTATGTATTTATTAAAAAACATAATGATTAATTAAAATTTATTAATATGAAAAATATACATATACAATATAAACAAGAAACTGGAAATGATGTTCCACGAATGGAAAAATATAATGATCCTGAACTTCTTTATGTTGAATGGCTGGAAGAGCAGCTTATGATAGTTAATGTAGGACTTTCCCTTATAAAAGAAGAATTACAAAAACTTGAAAAGAAAATAAAATAATGGAACGTACTAAAAATAAACCACAAACTATTCTTACCAATGATCCTTCAATGACTGCTTGGGGTTGGGTAATCCTTACTTGGGATGAACAAATTTTAGATTCCGGTTGTATTAAAACTAAACCTGATTATAAAAAGAAACGAATCCGTAAAGGTGATGATACCGTACGTAGAGTTAGAGAAATTAATCATCAACTACTTTCTATTATTAATAAATATAATGTAAATTATGTGATCTCTGAATTACCACATGGTAGTCAAAATGCCAATGCTGCAGTAATGATTGGAATAGTAACTGGAATACTCCAAACTATATGTGATTGTAAGCAACTTGGAATAGAATGGTATAGTGAAGGTGATGCTAAAAAGCATCTTATAGGTAAAATAGCAGCGACAAAGCGCACAATTATAGATGCTATTGACGATCTCTATGATATGCCATGGACTAATACTAAATATATTGACGAGGCTACAGCTGATGCAATGGCGATCTACCATGTAGCAAAATTTCAATCAAGTACTTTAAAATTAATGAAATCATGAAAAAACCTGAAAAACCAAAATTCATTCCTGATATGCAGGAAGAAAATACTGACACTCTTGTTAAAGTAATAGCAATATCTATAATAATAATTATAGTATGTGTAATAGTAGGAGCTATAATAATATTTGGAGGATAAAAAATGACTAAAATACAAGAAATAATAGCAAAAGAAGCTCAAGCTATTGCTCATATACCTGATTTAACTCATTTATATGAATTAGCAGTAAGCAGAATCCATCAACAAGTATTCTTAGAAAATAAAAAAATTATAACAAGTGGAGTTGGGAAAGCTGGACAAATCGCTTTAAATATAGCAACTACCTTTTGTTCAATAGGAATACCAGCAGTATATTTACATCCTGGGGAAGCTCAACACGGAGATTTAGGAGTAATTCAAAGAGGAGATGTTTTGTTATTAGTATCAAATTCTGGAGAAACTAGAGAAGTAATAGAACTTTTAGAATTACTTTTACATTCCCCTTATGCTCCTAGAGTAGTAATTACAATAACTGGAAATCTAACAAGTTCAATAGCTCGACAATCTTCAATAGTCCTTCCTACAGGAAACCCTCCAGAAGTTTGTATAGAAGGATTAGTTCCTACAACTTCTACTACAGTGATGACAGTAATTGGAGATATACTAGTTGTATTACTACAACAGGAAATACGTTTCACAAAAGAGGATTATGCTCTACTTCATCACGGAGGATATTTAGGTAAAAAAGCAAAATTATGAAAAATAAATTAATTGTAATAGCAGGTCCATGTGTAGTTGAAAATAAATACATATTAGAGCAGGTAGCAGATAAAATAACTATGATTGCTAACAAATTTGATATTGACTTAATTTTCAAATCATCTTATAGAAAAGCCAACAGAACTAAATTAGAAGCATTTACTGGAATAGGGGATAAATTAGCTTTAGGTTTTTTAGCAGACATAAGAAAAGAATATGGAATTAGAGTAACTAGTGATATTCATTCTGCAGAAGAGGCAGAATTAGCAGCTAAATACGTAGACGTTATTCAAATACCAGCATTTTTAAGTAGACAAACAGATATACTAATAGCTGCAGGTAAAACTGGAATGACAGTTAATATTAAAAAAGGACAATTTATGTCTGTTGATGATATAAAATATGCTATATCTAAAATTCGTTCAACAGGTAATAAAATGATTATGGTAACTGAAAGAGGATCTTCTTTTGGATATGATGACCTTGTGATTGACTTTCGGAACATTCCATTAATTCAAAATTGTTTAAACACTTATTATACTCCTGTAATTGTAGATGTCACACATTCGTTAGGAAAACGTGCTGGTAATTTTTATTTAACAAAACTTCTTGCAAAAGCAGCCATTGCTGCAGGAGCAGATGGTATATTTGTAGAAACACATCCTGATTGTGAGAATGCTTTTAGTGACGGAAAAAGAATGATACCCCTTGATAGATTTGAAGAATTAATTTATGAACTTGTATTATGAAAAAATTAATGGCATTTCTATTTGGAATCCTATTATTCACTAGTTGTGAGAAAATCTATACATCAGAGTGTTTAGAATGTACGGAATATCTATACACAACATTTTTAGGTTTTACAACACATTATGCAGACACTACTTATATTGAATGTTATGATGAACCAGTAATGGAATATACGGAAAGTTTGAAATATATATCTACAGGTATTCAACATCCATTCGCAGAAATGTGGGTGATTAAAGTATGTAAAATTAAAAAAGATTAATTATGAAAATAGTAGGAATGATCCCAGCAAGAATGGAATCCACAAGATTCCCTGATAAACCATTAGCTTTAATAAATGGTAAACCAATGATTCAGAGAGTCTATGAGCAGGCAAAAAAAGTACTTGATACTGTCTATGTTGTCACAGATAGTAAAGAAATAGCAGAAACTGTCAAATCTTTCAATGGTAATTGGATTATGACTTCTGTTAAACCTATAAATGGAACAGAACGATGTGCAGAAGCTCTTAAACAAATAATAGATCCATCTATTATTATAAACATACAAGGGGATTTACCTTTTATTGATCCTAGTCAAATCCAACAAGTAATAGATTGTTTTAAAGATCCAAATATAGAAATTGCTACATTAATAAAAAGAATGAATAATGTGTATGAATATTTTTCTAAAGATATTGTTAAAGTAGTAATGTCAGAATGTGGAAATGCTTTATATTTTAGTCGTCAACTCATATCTAAATATAAACATATAGGAATATATGGATATAGAGCACATATCTTACAACAAATTAGCTTATTACCTACTACTAATATTGAATTAACAGAGTCTTTAGAACAGTTAAGATGGTTATATCACGGCTATGATATTAAAACTGTAGAAACTCAATTAGGATGTTCTTCTATTGATACTCCAAAAGATTTAAAAAATTATGAATGATTTTAAATATACAATAGAAAAAAGATGCATTTGCAAAAGTACAAATGATTATGTTTTTGCTATATTGAAAGATAATAAAAGAATTCGTGATATGATTGGAACTGAAAGAATGGCACGAATAATAGCAAATGAAAAAGGATGGACAATTACTGGTAAAATAATAATTAAAGAATAATATGAATAAATTATGGCTTATTTATAGTCCTAGTTATAAAGGAACTACTGCTTATATAAAAGCAAAAGATGTTAAAGATGCTATTTCTAAATTTGAAAAAAAGTATGTTCATTCTTTTTCAAATGATAAATCTTATCCTTTAACAATAGAAAAAATTGAATATTTAGGTTATCTTAATGAATAAAATATGATTAAATCACTAAAAATAAAAAACTTTCAAAGTCATGCCAAAAGTACACTTGAATTCTCACCAGGAGTTAACATCATTGTTGGCAGCACAGACTCTGGCAAGTCTGCCATTATTAGAGCTCTACGATGGGCTATTTGGAACCGTCCTTCAGGGGATGCCATTAGATCAAATTGGGGAGGTAAAACATATGTCCACTTGGAAATGGAAGAAGGCTCAGTTCTTAGGAGTAAAGATAAACAGGATTTATATATCCTTAAACAACCCGACCAAGAAAATACATCATTTAAGGCTTTTAGTACTTCGGTACCGGAAGAAATCAATAGGTTTCTTAATATCAATGAAATAAATCTACAGCAACAATTAGATAGTCCTTTCTTATTAAGTGAAAGTCCTGGAAAAGTAGCTTCTCATTTTAACAAAGTTGCCAAACTAGATAAAATAGATACCTCTATTCAAAATATACAAAAATGGATTCGTTCTATTGGATCTGATATTAATCATAAACAAAAAGACAAAGATGAATTAATTGAAGACCTTACTAAATATGATTTTCTAGAACAATTTGAAACTGAATTAGAAGAATTGGAAGCTATTAATAATATGCTTATTGATCAATCACAAAATAAAAATAAACTACTAAAAATAATTGATCAGTATCAAGAATTAGAAAATCAAATTGAAGAGTATGAACCTTTGCTTAACATGCAAGATAGAGTGATTAAACTACTTGATAAAGTAGATGAATATAATACCTTAGTTGAAGATTCAGAACAGTTGTTATCTCTTATCAAATCAATTAAAAAGATAGAACAAAACATAAAAGAGAAAAACAAAATAATTAAAGCAAAAGATTTAGTAGATGAATTGCTTCAATTAAAAGATGATAAGGATACAAAACATATTGATTATACTACTTTAGAGAATCTTATAATTGATTATAAATATTACAAAGAACAACAAATAATGATTACCAGGAAAAAAGATAAACTTCAAATAGAACTTAATGAAACAATGCCTGATATCTGTCCTTTGTGTAATCATAAAATTAAAAAATAATGGAAAGGACTAGAAATAAAAAACCTTCAGCTATATTAACTGCTGATTGGCATCTTCGGGAAGATACTCCCGTATGCCGAACAGATGATTTTGAGAGGGCACAATGGGAAAAGGTGGAAGAAGTCAAACAGATACAGGCTGCATTTGACTGTCCGGTCTTCCACGCAGGGGATCTTTTCAACCATTGGAAGCCCTCTCCTAATCTGTTATCTAAAACTATCGAACATCTACCTGATCAGTTTTGGACTATATATGGAAACCATGATCTGCCACAACATAGTTTAAGTTTAGCATATAAAACAGGAATCCATACTTTAGTAAAGGCAGAAAAGATAAATATATTAAAAAGTTGTCATTGGGGAGAAATACCAGAACAATACTCATGGAGATTTTATAAAGATAGTACAATGTTAGTTTGGCATGTAATGACCTATCAAGATAAAAAACCATGGCCAGGATGTACTGATCCTTCATCTGCAAAATTATTACGAAAGTATCCTTATTGGAATTTAATATTAACAGGACATAATCATAAATCATTTACAGAAGAGCACGAAGGTCGATATTTAGTGAATCCTGGATCTTTGACCCGACAGCATGCTGATCAATCAAATCATGAACCATGCGTATATATCTGGTATGCAATGGATAACTCTATTGAGAAGATTATATTAAAGCACGATACAGAAGTGATTACAAGAGAGCACATAGATAATACAAAAGAAAGGGACTCCAGGATAGATGCTTTTATATCAAAACTAGATGGAGATTGGCAAGCAGGGATGAGTTTTGAAGACAATTTAGAACAATTTTATCAAGTAAATAAAATAAAGACACCAGTAATAGATATAATACAAAAATCTTTAGAATTATGAAACAAACTACAGAAGCTTTACTTGCTTTACAATCTGAAATTCAAAAAGCAACTTCAAATGCTGCTGAACTAGGTGGTCAATTAAAAGCAGTTAAAAAACAAATGAAAGAAGATTGGGGGTGTAATACTCTTGAAGAAGCAGAAGAGAAACTTGAAGAAATAAATACCAATATTTCTACTATTTCTAAAAAGATCCAAAAAGGTCTTGATAAATTACAAGATGAATATAATATTCAAGAATAATGATTACACAAGTAAGAAATAAACTTGAGCAATTAAAAGGTCAGAAGTTTCAGATTGAAAAAGCTATCAAGAAAAACAAAATTGATTTAGCTTTGTTACGCAAATCTCTTCGCCAACATGAACAAGCTAGAGAAGTAATTAGAAAGGTAGGATTACAAACACAAGAACAATTACAATTCCACATTTCTGATATTACTTCACTTGCCATGGAAGCAGTATTCCCAGATCCATATGAAGTAATAGTGGAATTTGTTCAACGTAGAAATAAAACTGAATGTGATTTATATTTTGTAAGAGATGAAAACAAAGTAGATCCTATGACTGCTTCGGGAGTAGGTGCTGTAGACGTGGCTACATTTGCTTTAAGAATAGCATCATGGTCCATGGCATATCCTCATTCAAGGAATACTATCATACTTGATGAACCATTTAGATTTCTAAGTGAAAACTATCAGGAAAAAGCATCTACAATGATTAAAGAAATATCTACTAAATTAGAGATCCAATTTATTATTGTGACTCACGAGCAGATATTAACTACTTATGCTGATAAAATATTCACTACTTCAATGAAAAGAAAAATTACCAAAATTACTTAAATATTTTCCATAATAAAGTAAGTAGCATAATAAGGATTACTCCGATAAGGATAGTCCTTATTTTTATTGCCTTAGTTTTTATCAATGTAGTTTGCTCTGTAATCAAAGTAATCGAATCTTTTAATATAGTAGTCTCTCTAATAGCATCTTCTAAAAGTACCTGCATTTGTATCAAGGTATCCTTTTGAATCAATTCTCCTTTCAAAATACTATTTTCTACCACTGCCCATGCCTTGGCTAAAGTTACTTCCATTTTTAATGTATCAGAATTAACCAATCCATCAGATCCAATAATTACAGGATATGGAATTGAATCATGTATTGTCTCTCCTGGAATAGGAACATCTACATAAATCAATGTATCTTTGGTAATAATAAATGTATCTACCTTAACGACAGTTAAAGTATCTACTGTATGAGTAATACATCTTTGTGGGATCCATCTGCAACAAGATGCTGAAAATACCCCCACAAAGATTATAAATATTATTTTTTTCATCCTTGGTTGTCTTTAACCTTTTTCTTTAACATCGTATATATACCCCATCCACCACCAAAACCTACTATGAATGAAACTAATAAAATAGCTGATAATTCAACATTGGCAGGTAAAGCAGAAAGAAGACTTGTAAGGTCAATCTTTGTACCATTGTCAAGAAGAATTATCATTGCAGCAAAATCAAAAATAAAAGTTAAAAGAAGTTCCTGCCAGTTATCTACAAACCAAAATTTAATACTTAATGGTTGCTCCGGTTTGCTTCTTCTTATATATTTAAACAAAAAGAAAGCAAATGTTCCAAGTAAAAATAAAAACCAGGCTTTCATTATTTTTTAGTTTTACGAATGTTATAAATAATCCAAGATGCAAAATACAAAAATGTTACAATAAAACCAGCACCAAAATCTAAATTTTCAGTTACACCAACCCCAATAAAATCAATAATAGACATACCTAACATTATAAGAACGGTAGGTAAAAATACTTTTTTCGAAAAAATCACTGTAAATAAATTTTTAAAAAATGTTTTCATAATTTCTAGTTTTTAATTTATGGTTATCCAAATTTCTTTTCCTTGTTGTTCTGCTTTAAGAATACGTTCAATAATAAGCATTTCATATTTCTCTGAATCAATAACTTTCCCTCTGATCTTATTTAATCCTGGAATAAGACATCCCCATGTACTCTTTTCATCTTCTCCTTTATGTATTCGAATGCCTGTAAAATGCTTGACACCTTCTAGTATTGGCAATACCCTTTTAAACTTAGGGGACATGCTAAGGTAAACGCGATACCGTCCATACGGAATAGCAGTTTCTTTTGGTATCTTAGTTTCTCCATCATCTAATAAATCACCATCTTTATTCAGATCCCGTACTACATCTTCTATCATTTCACAAACATAAAGACCGTCTATAAAAAATACTCCTATTGTATAAGACTTCCCTAAGTACCTTCTACTCAATTTTAACTCTAATGTTTCCATAATATTTATATTAGTTCAACTAAATCTAATTTCCATTTTCTATGTCTAGCAGAAAAAGTACCTCTATTAATTGCAAACACTCTAGAAAAACCAATCCAATCAAAATCAACTACAATATCTTGTGCTGTATCTGGAACTATCTTAACTCCTGTTATAATATTATCAAGCCAATCTGAAGCTGAAGCAGCATCAGTCATATCTAATAAAAGAATGTGCCAATCACCATCAGCAATCAAATTAAAACTTTCTTCATTTACATCTGTAAAACCATGATCAGCTGTAGAATATTGTAAAGTTCCACCTGCAGGAGTTCCAGCTGTTAAACGATATCGTATACTAATTATTCTATGAGTTAATCCTTCTATTGACAAATCCGATCTAGAAATAAAATGATCAGAAGCAGACGAATCATTTATTGCTGTATACTGAGAATATCCTCCAGTAACAAGTAAAGTACAATCTTCCTTAGTCCAATCATCTACTTCCCTAATTTCAAAATCTCCTTCATATACATTTAAATCATCTATTATTGAACCTATTAAATTAATATGTGGTGCTTGATCTGAAGCTGTTAATTCTTGTATTGGAAGATCAAGTAATTGTTTAGGTCTAGAATATTGATCTGCTATTGTATCTCCTGCTATTTCTAAAATAGGATCCGCTTCATTCCTCCCTCTAGTATTCCAAGAATTGGAAGGAAGTTCATTTGACGTAATTTCTTTTTCAACAGCATCACAAAGAATAGCAGCTGTCCCATCTATTCCAG
>Ga0307375_10006363_pt1 | contig 10917 bp, 10 predicted proteins | sample TR1MG_FD_202531 | JGI IMG/M metagenome (GOLD analysis project Ga0307375, IMG submission 202531) | Soil microbial communities from Risofladan, Vaasa, Finland - TR-1 | ecosystem: Environmental > Terrestrial > Soil > Coastal area > Acid sulfate soil | place: Finland: Risofladan, Vaasa | collected...
CAACCCGTTTGCGCTTCCTGCGAAGTTGAGCTTCGCTAACTACGCGGCAGCATGGCAGAAAGCCAATTTCTCTCTCTATTTCACGAACAGCGTCGTCATCGCGCTCGTCTCCATCGTAAGTCTCATCTTCCTCTCTTCCATGGCTGCCTACGTGCTTGCACGGTACAATTTCCCCGGGCGCCGACTGGTCTACCTGTTCGTTCTGCTGGGGTTGGTGCTCCCCGCCAGGCTCGCCATCATCCCTATCTTTCTCCTCATCCGGTCGCTTGGACTAAACGATACCCGCATCGGACTGATCCTGATCTATTCGGCCACGGGGTTTTCGTTTGCTACCTTTCTTCTGGTCAATTTTTTCCAATCCATTCCGACCGATCTGGAAGATGCCGCAAGAATTGATGGCGCCGGGAACTTCCGCATATATTGGCAGGTGAACCTGCCCCTTCTTCGCCCTGCGCTGGCAACCGTCACGGTTTTCAGCTTCGTCAATATCTGGAACGACTTCTTCTTTCCGCTCATCCTCATCAATACAAATTCCAGGAAGACAATTCCACTGGGCGTTCAAAGCTTCTTCGGCGAGTACTCGATCCAGTGGGACCTCCTGTTCGCTGCCTTGAATATCGCCGTCATTCCCATCATCATTTTCTTCATCATCCTCAGTCGACAATTCATTGAAGGATTGACTGAGGGAGCCATCAAATAGGGTGGGATGTGGACGAGAATAATCTCAGGCTTTCCGTGGATTCCGGTGCCACTGCCGCGCGAGTACTCCTCTATCGTGATGTGCAAAAGCCGGTAGCGCAGGCGGAAATACCGGGAATCAACTACACCGAACGAGGCACGCAGGGGTTGCGCGAGTTCTTCCGGGCGCTGGCGGAGGTTGTCGCGCGGTGGGGAGAGGATCGGGTACAACATGTCATCGTTGCAATGGCCGGAGCGGGCAGGGCGGCTGTTCGCGCCCGCGCGCTCGCGGACACCGCTCCACTTCTGTCTGATCATTTCCCGCAAGCCGATCTTTACCTCGTGCACGACGGCCATGCGGCGCTCTGGGCGGCAACAGGCGGAGGTCAGGGCCTGGTCATCGCCGCCGGGACGGGGTCGATTGCGTTTGGCGTGGACGATAACGGGGTGGAAGGACGGTGCGGTGGCTGGGGGCGCCTGGTGGGAGACGAGGGGAGTGCCTACTGGATAGCCGCGCGGGCGTGCAACCGGATATTCCGCGCCGAGGATGGGCGAGGCGAGGCGACGATGCTGAGCTCGCTCGTAGAGGAGGAATTGCGGCTGCCTGCGACGTCGGATCTGGTCGATTGGCTTCACGCGCCGCAGCGAACCAAAGTCGATATCGCCGGTCTTGCTCGAGTTGTCTCACACGCCGCCGACATGGGTGACGCGGTGAGTCGCGAGATTCTGCTGCACGCCGGCGACGAGCTTGCAGCACACGGTACTTCGCTTCTGCGGCGGCTCACGTTCGGCCCCGGAGTAAAAGTCGGGCTGACCGGTTCGGTACTTTTCGGGCAGATTCTCGTGCGAGATCGAGTCGAGGAGCGTCTGAAAGAGGCCCGACCGGATTGTGCGGTAATTTCGAACGCCCGAGCAGGTGAAGTCGGTGCGGCGCTCCTCCTGGAAAGCCTGATTGCTCGAAAGGTCGCGCCCGATATCACGGGTAAATGAGATATTTCGCACGGGCAGCGAGGAAATCTTCCTGTCCTTTGACCATTTCGCGATAGATCGACGCAGGATCGGCACCCGCATCGAACATCTCGCGCATCCGCGGTCCTCCCGCAAGCCTGTCGAGAAAGTAATGGCCTTCGCGCTCCCAGTCCTGTCTCCACTCGAAGCTGTCGCCCGAAAGGTCACGAATCACCTGCATCATTGTAATGCCGGTCAGAAGCGGTTTGAACACTTCACGGTCCGTAACGCATATCATGACTCCCTGGCATGTTGCTCCCCGGTGTTTCGAGAAGGTGGGGGTAAAGAACATTGATGCGAAGGTGGCTCCGGGCAGGGCTCTTGCACCGAGGGCGAGGCGCAGTTGCTCGTTGTCGATCCACGGAGCACCGATGATCTCGAACGGACGAGTCGTGCCGCGTCCCTCGGATATGTTCGTACCTTCAAAGAGGCAGGTGCCGGGGTAGACGACGGCGCACTCGAGCGAAGGCAGGTTTGGCGATGGAATGACCCATGGTAGTCCGGTTCCGTATTCCGACCTTCGAAAGCCCGATAGCTCAATTACCGTAAGGTCCGCCTTAGGATAGTACTCGCCCGCGACGTAACGGGCATATTCCCCGATGGTCATTCCGTAGCGGGGAGGCAGCCCGTAGCCACCGACAAAGCAGTCGTGCTCTCTCGAAATCGGTCCGCCTTCGACAGTCACACCGTTTAGGGGGTTCGGCCGATCAAGCACGATAAACGGAAGACCAACCTCGGCGCACACCTGCATTGCATAGGCCAGAGTGTAGAGATAGGTGTAGTAGCGACAGCCGACATCCTGGATGTCGAATACAAGCGCGTCCAGTCCCTCCAGCTGGTGGGGCTCCGGTCGCAGACGATCGCCGTAGAGGGAGTAGACACGCATTCGGTGAAACTCCTGGTCGCCGATTTCGACGGCATCCTGGGATTCACCGCGAAAGCCGTGCTCCGGCCCAAAGATGGTGACCAGGTTCAATCCGGAGTTCTGCATTGCTTTCCACGTTGGCTCACCCTTTGAGGTGATTCCCGTCTGATTTGTTATAAGTCCATATCTTTTCCCGTCACCGCGGTGGTCGGCGAGGAACCGGTCGATGCCGGGAACGACATTTGTATCACTCATCTGTAGCTCAGCCTCCTTCAACTTATTGATTTCCATATACTTAAGATGATAGAGTTGACGCATGAACCTCAGCGGCGGGCTCGTTCTCCTTCAAGAGGTACTTGCCGATCTTCCGGCTGCAGAAAAAAGGATCGCGGAATACATTCTTGCGAACGCACGACATGTGGTAACCCTTACTATCACCGAGCTTGCGAGCTCCTGTGACGCAAGCGCTGCGGGAGTCGTGCGGCTTTGCAAGCGGCTGCACATGAAGGGCTATCGAGAACTGAAGCTCCGCGTCGCCATGGATCTGTCGCAGGAGTCCGACAGCCGCCCACTTCTCCGTCTTGGTCCGGGAACCTCCGCTCGACAAATCATTGACTCGATTATTCACAACAACGACGTCAGCCTTTCGGACCTGCGCAAGGTCCTTGATTCTTCGGTAATCGAAACCGCTGCCGACAAAATGGCGCGGGCCAGACGTGTGGATATCTACGGGGCAGGCGCGTCCGGAATCGTAGCGATGGATCTCTATCAAAAGCTGCTCAGGATCGGCCTTTCCTGTTTCTATGATTCTGATGGGCATATGCAGATAACCTCCGCCTGCACGCTCACCGCTGAAGACGTTGCGGTTGCGGTTTCCTATTCGGGGGAGACCGGAACCACGGTTGCTGCGGCCGCGGAAGCAACCGCCTCAGGCGCCACAGTGATAAGCATTACGCGCTTTTCGGAGAATGCGCTTGCGTCGATGGCGCCTGTGAATCTCTTTGTTCCCTCGACGGAGCCCCTGATGAGAGAAGGGGCAATGTCATCCCGCATTACGCAGCTGGTCGTCATTGACATACTTTTCACTGCGGTTGCGACCCGATTGTCCGACAGGATCTACACCAGCCTTGCCCGCAGCCGCAACGCGGTGCGCGGTCGCGGCTACTAGGCGCGGGACCCTGTCGAGCTCTCGTGCGCCTTGAGTGCGAGTCCTATTCGTCCCTCGTTTCCATCGAGAAGGCTTCGTGCTTCCTCTGCAGACCGTCCGGTCAGAATCATGAGGATTGCGAGTTTCGGGTGTCTGTCGGCCTCCTCAAATGCGCGGGCTGCCGTGGCCTGATCACAGCCGGTGGCGGTTCGGATCAGGCCGTGCGACCTGCGAATGAGCTTCTGATTCACCGGCACGAGATCGACCATCAGGTTGTTATAAACTTTGCCGATCTTTATCATTGCCGCTGTTGTTATCATATTCAGAACGAGTTTCTGCGCGGTACCGGATTTCATCCTCGTCGATCCTGCGATAATCTCGGGCCCCACGGGGACGTACATGCAGTGATCGGCATATTCGAAGGTTCGGGAGCGCTCATTGCAGCTAAGCGCGGCTACGGCAGCGCCTCTTTCCCGGCCCTCTTTCATGGCTCCAATGACAAAGGGCGCGAGCCCGCTCGCCGTTATCCCAAGCACTACGTCCCTATTTGATACCTCTCGATCGCGAATGGCCTGCCTGCCGTTTTCCTCGTTGTCTTCAGCCCATTCAACCGATCTGACCAGTGCCTCGGCCCCGCCGGCGATAATGCCCTGTACCATCGCGGGATCTGTTCCATAGGTGGGCGGGCACTCCGATGCATCGAGAACTCCCAGCCGGCCGGATGTTCCTGCGCCGACGTAAAGCAACCGTCCTCCCCGCTTGAATGCGCCGACCACCGCGTCCACGACCTTGCAAATTTCAGGAATCGCGAGCTCGACCGCGTAAGGCACCCCTTTGTCTTCGTCATTAATGATCGTGAGAATTTCCGCAGTCGCCTTTGTGTCGATTCCCTGCGATCGGGGATTTGGTTGTTCAGTGACAAGTTCATCCATCTGCCCATACTATAATGCACAGAAAAAAAATTCAACATAGTATGTTTTATTATGAAAACAATTTTCGGAAGTATGCATGGTTTTCATTGACGACCGGATGGGGCATTCCTATAATTGCCCGGTAGATCTGCAGGGAGGCTGCGATGCCGCGATGCGAAATTAAGGTATTTACGCGAAGACTGGCGTTGCGAAGGGCATTTCGCATTGCGCACGGAAGCTACGCGTTCCGGGAGAGCGTCTTTTTACACCTGAGCTTCGACGGCCGGGCCGGAATCGGCGAAGCGCCGATCGTACCCTACTATGGCGTATCCACGGCGGAGGTCGAGGCGGACCTCCGCACCCGGCTGTCCGGAGAGCTCGTACGTCGCGCGGTCGACGGCGACGAGATACCGCCGGAAGCCTTTCGGTACGCAGTGAGCAGTTGCGCTTTCCAGGCTGCAGTTCTCTCCCTTCGCCGCCGGCTTCGGTCGAACGCGGAGCATGGGATCGCCGAATCCGCGCTTTCACCAGGCGCGGATTCGGTTCCGCCGACATCGTACACAATTCCGAATGATGACGACGTTGGCAGTATGGTAGAGCTGGCCGCGACCTGCGGATTTCGCAGACTCAAAGTGAAGATGGGCTTCGAGAACGATATCGAGGGCCTTCGTCGAATTCGCGAGCGTCTGCCGGATGCAATCCTGCGAGTCGATGCAAATCAGGGATGGGCGTTCGATGAATGCATCGGGAAGATTGCCGCCCTCGAAGAGCTGGGGATAGAGCTCATCGAGGAGCCGATCAACGGCGACGAGCATCAGCTTGAGCAGATAGCGGCCGCAACTTCGATTCCGGTCATTCTCGATGAGAGCGTTCGCACCGTTGAGCAGCTGCATCGATATGTGCAGCGCGCCCCTTCGATCACAGGCATCGTTGCCAAGATCGCGAAAAACGGCGGCCCTCTCGCGAGCTACCGGCTCATCCGTGAAGCGCACGATCTTGGGCTGAAAGTGATGGTGAGTTCGATGATCGAAACCAGCCTCGGTGTTGCTGAGGCTGTGCGTCTCGCTTCGCGTTGCCAATGGTGCGACCTGGACACACCTCTGCTACTCGCGCACGATCCGTTTGTCGGGCTCTCCTACGTCGATGAGAGACCCTGTTTCGATGCGCCGCCGGGCAGCGATGCCGCGGATGAGGTTCGCCCCGACGGTGAGCTGCAGTCCTTCATCGACGCTTTAGCCCCAATTCCCGTAGACTGCTGAGTGCAGTTGTTTGCGGAATTCCTTAATCTTCGGCAAGGTTTCGTCTCTCCCCAGGTGGACCCGGTTTGTGAGAGCAACAACCGTAAGTTTTTTCTCCGGCTCCATCCAGATGCTGGTACCGGTGAACCCGGTGTGTCCGAGCGAGCGGTCGCTGAACAAGGGACCGCACGGCGGATCATCGGCCTTCATGAGAAATCCAATCGAACGTCTGCCTCCCATTCCTTCGGTGAAGCAGGTGGTCATCAGCCCAATCTGGTGTTGCGAAAAGAGCCTGTGGCCGTTGACGAACCCGCCGTTTCCAAGCGCTGAAAAGAGCTCGAGAACGTCGGTCGCGCCGGCAAACAGGCCGGCGTTTCCTCCGTCTCCGCCGAAACAGTAGGAGTTTTCATCGTGGACCTCGCCGCGCACCCAACGCCCCCGCCACGGGCAGTTTTCCGTCGCAGCGACTCGCGACCAAAGCTCGCGCGGAGGATTGAACAGCGCGTCCTCGAGGCCACACGGCTCGGTGACGAGGTCTGCAAAAAGCCGCTCGAGCCTGCGTCCGGTGACGGCCCGAAGAAACTGGCCAAGCAGGAGAAAACCCGTGCAGCTGTAGACCACCTGCTTTCCCGGTGGCACGGTCGGCCTTACCGACAGCAGAAGGCGCACCGCTTCTTCGTAGTCGATATGATTGCTATCCGGGAATGAGCGATAGACATCCGGCACCGGGGGAAGGCCGCCGGTATGAAGCAGAAGCTGGCGGAGCGTTATGCCGCCGCTCTCTGCGGCGATCGCGGGAAGAAAATTTCCAATCTCCGTTTCCAGATCGATGCTTTCCTGATCGCAGACGAGCAGGGTCACGTAGGTGGTGGCAAGCGGCTTGGTAATCGAAGCCATATCGAACAGTGTGTCGATGGTCAACGGTTCTTCGTTCGGGTAGAGCTGCCGATTTCCTTTTACCAGAGAGAATACCGTCCTGCCCGCTTTGGCAACAAGAACAACGACGCCGGGAAATGCTCCCCGGGAGATGGCATCATCGACCAGCGCCTCGATCTCATGCGATCCATCGTACATGATGTTGTTTCCCTCCCTGTTATCCGTAACGTCCACTGTTTCAGTCGGCGTGCGACAGAAGTCGGTTCATGCGGAAAGTTCGGCAATCTTTCGGAACTTCGGGGGAGTTCTTACGTTCGTTGCCTGTTCAAAGCCGTATGCGATTCTGATGAGTGTGGGCTCGCTCCATGCCCGTCCGAAAAATGAAATCCCGATTGGCAGTCCGAAGACAAATCCTGCCGGGACGGTAATGTTCGGGTAACCGGCTACTGCTGCAGCCTGAGCGCTGCCTCCAAGAAAATGATCACCATCCACCAAATCGGTCATCCATGCAGGGCTGCCTGTGGGTGCGACCAACGCATCGAGCCTGTACTTCTTCATGACTGAATCAATCCCGTCGGTTCGGAGCAAACGGCGGCACTTTGCGAGCGCGTCAACGTACTTTTTGTCGCTCAGCGGACCCCGTGCCTCGGCCTTCAGGAAGATATCCTGATCGAAGTACTTCATCTCGGAGTCTCTGTGTCTTTCATTAAATTCAATTACGTCCCGCAGCGAATGCACAGGGGCGCTCGGACCGACCCAGTCCAGATACTTCTTCATATTGGCTTTGAGTTCATATTGAAGGACGATATCCTCCGCGTCGCCCAGCTTTGCAACCGACCTGAAGTCCGCCGGATCAACCAGAACGGCACCCTTCTGTTTGAGAATTTCCAGGGCTTCGTCAATGATCCTGTCCACCGCAGGCAGGAATCCGAAATACCCGAGGACGACACCTAGTCTTGCTCCTTCAAGGCCGGAAGCACCGAGGAATTTCGTGTAGTCTGTATGGAATTTTCCTTTGCTTGCCCTGCTCGCTTTGTCCTCGGGATCGACACCAACCATGGCGCCGAGTAACGTTGCTGCATCACTGACGGTCCGGCACATAGGCCCTGCCGTGTCCTGTGTATGCGAAATCGGAACTATGCCTGTTCGGCTGACAAGACCGACGGTCGGTTTTATTCCCACCAGGCCGTTCATGGAAGACGGGCTGACTATGGAGCCATCGGTTTCCGTACCTACGGCGACCGCTGTCAGGTTTGAAGATGCAGCCGCTGCAGATCCGGAACTTGACCCCGATGTATTACGATCAAGCGCGTAGGGATTCCGGGTCAGGCCGCCGCGTCCGCTCCAGCCACTTGTAGAGTGGGTCGATCTGATATTTGCCCATTCGCTGAGGTTCGTTTTCGCGAGGATGAGCGCGCCCGAATTCCTGAGTTGCTGTACCACGAAAGAGTCTGAACGCGGTTTCGAACCAACGAGCGCAAGAGATCCGGCAGTGGTCATCATCCTATCGGCAGTGGAGATATTGTCTTTGATGACAACCGGTATTCCATGCAGCGGACCGCGAGCGCCTTTTTCTTTTCGCTCCTGATCGAGTTGATCCGCGATATCCAGTGCGTCAGGGTTCAACTCGATGATACTGTTCACCGTCGGACCCTTCTTGTCTATGCTCTCGATTCTTTCGAGGTAGAGTTCCGCAACAGACCTCGCCGTGCATTTCCCCGACTTCATGCCTTCCTGAAGTTCGGCGATTGTGATCTCGTCAAGATCCGTAGCGCTTCTGTTCACGAGCTCTCTCCCTTCTCATCGACGTCACGTGGAGACGAATTTTGATGGGCAACTTCATCGTCATTTCGCATACGATTGGTATGTTATCCACGCTGTTCCGCAAATTCAACTGGAGATCAGTTGCGTGGGCTGCATATCCACTGTATAATCATGCAATTCTTGCGAGAAAGGAGCAACCGTGAAAAAATTCCGTTTCATTTCGGCCGTAGCACTGATCGCCGTTGGCTTCGCGGCGGCACCGCTGTTCGCTCAAGGCACTCCCATCAATGCAGCGGCCTTTGATGCTATCGTATCAAACGGTCCGGTAGCCGACGCAGCAACGATCGCTTCCAGCGCCTGGGCTACAAAAATCAAGAACGCCGGAGTCCTGCGCCTCGGCGGCACCCAGACTTCGAACCTCTTTTCCCTGCTCAACGAGAAGGATGGAAAGATTCGCGGCTTCGACGCGGGGATCGCGCAGCTGATCACCCGCTACATCCTCGGTGATTCGTCCAAGTTCGCCTTCACGACAGTTACCTCGTCGACCCGCGAGCAGGTGCTGATCAACGACCAGGTCGACATGGTCCTTGCGACATACTCCATCACGCCGGCCCGGGCCGAGAAGATCTCGTTTGCCGGCCCCTATTACACCTCTCAGGCGGGGGTGCTCGTCAAGGCCGGAAACACAGCAATCACATCCTACACCGATCTTGCCGGGAAAAGGGTCGCCACTCAGGCGGGATCCACCGGCGTGGCGATTCTGAAGCAGTACGCTCCGGAGGCCAGGGTGCTCGAGTTCCAGACTCATCAGGAGTGTCTCGATGCCCTCCGGCAGGGTCGGATCGATGCCTATGTCACCGACGTAACGCTCCTCCTGGGTACGCTCAGTCAGGGGACCGGCGACTTCAAGCTCGCGGGCGCCTCCTTCGGGAACAAGGATCCCTACGGCATCGGACTCCCGAAAGGTTCGGACGGCGTGGCGTTCGTCAACGCCTTTCTGAAGAAGATCGAGGACAGTGGCACCTGGAGCAGACTCTGGGTGGTCGCGATAGGAGACCGCACCGGCAGCACCAACGTGCCGAGTCCTCCGGCGATACAGTAACGGCCTCTCCACAGCGGGTCGCACCGGCCCTCCGGAAAGCCCGCTGTGGAAGATGCATCGAAAGATCTACTCTGAACCGGACAGCACATGGGTGACCTCGCAAGGCTGCTGAAAGATTTCGGGCCCGCTTTCGTACATTCTGCTCTTATCACATGGAAACTCACGATAATTTCCTACTCATTGGGCGTTCTTTTGGGCATCGTCCTGACCGTCCTGCGCGTCCTCCCGATAAAGCCGCTGCGGCGGCTCGTTGGTGCCTACGTCGAGATCTTCCGAAATATCCCGACGGTGGCTCTGTTGATCATCATCGTGTTCGCACTGCCCGATCTCAATGTGCTGATCGACTATGAACCCTCGGTCATCGTGGCGCTGGTTCTGGTCTGTTCCGCATTCACTGCCGACAATCTTCGCTCCGGCATCAATACTGTCGAGGTCGGACAGATCGAAGCGTCCTACAGCCTCGGCATGGGCCTTCTCAAGACGATGTTCGACGTTGTCCTGCCACAGGCTCTGCGCGCAATCGTGCAGCCGATGACCTCGCTGTTGATCGGTCTGATGCTGTCGACCGCGATCGCCTCGCAGGTACCGGTTCCCCACCGTGAATTGACGGGTCTCGTGGACCAGATAAACAACGAAACCGCCTCCGGAATCCTCACCTTCGCCATCACCGCGGCGTTCTACGTAGGAAGCGGACTGTTGATTTCCTGGGCGGGCGCCCGCCTCGACAATAAAGTGAGAATTCTGCGATGAGTGCACGAAGCGCGGAAGAAGCGCTGTTCGAGAACCCCGACTCCCGCACCAGACTCTTTATCCGCATCGGCACAATTGTTGCTGCGCTGGCGCTGCTCGGATTGATCGTAGCAATTGTGCTCCGGTTTTACGATGCCGGACAGCTTCAGTCCCGTTACTGGAAATTCTTCGGGTGGTTCACGACGTGGAAATTTCTGTTTGCCGGACTGATCGGCACGATGGCTTCCGCGGGCATGGCGGGGATTATCGCCCTGACCGTCGGCCTCCTCTTCATGGCCGGACGTCTATCGATGATAGTGCCGATTCGGTGGGTGTCCGTGGCGCTGATCGAGTTCTTTCGCGGGGTCCCGAGTCTGCTCCTGATCTATTTCTGTTTTCTGATCCTGCCGCCTCTAGGGTTCAAAATGAGCTCCTACTGGATGGTTACATTGCCCATTGGACTCAACACGGCCGCGGTGGTGGCCGAGGTCTACCGGTCAGGAGTGCTGGCGGTACCCCGTGGACAGTCGGAAGCGGCCGCGAGCCTGGCGCTTAACGGGTGGCAGGTGTTTTTCCGCGTTGTCTTTCCGCAGGCTATT
>Ga0307375_10006365_pt1 | contig 10915 bp, 7 predicted proteins | sample TR1MG_FD_202531 | JGI IMG/M metagenome (GOLD analysis project Ga0307375, IMG submission 202531) | Soil microbial communities from Risofladan, Vaasa, Finland - TR-1 | ecosystem: Environmental > Terrestrial > Soil > Coastal area > Acid sulfate soil | place: Finland: Risofladan, Vaasa | collected...
AGTTCCATACCGTTACGCTGACCACCTGTCCGTGATCGATAGGAAGCGGCCCGGCTCATGACGGCTGCGGTTCGATCAGAAATGGGATGCTGACTTCAACTTCATCGAAGTCGTCGAAACGATGGCGGGTTCAGGCCGCGTACCTCGCTATGATAGGAGCGGTCGCCCTCCCGTTCGTGGTCGGCAACTGGCCGAAGGGCCAGACCGAGAACACGCAAACGGTCCGCACTTCGGAGAAACCTCTCGAAGCTCCCCCGGCTTCGCAGCCGGCCGCTACTCAGGCCGCAACGGCGAGCGACATTTCGGCGAGCCCAACTGTTTCACCGCAAGCCAACCCCTTCCAGGCCTATCTGGATGCGCACGGAAATACGCCTGCCGCACAGCCAGCGAAGCCGGATTCGCCTGCTGCGCTCGATCCGTTCAGGGCGGCCCTGAAGGCTCAGATGTCCTCCCAGCCGGTTGAACCAAAAGATGATCCGTTCAGGGCCGCCATGAAGAATCAGAAGCCCGCCCAGTCGGCCTTCCCCTTCACCGCAGCCCCCGGCCCTGACAACGGTGGAGCATCCTCAGCGCGGAATTGAGGAATAGCGATCGGAGAGATTCATGAAAGGCAAACGGACAAAGTGCTGGCAATCGTACCGTCGATATTTCTTGTGTCTGCTCTTGCCCTTTCTGTGCCTGACCGGCGCCGGCAGCACCCATGCGGCCGACACCTTCGACGGCAGCTATCTGCGCATTCCTCTGGTGGTCGTGAATGGCGCCACTTTTTCCAATGTCGTAGTCACGCTCGGCAGCGTCGTCGGTGTCGCGGGAGGGGTCCCCGCTGCCAGCTACGACAGCTATGACGGCGCGACCGGGTATCTGAGCATTCCGTCGGTTCAGGTCGGCAGTACCGTCTATACCAACGTGGTGATCACTCTGGGCGGCGTGACGGGCGTCGGTGGATCGAGCACGGCGAGTCCCGTCATCACCTCGATAGACAATAGTGCGCCGACCCCGCTGACCGTATTGCACATCGCAACCACCGGCCTGATCCCGAATACGTCCGCCTTCGTCAGCTTCTCCGACGGCGCCAAATATTCCGTCACCCTCCCGGCGGTGCGCGTTGCCGCGGACGGCACGGTGGCTGTCGGCACCCCTTTTTATCTCAACGGAACGAGTGGTGCCATCGGGCCGGGCACGGTGACGGTGACGGTGAGTCAGGGTGCCAATCGCTCCAAACCGATGACGATCTCGATCCAGGATCTGCCCGCCTTGAGCACCTACGGCACTTCGCCGGGAGTTATCACCAAGAGCTTCCTGGCGTTCGAGGCCAACCTGCATGCGGCCAGGCTGAACGAACTTCAAGCGGTCCAGCCCCTGCTGGGCGGCAGCACCGACACCTCCGCGGCGCAGACGACGCTGGCGACCATGCTGGGTGCCACCGTCACATCGGGAAATTCGGTGAATAGCATCGTTCAGAATGCCGCCTATGTCGAAGCCATGACCGTTCTCCCCGATGGCACATCCCTGCAACTTGACCAGAATCAGTTGATGTTGATGGACCGGATCATCGGGGCTTACCTGACCGAGCAATTTTCCGCGGGCGTGACTTCTGGCAGCCTGGTCATCAAGGCGGCACGGCGGCCTTCCGTCCTGAAATCCGGAGCCGTCGCCGTCACGAAAACCACCGCCTCCACATTGGTCAGCACCCTGACCACCTTTCTGACTTCGATCAACGGCTCTCTGACTGCCAGGAGCTGGGCGCTCGGCCAGACCGACGGTTCGGACGCGGGGCTCGCCGCGGCCGACGCCACCGCTTCGCTGTCGGGCCTCGATGAAAATCAGTGGGTCGGCGGATTTCTGTCCCTGGCGCACATCAATGCGGCGCTCGAATCGATGTTTCACGCCGTCAGCGCCGGCGCGGTCTGCATGGGAACGACGAGTTGCACCGATACCAGCGCGATCCAGGCCGAGCTGAACGGCGGTGCCAGGGACTTTGTCTCGACCTACGTCCAGGCGATTGCCGCCACCAGCGCTGCCACCCGATTCGCCGGCGCCCTGGTCAATCTGGCCGATCAAACGGCGACCGCCTACGACAACATGCAGAAGCTCTACAGCAATGGCTCGTTCAAGGCCGCCAGCGCGACCGACGATACGCTCGCCGGCAACGCCTACCTGCTCGGATCCGCAAGCGGGTCGATCACGCAGCCTAGCGCCTCCGCCGCGCCGCAGAGCTATCTCAGCTTCTGCTGCTTCGGGTCGTCGGCGGCCGGGGTCGCCGGCCTGGTCGACCCCAACGGCAACTATTCGCTGCTGATGCCCCAGGGCGTTGCGGGCACGAACTATGCCGCGATCGGCATGAACGTCGTCGATATCGCTTCCGGAGCGACCCTGGATACGCAGACGGTAGATCTCAGCGGACTCAACAGCCAGACCCCGGTACAAATTCCTGCAGCGTCCTACTGCTCGAACGGCGCGACCGACTATCCGACCTGCACGCCGCCCACCTGTGCCAATGGCGCGACCGATTATCCGACCTGCACGGCATTCTCCAATGCCTGCAACTATTGTTCGTTTAGCATGACCGACTATTATTGGAGATGCTACAACTCGACGTATTCTGCGAGCGGAGTTTGCCTCGGGAGCACGTCTACATCTCTTGTATCCGCGGGCACCTGCGTCACCGATCTATCCATATACACGATCTGCCAGTAGCGGGGCATCGGCCAATCCGGAACGATTGAGGGTGCACGAAGCCTTGACTTCATATAGGAAACCCATGCTAACATTCCTATATGACTTTTTCCCTATGCGTTCCCCTTAACACCTCGCCCGAGCAGGCCGAGCGCCTGCAAGCGCTGCAGAAGGCCTTCGCCGACGTCTGCAACGCCATCGCGCCGGTGGTCCAGCAGACCCGCTGCTGGAACCGGGTCGGCCTGCACCATCTGGCCTACCGCTCGATGCGCGAGCGCTTTCCCCAGGTCGGCTCGCAGATGGTCTGCAACGCGATCTATTCGGTTTCCCGCACCTGCCGCCTGGTATTGCAGCATCCCAACAGCCCCCTGAACATCGCCAAGCGCCCCGGGGCGCCGCTGCCCCTGCTGGTCTTCCAGGCAAACGCGCCGGTGTATTTCGACCGCCACACCCTGAGCCTCAAGGACGGGGTGCTGTCGATGTTCACCCTGGACGGCCGGATGCGCTTCCAGCTCGCCCTGCAGCCTGCGGACGAGGCGCGCTTTCACCGGGACAAACTGCGCGAGATCGTGCTGTCGAATTCTGCCCAGGGCTACCAGTTGGTGTTCTCGTTTTCGCCGGAAGACGAGACGGAGGCCGAGGTCCTGCCGGCCGATGCGGCGGCCGAATTTCCCGAGTACCTGATCGTGACGCCGGGAATCGATCCTGCTCCGGCCGCGGTGCCGACCGCCTTGCCGCCGCGGGCGGCGACCGCTCCCGGCCTGCCGGCCCATTGAATTCAACCGCTCAAGCATGGGAAGACGTGAATGAAGATTTCCACCAAGCGTTCGGAGTTGCGCGACGCGCTGCTGGCGCAAAAGCCCATTTTCCGCAACGCCCTATTTTTCAGCTTCTTCACCAACTTGCTGGTGATGGCCCCGACCATCTACATGCTGGAGGTCTACGACCGGGTGGTCAATAGCCGCAGCGTCATGACCTTGACGCTGCTCACCTTGCTGGCGGTCGGACTGTACGTGGTGATGGAAGTTCTGGAATGGGTGCGGCAGGAAATTCTGCAGTCGGCCGGTCGGAATTTCGACGCGAGAATGAGCGAGCGGATCTTCGACAGCGTCTTCGAAGCCAACCTGCGGCGCATTCCCGGCACCTCGGTCCAGGCCCTGAACGATCTGCGCACCCTGCGCGAATTCCTGTCCAGCCCGGCCCTGCTGGCCCTGATGGACGTGCCGCTGTCCATGCTCTACGTCCTGGCGATCTTCATGATCAATCCGATCATGGGCTACATGTCGATCGTCGGTGCGCTGCTGCAGGTGGGCCTGGCCTATCTCACCGAACGCAGCACCCAGCCGCCGCTCACCGCGGCCAACCGTTCGTCGATCGATGCGCAGAACTACGCCAGCAGCAGCCTGAAGAACGCCCAGGTGATCGAAGCCATGGGCATGCTCGGCAACATCCACGGTCGCTGGATGAAGAAGCAGCGGCAATTCCTGTTCTCGCAGGCAGCGGCCTCCGACGCTGCGGGCACTTATTCTTCGCTGGCGAAGTTCGTGCAGTTGGCGCAATCCTCGCTGCTGCTCGGAGCGGGTTGCTGGCTGATCATCAACCGGATGTTTCCCGGCGGCGGCGGCCTGATGGTCGTCGCCTCGATCCTCGGCGGCCGCGTGCTGGCGCCGGTCTCGCAGGTGATCGGGATGTGGAAGTACGTGGTGAACGCGCGCGACGCCTATTTCCGTCTCGACAACCTGCTCACGGCGCTGCCCGCCAGGCAGCCGGGCATGTCCCTGCCGCCGCCCAAGGGCCAGCTCTCGGTCGAGGCGGTCACCGCCGCGGCGCCGAACTCGAACGTCCCGATCATTCGCGGTGCGTCCTTCGTCGTGCCGGCGGGCAAGGCCGTCGCCGTGGTCGGACCTTCGGCCTCGGGCAAGACCACTCTGGCGCGCCTGATCGTCGGCGTCTGGCCGGCGGCGGGCGGCAAGGTGCGCCTGGACGGGGTCGATATCTTTCCCTGGAACAAGGCTGAACTGGGACAGTACGTCGGCTATCTGCCGCAGGACGTGGAACTGTTCGACGGCACCCTGGCGGAGAACATCGCGCGCTTCGGCCACGTGGATATGGAGCAGGTCGAAGCGGCGGCGCGGGCGGTGGGGGTGCATGAAACGATCGTCGCCCTGCCCCAGGGCTACGAGAGCGCGATCGGCGAGGATGGCTGCTTCCTCTCCGGCGGGCAGCGTCAGCGCGTCGGTCTGGCGCGCGCGATCTACGGCAATCCCCGCCTGCTGGTGCTCGACGAACCCAATTCCAGCCTGGACGAAGCCGGCGAGCAGGCGCTGGTCAAGACCCTGCTGGCGCTCAAGGCGCAGGGAACGACGATCCTGGTGATCACCCACCGCACCAGCGTGCTGGAAGCGGTGGACCTGATGCTGCTGATGGTCGAGGGCCAGGTGAAGGCCTATGGCCTGCGCGACGAGGTGCTGGCGGCGCTGCAAGGCAAGATGCCGCCGGCACCGGCCGTGGCCCTGGCGGCGGCCCCGGTCCCGGCCTGACGCCTCCGTCGAATGATTCCTGGATTCCCGAAAATATGAAAATACCATCCTTCTTCCGGCGCAGCGAACTGTCGGCGACGCTTTGGCTGTTCCGCCGCGAACTCGGCGTCTGCGTGCTGTTCACCATGGTGGTGAACATCCTGATGATCATGCCGTCCCTGTACATGATGCAGGTGTTCGACCGCGTCCTGGTCTCCGGCAGCGACCTGACCTTGTACGCGCTGACCGCGGTGATGATCTTCCTGCTGGCCGTGATGGCCTTCGCCGAATGGTCGCGCTCGCGCCTGCTGGTGCGCGCCGGGGTCAAGCTCGACGAGAAGCTGAACTCGCGCGTGTTCAACGCCAGTTTCGAGGCCCACCTCAGCCAGACCGGGACGAATCCGGCGCAGCCGTTTTCCGACCTGACCAACGTCCGCCAGTTCCTCACCGGCCAGGGCCTGTTCGCCTTTCTGGACGCGCCCTGGTCGCCGATCTACGTCGCGGTCCTGTTCATGCTCAACCCGCTGCTGGGCTGGTTCGCCATCGCATCCGCCTTGATGCTGATACTGGTCGCCTACATCGGCCATCGGGTCACCCACGAGCCCCTCGACCATGCGATGGAAGCCGGCATGCAGGTGAATGCCTACGTGCACAGCAAGCTGAAAAATGCCGAGGTGATCGAGTCCATGGGCATGCTGGGCGACCTGCGCCGCCGCTGGCAGACAGGGCACCAGAAGCATCTGCGGCTGAACAACGGCGCCCAGGATCTGGGCAACCGCATGCAGGCGGTGAGCAAATTCGTGCGCTACACTCAGCAGTCGCTGGCCCTGGGGCTCGCCGCCCTGCTGGTGCTGAAGGGCGAGCTGAGCCCGGTCTCGATCTTCGTCTCCAACGTCTTGATGGGCCGTGCCACCGCGCCGATCGACCTGATGGTGTCGACCTGGAAATCCTTTTTCTCCGCGCGCAAATCCTTCGAGCGCCTGGAGGCGCTGCTGGCGAAGCATCCGGCGCGCGACGCCGGCCTCGTCCATGCCGCGCCGCTGGGAAAGATGCGCATCGAGGATCTGGTGGCGACCGCCCCCGGTCGCGCAGCGCCGATACTCCGGGGCCTGAACGCCGACTTTCCGGCCGGCGAGATCATCGCCATCATTGGCCCCTCCGGCTCGGGAAAATCCACGCTGGCGCGATCGCTGGTCGGCATCTGGCCCTATACCCAGGGCCGGGTGACGATCGACGGCGAGCCGCTGCAGAGCTGGAACCGCGACGAACTGGGGCCTTTTCTCGGCTATCTGCCCCAGGACATCGAGCTGTTCGAGGGCACGATCGCAGAGAACATCGCCCGCTTCGGCGACATCGATCCGAACAAGGTGATCCAGGCCGCGGTCCGCGCCGGCGTGCATGACATGATCCTGCGTCTGCCGCGCGGCTACGATACCTCGATGGGCGAGGCCGGCAGCCTGCTCTCCGGCGGCCAGCGCCAGCGCATCGGCCTGGCGCGCGCGATGTACGGCGATCCCAGCGTGATCGTGCTCGACGAGCCGAACTCCAATCTCGACGAGGTCGGCGAGACGGCACTGGTCGCCGCGATGAAGAGCCTCAAGGAACAGGGCAAGACGGTGTTCCTCATCACCCATCGCACCAACATCATCGGCGTCGCCGACCGCATCCTGCTGCTCGCCGAAGGCGCCATCCTGCTCTACGGCCCGGCTGCGGAGGTCATCGCCGCGATGCAGTCCCGGGCCGCCGCGGCCGCCCAGGAGGCGCGCGAGGAGCAGGCGTCGCCGGAACCGCAGCCCATCTGAACGCATTTCAAAATCAGGAATCGAGCCATGGCAATTCGCAATCTGTTGGGAAACATCAAGGCCGTCCCGGTCCCGGCCAAGGGCAGCTCGCTGGAAGGCGAAATCATTCTGCCTTCCGACACCTCGCGCCCGGCCCGACTCGGACTGTGGGTGCTCGGCATCGGCTTCGGCGGCTTCCTGCTCTGGGCCGGCCTGGCGCCGCTGGAGGAAGGGGTGCCGACGCAAGGCATGGTCACCATCGCCACCAAACGCAAGATGGTGCAGCACCTCACCGGTGGCCTGGTGAGCAAGATTTACGTCAGGGAGGGGCAGTACGTGAAAAAGGGCGCACCCTTGATCGCCCTGGACGACTCCCTGGTGCGCGCCAATTACGACGGGATACGCCAGCGCTACCTGACCCTGAGGGCGATGGAGGGGCGGCTGCTGGCGGAGCAGAGCGGCCAGTCGAAAATCACCTTCCATCCCGACCTGCTGCAGGAACAGAACGACCCCCTGGTCAGGCAGACCATGAACAATCAGGAACAGTTGTTCCAGGCGCGTCGCCAGGCGATTTCGGCGGACAAGCAGGCATCCGATGAGGCGGTGCAGGGCCTGCAGGCCTCGATCGAGGGCCTCGACGGTGTTCTGGCAAGCCGCAAGAGCCAGTTGCAGTACGTCCAGGAGGAGCTCAAGGGCATCCGCGATCTGGTCAAGGAGGGCTATGCGCCGCGCAACAAACAGCTCGACCTGGAACGGATGGCCGCCGAAGCCACGGGGTCCATCATCGAAACCCAGAGCAATATCCTGCGCGCGAATCGCCAGATCGCCGAGACGCGAGCGCGCGCCACCCAGCGCATCCAGGAGTATCGCAAGGAGGTCGAGGGCACGCTCGCCGACGTGCGCCGCGAGGTCCAGTCCGATCAACAGCGACTCAAGGCGGCCAAGGAAGAGCTGGATCGCATGGTCATCCGTGCCCCGGAGGATGGTCAGGTGGTGGGACTGGTGGAGCAGACGGTGGGCGGCGTGATCGGGCCCGGACAGAAGTTGATGGATATCGTGCCGCAGGACGAACCCCTGATCCTGGAGGCGCGGGTGCCACCGCAGATGATCGATCGCATCCACAAGGGGTTGATCGCCGACGTGCGCTTTTCCGCCTTCGCCAATTCCCCGGCGCTGGTGGTGCAGGGCAAGGTGATTTCCATTTCATCGGACGTGATCACCGATCCGCGGACCGGGATACCCTTCTACCTGGGACAGATCGCGATCACCCCCGAAGGAGTGAAGCAGCTCGGCAACCATGAAATGCAGCCAGGTATGCCGGTCCAGGTGGTGTTCAAGACCGGCGAGCGCACGGTGCTCACCTATCTCTTGCATCCTTTCCTGCAACGCCTGGCCGCCTCGATGAAAGAGGAATGACATCGTGAATTTCGCCGAGTTCGAACCAAGTTCCTTCGTCCGCAGGCGGCCTTTGGCCTGGGCGCTGGGGGCATTGCTGCTGGCTGCCGCGCCGGCGGCCTTCGCTCTGGATCTGATGCAGAGTTATCGTTTGGCGCTGCAGCAGGATTCCCGCTATCAAGCCGCGCTCGCGGACACGGCAGCCAGCCGTGAAGCGGTGCCCCAGGCTTTCTCCCAGCTATTGCCCAATATCTCGGGCAGCCTGATGCGCGACAAGAACCAGACGAACAGCAGGACGCCCGGTTTTCTCGGGCAGATGGTCAATAGCCAGTATGAATACATCGGCTCGAGTTACGTCCTGAGCCTGCGCCAGCCCCTGTATCGCAAATACAACTTCGCCCAGTACGAGCAGGCCAAGTCGCAGGTGGTCGGCGCCGAAGCCTCCCTCGACAAGAGTCGGCAGGACATGCTGGTGCGCCTGTGCGGCGCCTATTTCGAAGACCTGATGGCGCGCGACCAGATGGCCCTGATCGAGGCGCAGAAGCAGGCCTACGCCGCGCAGCTGCAGGGGGCGAAGCGTTTCTTCCAGACCGGCCAGGGGACGCGCACCGACATCGACGACGCGCAGGCCCGCTACGACATGGTCTTGGCCCAGGAGCTGGAGGCGCAGCACAACCTCGGCTACACCCGCCGCCAGCTGGAGGTGATCATCAACCGGCCGGCGATCCAGCTCGCGAGCCTCGATCCGGGACGGATGGAACTGTCGCCGCCGTCGCCGGCCAATCCCGGGGAATGGATCGCGCGAGCCGAGCAGAGCAATGCCGAGCTGCGGGCCGCCCGGGCGAACATCGAATCGGCCAAGCTGGAACTGGAGAAGGCCAGGGCGGGACAATATCCGACCGTGGATCTGGTCGCCAGCCGCAGCAAGAGCCTCAGCGAGAACGACGTCACCATCAATCAGCTGTATATGACGACCTCGGTGGGGGTGCAGGTGAATATCCCGATCTTCGCCGGCGGTTACGTCAATTCCCAGGAGCGGCAGGCGGTCGCCAATCTGGAAAAATACCGGCAACAATACGAGGGCGCGCGCCGCGAGCTGGACTTGCAGGTGCGCAAGGAATACCAGAACGTCACCGAGGGGATACTCAAGATCAGGGCGCTGGAGCAGGCCGAGCGTTCCGCCGACCAGGCGGTGTTCTCGAACAAGAAAGGCCTCCAGGCCGGCACCCGCACCCAGGTCGATATCCTGAATGCCGAGCAGCAGCGCTTCAACACCCGGCGCGATCTGGCCCAGGCGCGTTACCAGTACATCCTGGCACGGGTGCGCTTGCGGGGGCTGGTGGGCTCGATCAACGAGAAGGAAATCGCCGTCATCAACAGCTGGTTGTCCGACGCCGCTCCCGGCGCGGCCGCGATGTGAGGATCCCCATGCAACTGCAGCTGAGCTACGATCCGCCCGAAGACCGCCTGCTGCTCTCGCTGGCGCTGGAGGAGCGCACGGTCGGCTTCTGGCTGACCCGGCGCATGACGGCTCTGCTCTGGCAGGCGCTGTGGCAGAGGGCCGGAGCGTCGCTCGACGGCCGGGTCAGCGCCGACGCGCGGGAGTGGCTGCTGTCGCTGAAGCAGGAAGCGGTGCGGCAGACGCAGGCCTTGGCCCGGGTGCCGAGAATGGCCTCGCAGGCGCCGCCGATCCTGGTCTCGACCGTGAAATTCGGTCCGGACGAGTCGGGCGGGCACGCGCTGGAACTGGTCGATGCGCTGGGCAAGGGCGAGGCGCTGAAGCTCGACGATTCCAACCTGTATGCGCTGATCCGTCTTCTCGACGAGACTGCCGCGGCGACCGAGTGGGGACTGGATCTGTGGCGGCCCCGGCCGCCACAGGCGGAAGCGTCATCGGCCCCGGCGGCGTTCCACTGAATGTTTCTATATAATCTGCGGGCTGCGATAGTCCGCTGGGTCGGAATGGGACGTTCGCCGGATCATCAGGTGGCATGTTCGGGGCCGCTATGGAAGCTGTCCTCGACGTTGCATATGGAATAATTTTCTCGGCGATCCCATGCTCATCCCCGTCATCCTCTCTGGTGGCGCCGGCACGCGTCTCTGGCCGGTTTCGCGGGAGAGCTATCCCAAGCCCTTCATCCGCATGCCCGACGGCCGCAGCCTGCTGCAGCGGGCCTATCTCGGGGCGACGGGGCTGCCCGGCGTCGAGCATGTCGCCCTGGTCACCAACCGCGACTACTACTTCCAGAGCCGCGACGAGTTAGACGCCTGCGCGCGCAGCGGCAAACCGCCGGAACTTGGCTACCTGCTCGAACCCTGCGGCCGCAACACCGCTCCGGCCATCGCGCTCGCCGCGCTGAAGATTGCCGATCAATACGGTCCGGAGGCGGTCATGCTGGTGCTGCCCGCCGACCACCTGATCGAGGACAGCGGGGCTTTCGCCGCCGCCGTCGCGGCAGCGACGGCGGCCGCCGCCGAGGGCATGATCGTGACCTTCGGCATCGCCCCTTCGGCGCCGGAGACCGGCTTCGGCTACATCGAAAT
>Ga0307375_10006368_pt1 | contig 10912 bp, 13 predicted proteins | sample TR1MG_FD_202531 | JGI IMG/M metagenome (GOLD analysis project Ga0307375, IMG submission 202531) | Soil microbial communities from Risofladan, Vaasa, Finland - TR-1 | ecosystem: Environmental > Terrestrial > Soil > Coastal area > Acid sulfate soil | place: Finland: Risofladan, Vaasa | collected...
TCAACTGTAACGGCTCCAGTAGCCGGGTTGGTTGCTGTTACTGTTCGATAGACGCCGTTCAAAGTGTCAGCCGAACGAGTTACGCCGTCGTCTTCGATAATCATGACTTGAGATCCTACAGGGAAGCGTTTTGCTTCTGTCACTGTGCCCATAGTAATGATATTAGTTCCATCTGAACTAGTGGTAAACCTTCCAATCCCAACTCTAACCCGGTCAGCACCGGCACCACTCCAAGAGCATTGTGCCTGGCCATCGCCGGGAGCTGATAACGCCATACTATCGACAAAAGATCCTCGGACCTGTTGAGCCCAAACGTCACCGTTCTCATAAAGAGAGAACGTGATATCGGGATCTACCGAACTTTCGAAGACTGAGCTTACGCCGCCCGTATCCGTTTGATTGCCTAGCAATGACTTCCAAAGAACTGCCATGCCAGTTTCTCTAGCAGTATCGCCGCCAGGTTGTGCCGTATCAATATTGATAAAGGTTGGCAATTCCCACTCGGTCGATTTCTTTTCAGCATAAGTATCTGTGTTGTGTCGTCCCGATCTGTGGGGCGAACTTGTTACCGGCTGGGTATGATTTACGGCAGATCCCGCAAGACTAAAGATAAAGTCTGTGTCGGTCGGAGCCGCAAAGGTTCCTTTTGTTACTTCGGTAACAACAAAAATAGACTGGTTAAGACTTATCGAGTCACCAGTTTTGTTGTATTCCGTTGCGAAGTTCTTAGCCAATGGTCTTTCCTCCTATGTTTTAACATTCACCAGTATAAGGTTTAAAATAGTTAACTGAAAAATTCATAAGAGATATAAAAAACGGCTCAACCGTATGCAAATCTGTAATAGCGTTTAGATACTTTACGTGTACCACATTCCCAATGGAAGAGTCATTAGTATCAAGGCCCAAAGTTACATTTGCGCCTATCTTTCTTTCGACTTCTTCAGTCCGATCTAAAAGTATGCCTTGGTCCACGACATCTGTACTCGTCCGCTTCATCAAGATCTCTATCGTGATATTCCAGTCTACCTCAATTCTGCCTTGGACATGGGCAATGCTGCGCCCACTGTCATAGAATTGGATACCTGGCAACTCATGCTCTCGAAAGTCTGTAGAGAGTAGCTTTATTTTCTCATACTCAACACTCTTTTGCCATGTCAGCTCTTGTAGTATGCCTTGCAACGCTGCCAGGATTGAATTTTCTAAAGAGGCCATTTAATCCCCCTTGAGGATTTGAAGGATTTTCCGCCGCTGCTGGATAATAGAGGGGCGGATAAAAGGTTGCTCCCTAAAGTTCACCTGGCGGCTATGCGCCCTTACAGTATGAGTATTGCCAGATCTCGTGCGATTGTGGCTAGGTATATTTACGGTCCCTTTTAAGCCGAACTCGTGGGTAGCTGCATATCTAACACCAACTGAGCCCCACTCGATACGGGCGCTATCTGACTTTAAACGAGTCACCATTGAAGTGATTGAGTTTAGCAGAGCGCCGGTATCGACTAAGCCCCTTCGACGAACATTAAGCTTCGTTTGATTCTCAAGTAGCAGGGCAATTCTAACAAACTTTTGTGCTGTCTCTCGGTCTTTGAAGTCCAAAACCTTCAACTTGCCTTGGACCCGCTTAACCAAAACATCAGCATTAGAGGTTATCATTTGCTCTCCTGCTCATTCTTCATAATGGATTGGTTAGCCCATAGCCTAGCCTCTTCGAGCTTTCTAAGAGCTATACTGCGCTCCTTAGACGGCGGGCAGTTATGCATCATTATTTTGGCGATGTTTTTAGTCTCCTGGTTGATACGGATATATCGCCGGGATTGATCGCCATGGGGCTTAAAATGCCTCCACCTCTTGAGAATCTCCCAATCGGCTTCAGTAAGCTCATACTCAACTTGATCTATCGGTAGCTGTTCCATCATTTTAGCCGTTCCTAACCCCTACAGGCGCATCAGAAGGGAACTCATGCCTAACATACTTCTCTAAGATCATGGCAACATGAGGCGGGATGTCAGATATAAATGAGACTGACTCATCCCCTTTTGTCTTCGTATTTCGCCCGATACGTCTATCGGTGTTCATCGTATGAAGCCACTCGACATAATCTAAACAAGCTTGCTCAAGATCCGAAGGAAGAGTATTCGTTTCCGCTATTGTGTTGATCTTGCCAAGTCCTGCCGTATAGCAAACTTTGATGTTTCGATATCCCTTTGGCCACATTCCGACTCTGACTAGCTCAATATCGTTAGCTATCCAGTAATTGGCAGCATCCACAGCGTCAGCAATAGCAAAGACGCCGCCAGCGTCAACTATGACTTGAGGCTTCGAGCCGTTGTCAGCCGGGCCGCCAGTAACAGGCCACTGTTTTAATAGCAGCCTGTTACCAGCTCGGCCATCGTGATATTCATCATATGAAGCTTCGACCAATACCCGGCCACAATAGTTTTCGATAAATTGAGAAGCGACATTAATCAACCTGTTCAATTTCGAATCCAAAGAGGTATCGTCGGCTGGTATATCTAAATGCTCCTTCAGAGTTACAAGCAAACAAAGGGCATTGGCTTTTAGCGACATAATCAATCACCTCTTCATGCTGTTGTGAAATCCTCAACAACTTTTTTTCTTTTCGACTGCTTAACTTTTGGAGCCTTGCTAGTGCCTTTGACGGGCTTCTCAGCTTCAACCTTCCTAATAATATCGCTAGCCTCTCCAAGTATTTTATACGCTATATCCTCTGGGACTTCTTGGGGCTCACCGAATTTTAATAGAATGACCCCAACTTTATCAGCGATGAAAGTGTATTGAACTGGAAAGTTTCCTACTCTTTTTTTAAAAAATTCTAAAAGCATAGTTTCACCTTTCTAAGTGAATTAAAATATTGCCCTAATGGGCATAGATAAAAATGAACTAATCAAATATCGCCTATCCGTTTAAATCCTTCAAGGAAAGCTAACATATTTTTTGCAGGATTTGATTGGTTCTCTCTGATAACTCTCAAAACCTTAGTGCCATCGCCAACAAATACACGCTTAATATCAAAAGCGATGGTTGACCCAGAGATATAAGCAATAGCTAAAATATCTCTGTCACCATCAACACCAAAATCAACCTTGAAAGAACCTGACTTACTATCATTTTTAGACATGTCGCCAAAGGTAATCCGGCTGATCTGCCATTTCTCACCATCAGGTATCACGGTCGATTTAATGTCCTCGCCAGCGGCAAGAGCATCTTCATAGATAATTTGTATTCTAGGCCTTGAAATCGTTGTCATAGATTTATTACCGCCTGCCAAAATCCGCCAAGAAATGAAGGCTCTGTCATATCATTAACAAGGCTTATCCGCATAATCTTGATCCCGTCGCCAGTTTTATTTATGTTTAATTCTCTATGATAAGCCTCTCCATAGCTGCTGACAATAACCTCATCATCGCCGCCTGGGTCCCAACATATATGCACAACGGTCTCAGGAGCTGATGAACTACTAAGGCCAGCATTAACTATAAAAAGCTTCTCTCCATCGGAGGGTATATAGTCGCTTGTCTCAGTTGTGGAAGCTGCGACCTCCTTATAAAACCTTTCCGAAACATCATAAATAAAGCTCATGTCACCCTCTTAAAGCCAAGGGCAGTTAAGAATAAATCGCTTACCTGCGAAAGATTATCCTGCACCCTAACTTGTATAAAGTCATCCGTCGCAAAAGTTCCTTGTTTTCTAATTACCACGGGCGTTATGAATCCAAAATCATCAATTCCTAGAAAATGGTCATTTCCAGACTGGACATTCAAATTAAAACCACCAAGGCTAGAAAACCTAGCTTTTATATCGTCAGTAGAAAATATTGAGTCAAGCTCAACAGGCAAATCATCAGATTTGATATTGAATTCCAATCCGTTTGTGAGAATAGAGTTTCTACCAAGAAACCTTTGAAAGCGAATGCCTGAATCGGTGCCATGTAGCCTGATTTGGGTAAAGAACTGATCAAAGACAGGATCGGCTTCAATCCTATAGTCAGCGGGAGTCACCGAACCATTTACAGACATATCAGATATAACACCATCCATAGCGTCAACAGTAATCCTGTTGGAGATAGCGCCAGGAGCAATAGATATAGACCCAGTGATACCAAGAATTCCCTGCCTTGGGTCGTCAATAGATCTAACAAGCTCTGTTTCAGTCCCTCTTCTCACAACCGTATCAAAAGCAATCGTAGTGGTTGTAGTGCCGGTAGGAGTTACCTTAAAATCACCAGCCACTATTCTGTCGCCGATCTCGGCTCTATGGATTGATTCAACAACGACTATCCCGTTGTCTTGGACATCCTTAGCCTTCCAACTTTTAATAAAGTCAGCATCGGCATTTAAAGCCGTTATGATATTGTCTCTTACCGTAATTTCTGGCTGGCTAGCCGCTACGTCGGGAGCTGTAATGGTATAGGTTAAGTCAACGGCAGGGAATAGAGTAGCATCACAACCGGCAGCTATCTCTATTCGGATATCATCGCCAGCCGCACCAACACCGTCGCAGTCTTCGAAAGTACCAATAGCAAACCATGCCGCCGAGAATCCTGGCCTTCCGAATAACTGTTCTACCGTTACGATTGCATTGGTAGCCAATCGTTTTTTACCGCTAATTAGTTCTACGTCAGCCCTATGCAAGCCATCGTTGCCAACAATATTGGAGATCGTTCGGCCATTATGGAATGAAGATAAAGCCATCAATCAACCTCCAGGTTAGCAACGATTTCATAATTCACTGATGCCACATTTCCCAATAGAGTTATCTGTTTTAACAGCCCACCCTTTGGGGTCCAAGCCCAATGCCCACCTGGGTAAAGCGTTAAATAACTTACCCCGCCGTCTAACGAGACTTGAAGCCTATTGGTATCTACTTGGTCAACAGGGCATTGGATTAAAAATTCAGCAATTGGCGTTTGTGCTGGGTCTGGAAATAAAACAGTTGACAGCCCCACAGTGCCAGAAGCCTGGACTGTGGTGCCATCATTATCTGCTATTTCAAATCTTGCAGGAGAATCAACCATCTAATTAAATAACCTCTAAGCAAGCAATAGTCGCCCTCAGACTAGAAAGGGCAGACGGTGTAGATCCAAAATTCTTAGCTCTAATAGTTAAAACGATTGCTCCTGTGCCGCCAGTAGTATCAATCTCCTGACATTTTAAGTCAGTTTGAAAAGTGAATTGGCCAGGGCCTACAATCATCTCTTCTAAGACGACTTCGGTATCTGTTACGCCTTCGTCATCAATATGAACGATTTCGAAGATGGAAGATCTCAAGCATGAAACTGTCGCTGATATTTGAGTGTAAACCTTAGCGGCAGTCAATGTGATCTCGGCCCCTGTGACCTTTGCGAAAGCAGCCGATCCAGCGGCAAGTTCACCGTGAGCAACCCTACAAGTTCCCGCAACTGAAGTTGTCGGTAGCCGTCCAGAAGCGTCAAGGCTAGGCAAGACCACGTTACCGCTAGAATCTTTGAAAGCGAACCCGATAAGGCCAGCGATACCCGCCCCAGCTTCTCCCTCTATCCTAGAGATTGCCGCTTCACCGGCTCCTGTTGTACTGTCTGCTATGATATTGAATACTTCGTTAACGTCAGCCATTTCTTTACTCTCCTTAAAGTTCCGTTGCCATTACATGATAATGGACATTGCTCGCAGGGCCAGAAAGGCCCGTATATTTAAGGTTAAATGTTTCAGTAGAAGAAATTTTTCGTCTGGGAATGAATTCAATACAAGAGTCTGGTTGCCCTGCGCTTGTCCTGCCTGAAGCTATTATAGCAGAATCTATGTCAGCAATCCAAGTACCGGATCTAAAGCATGATACTTTGATAACTCCAAGTAGCCTAGTCTTGCCTGCTGCTACTGTAAAGCTGGCTAAGGTCTGCTCAATTAGTGGAGTAGAAAGCTCCATCCCATCAACATATACAGCGTCACCGGCATAGATTGGGTCTGAGACTAACGCCCCATTATTGCAGCGCAAGAAAAACAGCTTGCTTGTAGCTTCATCAAGGCAAGCTATGGGGACTGCCTTATTCTCGTCAATGTCAAAATCGCCATTGTCGAAGGTCAAGGCAGAATCTAAATCGGTAGCGAATGAGTTTACCGCCGTACCTCTTACCGAGAACTCGGCATTTCCTCCTGTTACGATGACTTCGAGAACAGGGGAGTTATGGAAAGGCGTTATCGTCACTTTGCTTGGATTCGAAGAGGCTACTGTTTGAAGGGGATGGCCAGGAAGCTCTTTCCTCTCTCCACTCAAACCGCCTAAAGTATCTTCGTAATAGTTGGCCTTAACAGTAGCGCCGCCGTCCAAAGCCTTAATGTAAAGCGTTGACAGAATACTATTGCCTTGAACCTCTAGCAGAACGGTATAAGTACCGGGGGGCCGAGTTTCAAGTAACAAGAAGTTTTGAGTATCAAACGTCTTTAGCTTAAAATCAGTCATTTGGGTTAGCCCGAATAATTGTATAGGGGCCAGATTTTCTGGCCCCTATAAATATTAGTATTTTCAAAGCTAAACTTAAACAGTCAGATCAATTGCTAAAACGGTTGAAACTTCGGTTGCGCTTTGAACGTGCCCCTGGAAATCCCAACGCTGATAAGAAGCTAGTTTCCACAAATCATCATCGGGCTCGGACATTGCGATTCGTGTCTGAATCGGTCGCCTGATACCTGCGTAAAATCTTTTGACATTGGTTAGGTAGGCAACGCCGGTTGTGTTTGGTCCTGCGAGGGTATTAACGCCTGTGGCTGCAACGTCTTCTCTGACAGCTTCAGAAGTGATAATTGGAACGCCTCGATACTGCGCTAAAGCGCCAGTATGAATAGTTGCCGATGGGCCATACTTTTCAACAGTAGTTACTTCATCAATGGTAACAGCCTGGTTGTATCCAGTTGGGCCGAAGAAGTAAGCCATATCCCGTGGGTTGTTAGAAAACTTACCCATTGCATTACGCATGTTATCGAGAACAGTTTTACTAACCGCTGAACTGGCCGTAATGGTCGCACTATTGACCAGGGCTTTCTTTCGAAGTCCGATTTGAACTTTCTGCGCTACGTCTGCGCCGAGTCCCGCTGTGTCGTTGTCCATGTGGGTAGCTGTAGTATCGCCGTTGAGGATGATTTCCTCTCTCGCACGAATCTGAGCCTCTACGATTTCGGTCCTGGCCAGTGCCAAAATGGCTGGGGCAGAGTCCTCGTCAAGCTCTGTAGGTATTGGATAATACTCACCTAATTTGGTGGCTGTAAACGTGATTTTACCAGTAGTGAAGTTGCTTCCTGAGATGGTTGCACCTTCAGCAATTTTCCGGGCTGTAGTCCGTCCGCCTTGGGTTGGTAGCTCCCAAGGGTTGGTCGGCATAGGAAGCTCACGGAACATCGTGGCGACTTTCTTTTCAAGCTCGAACTCTGCGATGAATTGATTTGACATTCCAGTTGGAACCCAGTTTCCACCAGTACCAGCGACGGTAGAATCAAAGGCCTTAACCAGCGGCTCCAAAACATTCTTGCCGTAGTATGAGCCGAAGATATTCTTGACTTGGGCGACTCGTCGCTCACCATCGAGGGGCTGATCGTGGAACATCTGAGCAATCCAACGACCAATATCGTAGGCTTCTTTTAGGTTCTGGACTGCGCTCTTGGATTCATAGCTGACATGATTGAATTTTTGATCGCATGAGTTGACCATGAGAAGCTCGTTAAAGCCCTTGCATCCGAAAGAAGACAAGATTTTCTGCTCATATGATCCGACTCGGCTTCTTGTGTGGATAGTTGGCCCACCGTTGCCGGATAAAACTTCCAATCCTTTTGATTCGAAATCCTTTTGAAAGGTTTCGATCCGAGAGAAACGGTCGTCTAATTCTTTTTCTTTGGCGGCTAGATCCACCTCTGTAACTTTTTTGCCCATCGGCTATCCTTCCGTAAGATTTTTAGTTAGTCCTCCTATTGTGTAATTAGTTGCCAAACAAAAACAACCGTCGCCAGATTTATGATAAATCCAACGACGGCTATTAAAACGTCTTAAAAAACTGGCAGCGGCTTAAGACACGACCATTAGCTTATTTAGCTTCTCGTGATATTCTTGAATTTTTTCAATCTGTGAGATCTTCTTTTCTACTTCGGCTAATCTTTTTAGCCTTTTTACTTGCTCTTCCTCTTCGTCTTCCTCTTCTTCGTCCTCTACCGCTTTATCTTCTTCTTCCTCTTCGACTACCTCAACTACGGGGCCATTCTTCATGACTTCTAGCATTGCAGATAGAAGCTCATTAGTTTGAAGCTGGGCTTCTTTAAGCATCTTGGTTTCAGTAAGCATTGAACCTTGAAGGGCAAGGCTAGACTTCTGCAAGTCGATACTAGGCTGGCCTATATCAAACTCCGAAGTCTTCTCATCTATGGGGGCTCCAGGGTTTTCGCCTTCGCCTAGATCTGCTTGCTTTTCCTTGTCCTCTTCTTCCTCTTCTTCCTCCTCTTCTTCATCGGCCTTTGCTGACTTGTCGGCGATTTCACAGAAAAGCTTTAGGTCATCCTTGGAAGGAGTAAGGTCACAGCTCTTGCCTTCTTGGCAATGGGAGATAGCAGCGGCGACGGCTTGATCTCGCTCCATGCCTTCTTCCATGAACTTGGGGATTTTCCCGGCGACGCAATCTTGGAAGTCAGCCTTGTCATTGCCTTCTTCTTTTTCTTCCTCTTCTTCCTCTTCTTCCTCCATATCTGCCTTCTTGTTCAGATCATGAAGGCTTTGGGCAGAGACGGAGAACCTATCGGCGCACTCTTCTATAAACTCATCGTCGGCTTGCTTCTCGCCGTTTAGATAGTCTTGGAACTTGATTTTGAAATCTTCGTGAACGTCTGAATCTGTATCTATATCAAGATAAGATTTCGCCACGGCGGCGACATAAGCCCCTTTAGCACTCAAACATTCCTGAACTACTGCTTGGTAGCTCTTGTCTTTCCAGGTAGCCAAATCAGCCTTAGTCTTAATCTTGGCGAATCGACCGTCAGACTTCATAGACACTAGCTCGAAGTCAGATTCCTGATTCATCGGGATAGTAACAACGGAAGTCTCTAGTAGCTCGGCACGCTTAAAGCTGTTGTGCCCCTCGTCTGATTTAAACGCCGACTCATGGTCATCAAAACCAACTGAAAAGGTTTTCAGGATTCCTTCTTCGATCATATCTCGAATGTAAGGGATCGGGGCTTGATCTGACTTGGAGATCCTGACTTTAATCTTAAGACCTTCATCAGTGACCTTTGTCTCTATCGCCTTACCTATTGGTATATTTCTATCGTGATTAAAAAAGATAATTGGATTCTTTTGGAAGTTATCCAACTCCCAAGCTTCGGGGGGGATTAGGTCCCCAATCCTATCGGTCACGGCTTTGTTAGCGAATCCCTCAATAATGACTTGCTTTCCTTTGCCAGCCTTAATGGAGAAATCCCCGATTGCTTTCTGTGGTGCTGTTTCGTTTTTCTTGAGCTTTTTCATAATTAACCCCATTAAGTTTGTAGGCTTTCGATATCTTCTTTAGGAACCATTAGGAAATCGCAGCGGCATCCGATAATCTCGCTCGCATCTCCTGATTTTAAATCTCTCGGATACATCAAACCATTAGTAAATGGCTCGTCAATCTCTCTGGTTTCGCCTTGAATATCCCAATGATCTGCTTTTGAATTGGGATACAAACCGCTAGGATTGCCCCTAACTCTAAGATCACCTAAATTAATCCAGACTTTAACTAGGTTCTCTTCCCCGATGACTTCCTTAACACCTTCGAGCGCCGCTTGCTTACCTATGCTAACAGCCGTCAAGGCTTCGTGCCTTCCGATAGTTTGGGCTCGTTTCTCCCCGATGTTATCAAACCTTTCTTCAATCTGCTTGCCAATATCTCGTAAAGGCGTTTGGTCCTCTACGCCCTTTTCTACAAGCTTCATGATAGCCTCTATCTGGGTCTTGGAGATGTCAGAGAAAGCGTTGCCAGCTCTGGCTGACAGGATTCTCCGGCGATTCCCTGCGTCCCTTTCCTTGATAGCTGCGATAGACGCCACATTATCTTTACCAGTGATAGGCGCTACCTGAACATCAAAAGAGTCATCGGCAATCGAATTGAAATCGGCGATAACGAAGTCTAACCATTTCGACTCAGCCTTAGTGAAATCTCTTTCTAAGAGCTTCCTTAGCCTTCGCTTGCTTGGGATCTTGGTAGGGATTTCGTCGTCTTCAGCTTTTTGGCGAGAGGGAGCCTTCCTTAGCTCCTTCGCCACAAGCTTCATAGCTTCCTTGCTCCATTGTTCAAGGATCTCCTTCCAAAGCTCCACAGCTTTCTCGCCTGGGCCTTCGATTACTTCTATGTTCTGCTTTGCTCTGACTTCTAAATGATCGGTGTACTTATCTGTTAACGCCTTCACCACTCCTTCACGATAATCTTTGTTTTGGAGTATGAGGTCATCGTCGATAAGGGCTTTAGTCTCGTCTTCTTCCGGCTCTAATTCTGGCTCTGTCTGTTGTGGGTTTGTTGGGGCAGCAAAAGAAAACGGGTTTTGCGGTTGCTGTGCGCTCTGCAAAGAGTCCCCACCTTCTATAGGCTCCTTATCCCAGAGATCTTTTCTTATCTCATTCGGAGTACATATATTTAGCAACTTTTCAGAAAGCTCGGCTTTCTTCATCAGGTCATCACGAAGGACTTCAACTTCAGAGTTATCAAACTCTAGTCGTTCATCTTCTTCGAGTAGCTGATTAGCTCGAAAGTTTCTAGTGAAATGGTCCGCTATCTTCTTCTGCGTCGGGATAATCGCCGAAGACCAAAAGAACTTGAGAGCTTGCTTGTGCTCATCTGATCCAAGAGATCCTGACTCAGCCAATGACAAGGCGTGCTTTGGAACTCTGAGTATGTTTATAATGTTCTCTC